>Ga0182737_1000720_pt1 | contig 41125 bp, 34 predicted proteins | sample eDN5th30CBELigOP_FD_128878 | JGI IMG/M metagenome (GOLD analysis project Ga0182737, IMG submission 128878) | Enriched Organic Plus compost microbial communities from Emeryville, California, USA - eDNA 5th pass 30_C BE-Lig OP (version 2) (version 2) ... | reverse complement strand
TCGGAGGTGGCGTATTCCGAATCACTTCACTCGCAGGGAATTCACGAGGGACCATTATATGGCGAGCACCGACGCGTATGGCGCGCCGGCGGGGACGCATTGCGAATCCGGTCGGAAAAGAAGGAAAGGCAAGCTTTCGGGCCATGTCAGTCTTCTTGCTGGTCCGGCCTATGGCAAGTTCGTCTCAATCGAGCCTATCCTGCGACGCCTCGTTCCTGCGCTCATCATTATTTTCCTAATTATTCTCGGCGTAGCGCGCGTCTTCTCGATGCTGGCGTGGCGCGAGGATATCGAGCAGCAGCATAAGGCATTTCTGTCGGCTGCGACCGCCAATCTCGCACAGATGATCGAGCGTGTTGCCAATGGCACCGACGCCGGAGCGCAGATCGCCGCGAAGGATATTCAAGACACGATAGCCGAGTTTCGTTCGCGCGGGCTGTCGTCGTCCGGCATGACGCTCGCCGTCATTGACCCACAATCCTCCGTGGTGGCAATTTCAGGCCCGATGTCCGATCTATCCGGCAAGCCGGTCGATACGATCCTTTCGGAAGCACAGCCGCTGTTCCTGTTTGCAGAACGTGCAGGCGTGCTGAAAGTCACACTTCAGGGTGAGCCGGCTTTCGGTGCCTTGTCGAAGCCTATGACCCTGCCCTATTCCGTTATCGCCGTCGAACCGGAAAGCGCCATCTTCGCAGAATGGCGCCGCGCCGTGTCGCTCAATGTGACGCTCTTTGCGGGTACGACGGGCGTCATGTTCGCCATCCTTTACGCCTATTTCAGCCAGGCAGCGCGAGCCCGCGAGGCCGACGATCTCTCCAACCAAATCCAGCGCCGTATTGATCTGGCGCTGGGCCGCGGTCGATGCGGCCTGTGGGATTGGGACATGGCACGCGGTCGCATCTATTGGTCGCGTTCCATGTATGAGATGCTGGGCTACGAAGCGCAGGATGCGGTGCTGCCATTCGGTGATGTGGCTGCAATCATCAATACGGAAGATGGTGATCTTTATTCGATCGCCGAACAGGCAGCGGCAGGCGATATTTCGCATGTCGACCGCGTCTTCCGCATGCGCCACGCCGATGGTTCGTGGGTCTGGATGCGTGTTCGCGCGGAAATCGCCAGCGAAGGCGATCTTCATCTGGTCGGCATCGCCTTCGACGTCAGCGAACAGCACCGCTTTGCGCAAGCGACGGCGGAAGCCGACATGCGCATCCGCGAAGCCATCGAGAATATTTCGGAAGCCTTCATCCTGTGGGATTCCAACAACCGCCTCGTCATGGCGAATTCCAAGTTCAGTGAATATGCTGGCCTTCCGGTCTGGACCCTGAAACCCGGTGTGCCGCGCAACGAAGTTGATGCCCATACACGCCCGTTCACTTTCGAACGCCGCATGGCCAATGAACATAACCGCGCTGGTGGTCAGACCTTTGAACGCCAGCTCAGCGATGGCCGCTGGCTCCAGGTCAACGAACGTCGCACGCAGGACGGCGGCCTTGTATCCATTGGCACAGACATTACCCAGCTCAAGCTGCATCAGGAACGTCTGGTCGACAGCGAACGCCGCCTAATGGCGACGATTCACGACCTGTCGATTGCACGCAAAGGCGAGCGGGATCGCGTGCGTGAACTCTCCGAACTTGCCCGCAAATACGGTCAGGAAAAGGAACGCGCGGAAGCCGCGAACCGCGCCAAGTCCGAATTCCTCGCCAATATGTCTCACGAGCTGCGCACGCCGCTCAATGCGATCATCGGCTTCTCGGAAATGATCCAGGCAGGCACGTTCGGCCCGCTCGGCTCCGACCGTTACGAGGAATACATCAACGACATCCATACAAGCGGCAACTTCCTGCTTAATGTCATCAATGACATTCTCGACATGTCGAAGATCGAGGCCGGGCAATTCTCGCTCGACCGTGAGCAGATCGATCTCTGCCCGCTTATCAATGAAACGGTACGCATGATTTCGCTGCAGGCGGATGAGAAGAATATTGCGGTCAATACGCGCATCGAAGAGGCAATGCAGCTCTATGCCGACCGGCGCGCGATCAAGCAGGTGCTCATCAACCTTCTCTCCAATGCGGTGAAGTTCACATCCTACGGCGGGCAGATCACGGTACGGGCGCGAAAGACCGGCTCAGCCCTCTTCATGACTATTCAGGATACCGGTGTCGGCATTCCAAAATCGGCAATCAAGAAGATCGGCCAGCCCTTCGAACAGGTGGAAAACCAGTTCACCAAGACTCATACCGGTTCCGGCCTCGGACTTGCCATCACCCGTTCACTGGCCGAGCTTCACGGCGGCTGGCTTCGCATTCGCTCAACCGAAGGCGTTGGCACCGTGGTTTCGGTCTGCATCCCTGATCGCAAGCGCGGTCAGGTTGGACATGGTGCGGAAATCCACGCGGCCTGATTAGATGGTCAAAAGCTTCTCAAAACTTGTCCGCACGTCAACGGCGACTTCCGCCAGATGATGCTCGACGCGCTTTATGTCTGGCATGTCGGCCGCACGGCATAGCAGGTCGATCATGCCGGGTATGAATTCTTCACGTTTGGCATCGCTTCCAAGACACAGACGGATCGTCTGGCTCAGATTGGTATAGAGGCGATGGGCGCCGACAAGGCTATCGGCAAGCGCCGGATCAGCAAAAGACGGGTCTAGGGCCGAAAGGATTTCTTCTGTACCCAAGGGACGCGGCTTCCGGTCGAGCTTGTTGGCCAGCAAGGCAAACTGGGCGATGAATTCCAGATCGACAATGCCGCCGGGCTTCAGCTTGAAATCCCAATCATCGGCAGGTGGCTTTTCCTGATAGATGAGGTCGCGCATCTCGCGCACATCCTTGGCGATCTTTTTCACGTCACGGGGAGAGACAAGAACCTTGTCGATCTCGCTTCTGATGTGATCCATAAACGCCTCGTCGCCATGAATCGGGCGCGCACGGGTCAAGGCCATATGTTCCCATGTCCATGCTTCGCTGCGTTGATACTTGCCGAAGGATTCGATGTGGGTGGCAACCGGTCCCTTATTGCCGGAAGGACGCAGCCGCATATCAACTTCGTAGAGCACGCCTTCCGCAGTTGGCGCGGAAAGTGCCGCAATGAGCCGCTGGGTCAGGCGAATATAATATTGCGAGGGAGCCAGCGGCTTTTCACCGTCTGATTCATCCGTCTCCTTGTCGTGATCGTAAAGCAGGATCAAATCGACATCCGAACCGGCGGTGAGTTCGCGACTGCCAAGCTTGCCCATGGCCAGAAGCGCCACTCTCGCGCCCTTAACCTTGCCGTGGCGTCGCTCCAGTTCAGCCGCCACAACCTCGAATGCCTTGCCGATCATCAGTTCAGCCAGATCGGAAAATGCGCGACCAGCGCGCACGCCATCAATGGCGCTTGTGAGCAGGCGAATACCGATCAGAAAACGATGTTCGGCAGCGAAGATACGCAACCGGTCCAGCACTTCCTCATAATCGGTCGCAGGCCCCAGAAACACGCGAAGGCGCTCTTCCAGATAGGCGCGTGTCGGCATTTCCGAGAAAATCGCCGGATCGAGCAGACCGTCAAAAACATGCGGGTTGCGCGTGATGATTTCGGCAAGCCGGGGGGCGGCGCTCATAATCAACACGAGAAGGTTCAGGAGACGGGGATTGGATTGCAACAGGCTGAAAAGCTGGATGCCCGCAGGCAGGCCCTTCAAAAAACCGTCAAAACGCAAGAGCGCTTCATCCGCGCGCTTGGTCTCGGCAAAGGCCTTGAGCAGAGCGGGCGTAAGTTCGGTCAGGCGCTCACGCGCTTCGGCAGATTGCGTGGCGCGATAACGCCCGAAGTGCCACGTGCGGATCACGCGGCATATATCGCTCGGACGTTCATAGCCCATGGCCGCGAGCGTCTCCAGTGTGCCCGGATCATCCACATCGCCAGTAAAGACAAGATTGCCGGATGAGCTTCCAAGTTCGGGAGCCTGCTCGAACAGGGCCGCATAGTGCTTTTCGACGACCTTGAGCGCATCGAGAAAAACATCTGAAAAGGCTGCCGGATCGGCGTAACCCATCATATGGGCAACACGTGCAAAGCCTTCATCGTCTTCGGGCAGAATATGCGTCTGCTCGTCGGCGATCATCTGGATGCGGTGCTCTACGTCGCGGAGGAAATAATATTCCTTCGCCAAGGCATCGCGAGCCCTCTCGGTGATCCAGCCCCGCTCCGCCAGTCTTGCCAGCATCGGCACTGTCTGGTTGCCACGCAATTCGGGAAAGCGCCCTCCAGCGATGAGCTGCTGCGTCTGAACGAAGAATTCGATTTCGCGGATGCCGCCACGTCCCAGTTTCACATTGTGGCCGCGCACAGCGATATCGCCGTGCCCCTTATGGGCGTGGATCTGCCGCTTGATCGAGTGCACGTCGGCAATGGCCGCATAGTCGAGATATTTGCGCCAGACATAGGGGGAAAGCTCCGCCAGCACCTGCTTCCCGGATTCGCGGTCCCCTGCAACGGGCCGCGCCTTGATCATCGCCGCGCGTTCCCAGTTCTGGCCGCGCCCTTCGTAATAATGAAGTGCCGCGCCGACAGGAATGGCCAGCGGCGTGGAACCGGGGTCCGGACGCAGGCGAAGATCGACGCGGAAGACATAGCCATCGCCGGTGCGGTCCTGCAGGATGCGGACAAGGCGGCGTGTCAGCCGTGAAAAAGTTTCGACGCATTCATACGGATCGCCGATGGCCGGTCTGGTTTCATCGATGAAGACGATGAGATCAATATCGGACGAATAATTGAGTTCACGCGCACCGAACTTGCCCATGCCGAGAACAATCCAGCCACTGTCCTTGTCGGGCTGGTTTCGGTCAGGAAGTTTAATCTTGCCCGCACTATCCGCATCAAGCAGCAGAAACCGGACGGCTGCGCCAGTGCAGGCCTCGGCCAGATCAGTGAGCCAGCCCGTCGTTGCTTCCGTATTGAAAATGCCAGCGAGATCGCAAAGCGCGATAAGGACATGCGCCTCACGTTTCAGAACACGCAGGCTGGTCATGAGGGAGGCTTCCGTCACGTCTGCACTTGCAGCACTGGCCGAGATATCCGCCAGAATATTCTCTAGTGCAGCCTCCGGCGATTTGTCGACGATGCGATCCAGAATACGCGGATGACGGGTCAGTGCTTCGCGAATGAATGGAGAAAGATCGAGAACGGCCGAGAAGAACGGCGCGGCTTCTGCCTTTTTCAGCAAGGCTACGACGTCTGTAAGTTCCTCTTCTCCGGCACGCGCCGCAAGGTCGGCCAGGAAGGTCTCCGCCCTTGCAGGATCAAGCGGCGTCAAAGCACGAATCTCTCTCTCCAAGAATAGTGCCGTTGCGTTTTCTGCCGCCATGATCCCCTCTTATGTCACGCCATTATTCGACCTTGCCCGATGGCAATGGAAACTCCAGCACAGCGCGCAGGCCCGGATCATTGCCTTCAAGACGAAGTGCGCCACCGTGCAATTTCATCACCGCCTTGGCAAGACTTAAACCGAGTCCCGAACCGGGCTGCGTGCGGCTTTCCTCAAGGCGAACAAACCGTTCTGTCGCCTGTTCGCGTTTTTCTTCAGGAATGCCGGGACCATTATCGGCAACGATGATGCGGACCCAGTTCGGATCACGCTCCATAGAAAGGCTCACTGTCGCAATCCGCTCATCGCCGCCCGCATACTTAATTGCATTGTCGACGAGATTGGAAATCGTCTGCCCGACCAGTTCGCGATTGATATGAAGCGCAACTTCATCGAGATCACCAAGTGTCAGGTTCACACCCGCATCCTCGGCAACGGGCTCATACATTTCGGCCACGTCGCGAAGGATCGGCGCTACCGGCATGTTTTCGAGATTCTCCGATGAATAGCCTGCTTCAAGACGCGAAATCATCAGGATCGCGTTGAAGGTCCGGATCAATTGATCCGACTCGCCGATAATATCTTCAAGCGCCTCACGATATTCAGGTCCGGCCTTCTTGCCGGAAAGAGCTTCTTCCGCTCGATTGCGCAGGCGCGTCAGCGGCGTCTTGAGATCGTGCGCGATATTGTCGGAGACCTGCTTCAGCCCCTCGTTTAATTCCAGAATTTTGCCAAGCATGACGTTGAGATTGCCCGACAGGCGGTCGAATTCATCACCCGAGCCGTTGACCGGAAGCCTGCCCGTCAAATCCCCATCCATGATGCGCTGTGAAGCCTTGGACACGTCATCGATGCGCTTCAGGGCGCGGCGTCCCACAAACAGCCAGATCAAGAGCGCTCCAACGCCCATGATACCTAACGCCAGCATCAGCGACCGGCGAACAACATCACGGAACCGCTCCGGTTCACCCAGATCGCGACCGACCAGAAGCCGCATGCCGTTCGGCAATGCGATCACGACCGCAATGGCGCGGTGCTCCGTCTCCGTGCCCTGCTCGCCATAGCGCCGATATTTGAACCCGCGCTCAATAATGCCATCGGTATCCAGAACACCGGGCTCCACGCTCTCCACATTACCCGCAAGGATGCGGCCTGTCGGATCAGCGACCAGATAGAGATAAGCGCCCGGCTGGCGCGAGCGATAATCGATTGTCCGCACGAGCTGCGGTATGCCGCCCCGCGCATAGCTCTTGCCAATGCTGCCGATCTCCTCACCCAGCGATTGCTGGGTCTGCGCGGCCAGCATGGAAGCAGACAGATTGGTCATGTAGAAGACCAGCGCTACCGCGCCGACGATGAACAGCAGCAGATAGAGCGTTGATAGTCGAACGGCGGTTGTGCGCATGAGCGCTGAAAAGCGGCTCATCAATCCACCTTGGCGACTGCGGATTGTTTTGCACGTCCGGCCTTCAGCATGTAGCCGGCGCCACGCACCGTATGAAGCAGAGGAACGTCGAAGCCCTTCTCGATCTTGGAACGCAAACGCGAGATATGCACGTCAATCACATTGGTCTGCGGATCGAAGTGATAATCCCATACGTTTTCGAGCAGCATCGTGCGCGTGACAACCTGTCCGGCATGACGCATCAGATATTCGAGAAGTCGGAATTCGCGAGGCTGGAGCGTAATATCCACATCCTGACGGCGCGCTGTATGCGCAAGCCGGTCAAGCTCCAGATCGCCGACGCGGTAGATCGTATCTGCTTCGCGGGGACTGGAACGACGTTGCAAAACCTCGACGCGAGCCAGCAGCTCGGAGAATGCATAAGGCTTGGTAAGGTAGTCGTCACCACCGGCTCGCAGTCCTGTGACGCGGTCATCCACTTCGCCGAGTGCGGAAAGGATCAGGACCGGGGTTTCCATGCCCTTGGCACGCAAACCAGCCACGACGGACAAGCCATCACGCTTCGGCAGCATGCGGTCGACTACGAGGACATCGTAGCTTCCATTCTCGGCCAGCGTATAGCCGGTCTCGCCGTCACCGGCGATATCGGCGGAATGTCCGGCCTCGGTGAAGGCCTTCTCCAGATAGCGGGCCGCTTCGCGGTCATCTTCAATAACGAGAATCTTCATGGCGCTACTTATAATACCGTTTGATGATAAGGCGATGCCAGGCGGAGAACCGCCTGGCATCGAATTGCTCAGAGCCTTAAGGGCTACCGGTCATCATCCCTGATCGATCGGCAGGGCCACGAAGCGGCTCTGATCGTTGCTCTGCAATTGCAGCAGCACTGCCTTGCGACCCGACTTGGCGGCTTCGCTGATGGCGTTGTTGATGTCCTTGGCGCTCTTCACCGTCTGGTTGTTGACGCTCATGATGATATCGCCGGAACGGACACCACGGTCAGAGGCATCGCTATCGGGATCAACGTCGGTTACCACCACGCCGTTGCCATCTTCGGATGGGGTCACGGTCAAGCCATAGGAGTCGAGCGTCTCGCTCTGGCTGCCGCCGCCATTGTCACCCGAAGTGCTGGCCGACTTGCCGAGATCGCCAGGCATCGCCTCGATGGTGATGTCGATTTCCTCGGCCTTGTTCTTGCGCCAGACGGTGAGTGCCGCCTTTTCGCCTGGAACAATGCCAGCAACCTTGCGTGCCAGATCGCGCGGATCCTGAACGGGTTCGCCGTTGACGGCAGTGATCACATCACCGGACTGGATGCCAGCCTTGGCAGCAGGGCCGTCCTTCTGCGGCGAAGCGACGATTGCGCCCTTCTCTTCAGCAAGGCCGAGCGAAGCAGCAATATCCTTGGTCACCGGCTGAATCTGGACACCGATCCAGCCACGTTCGACCGAACCCTTCTTGATGAGCTGGTCAACGACCTGCTTTGCGGTAGAGGCCGGAATTGCAAAGGCAATACCCACGCTACCGCCCGAAGGCGAGAAGATTGCGGTGTTGATGCCGATGACCTGACCGGACAGGTTGAAGGCCGGACCACCAGAGTTGCCCTTGTTCACAGCCGCGTCGATCTGGATGAAGTCGTCGTAAGGACCGGCGCCGATATCACGGCCGCGAGCCGACACGATACCGGATGTCACCGTACCGCCGAGACCGAACGGATTGCCGACAGCCACAACCCAGTCACCGACGCGAATCTTGTTGTCGTCGCCGAATGCAACATAGGTGAACTTCTTCTTCGGATCGTTGACCTTCAGCACGGCCAGATCGGTACGCGGATCGGTTCCGATCAGCTTTGCGTCAAGTTCCGTACCGTCATCCATGACAACGCTGTAGGCATCGCCATCAGAAACCACGTGATTGTTGGTTACGACATAGCCGTCTTCGGAAATGAAGAAGCCGGAACCCTGGGCGACCGGACGTTCATGACCGGGGCGCGGACCGCGCTTGCCGGGGCCACGGCGATCCGGGCGGGCATCGGGACGAGCGTCGCCACGCGGATCCATGCCGAAATCACGGAAGAAGCGCTTCAGCGGATGATCGTCCGGAAGCTGATCAAATCCGGGAGGGCCCGAGAACTGGCCGCCGTCGCCGCGATCAGCAGTTTGCTGCACGTCCTTCTTCACGCGGACGCTGACAACAGCCGGACGAACCTTCTCAACAAGATCGGCAAAACCCGCAGCCTGCGGCGGTGGCGTTACCTGGACTGCGTCAGCACGCGCATCATTGAGCGCACCAAGCGGGCCGGTAGCGAGAAAACCACCGGCGAGAGCAGCCGATAGTGCAATCGCGGCAACGCCCTTGCGATAGTTGGAAATCCTGGCTCTGGACATTTATTTCTCCTTACGAGCAGTAATCCGGCCGCTGCCCTGATCTTTCAGGAAACGCAGGCCTGTGAAACCTTTATAGAGCGTAAGATAGTCAGGGCTACCTTACCGCTCCGTTTCCACAACATGAAAGTTTCGTAAGGTTGCGAATAAGATTCGCAAGCAGATGTCAGTTATTTGCCGTCCAGCAGACGCGAGAGTTCGGCTTTTTCGCTGTCGGTAAGTGGTTTGGGCGCCTCGCCCGCCTGCCTGCGCCCGCGAAAGGCTAAAATCAGCGCAACCGCACCGATTAAAAGGACGACGACTGGAAAGCCCCACAGAAGCACGGTACGCGCATTGAGGCGCGGCTTCAAAAGAACGAACTCGCCATAACGGTCAACGATGAAGTCCATCACCTGTTGGTCGCTATCGCCTTCCTTCAGGCGGTCACGCACGAGAATGCGAAGATCACGGGCAAGTTCGGCATTGGAATCGTCGATAGATTCGTTCTGGCAGACCATGCAGCGCAATTCGCCGGAAATCGTGCGGGCGCGCTTTTCAAGCGCCGGATCGGACAGGACTTCATCGGGATTGACCGCGAGGGCCGCCGTTCCTTGTATCGCCAGCGCAGCGCCAAGCAGGAGTGCGGCGAATGCCGACCGCTTTCTCATGCTGCGGCCTCCGCTTCTTTCGACGCGGATTTGCGACTGCGTGACGGCGCGCCGACCCGCAGACGACGATCTGCCAGGGAAAACAGTGCACCCACCATCATGACAAGGGCGCCATACCAGATGAGCGTTACGTCAGGCTTCCACCAGATACGAACCACAACTGATCCGTCACCCGGCTCATCGCCAAGCGCAACATAGACCTGGCTGAACCACAGCGTCCTGATGCCTGATTCCGTGGTTGGCATCTGGCGTGCCGGGAAGAAGCGCTTGGACGGTTCAATCTGTCCGAGAGTGCGTGCGCTGGAATCGAGCAGGGTGAAAGTGCCTCGATTTTCGGTGAAGTTCGAGCCGGTCAGCGGACGGAGGCCCTCAAAGCGAAGTGTATAATCCTGCACCTTGGCTGTATCGCCCGGACGCATGATCAGCACATTCTCCGTGCCGAACGTGGTCACGCTCACAATACCAAGCAGCGTCACGCCAAGCCCAATATGGGCGAGCGCCGTACCAAAGACCGAGCGCGGCAAACCCTTGAAGCGCGCAAATGCTTTGCTTGCGGAAACCTTGCCAATACCAGCCTTGAGAACGAGGTCCGTCAGGCTGCCGAAAATCAGCCACACGGCAAGTCCGATCCCGCAGGCGGCGAGAACCGATTTCGCCGATGTACTCCACAAGACAATCCCCGCCGCCAGAAGCGAGAGCGCGAAAGCCGTCATCAACCGCTGCGACACGCCGTAAAGATCACCGCGTTTCCAGGCGAGCAACGGACCGAACGGAACTGCAAAAAGAAGCGGGATCATCAGCGGGCCGAACGTCATGTTGAAGAACGGTGCGCCAACGGAAATCTTGTCGCCGGTCATCACTTCGAGCAGCAGCGGATAAAGCGTACCGATCAGCACGGTCGCGGCAGCGGTCGTCAGGAACAGATTGTTGAAGACGAGCGCGCCTTCGCGGGAGATCGGGTGGAAGATGCCCCCCGCCGTCAGGCTCTGTACACGAAGTGCGAAAAGCGACAGCGATCCGCCAATGAAGATTGCAAGGATCGCCAGAATGAAAAGACCGCGTCCCGGATCGGTGGCGAAGCTGTGAACCGAGGTCAGAACGCCGGAGCGGACAAGGAATGTGCCGAGTAGCGACAGCGAAAAGGTAAGGATCGCCAGCAGTACAGTCCAGATTTTCAGCGCAGAACGCTTTTCCATCACGAGAGCGGAATGGAGCAAGGCTGTCCCAACCAGCCACGGCATGAACGATGCGTTCTCGACCGGGTCCCAGAACCACCAGCCGCCCCAGCCAAGCTCATAATAGGCCCAGTAGGAACCCATCGCGATACCGCCAGTCAGGAACATCCAGGCCACGAGTGCCCACGGACGCACCCAGCGCGCCCACGCGGCATCAAGACGCCCCTCGATCAGTGCCGCCACGGCAAAGGAGAAGCATACCGAAAAGCCGACATAGCCGAGATAGAGCAGCGGAGGATGGATCGCGAGGCCAATGTCCTGAAGGATGGGATTGAGATCGCCGCCCTCCATTGGAGCCGGGAAAATACGGGTGAACGGGTTCGAGGTGAAGATGATGAACGCCAGAAATGCGACGCCGATCCAGCCCTGTACGGCAAGAACGTTGGCGCGGAGCGTTTCAGGCAGATTGCCGGAAAATGCAGCCACCAGCGCACTGAAGAAGGTGAGAATGAACACCCACAGCAGCATCGAACCTTCGTGATTGCCCCAGACGCCGGTGATCTTGTAAAGGAGAGGCTTTTGGGAATGCGAGTTCTCGACCACGTTCAGAACCGAGAAATCCGACACGACATAGGCATGGACAAGCACGGCCGATGCAAGGCAGATCAGCGCAAAGACTGCAATTGCCGTCGGCACGGCGACGGCCATGAGTTGCGTATCCCGGCGATGCGCGCCGACCACCGGCACGATCGATTGGACAATCGACAGTGCCAGCGCCAGAACCAGAGCAAAATGGCCGATTTCGACACTCATCTGCAATCTCCATCAAGCACCCTGCCGGACCACGGGTCCGATACGGAATGCCCTAACTATTCGCTTTAAGCATTTCCAAACGCAAAACCGCTTCACACTTTTGCTGGAAATGCCATAATTTCTATTTGCCTTCCCAGACGCCCTTTTCCTTCAGGCTGTCGGCAAGGTCCTTGGGAATGTAATTCTCGTCGTGCTTCGCCAGCACATTGTCGGCGTGGAAAACACCATCGTCTCCGAAACGCCCTTCGGCGACAACGCCCTGCCCTTCGCGGAAGAGATCAGGCGGAATGCCTTCGAACACGACTTTCACAGTCTTGATCGTATCCGTCACCGTGAAATGCAGTTCGCTGCCCTCGCGGCTGACGGAACCTTCCTCAACGAGACCACCAAGGCGGAACCGCGAGCCGGAGGCCATATCCTGTTCCGTCAGGTCGGCAGGCGTACGGAAGAAGCGAATGTCCTGACTGAAGGCCATCAGCATCAGTCCGACCGCTATGGCCAGAACCGCCAGTGCGCCACCGATCAGGAACAGACGCTTGCGCTTTCTCTGGCTAACGTTCCGGGCAAAATTACCCGCCGGTTTGGTACCTCGTGCATTGTCGTCTGCGGTCGCGCTCATTTTTGTGCGTTCCCTGTTTCCAGTCCAAGACCGGCTGCGAAACTCTGCAAGTTCGTCCGGCTTTCACCCTGAAGGGCTGTCATGCCGCGATTGAGAGCGTCCAGCGCTGCATCGCGACGGTTGAGGATCATATAGGAGCGCACGAGACGCTTCCAGCCTTCGACATCCCCACTATTCTGGCGAAGACTTTCATCAAGACGTTGAACCATGCCTTCGATCATCGCCTGCCGGTCCTCCGGGCTGAGCGACGAAGCGGCATCGACATCGCCTGCTGTCGGTCCTTTCGGTTGCTGGTCGCTACCGGAAGCAGGGTTACGAAGCCGGGCGATAGCCTGTTCGATCTGACTGCGCCACGGCGCATCGGCGGGTGCCTTGTCGAGGAATGCCTGGAGGCGATTGGCGGCCATATCCATCCGGCCATCCTGCATCTCACCCTGTGCAAGATAGAACTGCGGACGCACATCATTTGGTTCGAGATCGGCAGCTTTCTTGAAAAAGCCTTCTGCCTCGGCGGTCACGGTGCCACCTGAAGCGGTTGCCAGTGCTTCACCCAATCCCAGAACACGCGGGAAATTCTCACCGGCAATACGAATGGAACTGCGATATGCATTGACGGCATCAGTGGCACGACCAAGCCGCAGATAGATCGGCGCCAGCACATCCCATCCACGCACATCGCCCGGATTTTGCGCCAGATGCGCTTCGGCACGCGCCACAAGCTCATCGACAGAGCTGCGATCCGCACTGGCCGAAAGCCGTTCGGCGAGCGGCATGGACGGCATGTCGGGCTTGCCGAAAAGCGGATAGATGCCCCAGGCGATCAGCGGCACGGCAAGGACCGCAATGAAAGCCAGCAATCGGCCTGGTGCAGCCTGGCTTGCGGCTTCCGCAGCTTCCTTGCCTGACTTTTCAGCATTCAAAATGCGACGCGAAATTTCGATGCGCGCCTGTTCGGCGCTCTGCGGGTCGATCATGCCGCGTGAAGCGTCGGCTTCGACCTCACGCAACTGATCCCGATAGACCTCAAGGTCATTCTTTTCAGCGGGCAAGAATGCCTGCTTGCGCCGCGCGAGAGGCAACAAAACAGCCAGAGTGGCTGCTAATGTCAATAGTGCTGCAATAAGCCAGAATCCCATGGCTACGACTTAAGCGCAGCCAAGGGAAAAACCAACTACTACCTTCAGTAAGTTGCTGACTAGGGCAATTCGCCGCAAAGGTGGGACGCTGGAGTTTAGGTCAGCGGCGTCCAGCTACCGTCCGGATTGCGACATGCCGTTCCGCGCGCAGTCTGCTGCGACCCGCCAATGGTGAAGCTATGCGAATACTGGCGACAATTCTGAGAGCCGACCTGATAGGGCTGCGCCGCCGTCACATCGCCGGAGTTCGATCCGCTGCCGCTCCAGGATACGGCCTTGCCTGCCGGCGAATATTCAAGCGCGCGATATTCAGCCTCAAGCGCCTTCTTGCGGTCGACTGCATTCAACTGATTTGCGGAGTTGCCGAGCAGACCGTTGCCAAGCGGCGTCAACAGGCTTGTTTCCGGCTTCTGCGCCGTAGAACTACCGCCCAGCGAGCCGAGACCTGTGCCCTTGCTCGTCGTGCCGCAGGCTGACAATGCGAGCGCCACGGCAAGCATCGTCGAAGCAACTGAAACTGGATGAGAAAACCTGGATACCATCATCATAACAACCGGCCTTCATAAACAATTAGCATGCACACTATATCGGCATGTGGCTTTTTCAATTTAATCTTCTAGTTGGCTTTCGGCCAAAAACAACCGTCAATCTTCCGTCAGCGGCAACACGACCCGGACACCCAATCCACCGAACGAACTCTTGCCCAGATGCAGATTGCCGCCATATTCGCGAACGGTATCCTGCACGATTGCCAGCCCGAGCCCGGTTCCCGGTTTCGTTTCATCGACGCGGCTGCCGCGCTTCAGCGCCGCTTCGATCTTGTCGGGCGCCAGACCCGGCCCGTCATCTTCTATCAGGACTTCGAATTGTCGTTGCTCCCCAGAAATAGGGGCAAGCTTAATATTGATGCGTTTGCGGCCCCATTTGCCCGCGTTCTCCAGCAGGTTTCCAACAATCTCTTCCAGATCTTCCTGCTCTCCGGCAAAAACGGCGCTTGGCAGATCATTCCTGAAGGTAACGCTGAAAGCCGGATTGAGTTTCGCCGTCACGCGCTGCATGCGCTCGAGAACCGGCGTCACGGGCGTGCGAAACACAACACTGTCGCGCTGCGCGGCGATGCGCGCGCGCTGCAGATAGTGCTGTATCTGCACCTGCATCGCCTCGCTCTGTTCCTGCACGATGCGTCCGTGTTCGCCACCCATGTTTCGTGCTTCATTGACCAGCACGGAAAGGGGGGTTTTGAGAGAATGTGCGAGATTGCCGACCTGTGTTCGCGAACGCTCTACAATGCGCCGATTATTCTCGATGAGCGCGTTCATTTCGGTTGCGAGCGGCGCAATTTCGGCGGGCAGCGACGCGTCGAGCTTTGACGAGCGCCCCTCTCGAATATCAGCCAGCGCCTGACGCACCTTGTCGAGCGGACGCAGGCCGAACAGAATCACAGCGGCATTGATGAGAATACTGCCGATGCCGAAGATCGCCAGATAGGTCGTAAGGCTGGTTCTGAAATCGGTTATCTCCTTCAGGACCTCGCTGAGATTGCCCATGACACGAAAACGCGCAATGCGATTGGCATTATCCAGCACCACTTCGGTCTCAACGATAAAAAGCTCCTCGCCGTTGAGGCCGGGCAAGGTGTAGCTGCGCATGAAGGAGCTGTCGAACGGTGCCTGCGTGATCGGCATTTCCGGCACGATGCGCCCGATGAGCGACGGCGATTGCAGCTTTCCGGTCAGGTTCGGCGTGACGGGATCGACAGACCAGTACCAGCCGGAGAGCGGGCTGGAATAGCGCAATTCTCCCAGTTCCGGACGTCCCTGCAGCACGCCTTGACCCGACGTGCTGATCGCACCGACCAGACTGAACAGGTGAGCAGTCAACAGGCGTTCAAAATTGCTGCGTGCCGCATCGCCATACAGTGACCCGATGAAAGTGGCCACCACCACAAGCGCCACGATGACCCAGATCGTCGAAAGCGTGACGACGCGGACCGCGAGCGAACGCAAGGGAGGAAAGACGCGAAGAAGCTTCAGCTGTCGTTGCCTTTCGTTTCGCTCTCAATCTCCCCTCCGGAGCGGATGCGATAGCCCATGCCGCGCACCGTCTCGATCAGGTCCACACCCATCTTTTTGCGAAGACGGCCGACAAAGACTTCAATCGTATTGGAATCGCGGTCGAAATCCTGATCGTAGAGATGCTCGACCAGTTCGGTACGCGAGACCACCTCGTCCATATGGTGCATCAGATAGGACAGAAGCCGGTATTCGTGTGAGGTGAGCTTGAGGGCAACGCCGTTGACACTTGCCTTCGACGTTTTCGTATCGAGATAGAGCGGCCCGCAGACGAGTTCCGACGAAGCGTGACCCGCAGCACGGCGGATAAGGGCGCGTAGCCGCGCCAGCACTTCCTCGATATGGAAAGGTTTGGCCACATAGTCGTCGGCACCGGCGTCGATACCGGCTACCTTGTCGCTCCAGCGGTCGCGGGCTGTGAGCATGAGAACGGGCATGGCACGCCCGCTGCGCCGCCAGCGCTCCACGACACTGATGCCGTCCATGCGCGGCAGACCGATGTCGAGCACCACGGCATCATAAGGCTCGGTATCGCCGAGATAATGTCCTTCTTCGCCGTCATAGGCGCGGTCGACCACATAACCGGCAGCAGCCATCGCTTCGGAAAGCTGCCGGTTCAGGTCCTTGTCGTCTTCAACTATCAGGATACGCAAGCGGACATTCTCCCCTCAATTCATGTATAACAACGGTTAAAGCTGTTGTTATTGAGCGGGAACAGCCACTTCAACGCGGCGCGGACGCTCGCCATCGCGGCCCGGCACAAGCACCACAACCACACACACGGGGCGGCCGTTCTGAGTCGCAGCGGTTGCCTTGGCGAGCTGGCCGCCCTGCTGGGCAGCCACCTGTTCGCCGACCGCCGCGCAATCTCCGGCGGCAGCGACGATGAGATTGGACTTCTGCGGCGCAGTTATCGGCAGGGCACCGGCATCGACCGGCAGCAAGCCAATACTAACCGCGAGAAGCGCGAAAACTTTGAGTGCAGAATTTTGTTTCATCATGCCGCCTTATATAGCGCCCCACAGCTGAACGATGCATGAACAACCATTCTTCTTCCGGGCCCAAAGGAAAATTCCGCCTCTGACTATCACGCTTTGTGAAATTATGAAATGCGTGAAGTTGCCCCGATACGCCCAATTATTGTAACAATTCCGGCAATTGCAGTCGCCAGTTGCAGCAGAACATCCGTTAATACACCCTGATCGATCAAGCCTGTTACAGGACCGAGAGCACATCAGGATGAAAGAAAACCGAAACGACATCGATTAGTTCATACGCTCAACTTGCAATCATGTATTTCTACAAATACCCAATCATTTTCAGTTAGTCATTGCCGGAATGCGGTCGACGACGGGCCTACCTGTCCGTTCCTTGTAACAATCCAAACAAACTAAATTGAAAAGCCATAGCCGAGATCGTTCCGTCTTTTCGTTTGCTCATAAGTATCGACGTTTGGGTAGTTCGCATTTATTGCAACCCCCATAGGCGACAGGCACGCGATATCCGAGAAGCTGCTGTCGGGCTCCCCGTCGAACACCAATAAGGGCCTTTTAAAATTCATCCATAATCAGGAATTGTCATCGCTCCGTTTTTCTTCGGGAAGTAGCCCGGGTATAGGCGCGTGTTTCAGCCGCTCGGACAAATGCTGAAAAACCCCGATCGCTGACCACGCCGCCAAGCTTGCAACCGCGGAACCTATCAACATCAATTCCGCCTGGCCAAGCAATCCGCCAAGAGCCAATACTTCGGAAATCTTAACGCTTGCCGCACCACCGAAAACCACGCCACAGATCACGCCAACCGCGAAGCGGACCGCCGCGTCACGCTTTCCTCGCGGAAGGATGTAGGCGAGCGACATGAAAGAGCCTGCCGTCGCACCGGCAATCTTGGCAAACCAGATCCACGTAACCTCCGAAGTAAATATTGTATGGATAAGGATGGCCATGATGACTTCCTTTCGTGTTGCAGACCCAAATATGATCGAATGTCAACCGCACCATATTTCTCTGTTTATGAACAACTACGCCCCAAGTGCACTGCCACAGTAAACTCCGCCCGACGCATTTAATCGGGAATGGTGCTGCACTTACCATGCGGCGCAAAATCATCTTTTCGTTGTCCAACGAACCCAACGAGAAGAACACACAACGTGCCCGATGCCTCTTTACGTTTTTGCGGTAAAATCTGATCCACAATTTTTGGCTTCAAAAGACATCACCCAGAAAAGCCTCTAGAGCTTTTCTGGGTGATGTATGCTGGCCTCCAACGGAGGTACGCGTGAACAGTTATAATTTTTCGACTGTACATAAAGCCTAACAAAGCACCGTTACGCAGTCAAGGATTATTTTCCTATCTATTGACTTTTTTCCCATGCCCGAAAAGCTGCTTGTGTTTTAACCATTTCACATGAGCTGTTGCTTATTAATCTGCTATGATGGATGGGCAAGTTCCGCCTGTCTCCGAAACCAACCATGCCGAAGTTAGTGTTTATGCGTAAAACGGCAGAAAAAGATTCCGGAAGCGAAAAGCGCAAACCGTTCAGGGTTTCGCGCCTGATTGGGCTCGACGCGTGGATCGATTCCACCCTCTACAGCCTGCGCTACAATCTCGGCGAATGGTGGGAAAACATCACCATTTTCTCACGGCGTTTTCGCGTGCGCGGTTTCCGGCGTTTTGTGGTCGAGGTTCTCGACGAAGGATTTACGCTGGGCGTGGGCGGCGCAGTTCTCATGCTCGTCCTGGCCCTGCCGGCTTTCGAGGAAACCAAGAAGGACTGGCGTGCACAGGACGATTATGCCGTCACCTTCCTCGACCGCTATGGCAATGAAATCGGCCAGCGCGGTATTCTCCACCGTCAGGCCGTGCCGATTGATGAATTGCCGGATCACGTCATCAAGGCCGTGCTCGGCACCGAGGACAGACGCTTTTTCGACCATTACGGCATCGACTTCTGGGGCCTGACCCGCGCGTTCAGCCAGAACATGCGCGCCAATGGCGTCGTTCAGGGCGGCTCCACCATCACGCAGCAACTCGCCAAGAACCTTTTTCTCTCCAACGAGCGCACCATCGAACGCAAGATCAAGGAAGCCTTCCTCGCGCTCTGGCTGGAAAGCAATCTCAGCAAGAAGGAAATCCTGCAGCTTTATCTCGACCGTGCCTATATGGGCGGCGGAACTTTCGGTATTGCGGCTGCTTCGGAATTCTATTTCGGTAAGAACGTCAAGGATGTCTCGCTGGCGGAAGCCGCGATGCTGGCCGGTCTGTTCAAGGCGCCCGCCAAGTTCGCGCCGCATGTCAATTTGCCCGCAGCCCGTGCACGCGCCAATGTCGTGCTGTCCAATATGGTAGAAAGCGGCTTCCTGAGCGAAGGACAGGTGGCCGTTGCACGCCGTCATCCAGCGAGCGTCATCGACCGCGCCAAGAACGAAAGTCCCGACTACTTCCTCGACTGGGCTTTTGAAGAGGTGAAGAAGATCGCCGCCAATATTCCGCAGCACACATTGATCGTGCGCACGACGCTCGACCGTAACCTGCAAAAGGCGGCAGAGGAATCGCTCGAATATCATCTGCGCCAGTTCGGCAAGGACTATAATGTCTCGGAAGCGGCAACCGTCGTTATTGCCAATGACGGATCCGTCCGCGCACTGGTCGGCGGGCGGGACTATGGTGAAAGCCAGTTCAACCGTGCCACCAAGGCATTGCGGCAGGCCGGATCTTCCTTCAAGCCCTATGTCTATGCAGCGGCGATGGAAAAGGGACTGACGCCGAGCACCATCGTTTCAGATGCTCCAATTAGCTGGGGCAACTGGTCACCGCGCAATTATGGCCGCAGCTTTGCCGGTCGCGTGGACCTGACGACGGCGCTTGTCCGCTCGTTGAACAGCGTACCGGTGCGACTGGCGCGCGATTATCTGACCACAGCCCCAATTGTTGCCCTGACCAAGGCGATGGGCGTGGAATCGCCGATCTCGTCACACAAGACCATGGTGCTCGGCACATCGGAAATGACGGTGATGGATCAGGCCACCGGCTTCAACGTGTTTCCAAATGCGGGCATGGCCGGCAACCGTCACGCCTTCACACAGATCGTTTCGTCGGAAGGCAAGGTGCTGTGGGATTTCGGGCGCGATGCCCCGAAGCCGCACAGGGCACTGTCGGAGAAAGCTGCACTCGAAATGAATTCCATGCTGGTGCAAGTGCCTGAACGCGGCACTGGACGCCGCGCGGCATTGCCGATGACGCGGGTGGGCGGCAAAACCGGCACAACGCAGAATTATCGCGATGCGTGGTTCGTCGGCTTTACCGGAAATTTCACGGCGGCGGTCTGGTTCGGCAACGACAATTTCACCCCGATGAAGGAAATGACCGGCGGCGTTCTGCCTGCCATGGCCTGGCAGCGCATGATGGCCTATGCGCATCAGAACATCGAACTGAAGCCCATACCGGGTGTGACCCCGCCATTCCCCGCGCCGCCCAAGAAGAACGAGCCACAAGTGGCGAATGCCAAGCCGGAAGAAACCATGGCTGCGCCGCCGCGCGTACTGTCTCCTCTATCGACAAAAGTTATCAAGGAGCTACATGACCGCTTCCTTGCGGCCCCGCCTCTGCCTAAGATCGCCGAGCGCACGAAAATATCGGTACTCTGAGGGGCGATGTTCAAGAGCATATTCAACACGGCGATTGTGCTTGTGCTGGCGCTGGGCGGCGGCATCTGGAGCGTCGACAAGGTTCTCGACCGGTTTGAAGGTTTCGGTGAGCTCAAGGTCGGGGTCTGGAGCGCCTATCCGGCGGCTGGCACGCCCGATGCCGACCCCTATTCCAAGGCCCGCGCTGCCCGCAAAGCCTATCTGGCGCTTGGAACGGCGGAAGGTCTTCCGTTCTATGCGCGCAGCGACAATAGCGGGCGCACCCTTCGGCGCGGCTGCACTTACCGCCTGAGCGGCATGACACCGCCTGCCCGCTTCTGGACCGTCTATCCCGCTACGCCTGATCTGGAACCGATCAGGCCGCGTGAAGGATTGCAGGAAGCGCTGCATTCCCGCGAAGTCCTGTTCGACGATGACGGCAGCGTCACGATCACCATCGGCCCCGATGCAGCGCCGGGCAATTGGTTGCCAGTGGAAGGAAGCGGCGATTTTGTTCTCGTCATGACGCTTTACGACACGCCTTCGGCATCATCTTCCGGTCTCTCCGATCTGGTGATGCCAAGCCTCGCCCATATCGCGGGTGCAAGCAAGGGGGCGTGCCGTGGCTAGAACTTTGCGCCTCGTTCTCCTCGGCATCGTGGGTGCTGCGATTGTTCATATCGCGGTTCTCTTCCTCGTCCCCTTTTATTCAGACAAAAATGCATGGTCGCGGATCGAAGCGGGGAGCGAGCCATATCGTTTCCACAGGCTGGACGAAAAGACCGGTCCGGTCAGCGACAGTGACCCGCTGGTGCAGCAAGCCACCTGCCGCTTCGATCTTGCCGACGGGCCTGTGCATATTACGACCGGGGCGAATGTGCCCTATTGGTCGCTCTCGATCTATGCGCCCAACGGGGACAATCTCTACAGCCTCAACGACAGCGTTTCCAACGAACGTAAGCTCGACCTGATCCTTGCCGATCCCATCGGCATGGCAAGTCTGCGCTCGGATGGTTCGCAGGCCGATGCGCGTTCGATCCTGATCGAGCAGAATATCGGCGAAGGTGCCGCTGTGCTTCGCGTATTCGTGCCTGATGCAACGTGGAACACGGAAGTGCAGCGCTTCTTTGCGGAGGCGCAGTGCACGCCGTTTGAAGGGCTCTAGCAGCCTGACCCAAATGCTGTTTCTTTATGGCACGGTTAATGAGTTGCTAAGGCTTCAACGCTACTATCCGGAATACCGACCCATGCGGGGTGCATTTGCGCATCAACCGGCTGCTGCCGGATGCGTGATCTGCAATTTGGGGCGGGTGAGTTGTGTGCCTACCGGAGTATTCTGCGTGACAAATGAACAGTTCCGCGCCCTGGAGGATATTTCAGGCCACCGGAGCCCGTCGAATTCAAAAGCGGGGAGCAGCAAGGCGGACGACCTGCTGGCGGCCGCGATTTCCGCGTTTGCGGGTATCACGCGCCCCGGACGGCAGGATATGCAGCAGCTTGAAGATCTTGCCATGCCGCTTCTCCATTGCGCTTCCACCCGCGGCAAGCGCCATGCGGCCAATGCGCTGGCACAATTGGAGGACGCGCCGCGTCGTCTCATTCTGGCGCTGGCCGACGAACCCGTAGAAATCTCCGCGCCTATTTTGCTGCGCTCTCCCCTTCTACGCCCTTCCGACCTCATCGAAATCATCGGCAAGAACGGTCTTGCCCATGCGCGCGCCATTGCACGGCGCCAGTCCGGTGACATCCTTCTGCAAGGCGTGCTGCGCAGTTTCGCCGACCCGGTCATCGACCGTACGCTGACGCTTCAGGAAAATCTCGCCAATATCGAGGCCGAACCGCTCGAAAGGCCGGATGTACCCGATCTTTCTGCGGCCAGAGCGCCGCTGATGAAAGAAGACAGCTCCGAACGACTGGCGCGCGCGCTGCAACAGCCTTTCTTCGAGGCTGGCGCGACCACCGGCTCGCAGCATCTCATCGACACCGCGCTTCTGATCGACAGCCAGTTTTTCCGCAATGCGCTGGCCGATGCGCTCGACCTGTCGTTTGAACGGACCGACGCGATCATCGGGCAATGGCCGGATTCGCATCTGCCGATTGCACTCAAGGCGCTCGGATTGTCACCTGCCGAATGCTATCTCGTCATGACGGCCATTCTGGGTCCTATCGACACCAACCGCGATAGCCTGCGTGAGTTTGTGCATATTTATCGCTCCATCGACCGCGAAAAAGCGATGGCGCTCGTGCGGCGCTGGAAGGCGGACGACATGTCTGCCATGCTGCGCGGAAAACTGCGTGAAATGGCTGAATCCGAAGACGACACGCCGCTCGTGGATGCTGCCAATTCTGATCACCCGTCGCTTCAGCGATCAGTGAAATAGAGCATTTCCAGCAAAAGTGCGAAGCGGTTTTGCGTAGGATAATGCGTAAAACAAAAGGATAGAGCGGCTCTACTGATTCCGTTTTTACTGGAACCGCTCCTATCCTCGCCAACTTATTTCGCTTCTCCGTCCTGCGAAATCGAGAACAGTGCCGATGCATCGGCAACATCTTCCAGCTCGACCAGCCACAGGTCGGGATCGAAGCGGGTTTCTCGCGCCATACGGTCGCCTGCCGCCATGTCATCAGCGTCGTGAAGAATGCGCAGAAACATGCGTTCTCCGTCATTATCCTCTTCATAGGAGGTTTGTGGCGCAGGCGAATACAGGTCGCATGTACCGAAGCGTGAGCTTACCTTGATGAAAATTGCGCCCGCCTCCGGTGAACCGCGACGGGCGAGATAGGCAAAGCCGCCCTCGCCCTGCACCTTGCGGATCAATGCCGAAACCCAGAAATCGGATGTCAGGCGCATCGGGAATCCATCAGCTTATGAGGCCAATCTCGCGCATCTTGGCGATCAGCGTTGCATCGATTTCGCCGGTTACCGGCATGCTGAACAGCTTTTGAAATTCGCGCACCGCTTCCTGGGTCGTCTTGCCGGATTGTCCGTTCACCGGCACGGTGTCGTTGCCGAATGCCTTCAACCCGGCCTGCACGCGGATAATATCCTGCGAACTGACTTTCCCCGATTGCACGGCGGGCGTTGCTGCCATCTGCTTTTTCGGTGCCGGTTTTTCATAAGATACGAGAGCGGGTTTTGGCTTGGAATCCGCCTCCGTCTTCAAGACTGCGGGCTGGGGACGCGGCGTCGGAACTGCTACCTCGATGGCTTTTGCCACATCGTCCTGAGCCGGGGTACTGTTTTGGGCATCGGCCTGCAACTGCGCGGGTATGTTTGCTTCCTGCACGCCGAGCTTCTGCTGCAAGGCGCGCCAGCGTTCCACCGCTTCACGCGTCTGCGGCCCGGTGAAACCGTCCACCGGTCCCTTGTAAATTCCAAGTGTCGAAAGTCGCTGCTGCAAACGTGCGATTTCCAGATCGGCATTGGGCGCAAGTGCCGGCAACATGTCGTCAACCGATGCGCTCATGTTCAGCCGGTCCGCTGACAGGCTGGCTGCTTCCAGCGGCTGGGCGGTCTCAGCGTTTGCGGAGCTTGCAGCTTCGGCTGAGGCCGTCGCGGTCGGTTTGGGGGCGTTATCACTTGCTGATGCCGTGCCCGGCAGGACTGCGCGTGGCGTCGGCTTGAACACGAAATCGGGTCTGGTGCGGAAGAACACGGCGTTGTGCGCTTCCGGCTGATACCAGAGCGCATTGGCCGAGACGAAACTCAACACAACCAGAAACGCAGTTGCCCCGCCGGTCAGGACGGGGTTGCGCACGATGAAATCTCCGGCGGCAATCGCTAGCGCGGAAGCCGATGTGAAGAAGAAGTGGAGGAGTCGCGAGCCGAGACTACGCCGTTTTGCGGGTTTGCGCATATTTCTGCTCCCGGATTTGGCTGTTGTCTTCGTCGTTCTGCCAGTCATTACGCCTTTCCCCCTGGTGACGGTGCATGTCGATCACCGTGCCAAGTTCCTGATATTCATCGTCCCCCATGACAAACTGCGGGCCTGCCACTGGAAGGCGGATCGTGACGATCGTGCCTTCGCCAGGGCAGCTCTTGAGTTGCATGCTCCCCTGATGCAGTTCCACCAGCCCCTTGACCACCGAAAGTCCGAGGCCACTCCCCTCCTGCGTGCGCGTATAGTTATTGTCGGCGCGCACGAACGGCGTGCCGATGCGCTGCATATCTTCCGGCTCGATGCCGATGCCCGTATCCGACACGATGATTTCCAGCATCGGGCGACCTTCGGCCATAATGCGGGTTGCATCAATGGTGACGCAGCCGCCGCTTTGCGTGAACTTCACCGCATTACCGGCAAGATTGAGCAGAATTTGCTGGACGGCGCGACGATCCGCTACCAGTTCACCAATGCCTGTGCCAACGCGATGGCAGAAGGCAACGCCTTTCTTTTCAGCCTGCGGCAGCATGACGGCGGTGCACATTTCAGCCGCTTCACGGAAAGCAAAGTTCTGCGGGTCGATGCTGTAATGACCGGTTTCCAGCCGCGAATTGTCCAGAACGGCATTCACGAGTTCCAGCAGATAATGGCCGGACTGATGAATGAGGCCCGCATATTCGCGCTGCTTCTCATTGGCCAGCTTGCCACCCATTTCGTGCGACAGCATATCGGAAAAGCCGATGATCGAATTGAGCGGCGTGCGCAGCTCGTGGCTGACGGCTGCAAGCAGACGGCCTTTTCCGATGCGCTCTGATTCCAGCTCGGCTTTCAGCGTTGCAATTTCATCCAGAAGCTTCTGTTCGCCTTCGAGCGAGCGGCCAATCAACGTGATGGCTTGAGCGCTTGCGACACCTTCGAGACGATAAGTGCGGAAGATCGTATCGCCGTTTTCGATGGAACGCAGACGCACATCAATCTTGCTGGAAGCGGAACCGGCGCGAAGATCGGCCAGGAGCGAAAGATATTGCACACGGTCAGCCACATGAACGCGGTCGATAAGCGCCGTGCCTTCCAGCATTTTGGGCTGTACGCCCAAAAGCTTTGCCGAATTCGTATCGACCGAGAATACCACGCCATCCGAATCAAGACCGAATTGCACGTCGCCTGCGGCAACAGCAGCTTGCGGCGCGTTGATCCTGATCTGCGCGGGCCTGGCGGCGCTCGCGAAACCGCGCGCAACAAGGCTTGCTGCATAAAGCATGAGAACAGCGACGGACACATAGCTGCCGCCGGAAATGGTACCACCGCTTGCCGTCGCAAAATAGCCGAGAATCATGGCCGCCAATGCGGCGCCCGCTGCTGCGGCAGCAGGCTTGCGGGTCGCAAACCAGACTTCAAGCGGCAGACCCGCCACCATCAACCACAGGACCGCATTGCCATGAGAAAAAGCGCCAATGGCAGCCAGACCCGCGCCATAGGCAGCGAAGTTCAGGCCAACCAGAACAGGTGCGGCGACACCCATCAGCGACAGCGCGCAAAGGATCATGGCGATGCCTGCAAAACTTGCTGCAAGAATCGCAAATTCCGTAAAGCCCGGCGTTACGCCAGAGGCGAGTACGGCCGCACAAAGCAGGACCGGCGCGGTGATGACCGAACCGATAACACGTATGGAGGCCGCATCGGGACTGGATACCCAGCGGCGGCAGAAACGTTCGTAAAAACGGCTGATCGCCTGCACATTCGTGCGGACGGTCTCGGCTGTTTTCAAAAGAATGGCGTTCAACGTGCCGTACTCACTCAATACTCTTGCATGGTCTAAACCGGAAAACCGTTCGCCGTGACGACGCTCTCCCAGCCAGCAACAGATTGCAGCCGAGGCTTTAAAGAAACGATAAAGCGAGACCGCCCAAAGCGGATAAGTGACGCCTCGGGTCTGCTTTTCTGCCTATGGTAAACAGAGAGTAGCGATCAGGTGGCGAAACCACAGCCACGGCACAATTTTGACGTTTAAATGCTTTACCATGACGCGCATCCTGTCCGAAAACCGTTTCACACTTTTCGGGATGCGCTCCAATAAATCGAACAGTTACGGAATCTTTTCCAATTCATCGGACATTGACGCAAACCGAGAGCACGCAACCGCAAGAAGGCAATGATCCGTTTTCTACTCAAATCCGTATTCTGGCTGTCGTTGGCATTCATCGTGATGCCGCGCTTCTTTCCTGCGGATGAGCAAAGCAAGCCGCAGGAGAAGCCAGCCATTGCCGAGACGAAGCGGGAGCCGGATTCAATCGACCAGCTTCTCGCCAATGGCAAAACCGCCGTGGAACTGGGCAAGCTGTGCATCGAAAACCCTTCCTTCTGCCAGAACGGCACCTCACTTGTTTCCAGCGCCGGAAGCGGCCTTCTGGAAGGAAGCCGCGCTGCCCTGGAATATCTGAGTGATCGTTTCGGCACAAAGCCGCAACCGCCCGCGAGTGCGGAACTGGTTGCCACCGCACCTATGCAGACCGCAATCGGCATTCCCATCCCGACCTCGCGGGACGAAGCCCTGCGCGCACTGGACCGTCGCCCGACTGGTTCCATTCAACGCTAGAGCGTTTTTTAAACGCACATCTTGTCCGAAAACCGTTTCACACTTTTCGGGATGCGCTCGAGTTTTCCGTGACCTTGCGGTGTTTCATGACTATATAAGCGGCAAGAAACTTCTTTCAGGCGAGTATCATGACCACGACCATCGATAGCATCATGTCCGATTTCGAATTTCTCGACGATTGGGAAGACCGCTATCGCTATGTCATCGATCTCGGCAAGGAACTGCCGCCTTATCCTGACGATGCGCGCGATTCTGCGCACAAGGTTCAGGGCTGCGTCAGCCAGGTCTGGCTGAAGACGCTGCCGCAAGACGGCAACGATCCGGTTATCGAATTTCTGGGCGATTCCGATGCGCATATCGTGCGCGGTCTGGTGGCCATCGTGCTGGCGCTTTATTCGGGCCAAAAGGCTTCGGACATTCTCGCCGCGGACCCGGAAGCCATCCTGAAAAAGCTCGGCCTAGATGAACATCTGACGCCGCAGCGCTCCAACGGACTGCGCGCCATGGTGGCGCGCATCCGTCGTGAAGCGGAGCTGGCGAAAGAATCAGCCTAGGAGCCCGTTCCAAACGTCGCCCTGTGCGGCTGCAAATGGCAATTTACCTGCGTTCCGGTGCTCATGTACCTAAAAGTACATTGCGCTCCGGTACTCGAAAATTAACATTTTCGCACTCACATGCCGCTTTTTGATTCAGGCTCTAAAAGTTTCTCGACCGACAAGGCTGCGGCAAGCAGCCTTTTGTCCGTGCCGCCACGTGCGCTGAGCATGAAGCCGGTCGGCAGCGTCATGCCCGGCGTCGGCACAGTGATGCTGCACAGGTCGAACTGGTTTCCGACCTGCGTATCACGCAGCAGCAGCCCTTCCACACGGTCATATTCAGCCTCATCATTGCTGACCGAAGCAATCGTCGGCGCAACAATCGGCGTGGCGGGCGTTACGAACATATCGAAGCCGCTCAGACGCGCGTCCATTTCACGAACAAGCGTAGCGCGCGTTTCCATGATCCCGCGATAGGTTTCCATCGGAACCTTGACGCGGACGGCCAGCGGGCGTTTCACGCGAATATCGACATTGGCATCAGGATCGCCAAGCCAGGTCGATGCATGGATATGACTTGCCTCGATCCCGGCGATGGAGCCGACGCGGGTTACCTCGCGCAGACGCTGGATCAGATCATCGACTTCCAGATCGGCAATGATCGCTCCTGCCTTTTCAAGAAGCGCAACGGTTGCCTCGAAGTGTCTTGCGACGTCCGGCTCCATATCGGCCAGAAGATAGCCCTTCGGCAGTGCGATGCGCAGCCCCTTGAGCGGCAGGCCGTCCGGCAAGACGGGCGCTTCGCCTGCCATAATCGCGTCGGTTATAATGGCATCGGCCACTGTCCTGGTCAGCGGACCAACGGAATCGAGCGACGGCGCCAGCGGAAATGCACCGTCCAGCGGAATGCGCAGCGCAGTCGGCTTGAAGCCGACAATGCCGTTCAGCGCTGCCGGAATGCGCACCGATCCGCCGGTATCCGAACCGATAGCGATTTCGCTGGTGCCTTCCGCTACCGAAACGGCCGCACCCGACGACGATCCGCCCGGAACACGCGTCGGATCAATCGCATTGCCCGGCTCGCCGTAATGCGGATTGAGACCGACCGGCGTGAAAGCGAACTCCGTCATGTGGGTCTTGCCGACAATGACTGCACCCGCATCGCGCAGACGCCGGACGATCGTGGCATCCTGCGTTGCCGGAGCCACATCGCGTCGAATAACCGAGCCGGCAAGTGTCGGCTCTCCGGCAACATCGAAGAGATCCTTGATCGAAACAATACGCCCATCGAGCGGGCTGACGGGGCGCCTATCGCGAAGGCGCGCATCGGAGGCATCCGCCTCAGCCCGCGCCTGTTGTGCATAGACCTTGCTGAAAACGTGTTCGCTTGCTGCCCGCGCTTCCAGTCGCGTCAGGATGCTTTCCAGCCGATCCCGTACCGAATTCATGTGATTTCTCCCCACTTCCCCAACGGGCACAGAGTCCCTTTGAGAAAGAGGCGATAGACCTGCCTCCGATAGCTGTCAATGAGGGTGCCGCCTCGTCAGCTCATATAGTCTGCGGTCGCATCTGTGGCCGGTAGTCGTCGGTTCCCCAATGCAGGACAACCGCTCTTCCCCGTTCCTTTTCGAGGTGAGGATTATAGTGCCGGTGCAGTGCGGCCAGACCGACCTTGAGCAGCATCTTGGCCGAACGAACCGGCCATTGCCGCTCTCGTTCCACGGTTTCGAGCCCTTTCAGAAAGCAGCAGACATCGACAAGAACACCGTTCAGCTCCGGTCCGACCGCCTCCAGTGCCCGCTCGACACGGATGCGGCTGGCCAGCGCGATATCCGTCAGCTCTGCCATGCCGCCCGGCCCGCTGCGCCCATCTCCGACGCGGGTGTCCCAGCGCATGGTGACGGATGGCATCAGCGATCCGCGTGTATAGTCAGCACGCAGTCTTTCACCGGCCAGAAACTCGCTTTCCGAAATGAAGGACGAACCATGCGCATTCTTGCGCCTGTAGAGCATGGCAAGCGGCGATTCCTCAAGATTGATCTCAACCCTTTCGCCCTGCTCGTAGTCGATAGTCTGCAGGGTTCTTGCCGGGCGGGGCAATGACTTGCCGCCATCTTTCAACGGCCGGTTGGCGGGCTGCGATAGAACAAGCCGCTCCTCCTCCCAATGCAGTAATCCCCTTTTTTGCATGGCCTCCAGCTCGGTGCGTGAGGCGGCAATGGTCCCCTGTTCCGTCGCAAGCAAAACATGCGAAGCGCGAACGGAATCCTGAACCTCGCAGTCGCCATTCTTCAAAAACCGCATGATTCTCGTTTCGGATGCCGACAATTGAGTGGTCACGCCGCCATCCTCCAGGCCGTGAAGGCACTTTGCGCAATCCGTTCAAATGTCGAGACAATTGCATCGAAATCCGTATCGTCCCGCATGTCTTCCACCAGATGACAGGCATGCATGACTGTTGTCCGGTCCCGCGCAAATCCGGCGGCCACTTCGCGCATGGCCAGCCCGAAAGCCGTATGCGCAACATACATGCCGATCTGCCGAACACGGGCCACCTCACGCCTGCACCGCAGCGGCGACCGCAATTCAGCGCCGGAAACACCGAACATAGCCACAAGCAAATCGATAAGGGCATCACAGAGCACAACATTCTGCTGCTCCCGCGAACGGTCGGCGATACCCTCCACCTTTTCGAGGCTAAGGCTTCGCCCATGCCGCGCAGCAAGCACCTTCAATGCTTCGAAAGCTTCCGCCCGCGTATGAATGACATCCGATAGTTCCAAAGACATTCATCTTTCCTCGCCAGAATAGGAATATCTTCTTATACGGAGGAAAATGCAAGTGTGGATAAGTTTCGTGGAATAATTTGCCGTCTTTGGCTGGTTTCGACGCTTCTAACATAAGCTAAGGCCTTGTCATCGCGGCATAAACTGCTTCGATCGATTGCGATCCATAACTATTTTACAGAAGAATCCGGCAAAATCTAGGAATATTATCCAACACAATTCTGCATGGCTCATGCTCTTTCGCATCACGAAATGAGGATAATTGCCATGGAAGCGGATCTGAAACACGCCCGCACACTATTTTTTGCCCGGCAAAAACAGAATCAACTGACCGCGATGCAGCGCATTGCCTTGCAGATCATCGCCGGTATCGATCTTGATGAGGTTCTCACGGTACCGCAGGAAGAAAAAGAGCGCACCAAACGGCGGCTGACGCGCCTTATGGAAAGGGAACGTTTGAAAGGCATGTGTGGTCACTGGAGTTATGACCTGAACCGGCACATTGCGTTGAAACAGGCTTTCGACCGGATCGGATGAATAGACCATTTGCTTCCGAAAATGCTTAGCCCAAAACAAAATGGCCGCTATCGAAAAGCATAAGCTCAACGATAACGGCCATTTCTATAAAGTTTTCAGAACAGATGCGGTAAAGCGCAGCTCGCTCGAAATATCGGAGCGATTAAGCGTCCTTAGGCTTGCGGCCCAGGCCCATCTTCTTCGCCAGACGCGAACGAGCAGCAGCGTAGTTCGGAGCAACCATCGGATAATTCGGATCGAGATCCCACTTTTCGCGGTACTGTTCCGGGGTCATGTTGTAATGGGTCATCAGGTGACGCTTCAGCGATTTGAACTTCTTGCCGTCTTCGAGGCAGATGATGTAGTCGTCATGAACCGACTTCTTCGGGTTGACGGCAGGCTTCGGCTTCTCAACGACGACAGGCGCTTCTTCGCGTTCGACGTGACGCTTGAAAGCGGCATGTACTTCAGCGATCAGCAGCGGCAGTTCGCCAGCGCGAATCGAATTATTGCCGACATATGCGGCTACGACATCTGCAGTAAGGCTTAGAAGCAGTTCTGCGCTCTCGTCGTGCGTGTCCAGATTTTCCATAAGGTAGATTTCCTTCTTACTTTTTATTGTTGCGTAATCGACAACTGGAGATCCCCGCCTGCCACCGTCGTTACGTATTCCAAAACTCTGCCCCATCCGTTCGCGATTGCGAATATCAGTTGATAATGTCATTTGCAATAGAATTGTCAAACCACATTACATTACCGACAAGTCTTTCTTCTTGAATCGGCAAATAGAAAAACTCGAACTCAACCTTACTAAGATTGGGAAACTTTGAATCGCGATGTGTTCGCGTCGCCGCTCCTGTCATTTATTGAAGGATATGGATGAAGCCGTAGTTCACTGCCGTGCTTCCTTTAATTTGCCCGGCCAGCGTTAGCAATAGTTTTCTCCCTCAAGTTTTCTTGTACGTCGTGCAAGACTAACATGTTTCCGTTACGTAGCTTTTGGCCGCAGAATCGGGCCTCAAAAAGGCATTGCTCAAATATATTTCAACGGAATCAACTCGCTTTCGCCTTTTCGGCCAACTATATAACCACCAGTATCACCCGCCAGAAGGCACGCCTTACCGGCCTCGCAGCAAATCGAAACAGTTTTCATCGGAATTGTGGATGTCTCAAAGTTCCCCCCAACTTCAACCACCGCATGCAGCCAAACATCCGGTCAATGACACCCGCCACGGGATCACACGTACCGACGACTATGCTTGGTTGCGTGCAGACAATTGGCAGGAAGTATTCAAGGACCCGTCGGTTCTGTCCCCTGAAATTCGCACGCATCTGGAAGCAGAGAATGCATATCAGGCAGCGCTGATGAAGGACACGGAAGCGCTACAGAAAAGCCTGTTCGCAGAAATGCGCGGGCGCATCAAGGAAGACGACTCTTCCGTTCCCGCCAAGGATGGGCCTTTCGCCTATGGCGTGTCCTATCGTACCGGCGGCGAGCAGCCCTATTTCATTCGCACGCCACGCGATGGTGGCGCGGAAACCATCCTTCTCGACGGTGACGTCGAAGGCAAGGACAAGGCTTATTTCCGCCTTGCATCAGCCGATCATGCGCCGGATCACAAGCTTTTGATCTGGGGTTACGATGACAAGGGTTCGGAATTCTACAAGCTGAAAGTCCGTGACCTGTCGTCCATGAAAGACCTTGAAGACATCGTCACCGACACGAATGGCGGCGGTGCGTGGGATGCGGAGAGCAAGGGCTTTTTCTATACGCGCCTCGATGAGAACCACCGACCGTCCAAGGTTTTCTATCACAAGGTGGGCACGGACCAGTCTGAGGACCACCTGATCTATGAAGAGAAAGATCCAGGCTTCTTCCTCGGTGTCGGCGGCTCCGCGCTGGACGACTATATCTTTATCGACATTCATGACCATGAAACATCGGAATGCTGGCTCCTTCCCGCCAGCGATCCGGCGGCAAAGCCGCAGCTCGTCATGGAGCGCAAGACCGGTACGGAATATGACATCGCACCGGGTGGCGATGTGTTCTACATCCTGACCAATGCGGATGGCGCCAAGGATTTCAAGATATGCCAGGCGCCTGCTGCCACACCGCAGCCGGAAAACTGGGTCGAGGTCGTGGCAGAAAAGCCAGGGCGGCTGATCCTGTCGCACTCCGCCTACAAGCATCATCTTGTCTGGATGGAACGCGATAACGGCCTGCCGCGCATCGTGATCCGTGATCGCGAAACCGGCGAGGGACACGCCATCGCCTTCGACGAGGAGGCCTATTCGCTCGGCCTTCACGGCAGCGCCGAATATGATACGGATGTGATCCGCTTCTCCTACTCGTCCATGACGACGCCGGAACAGCTCTTCGACTACAATATGCGGACGCGCGAGCGGAAGCTTTTGAAGACGCAGGAAGTTCCTTCCGGTCACAATGCGCATGACTATGTCACGCGCCGGGTGTTCGCCAAGGCGTCGGACGGTGAACTGGTGCCGGTGTCCCTGCTCTATCACAAGGATACAAAGCTCGACGGCTCCGCGCCCTGCCTGCTTTATGGCTACGGCTCCTATGGCATCACCATTCCGGCAAGCTTCAGCACGTCGCGGCTCTCGCTCGTGGATCGGGGCTTCGTCTACGCCATCGCGCATATCCGCGGCGGTAAGGACAAGGGTTTTGCCTGGTATGAAAACGGCAAGCGCAACAAGAAGGTGAACACGTTCACCGATTTCATCGCTGCCGCAAGGCACCTCGTTGCCGAAGGCTTCACCAGTCATGACCGCATCGTTGCGCATGGCGGTTCGGCAGGCGGCATGCTGATGGGCGCGATTGCCAATATGGCCCCCGACGCATTCGGCGGCATCATTGCTGAAGTGCCATTCGTTGATGTGCTGAACACGATGCTGGACGACACCCTTCCGCTGACCCCGCCTGAATGGCCCGAATGGGGCAATCCGATCACATCGCAAACAGATTACCGGATCATTGCCGGCTATTCGCCCTACGACAATGTCAGCCGTCAGTCCTATCCGGCCGTTCTGGCCGTGGCAGGTCTTACCGATCCGCGCGTCACGTATTGGGAGCCTGCGAAGTGGGTGGCCAGACTGCGTGAGCTCAAGACCGACAACCATCCCGTCCTGTTCCGTATCAATATGGATGCGGGCCATGCCGGGGCGTCGGGTCGCTTCTCGCGACTGGAGGAAGTCGCCTATACCTATGCCTTCGCCCTCAAGGTGACAGGCAAGGCGGGCGACACGCTCTGAGCCTCGAAAACAAGCATCGCGTCCGGTTTTTAGGATGCGATGCTTCCTTCATTTTTCGCATTTCTTGATCCCGAAACCGGTTCCCACTTTCCGGAGACATGCTCTGGAAAAACGCGCTATTTCGCTTATGATCTTATAGTATTGTTCAATAGATATTCTTTTCAGGGAGAGACCGATGTTGCGTCAGGTCATTGCTGTTTGCCTCACTTCCGCATCGCTTGCGGTTTCCGGCCTTGTCGCGCTGCCGATGTCGGCTGAAGCGCAGGTACGCAAGGATGTCAGCGAATATGCGGGCCAGCGTTGCAGCGTGCCGAGAAGAGGCAGCGGCATCATCGTCGGCCAGTTCAGCGGCGTGGACGACTCGCCCTTCATCACAGGCGGCGACGGACTGGTTTCGATCGACCGTGTCCGGTGCTTCAGCAGCATGTCTGAATGCAAGGGCTGGCTCTATACGATGCAGAGCAAATATACCAATGCTGGCGCCGCTACTCTGGTGCGTTGCACCAAGCGCTGAAGCTGAACATAAAAACTGCGGTTTTCACGAAGCCTCACGAATGGCATCCTCCCAACACTTGATGCATCGCCTTCGGGCGTCATCTTCGGTTTGGGAGGATCGGAAATGCAGCAGGCCAGTTATGTACATGGAGCGAGCGACAAGCTTCTCATAGGCAATACCATCGGTCGGCATCTCGACCAGATCGCGGAAAAATATCCCGACCGTCCTGCCGTCATCGTCCGGCACCAGAATATCCGGCTGACCTATTCCGAACTGAGACAACTGACCGACCAGCTTGCCGAAGGCTTCCTCGCCATCGGGCTTCGCCCCGGCGAACGTCTCGGCATATGGTCGCCGAACAATCACGAATGGATTCTCACCCAGTTTGCGAGCGCAAAGGCGGGTCTGATCCTCGTCAACATCAACCCGGCCTATCGGGCGCATGAACTGGAATATGTGCTGGGGAAAGTCGAATGCGCAGCACTCATCCTCGCACCGTCACTGAAAACCAGCAACTATATCGATATTCTGCGCAGCATCGTGCCTGAACTGGATGAAGCCCGCCCCGGCCATGTGATGTCCGAGCGGCTTCCCAATTTAAGGTGCGTAATCCGGCTCGGTGCGGAACAGACGCCGGGCATGCTGAATTTCGACGATGTCACCCAATCCGGCGATGAAGTCACCGGGCAAGAACTGGCGCAGCTTGCCGAAGAACTGCAATTTGACGATCCCATCAATATCCAGTTCACCAGCGGCACGACCGGCAGCCCGAAGGGTGCGACGCTCTCGCATCACAATATCCTCAATAACGGGTTTTTCGTCGGCGAGGCGATGCAGCTTTCTGAACAGGACCGACTCTGCATCCCGGTGCCGTTTTATCATTGCTTCGGCATGGTGCTCGGCAATCTTGCCTGCGTGACCCATGGTTCCTGCATGGTGATCCCGAACGAGAGTTTCGATCCGCCCCTGACGCTCCAGACCGTTGAGGAGGAGCAATGCACCGGCCTCCATGGCGTGCCGACAATGTTCATTGCGATGCTGGATCACCCGGAATTCAGCCGTTTCAACCGCTCAAGCCTGCGTACCGGCATCATGGCCGGATCGCCCTGCCCCATCGAAGTGATGCGGCGTGTGGTGAGCGAGATGCACCAGAGCGAAATCACCATCGCCTATGGCATGACGGAAACCAGCCCGGTCAGCTTTCAGAGTTCGACGAACGATCCACTGGAACGACGCGTTTCCACCGTCGGGCGCATCCATCCGCATCTGGAGGTGAAGATCGTCGATGCGGATGGCAAGCTTTTGCCGCGTGGCGAAAAGGGCGAATTGCTGACGCGGGGCTACAGCGTCATGCGCGGTTACTGGAACGACGCGGAAAGTTCCGCTGGCGCCATAGACGATGCGGGCTGGATGCACACGGGAGACCTCGCCACGATCGACGACGAAGGCTATTGCAATATTGTCGGGCGCATCAAGGATCTTATCATTCGCGGCGGCGAGAACATCTATCCCCGCGAGATAGAAGAGTTCCTCTTCACCCATCCAGCGATCAGCGATGTCCAGATATTCGGTATTCCCGACCGCAAGTTCGGCGAAATCATCTGTGCCTGGGTCAAGCTGCACAAGGATGGCGAGCTTTCCGAAGAAGAACTGATTGAATATTGCCGGCAGCGCATCGCGCATTACAAGGTTCCGGCCCATATCCGCTTCGTGGATCAGTTTCCGATGACCGTAACCGGCAAAATCCAGAAATTCGTCATGCGGCAGGTCATGATCGAAGAACTGGAATTGCAGGAAATTCGAACAGCGTAATTATCTCGTCACCTCACGAGCCATATGCTCCAAGAGCGGGATGTTTATAAGTTTTATCGTCGTCTCGCTCTAAGTTTTTGTTTGAGCACGATTTTATCCGAAAGGCGGTTCCCACTTTTCGGAATCATGTTCTAGGTGTTTCATCTTTTGACGGAACCATATCCGGCATTTTCGAGATAGTTTTGGCATTCGGCGAGCTGAATGGCTTCGACCAACCTGCCGATATGACGCCATATGTCGTCGATGGTGCACTTTTGTGCATTTCTCATCCAGTGTTTAATCTTGGAGAAGGCCTGTTCGATCGGATTAAGGTCCGGCGAATAGGGTGGCAGGAACCAGAGCCGCGCACCGGCTGCTTTGATCAATTGTCGGATGGTTGCCGACTTGTAGCTGCCGAGATTATCCGTTTTCCGTTGACCTCTGATGTCAGCTGTTCGCTATTGAGATCAACGACAGAGGCGCTATCTCGCGGGGCTGGCAGCAGACCGGAAGGATCAAAATTGAAGATGACTTCTCCCTGACGACCAAAACCGACGAGTTGCGGCGCGCATTTCGGGATCGCCCTGCCCCCCCGTATTCGCCTACGTGTCCTCAAGCGGCCCCTCGCCTTTCCGCACAATCTTGGGCTTATCCTTAAGTAAGCCATCCGGCCCGAAAGTCGCTGAAACGACAACTCTCCCCGTTGCGCCTGGCGGAGAGATGAGACAGGAATCAACCGTCTTCTGGAGACTTGCAACCAAATTATCCGGTTGTTGCGCCATCGTCGGCGCGTGTACGATTGCGAAAACTCCCGCGGTTATCGCCAAACGAGCCCAAAACCGTCTGCATATCATGCGTTAACCGCCTTCCCGCTTGGGATACATCTGCGATGAACAGTTCGCCGCTACCGCACGCCAGGTTCTCACAAACGACGTTTACGATACCTGTTTCATTCAGGATCAGACATCTCCTGCCTGATTTCGGAGAATTTTGCAGCCATCGTCGGATTCCCACGCGTAAGTCGCTTGACCGTCAGGTCCTCAGCCTTGTCGTTTGCCAGCCTCAGATTGTTGGCCGACTTGTGAAGCGCATCTTTCGTTTTTTCCAGATCCTTGATGGCCTCATCAATACGTCTGACTGCTTCCTCGAAGCCTTCTGAAGCCAGTCGCCAGTTACGCCCGAATGCAGCTTTGAAGTCGTCGAGCTGGGATTCAAAGTTTGTAATGTCGATGTTTTGCGCCCGCACCAGTGCCAGTTCCGTCTTGTACTTGAGCGAACTCATTGCCGCATTGCGCAATAGCGTAATGATTGGGATGAAGAATTGCGGTCGAACAACATACATTTTTGGGTAGCGGTGAGATACGTCGATGATCCCGGTGTTATAGAGCTCACTCTCAGGCTCAAGCAGCGAAACCAGAACGGCATATTCGCAACCCTTCGCGCTACGGTCCTTGTCGAGCTCTTTGAGGAAATCTTCGTTCCTCTTCTTGGTCGCTGTTTCGTCGTTCTCATTCTTCATCTCAAACATGATCGAAACAATTTCCGAACCTGCATCGTCTAGATCGCGGAAGATAAAATCCCCCTTGCTGCCATCGCGTGCGTCATTGTCCTTTTCAAAGTAAGCGCGTGGAAAAGCGGTAGCGCGAATGCGGTCGAATTCGGTCGCGCAATGCTGTTCCAGCGTCTCACCGATCATTTTTGTCGACAGTTTCGCTTTCATGTCCCTCAGACGCTCGATTGCCTCGTCGCGGTCCTTAAGCTGTGTTTCGTATTTATCCTTAAGGGCTGTTTCGGCAAGCTGCTTTTCAAGTGCGACACGATCCAGACCGCTCTTTAGTTCGTCTCGTTCTTTCTCAACTGCGCTGACAGCTTCGGTAAGAGCAAGCTTCTGTAAAAGCTCGCCCGCGTTAAGTTTAGCCGTCAGGCTTTGGATCTCGGCATCTTTGGTTGAAGCGGCTTTCTGTAATTCCGCAATAAGCTTCGCCTCAGCCAGTTTTGACGCAGCCTCCTGCTCACGTCTGGAATTTTCAAGATCGTTCAAAAGGGCATCGCGTTCTTTCTCCACGATGCTCAAAGCCTCGGCCACCGCCAATTTCTGTGTGACTTCCCCAGCTTCGAGTTTTGCCTTCAGTTCCTGGATTTCAAAATCCTTGGCTGAAGTCGCTTTCTGCAATTCACTGGTAACTTTGGCCTGTGCCAGCTCGACGGCGCTCCGCTTGTCCTGTTCAGCCAACTCCAGACGTTCGTGCAGCTGCTTCTCAAAATCACTATCGCGAACCTGTTTCAGGATATCTGCATAGCCAGCTTCGTCGATCTTGAATGCTTTGTTGCAATGCGGGCAGATGATTTCATGCATATTTATGTCCTTTGGCTTTGCTGCCAGCCTGTCGAAGAATTAGGGTATCTGTCCGTCATCGTAGCCGCTGCGGTGCTTTCCGTGCAGCCACAGAGCGAGGGGACCAATTATTGCGCCGTTTACAATAAGTTGGGAGTAATCAGCGCAACCGTCGGAAAATATGTTCGGTAACGTCCGACATCTCGCGTCAACAGTGGTATTTGCTGAACTGCTGCATGCGCGCCAATGAAAAAATCGGGCAGAACACCAGTTCGCGAGCCCCCTGCTCTTCGATATTGGGTAAAGACTTTGCCTGCCAGAAAAAGCGCTTCTCTGGGAAGCGAGGCCATTTGAAGGCCGGCAGCCTCAATAAAATGATCCAGGTCTTCAATTCGTTCATAACGAACTGCGAGTTCTGCGTAGATCACTTCATTAATCAGCAACGGTCCCGTCAGACTTGCGGTTTCAAGTTGGCCAATCGACCATTCCGCCCACTGTGGATCATCTGTCGCAAGATCCAGAAGAACGTTTGTATCAACCAGAGTCACGTTTCACCACGTGTCAGCGCCATAATTGCATCTGTGTCGAGTCCCTTGCCGGCGTGACCGCGCAGCTTCTGGAATCGATTTAGTGTTCTTGGCGCATCAGCTTTAACAAGAAATACATTTCCATCGGACGTTCTATGAAAATCTACTTTGGTTCCAGGCTTGATTCCGAGCAATTCCCGAACTGCTTTTGGAATCGTAACTTGGCCCTTCGATGTCACCGTCGTTGTCATTGCCACACCTTTGTAATACCATTTTAAAATAAGGTATTACCATTACAGCTCGATTTCAAGCGCCCAAAAAGATTCTGCAGCTGTGTGCATGGAGTGCAGGTGAAACCACGCGCGATCCCTGAATTCCCAGATCGTATTGTGCGAGACGGACATACCTCGCTCGGTCAACGCCGCCTTCAGGCCATGCAACGTCAGGTGCGGGTTCTCGGCGAGCCGTTGCACAATGATATCACGATGCGGTTCGAGTATCCGCTTGCGATGGCCGCCCATCTTGCCGGGACGAACCGATCCGGTCGCACGATGGCGCTGCGATCATTTCACAACTGAAGACGCGGCAATTTCAAACCGCGGCGCCACGCAACGAACGCTTTCGTCGCTCAGCATGGCTGAAACAACGCGCTCGCGAAGATCATTCGATATCGGTGCGGTCATCGGATGCTGGCCTTCATCCAGCCAGAATCAATGAGAGCCCATGTCCGTGGTCTGCATAGTGGCTCGTCTCGCAATTTGTTGGCAACGAGGGTTAGCTTTGCAGCCAGAGCCTCAAACATAGGAGACGAGCCGTGGTCGATGATACTGCACTTTATGTTGGTTTGGATGTGAGCAAGGAAAAAATCGTGGTCGACCTTGCGGAAGCAGGTCGCAATGGAGAGGTTCGCTATTACGGCGAAATTGCCAACCGCGCTGATGCTGTGCGCAAATTTGTCGATAAGCTGGCGGGGCGTCACGAGCGCTTGTGCTTTTGCTACGAGGCCGGCCCGACGGGTTATGGATTGTATCGCCAGCTTTCAGGTCTCGGCCATGAATGCCTTGTCGCCGCACCGTCGCTCATTCCAACGCGTCCGGGGCTTCAGATCAAAACGGATCGCCGCGATGCGCTGGCGTTAGCTGCTTTGTTGCGCGCCGGTGAGCTGTCATCCATCTGGGTTCCCGACGAGACGCATGAGGCCATGCGCGATCTTTGCCGGGCGAGGGAAACGGCGGTCTCTGATATGCGACGGGCACGCCAGCATCTCTTGTCATTTTTGCTTCGCCACGGCCGGATCTTCGAAGGCCGCTCTCATTGGACAAAAGCACATCGCAATTGGCTGGCGACCCAGCGGTTCGATCACCGGGCGCAGCAAATCGCCATGGAAGAATATATTCGTGCCATCGAGCAAATCGAGGAACGGCGTGAACGGCTGACCCAACAGATGCTGGCGCTCCTGCCTGACTGGTCGCTCAACCCCGTGGTGGAAGCGATCCAGGCTTTGCGCGGTGTCGCACAGATATCGGCGGTGACCCTGGTCTCGGAGATCGGTGACTTCAGACGCTTCAGAAACCCACGTCAGTTCATGGCCTGGCTGGGACTGGTCCCCAGGGAGCATTCCACAGGCGCAAGCGTGATGCGTGGGTCCATTACTAAGGCGGGCAATACCCGGGCGCGGCGCATGCTGGTCGAAGGCGCATGGACCTATAGATTGCCAGCGCGTGTCGGCCAGGAAATTCTGAAGCGAAGCGAGGGGTTGCCTGAAGAGATCAGGGCAATCGCCTGGAAGGCTCAAGTACGGCTATGCCAGCGATACCGGCGTATGCAGGCCGGTGGCCGTCCCACCAATATCGTCATCGTTGCAATCGCACGTGAGCTTGCTGCCTTCGTCTGGGCGATCGCAACGACCATTCCCGTCACGCCAACAAAAGCCATCTGACGAGGGACCACTCAACACCAAGAAGGAGAAAGATTTACTTCCATCAAACTGCCTATTGTTGGGCGCGGCGGCCGGTCAGGGCAACCCTCGTTGTGATTCAGCGAGCCTGAAAAATGGCAACACGCGTTAACGTGAGACAGAGGAAGGCCCGAGACGAACCACGGTCCTGCGGTATCCAACCCGCGCATCAGAGTCTGATCAACCGTCGTCTCAATGCCGCCGC
>Ga0182737_1000713_pt1 | contig 41413 bp, 38 predicted proteins | sample eDN5th30CBELigOP_FD_128878 | JGI IMG/M metagenome (GOLD analysis project Ga0182737, IMG submission 128878) | Enriched Organic Plus compost microbial communities from Emeryville, California, USA - eDNA 5th pass 30_C BE-Lig OP (version 2) (version 2) ... | reverse complement strand
GCCCATGAGCCCGGCGTTCGACGCGAGGTTCACGATGTTGCCGGACGTCTCGAGCAGGTGCGGGATCGCCGCCTGGGCCATGAAGAACGAGCCGCTGAGATTCGTGGCGACATCCTGGGCCCACTGCTCATCGGTGACATCGGTGGTACGACGGAAGTCGTGCCGGCCCGCGTTGTTGACCAGGACGTCAAGGCGCCCGAAGACGTCGACGGCCGCGGCGACCGCGGCACGGCACTCCTCGGGCGACGACACGTCGAGCGGACCGAACCGCACCTCGCCGGGCGCTTCGGCGCAGTCGGCCGCGAGCTCGGCCAGACGTTCCTGGTCGCGCGACGCCGCGTAGACCCGGCCACCACCGGCGGCGAAGCGGCGCACGGCCGCGGCACCGAGCCCGGACGAGGCGCCCGTGACGATGACCGCGCGGCCGTCGAACGGCAGAGCGTCACTCACGGATCAGGCCCCGTAGACGGGCTCGGGAGCGACACCTTCGGCGATCAGGTCGCGCACGACCGCGCCGACCTCGGCGGCCTCCCACCGCCGGCCGGCGTCGCGGCGTGGACCGTGCGTCCAGCCCTGCTCCAGGCAGATCTGGCCGCCGTCGATCTCGATGACCCGACCCGACACGTCGCCGGCGTCGACGGATGCGAGCCACGCGACGATCGGCGAGTTGTCCTCCGGCAATGCCATCTGCGATGTGTCGAACGCGCCGTCGGTCATGCGCGTCTTCGCCACCGGGGCGATCGCATTGACCGTCACGCCGTACCGGCCCATCTCGGCGGCGGCCACCAGCGTCATGCCCGCGATGCCTGCCTTGGCCGCCGAGTACGTGGTCTGTCCGATCGAACCCTGAAGGCCGGCGCCCGACGAGGTGTTGATGACACGCGCATCGCGCTGCCGGCCGGCCTTCGACTCGGCACGCCAGTACTGGCCGGCCCAGCGCAGCGGCGCGAAATGACCCTTCAGGTGGACGCGGACGACCGCGTCCCACTCCTCCTCGGACGTGTTGATCAACATCCGGTCGCGCACGAAGCCGGCGTTGTTGACCAGGATGTCGAGCCCGCCGAAGGTGTCGACGGCCTGCTGCACCAGGGCCTCGGCGTCGGCGAAGTCCGCCACATCTGCGCCGTTCGCGACCGCTTCGCCGCCCAGCGCCGCGATCTCGGCGACCACCGCATCGGCCGGCGACTCCTCTTTCTCTCCCGCGAGGGAGACGCCGAAGTCGTTGACCACCACCTTGGCGCCCTGACGGGCCAGCTCCAGCGCGTGCGCACGGCCGATGCCGCGGCCCGCTCCGGTGACGATCGCGATGCGACCCTCCAACAGACTCATGCGTTCTCCCCAGGATTGACGAACTGGTTGACGACGTGGAGGAAGACGGGGGGTTCGCCGCCGCCGTGGCAGGCGATGCGGGCGCCCGAGACGTACGACGCCAGGTCGCTGGCCAGAAAGGCCGCGACCTGACCGATCTCGCTCGGCTCGGCCATGCGCCCGGCGGGGATCGTGGCCTCGACCGCGGCGACCGCGGCGTCGTCGCCGTAGTGGTCGTCGGTCTGCTCAGTGCGGCACAACCCGACGTCGATGCTGTTGATCCGCACCTTCGGGCCCCATTCGACGGCCAGCGTCTGCGTCAGTGAGTCGACGCCCGCCTTGGCCGCACCGTACGACGCCGTGCCGGGCGACGGGCGCAGCGCCGAGACCGATGAGATGTTGACGATCGCGCCACCGGAGGCCTGCGCCTGCATCACGGCGTTCGCGGCCTTGGAGACCGCCAGCGTGGCCGACAGGTTGAGGCCCAGGATCTTGTCGTCGAACCGCGCACTGGAATCGGCCGCGAGTGCGAACGGGGCGCCGCCGGCGTTGTTGACCAGGATGTCGAGACGGCCGTGCGCGGCGACCACCTGGTCCACCAGCTCGGCGACCTGCTCGGGATCGCGCACATCGCAGATCCGGTGCTCGAACGCCTCATCCGCGGCTTCGGACCGCGCGCAGGTCACGACCGTTGCGCCGGCCTCGCGCAGCACCGTGGCGATCCCGCGACCGATCCCGCGCGAGCCGCCGGTCACCAGGGCCACGCGACCACTCAGGTCGACGAACAGGCTCATGATTCCCGCCCCCTACGCGCGGGGCGCGTGGGGGGGACCCCCAGCTGGCGCTCGCTCATGCGTCGCAGAGTACACCAAGCAAGTGCTAGGTTGGTGCCATGAGCGTCACGTCCGAGCTGCGATCCGACGGCATCCGCGTCGTCACGATGGCGCACCCCCCGGTCAACGCGCTGCCGGTCAGCGGCTGGTTCGAGGTCGCTGCGGCGATGGACGAGGCGACCGCCGACCCCGACACCCGCGTCGTGATCCTGCGCGCCGAGGGCAAAGGCTTCAACGCCGGCGTCGACATCAAGCAGATGCAGAACACCACCGGCTTCGACGCCCTGATCGGCGCGAACAAGGGCTGCTTCGCCGCCTTCAAGTCCGTCTACGAGTGCGCTGTGCCGGTGATCTCGGCGGTGCACGGCTTCTGCGTCGGCGGGGGCGTGGGCCTGGTCGGCAACTCCGACATCGTCGTGGCCAGCGACGACGCCTATTTCGGCGTGCCCGAGGTCAACCAGGGCGCACTCGGCGCCGCGACGCACATGGCACGCCTGGTCCCCCAGCACCTGATGCGTGCGCTGTACTTCACGGCCCGCACGATCCCCGCAGTCGATCTGGTGCAGCACGGGTCGGTCTACGCGATCGCCACCCGCGACGAGCTCGACGACCTCGCCCTGAAGGTGGCCGGCGAGGTCGCGGCCAAGGACCCAAGGGTCATCCGGGCCGCCAAGGAAGCGTTGAACGGCATCGATCCGATCGACGTCAACAAGAGCTACCGGTTCGAGCAGGGCTTCACGATGGAGCTCAATCTGATGGGCGCCAGCGATGAGCTGCGCGATGAGTTCGCCGGAACCGACAAGGCACACCGGAAGGGTGAGGCATGACCAGGGCGCCGTCCAAGGAACTGTCGATCGATGACGTGATCGGCCACATCAGCAGCGGCATGACGCTGGGCATCGGCGGCTGGGGATCGCGGCGCAAGCCGATGGCGCTCGTCCGCGCGATCCTGCGCAGCGACCTGACCGATCTGCACATCGTGTCGTACGCCGGCCCTGACGTCGGCCTGCTCCTCGACGCGGGCAAGGCCAGCAAGGTCACGTACGCGTTCGCGACGCTCGACTCGATCCCCTTGGAGCCGCTGTTCGGGCAGGCGCGCCAGAATCGCACTGCGGCGTTCCGCGAGTGGGACGAGGGCATGTTCCAGACGGGCCTGAGGGCTGCAGCCCAGCGGGTGCCGTTCCTGCCGATGCGGGCCGGGCTCGGTTCAGGCGTGCTCGACCACGACCCCGACCTGCGCCTGGTCACCTCGCCGTACGCCGACGGCGAGCAGCTGGTCGCCGTGCCCGGGCTGCGACTCGACGTCGCCCTGGTGCACATGAACCGTGCCGATCAGTACGGCAATGCGCAGTACCTCGGGCCCGATCCGTACTTCGACGATCTGTTCTGCATGGCCGCCGACACCGCGTTCGTGTCGGCCGAACAGATCATCGACACGGCCGGCCTGACGGTCGACGCACCGCTGCAGAGCCTGCTGATCAACCGGACGATGGTGGCGGGTGTGGTCGAGACCCCGCGCGGCGCCCACTTCACCACCTGCTCGCCGACGTATGAGCGCGACGAGAAGTTCCAGAAGGAGTACGCGACGGCCGCCAAGGAACCCGAGACCTGGGCCGCCTTCAAAGCCCGGTTCCTGTCCGGCGACGAGGCGGCCTATCAAGCCGCGGTGAAGGAGTTCAGCATGGAGGAGCCGGGATGAGCGACGTGACCCGTGCCGAATACTGCGCCATCGCGATCGCGGACTGCTTCGCCGACGACGGCGAGATCATGGGCAGCCCGATGGGCCTGCTGCCGATGCTCGGCGCCCGCCTGGCCAAGAACACGTCCAATCCGCTGCTGATGCTCACCGACGGTGAGGCACGCATCCTCAGCGGCACACCGCCGCTGGGCCAGACGGCCGATGTCGTCGAGGGCTGGATGCCGTTCCGCCACGTACTCGAGCACGTCGTGCCGTACGGCAAGCGGCACGTCATGATGGGCGCGACGCAGATCGACCGACACGGCAACCAGAACATCTCCGCGATCGGACCCTGGGAGCAGCCGACCCGTCAGCTGCTCGGGGTACGCGGCGGACCAGGCAACACGGTCAACAACAAGACGTCGTACTGGGTGCCGAAGCATTCGCCGCGCGTCGTCGTCGAGCAGGTCGACATCGTGTCCGGCGTCGGGCGTGCGCGCGCCGAGGCCGCCGGACCCGCCGCGACCCGCTACCACCAGCTCGGACGCCTCGTCACCGATCTGGCCGTCCTGGACTTCAACGGCGACGGCGGCACACTGCGCCTGGTCTCGACGCATCCGGGTGTCACGGTCGACGATGTGCGCGAGGCCAGCGGCTGCGAGATCGTGGTCGACGGCGACGTGCCCGACACCCGCGAGCCCAGCACCGGCGAACTCATGCTGATCCGCGAGCTGCTCGATCCGAAGGGCCTCCGCGACCGCGAGGTGCCGAGCCCGTGATCGACCAACGATTGAAGACGCCGCTGACCGACCTGGTCGGCTGCCGTCATCCGGTCGTGCAGACCGGCATGGGTTGGGTCGCCGGACCCAGCCTGGTGAGCGGCACCTCGAACGCCGGCGGTCTCGGCATCCTGGCCTCCGCCACCATGACCCTGCCCGAACTCGAGCAGGCGATCATCGAGGTCAAGGGCCGCACGGATCAGCCGTTCGGCGTCAATCTGCGCGCCGACGCCGCCGATGCGCAGGACCGCTGCGCCCTGCTGATCGAACACGGCGTCAAGGTCGCGTCGTTCGCCCTGGCCCCCAAGCCCGAGCTGATCGCCCGGCTGAAGGAGCACGACATCGTCGTGATCCCCAGCATCGGCGCCCCGAAACACGCGGTGAAGGTCGCGTCGTGGGGGGCCGACGCCGTCATGATCCAGGGCGGCGAGGGCGGCGGGCACACCGGACCGGTCCCGACCACCCTGCTGCTGCCGACGGTGCTCGACGCGGTCGACATCCCGGTCGTCGCGGCCGGCGGCTTCTTCGACGGCCGCGGGCTGGCCGCGGCGCTGGCGTACGGCGCCGCCGGGGTCGGCATGGGCACGCGCTTCCTGTTGACGCAGGACAGCCGAGTGCCCGACTCGGTCAAGCAGCGCTATCTCGACGCGTCGCTGACCGACACGGTCGTGACGGCGAAGGTCGACGGGATGCCGCACCGCATGCTGCGCACGCCCCTGGTCGAGGAGGTCGAGTCGTCGAGCCGGGCCCGGCGGATCGTCCCGACCGTCAAGAGCACCCTGGAGTTCAAGAAGATGTCCGGCATGTCCTGGCGCGAACTGATGGTCGACGGCCGGGCGATGCGCAAGACTCAGGGCCGCACGTTCGGCCAGCTCGCACTCGCGGCCAACACGCCCATGATGCTGAAGGCCGGCCTGGTCGACGGCGATCCCACCGCCGGCGTGCTCGCCTCGGGCCAGGTCGCAGGCGTCATCGACGACATCCCGACCTGCGAGGAGCTCGTCGATCGCATCGTCACCCAGGCCGCCGCCGCCCTCGAACGTACGACGCGTTACACCGGCTGACCCACGATCGGGCCGCACCCGGTGTCACGCAGGTGCGTGACCTCGGCGCACCATGGCACTCACGGACGAGACGAGGAGTACGCCATGAGCACCCCAGCCACCGACGAGCAGATCCAGCAGCTGGCTGCCACAGCGCAGCCCTTCAGCATCGCCCTGCTGTCCTGGGCCGACGGCCGAGACCAGGACGGCGCCGACGCCATCGAGCTCGAGCACCAACGACGCATGATCGGCATGCACGCGGACGGCACCATCGCCGTGCTGTGCCCGGTGCCGGCCGGGCCGAGAGCCGGCGTCGCGGTCATGACCCTGCCGGTCGACGAGGCCACCGCGGTCATGGCCGCCGACCCATGCGTCGAGTCCGGGATGATGACGGTCGAGGTCCACCCCTGCGTCGGCTTCCCCGGCGACACCATCCCCGGCTAGCGCCGCGTCGTCAGCGCGTGCCCAGCACCGAGGCGACCTGCTCCGCAACCGCCTGGCGCAGATCGTCCGGAGCGACCTCGGTGGACTCGGCCATGAACCGGCCGAAGATCAGCCAGCCGAGTACCGTCGCGCCGGCGACCGCGGTGTCCACCGCGCGCTCGGGATCGGCATCCCCGGAATCAGTACCGCGCCACAGGCCTGAGAACAGGTCGGTCGTGGACGCCGTTCCGGGCAGCGCCGACTCGGGGTGGTCGAGCACGGCGTGCACCAGTGTCCGCCAGTACGACGGGCGGGCCGCCAGCAGTTCCAGCAGCCGCTCGACCTCGTCCGGAGCAGCCCGACCCGCGGTCGGCAGCCCCGCGTCGAGGACCGCCGCGACGATCGCCTCGCCGTCGGCGGCCAACATCTGCTCGAGGACGTCGGCCTTCGTCCCGAAGTGGCGATGCACCAGCGCGTGATTGACCCCGGCGCGGGCCGCCACGTCCCGCACGGAGAAGCCGCCGGGCCCCCGTTCGGCGACCAGCGCACTGGTCGCGTCCAGCACCGCGGTGCGCACCTGTTCACGGCCGTGAGGACGAGTCATGGCGCAAGTCTATCCAGTTCGTAACCAACTGGTTACACTCGCGGTCATGCGTCGCACTCCCGCCCTGCTGATCGCCGGTCTGCTGTCCTCCGGCCTGCTGGCCGCCCCGCTCACCGGAGCGCACGCGGCCGAACCGCCCCCCGTGACCCTGCCGGCGATCCCGGCGCTCAAGGGCCTGCCGATTCCGTCGCTGCCGACCGATCTGCTGGTGCCGAAGTTCATCGGCGCACCAGCACAGGAGCAGCCGCTGGCGCACCCGGCCATCCCGCAGAACCCGTCGCTGTCGCCCGACGGCACGAACTCGATGCACAACGACTCCTACGCCTCCGACGCGTACCGGGTGAGCGGCCCACTGGGACGGAACCTGAAGATCAGGTCGGCATCGTACGGAGTCCGCGAGTGCGCCACGATCGCTTTCGACTCCCACGGTCGCATCGTGGGCCTGTGCGGTGGGCTCGAGGGATTCGCGATGATGGTCATCGACCCCGTCACGCTCAAGCCCGTCTCGGAGCAGCGCACCTCGGCGCGCAATCTGCTGACCAGCGCGAACCCGTTCACCGACATCTGCGGTGGGACGTACTTCTTCCTCGACGACGACGACGTCGCGTATCCCACGACAGCCGATCGGTCGGTCCTGCAGATCAGGATCAACGCGGACGGCTCGCAGACCAGGCTCGGCGAGTGGTCGCTGGCCTCGGCCGTGCCGACGGGCGACTGTCTGATCGCGACGATGCCCGACTGGGAGGGCCGCGTCTGGTTCTTCACCCAGTCCGGCGTGGTCGGCACCCTCGACCGCACGACGGGCACCGTGCAGACCACGCACCTGCCCGAGGGCGAGGAGGTCACCAACTCCGTCGCCACCGACGAGACGGGCGGCATGTATGTCGTCTCGACACACGCGCTGTACCGGCTCGATGCCGCCACAGACGGCCTGCCGGCGATCACCTGGCGCGAGGAGTACGACCACGGGTCGCGGCTCAAGCCGGGCAACCTGTCGCAGGGCTCGGGCACGACACCGACGCTGCTCGGCGAGCGCTGGGTCGCGATCAACGACAACGCCGATCCGCAGACCAACATCCTGGTGTACGACCGCCGCGAGGGCGTGACGGATCGCCTGCACTGCACCCAGCCGGTGCTCGCCGACAACGCGGGCACGACCGACAACAGCCTCGTCGCCGCCGGCAACTCGTTCATCATCGAGAACAACTACGGGTACGGCGGGCCCCTGACCACCCTGCTGGGCAGGACCACGACGCCCGGGATCTCACGCGTCATGGTCGACGACGACGGTTGCCACATCGCCTGGACCAGCGACGAGATCGCACCGAGCTCGGTGCCGAAGGCGTCGCTCGGCAACGGCCTGCTCTACGCCTACACCAAGCCCGCGAAGATCAACGGGGCGCCGAATCTGCTCGACGCGTGGTACTTCACCGCGATCGACATCCGCACCGGCAAGACCGCGTGGAGCCGCCTGACCGGAACCGGCGTCCAGTGGAACAACCACTATGCGTCGATCTACCTCGGCCCCGACGGGGCGGCCTACATCGCGACCCTGGCAGGGCTGGTGAGGATCACCGACTCGTGAGGACGTACGTCGTCACGGGAGCGGCGAGCGGCATCGGGGCGGCCACGTCGGACCTGCTGCACGGGCAGGGTCACCGCGTCATCGGGGTCGACCGGCACGAGGCCGACGTGATCGCCGACCTGTCGACACACGCCGGTCGCGCCACGGCGATCTCGGCGGTGGAGGAAATCACCGACATCGTGCACGGGATCGTGCCTTGCGCGGGGATCGCCGGGCTGACGGGCGTGGATCCGGCGGCGGTGGTGTCGGTGAACTATTTCGGCGCCGTCGATCTCGTTCAAGGTCTGCATGCACGCCTGGCGGCGGCCGAGGGAGCAGCCGTGGTGCTGCTGGCCTCGAACTCGATCACCTGCCAGCCTGGCTGGGCGACATCGGTTGCCGACCTCTGCCTGTCCGGTGACGAGGCAGCCGCGTGCGCAGAGGCCGCGGCTACCGAGGCGGTACACGTGTATCCCGCGACCAAGGCGGCGCTGGCATGGTGGGCACGACGCGAGGGTGTGACGCCGGCCTGGGCGGGCCAGGGCATCCGGGTCAACGCCGTGGCTCCGGGCTTGATCGCCACCCCGATGACCGACCGTCTGCGCGACGACCCCGAGCTGGGTGTCTTCGCCGACGCCTACCCCACCGCGATCGGACGGCCCGGCCGGCCCGGTGAGATCGCCGCGCTCATCGGCTTCCTGCTGTCGGACGCCAGCAGCCTCCTCGTCGGCTCGGTCGTGTTCGCCGACGGCGGCACCGACGCCCTGCTGCACCCGCGTTCGCCCGAGCGCTGGGTCACCTGAGTCCCAGGTTTCCCACGAGACCCCCTGTTTCACTGCATTGATCACAGGAAGTTTCGTGTGATCAATGCAGGTTTCGGGGGGTCTCGTGGGAAACCTGCAGCCAAGCCCAACCCCACCAGGTCAGCGGGACTCGACGTACGTCTTCAGTCCCTGGGTGCCGGTGTCGAGGGCGCTCTTGAGGATCCTCTTGAGCACGATGCCGGGCAGCTTGATCTTGACGTCGATCTCCAGCTCGAGCCGCACGTGCGTGCCCGTGCCCGACGGGGTCAACGTGTAGGTGCCGTTCTGCCGTGACTGGAAGGCGCTCTCGACCAGCGTCCACGACACCGACTCCGGTTCGTTCCACCTGTAGTCGGTGACTTCCTCGTCGCTGAACCCGACCGCGCTGACCTTGGCTCGAACCCGGTCAGGGCGGCCGTCGGGGTGACGGGTCTCGGCCACGGCCGATTGATGCGATCCGGACCGCTTCGGAAGATCATCGACGGCCGCGATCGCGTCGAAGACCTGCTCAGGCGTGGCGTCGATCGCGACGTCCGCGCTGCCGGTGACCGCCATGCTCAGGACAGCCTCTCGATGATCGTGACATTGGCCTGACCACCGCCCTCGCACATGGTCTGCAGGCCATAGCGACCACCCGTGCGCTCGAGCTCGTTGAGCAGCGTCGTCATCAGCCGCGTGCCGGTGGCGCCGATCGGGTGGCCCAACGCGATGCCGCCACCGTTGACGTTGACCCTCTCATGCGGGACGTCGAGCTCCTTCATCCAGGCCAGGACGACCGACGCGAACGCCTCGTTGCACTCGAACAGGTCGATGTCGTCGACACTCAGGCCGGACTTCTCCAGGGCATGTCTCGTCGCGCCGATGGGACCGGTCAGCATCCAGACCGGGTCGTCGGCACGCACCGAGAGGTGGTGCACCCGGGCACGCGGCGTCAGCCCGTGGGCATTCACCGCCGCCTCGGACGCCACCAGCATCGCCGTGGCACCATCGCTGATCTGCGACGCGACCGCAGCCGTGATCCGGCCGCCGGGCGCCAACGGCTCCAGCGCGGCCATCTTCTCCAGCGACGTCTCGCGCGGCGTCTCGTCGGTCCCGAAATCGCCCACCGGGACGATCTCACGATCGAAGCGGCCCTCGGCGATCGCGGTCAGGGCACGTGCGTGCGAGGCCAGCGCGAACTCCTCCATCTGCTCACGCGAGATGTCCCACTTCTCGGCGATCATCTCGGCGGAACGGAACTGGCTGACCTCCTGGTCGCCGTACCGCTTCAGCCAGCCGGGCGACTGGGCGAACGGGGTCGTGAAGCCGTACTGGTCGGCCACCAGCATCGCGGCCGAGATCGGGATCGCGCTCATGTTCTGCAGGCCGCCGGCGACCACCAGGTCCTGGGTGCCCGACATGACGCCCTGAGCCGCGAAGTGCACGGCCTGCTGCGATGACCCGCACTGGCGGTCGATCGTCACGCCCGGCACATGATCGGGCAGCCCCGCGACCAGCCACGCGGTGCGCGCCACGTCGCCGGCCTGCGAGCCGATCGTGTCGCAGCACCCCATGATGACGTCGTCGACGGCACCCGGGTCGACGCCGGTGCGCTCCATCAGCGCACTGAGTACGTGCCCGCCCAGATCGGCCGAGTGCATGTCGGCCAGCGCGCCGCGGCGCCGGCCGACGGGCGTGCGGACGGCGTCGACGATGTAGGCAGGAGGAGTGCTCATGAGGTGATCCCGTCGAGGAGGATGGTCAGGTACTGGTCGGCCACGTCGTCGTGAGTCAGCTTGCCGCCGGGGCGGTACCAGCGCACCGCGACCCACACGGTGTCGCGGATGAAGCGGTACACGAGCTCGACGTCGAGGTCGCGGCGCAGTGCGCCCGCCTTCACGCCCTCGGTCAGCAGTGTGAGCCAGAAGTCGCGCGACTGGCGATTGCGGTCCGCGAGATAGCCGAATCGCTCGAACGATCCGAGGTAGTCGGCCTCGTTCTGGAAGATCGCGACCTCGTGAGGATGCCGGTCGATCGCCTCGAACGACGTGCGCACGCCGGCCTCGAGCTTGGCGCGCGGACCGTCGGATCCGGCCAGGATCTGCTCGTAGCGATCGAAGAGTTCGGCCTGGAAGGTCGACAGGATCTCGTCGACCATCGCTTCCTTGGAGTCGAAGTGGTGGTAGAGCGAACCGCTCAGGATCCCCGCCGCATCGGCGATGTCGCGCACCGTGGTGTTCTTGAACCCCTTGGTCGCGAACAACTCGGCGGCGATCGCCAGCAACTCGTCGCGGCGACCCGAGGTGGCGGGCTTGCTGCCGGACTCAGGCATGCTGACTCGAGACCGACACGACCTCGCCGGTCAGGTACGACGTGTACTGCGACGCGAGCATGATCATGACGTTGGCGACCTCCCACGGTTCGGCCGAACGGCCGAACGCCTCCCGTTGCTTCAGTTCGGCCAGCAGTTCGTCACTGGTGACCTTGGCCAGGAAAGCATGCATCGCCAGCGACGGCGCCACCGCATTGACCCGGATGCCGTGCGGCGCCAGGTCCAGGGCAGCACATCGGGTCAGAGCCATGACACCGGCCTTCGCGGCCGCATAATGCGCCTGCCCCTCCTGGGCGCGCCAGCCGATCACGGAGGCGTTGTTGACGATGACACCGCGCTTGCCGCCGTCCCGCATCCGGGCACCCGCTGCACGGATGCAGCGCATCGTGCCGGTGAGGGTGATGTCGAGGACTCGAGTCCATTCCTCGTCGGTCATGTCCAGGATGTCGGCGGTACCGCCGAGACCGGCGTTGTTGACCACGACGTCGGCGCCACCGTGGCGATCGGCCAGGTCGAACATGGCCTGCACCTGCGCCTCGTCGGTGACGTCGACCAGCAGTGACTCCACCCGGTCGGCTCCGAACTCGTCGGCCAGGCTCTGGTGCGACTCGCTCAGCCTGCGTTCGTGGGTGTCGCTCATGACCAGCACGCGTGCCGATTCCTCGAGGGCACGCCGGGCCACGGCGGCGCCGATGCCTGCACCGGCAGCGGCCGTGACGACCACGACCTGGTCGGTCAGCAGGCCGTGGCCGGGGACGTAGGGCGGCGCGGGCTGCTCGGGGCGCATGGTCGTCATGGGCGCGGTTGCTCCTTGGGTAGTCCGAGCACGCGCTCGGCGATGATGTTGCGCTGGATCTCGTCGCTGCCGCCGTAGATCGTGTCGGCGCGCGAGAACAGGAACAGGCGCTGCCAGCGATCGAGCTCCGGTGCGTCGACCGCCAGGCCGGCCGCGCCCATGACCTCCATCGCCAGTTCGCCGAGACGGCGGTGCCAGGTCGCCCACACCAGCTTGGCGACGTTGTCGGCCCCGGGGGTGCGCTCGGTCAGTGAGCGGACGGCGTTGACACGCATGACCTCGAACTCGGCGCTGTGGGCGGCCAGGCGGTCGCGAAGCACCGGATCGTCCAGCGCTCCGCTCTCACGGGCCAGCGCGATCAGGTCGTTGAGCTCGCGTTCGAATCCGACCTGCTGCCCGAGTACCGAGACGCCGCGTTCGAACCCGAGCAGCGCCATCGCGACCTTCCAGCCCTCGCCGGCCTCACCGACGACCAGATCGGCGTCGGTGCGCGCGCCGGTGAAGAAGACCTCGTTGAACTCCGAGCCGCCGGTGATCTGCTCGATGGGACGGATGTCGACGCCATCCTGGTCGAGGGGCACGAGGAGGAACGACAGGCCGTGATGGCGCGACGAACCGGGTTCGGTACGCGCGACCACGAAGATCCAGTCGGACTCGACGGCCAGCGACGTCCACACCTTCTGGCCGTCGACGACCCAACTCTGCCCGTCCAGCACGGCACGCGTGCTCACGGCGGCCAGATCGCTCCCGGCGCCCGGCTCGGAGTAGCCCTGGCACCACAGCTCGTCGACGGCGCGGATCGCGGGAAGGAAGCGTTCCTTCTGGGCCTCGGTGCCGAACTCGATCAACGTCGGCCCCAGCAGCTGTTCACCCAGGTGGTTGACGGTCGCCGGGGCGTTCGCCCGGGCGTACTCCTCGTGGAAGATGGCTTGGTGCGCGAGCGACAGGCCACGGCCGCCGGCCGCCTCGGGCCATCCCAGGCAGGTCCATCCGTGGGCGGCCAGATGACGGTTCCAGGCACGACGCTCCTCGAACGCCTCATGGTCGCGCCCGGGCCCGCCCAGGCCGACCAGGTGCGACCAGCGACCGGCGAGCTCGGCGGTCAGCCAGTCGCGGACCTCGGCACGGAAGGCCTCGTCGCGGTTCACCGTCACCGAGGTCTCCTTTCCGTTCGGTCGTGTCTACGGTAGCCTACCAAGCAAGTGTTAGGTTGGGCACTGGAGACGAGGAGGCATCCGTGGCCGGTACCGTTCCGGGGCTTCTGCTTCGCGCCGCCGAGACCTACGGCGACCGACCGGCCTTGGTCATGGATGGCCGCACCGTGAGCTTCGCCGAGCTGCTCGAGCTCGTGCGTCGGGCCGCCGCACACTACCGCGCCCGCGGCGTGACGCCCGGACGCCGCGTCGTGGTGTGGGCGCCGAACAGCATCGACTGGGTCGTCGCGGGGCTGGCCGCCACGTACGGCGGCGGTGTCCTGGTGCCGGCCAACTCGCGCTACACCGCCCACGAGGCCGCCGATCTGGTGGTCCGCACCGACGCCGCCCTGGTGGTGGTCGCCGACGGCTTCCTGGGCCGGACGCAGATCGCCGATCTACTGGCCCTCGACCCGGGCGCACCGGTCCTCGATCTGGGCGACCTGGCCGGTGCGCCGTACGGCGATGACGACCTGGCCGCGGTCGACGCGTCGGCCGCGGGCGTCTCGCCCGACGACATCGCCGACATCCTGTTCACGTCCGGCACCAGCGGACGCCCCAAGGGCGTGCTGACCCGGCACTCCCAGACCGTCGCGGCCGCGGCCGCCTGGAGCGCGATCGGCGAGGTCACCGGCGACGACCGGTATCTGGTGATCAGCCCGTTCTTCCACTCCTACGGCTACAAGGTGGGGTTGCTGGTCGGGTTGATGCACGGCTGCCCGCTGTACCCCGTGGCCGTGTTCGACCCGGATGCAGCGCTCGAGCTGATCGAGTCCGAACGGATCACCATGATCCCGGGAGCACCCGCGATCTTCCTGGGCCTGCTGGAGTCCCCCCGATTCGCGACCACCGACACCTCGTCACTGCGGTTCGCCAACACCGGCGCCGCCAACGTGCCGGTCACCCTGATCGAGCGGCTGCAGACCGAGCTGAGCTTCGACCTGGTCATCACCGCGTTCGGCATGACCGAGTGCGTCGTGGCCACGATGTGCCGTCGTGGCGACAGCGACGAGACCATCGCCACCACGTGCGGCCGCGCGATCGACGGCATGGAGGTCCGCATCGGCGATCAGGGCGAGCTGCTGCTGCGGGGGCCGCAGGTGATGCAGGGCTATCTCGACGATCCGCAGGCCACCAGCGAGGCCATCGACGCCGACGGCTGGCTGCACACCGGCGATGTCGGCGAGCTCGACGAGCACGGCTATCTGCGGATCACCGACCGCCTCAAGGACATGTACATCTGCGGCGGCTTCAACGTGTACCCGGCCGAGGTCGAGCAGGTGCTCGCCCACCTCGACGGTGTCGTCGAGTCGGCGGTCATCGGCATCCCGGACGAGCGGCTCGGCGAGGTCGGCCAGGCCTTCGTCGTCGGCCGCGACGGCAGCGGGCTGACGGCCGAGGCCGTCATCGCATTCGCCAGGGAACGACTCGCCAACTTCAAGATGCCGCGCCGCGTCGAGTTCGTCGACGCGCTGCCCCGCAATCTCGGTGGCAAGGTCCTCAAGACCGAGCTGCGATCACGAGCCGAAGGACGGAACTCATCATGACCGAGTTGGGACCCGATACCCAGCCCATCGCGTACGAGGTCGTCGACCGCGTCGCCCGCATCCGGCTGAACCGCCCCGAGTACCGCAATGCGCAGAACTCCAAGATGACCTACGCGCTCGACGCGGCGTTCCAGCGCGCGACCGACGACGACGACGTCAAGGTCATCGTGATGTCCGGCAACGGCAAGCACTTCTGCGCCGGGCACGACATCGGTACACCCGAGCGCGACGCGGACCAGACATTCGACCGCAAGGCCGTCATCTGGTGGGACCACACCGATCAGGAGGGCGGCGACCAGCGTTTCGCCCGCGAGTCCGAGGTCTACCTGGGCATGTGCCGTCGCTGGCGCGAGGTGCCCAAGCCCGTCATCGCGATGGTGCATGGCGCGTGCATCGCCGGCGGCCTGATGCTGGCGTGGTCGTGCGATTTCATCGTGGCCTCCGACGATGCGTTCTTCTCCGATCCGGTCGTGCGCATGGGCATCCCCGGCGTCGAGTACTTCGCGCACCCGTGGGTCATGAATCCGCGCGCGGCCAAGGAGTTCCTGTACACCGGCGACCGCTTCACGGCGCAGCGGGCCCAGGAGCTCGGCATGGTCAATCAGGTCGTTCCGGCCGGTGAGCTGGAGTCGACGGTCCTGGCCATGGCGGATCGGATCGCCCAGATGCCGCGCTTCGGTCTGGCGTTGACCAAGAAGGCCGTCAATCAGGCCGAGGATCTGCAAGGCATGCGCGCCGGCATGGACTCGGTGTTCGGCCTGCACCACTTCGCGCACGCCCACAACGCAGAGACCTCGGACGACTCCCTCGGCGGCCTCGACGCCAAGTCGATGGCCGCAAAGAACAAGAAGCAGGCTGGGGAGTGAACCTCGACCTGTCACCCGAGGAGCAGCGGTTCCGCGACGAGGCCCGGGCGTGGCTCGCCGAGCACGTTCCGGTTGAACCGCTGCCGTCGATGGACACCGCGGAGGGCTTCGCCGCCCACCAGGAGTGGGAGCGCAGGCTCGCCGAGGCGCGTTGGTCGGTCGTGTCCTGGCCCGCCGAGTTCGGCGGCCGCGACGCCTCGCTGATCGAGTGGGTCACCTTCGAGGAGGAGTACTACCGGGCGGGCGCCCCGGGCCGGGTGTCGCAGAACGGTATCTTCCTGCTCGCCCCGATCATCTTCGATCACGGCACCGCCGATCAGCAGCGACGCTGGCTGCCGTCGATGGCGACGGGCGAGACCATCTGGGCGCAGGCGTGGTCCGAGCCCGAGGCCGGATCGGACCTGGCCTCGTTGCGGTCGACCGCGACCCGGACGGACGGCGGCTGGCTGCTCAACGGCCAGAAGACCTGGTCGTCGCGAGCGTCGTATGCCCACATGGGCTTCGGCCTGTTCCGCTCCGATCCCGACGAGCAGCGGCACCGCGGCCTGACCTACTTCTGCTTCCCCCTCGACGCGCCTGGCGTCACGGTGCGGCCGATCGCGCAGCTCGACGGCGAGCCGGGCTTCGCCGAGCTGTTCTTCGACGACGTGTTCGTCCCCGACGCCGACGTGCTCGGAGCCCCCGGGGACGGTTGGCGGGTCGCCATGAGCACCGCCGGCAACGAACGTGGGCTGTCGCTGCGCTCCCCCGGCCGATTCTGCGCGGCCGCCGACCGGCTGATCGACCTGTACCGCGACGCGCCCGATCCGGCGCTCGCCCACGACGTCGTCGATGCCTGGGTGCGCGCCGAGGCCTACCGGCTCTACACCTGGAACACCGTCACGACCCTGGCCGACGGCGGCGACGTCGGGGCCAACGGCTCGGTCAACAAGGTGTGGTGGAGCGAGCTCGACGTGGCGCTGCACGAGACCGCGCTCGATCTGCTGGGCCCGGCCAGTGAGCTGGAGTCGGCCTGGACCGACGGCTACCTGTTCTCTCTGTCGGGACCCATCTACGCGGGCACCAACGAGATCCAGCGCAATATCATCGCCGAGCGCATCCTCGGGCTACCCAGGGAGATGCGCGGATGAGATTCGAGCTGACGACCGACCAGCGCGACTTCATGACCTCGCTGGATCGCCTGATCGCCGCCGCCGATCCGATCGCCGTCAACCGCGCCTGGGGCGAGGGCGATACCGCGCCCGGCCTGGCGTTGTGGAAGCAGCTCGCCGCGATCGGTGTGCCGTCACTGCTGGAGGACGCGTCACCCGTCGAGTTGGTCGCCGCGTTCGAGGTGCTGGGCCGACACGTCGTGCCGGGCCCGTGGATCGAGTCCGCGGCGTTCCTGGCGACGGCGCTGAGCGGTACAGCGCGCGCAGCCGTGATCGCGGGGGCCGTGGCCACCGTGGCCGTCCCGCTGGCGCTCGACGCCGATGTCGCCGACGTGGTCTACCGGGCCCCCGAATGGGGCGCGGACGGGCGCTCCGATGCGCCGACCGGCGCATCGGGCCTGAAGATCCGGGCGTCGGTGGATCCGAGCCGGCGACTGTTCGAGGTCGAGGCCGCGGAGACGGTGGGATTGAGCGACCTCGACCGCGCGCGAGACCTGGCTTCACTGGCGGCCGCGGCTGAACTCCTGGGGGCCGGCGAGCGTGTCCTGTCCGACGCGGTCGAGTACGTCAAGCAACGAACCCAGTTCGGGCGCCAGATCGGCTCCTACCAGGCGATCAAGCACCAGCTGGCGGACGTCCGGATCGCCCTGGATTTCGCCCGTCCGCTCATCCACGGCGCGGCGGTCGACCCGAGCCCCCGAGCCGTCTCGGCGGCCAAGGTGCAGGCCGGCGAGGCGGCCCGGCTGGCGGCACGGGTAGGCCTGCAGGTCCATGGAGCGATCGGCTACACCGCCGAGTACGACCTGAGCCGCTGGCTGCTGCGCATTCGAGCCCTCGACTCCGCCTGGGGCAGTCGATCGGCGCACCGGTCACGGTTGCTCGCACTCCTGACGGCGCCGGAGCATCCATGACCGACCTGGTCCCGACTCCCGAACAGCGCGAGCTCGCCCAGGCAGTGCGCGATCTGCTCACCCGCCGCGCGGGCAGCAGCGCCGTGCGAACCGCGATGGAGTCGGCCGACCGATACGATCGGGCGCTCTGGTCGACCCTGTGCGATCAGATCGGCGTACCTGCCCTGGCCGTTCCCGAGAGCTGCGGCGGAGCCGGTTTCAGTCTCGCCGAGACCTGGGTCGTCCTGGAACAGCTGGGTTGGTCGCTGGCCCCTACCCCACTCCTGGCGTCGATCGTGTCGGCCGCTGCGCTGGAGGCCGTCGGCGGCTCGGAGCTGTGCGCGCGGGTCGCCAGCGGCGAGCTCGCCGCCCTGGCCACCGGCGCGACCTGGAACGGCACGTCGCTCAGCGGCTCGCTGTCACCTGTGCTGTGGGGCAGGCAGGCGACGATCCTGCTCGTCGCCGCCGAGCATGCGGCGGGCATCGGCCTGTTCCACGTCGACGCGGACGCCACCGGGCTGACCCGCACCGCCCTCACGCCCCTGGATCCGACGACGCCGTTCGCGCGCATCGACCTGACCGAGGTGCCCGCCCATTCACTCACGCTCGATGCCACGGCCGCTCTGGCGGCCGCCGGTCGCGCGGGGAGCCTCGCCGCGACCGCCCTGCAGGTCGGCTGCGCACAACGCGGGCTCGACATGACCGTGGCGTACACCAAGGAGCGCGAACAGTTCGGCCGGCCGATCGGATCCTTCCAGGCGTTGAAGCACCGGATGGCCGATCTGTTCGTCCGGGTCCAGATGTCGCGCTCGGCGTCCTGGGCCGCCGTACAGGCGCGGGTGCACGACACCCCCGGCGCCGACCGCCTGGCCCGGGCGGCCGCCTCGTACTGCGCAGAGGCCGCCGACACCGTCGCGGCCGAGACGGTCCAGCTGCACGGCGGCATCGGCATCACGTGGGAGCATGACGCCCACCTGGTCCTGAAGCGTGCCCGGGTCCTGCGCGACCTCTTCGGAGCGCCCCACCGGCACCGCGAAGGACTCGTGTGACCTCCGGAGCGAGCCGCGTGTTCGAACCGGCGATGCTCGGTCCCGTGTCGCTGCGGAACCGGGTCATCAAGGCCGCCACGTTCGAGGGCCGCACGCCGCACGGCGCCGTCACCGACGAGTTGATCGACTACCACCTCGCGCCGTCGCGCGGTGGTGTCGGCCTGACGACCGTCGCGTACCTGGCGGTCGCGCCCGAGGGACGCACGCAGAGGGACGGCATCGTCGTCGACGATGCCTCGGCGCCCGGGCTCGCCCGGCTCACCGAGGCGATCCACGCGACGGGGGCGAAGATCGCGGGCCAGCTCGGGCACGCCGGTCCCGTGGCGAACGGACGATCCAATGGTGTGCCCGCGCTGGCCGCCTCACGCATGCCGTCGCCGCTGAGCCTGCAGATGATCCGCTCGGCCACGACCGCCGACATCGCACGCATCACCGACGACTACGCCCGTAGCGCACGCCTCCTGGTCGACACCGGATTCGACGTGCTCGAGGTCCATCTGGCCCACGGATACCTGCTGAACTCGTTCCTGGCACCCCGGCAGAACCGCCGCCACGACGCATGGGGTGGATCGTTGGAGCACCGGTCGCGCTTCGCACGTGACGTCGTGCGCGCCGTGCGCGAGGCGGCCGGCCCCGGCGTCGCCGTGACGGCGAAGATCGGCATGACCGAGGGCTCGCCGGCCGGATTCACGATGCCGGAGAGCCTGCAGGTCGCCCGGCTGCTCCAGGCCGACGGCCACCTCGACGCCCTCGAGCTCAGCGCGGGGAGCTCGCTGCTGAACCCGATGTATCTGTTCCGCGGCGACGTGCCCCTCGCGGAGTTCGCCGCCGCGATGCCGCTGCCGGTGCGCCTGGGCCTGCGCACGCCGATCGGACACAGGTTCTTCCGGACCTATCCATTCGAAGAGTGGTTCCTGCGCGAGAAGGCCCTGGTGTTCCGGGAGACGCTCACGATGCCGCTGATCGCGCTCGGCGGCATCAACGAGTTGGCCACCCTGGAGCGGGCGATGACCGACGGCTTCGAGTTCGTGGCGATGGCCCGCGCCCTGCTGCGCGAACCAGACCTGGTGAACCGCATGCAGGCCGGCGAGACGACGCGTGGCGTGTGCATCCACTGCAACCAGTGCATGCCGACGATCTACTCCGGCACCCGCTGCACGGTCATCGACCCGACGCCCGGCGCCTGACGCTGGAGCACTGTCAGTCGGTGGTGCGGTACTGGCCCTGGTGGAACAGCAGGGGCTGGGCGGCGTCGCCTTCGCCCAGGTCCTCGACCCGCCCGATGACGAGATAATGGTCGCCGGCCTCGTACACCGCATGCACCGCGCAGTCGACCCAGCCGACCACGCCCTCCAGCAGCGGAACCCCACCGCTCGTGGGCGTCCAGGCGACACCGTCGAACTTGTCCTCGATCCGCGAGGCGAACCGATTCGACCACTCGGCCTGGCCGGCGGCCAGGAAGTTCACGCAGAAGCGGCGGGACAGACGGATCGCCGCGAACGCCCGCGACGTCTTCATGGGCAGGAACGCCACGAGCGGCGGATCGAGCGAGACGCTGGTGAACGACTGGCAGGTCATGCCGACCGGAGCGCCGTCCTGCACCGTCGTGACGACCGTGACACCGCTGGCGTACCGACCGAGCACATCGCGGAACTTCCGGGCGGCGGCCTGCGCCTCCTCGCCGTCGATGTGGACGACCTCACCGGGACGCCACGCGAACTCCTCATGGCTGCCGCTGAGGAAGGAGTCGATGAGTCCCCGCGGCGGCCAGGACGTCGCGGCGTCCGGACTCATGCCCTCGGGAATGTCGGCGTCGGTCACAGATCCCACGATGGCAGCCGATCAGCCCGACTGCCCGAAGGCGTGGCCCCAGTACGACACGGCGGTGGACTCGCGCGCGACCCAGCGCCGGTCATCGACCGTCAGGCCCTCACAACCGAACTCGACGTCGAAGCCCCCCGGTGATCGGACGTAGAACGAGACCATCTCGTCGTTCATGTGGCGACCGAGCGTGGCCGACAACGGCGCCTTGTGCTTGCGTACGCGCTCGAGCGCGCGGCCCACGTCGTCGAGCTTCTCGACCTCGAACATGATGTGCACGCAGCGGCTCGGATTGGGCATCGGCAGGAACGCCAGCGAATGGTGCCGCGGATTGATGCCGAGGAACCGCAGCCAGACCTTGCTGCCCGGTTCCTTGCCGACGAACTCGCCGGGCATCGACATCGAGTCGCGCAGGCGGAAGCCGAGGACATCGCGGTAGAAGCGCAACGCCTCCACATCGTCGTCGACGGGGATCACGACGTGTCCCATGCCCTGGTCGCCGGTCACGAACGTCGCAGCGTAGGGCGTCACGACGGGGCGCGACTCATACGTGATGCCGTGGAACAGCTCGAAGACGTTGCCGAACGGATCGGTGAAGCAGATCAGCTCCTGCACCCGGCGCTCGTCGAGTTCGTCCTGGGTGCCCTCGACGAACTCCACACCGGCCTTGGCCAGGTGTTCGCGCGCGTTCTGCAATGCGTCGTGGTCGGCCAGCTCCCAGCCGACGCACTCGAGCCGGTCGACGTCGGACGGGAACACCACGAGCCGAGCCGAGACCTCGTCGATGCGGTAGTACAGGTTCCCCTCGGTCGGGCCGCGTCCCTCGGCCAGACCGAGCACCTTGCCGGCGAACAGGCGCCAGGCATCCAGATCGGTGCTGGCGACGCGGGCATAGCCCATGGACTTGATGTCGATCATTTCTCGTCCCCCCTCGGGCGTTCGTGGTGCCGGGCCAGATACGCGGTGCAGACCTCGCGGAACTCCTCGGCCGCCTCGATCTGCGCCCAGTGCCCGCAGTTGGGGAACACGTGCAGCGACGCCTTCGGGATCATCTTCAACGCGACGAACGCGCCGTCGAGCGGATTGACCCTGTCCTCGCGTCCCCACGTGAGCAGGGTCGGCCGCCGGATCTGGTGCGCCTCCCTCCAGATCAACCCGTCCTCGAAGCTGTCGGGATTCCAGAAGGACATGCCCATCGCCTGCATGGCCTCGCGGGCGCCCGGCGCGGTGGCGTCGGCGAACCGTTCTTCGACCAGTTCGTCGGTGACCAGCGACTGGTCGACGACCATGGTGCTGATGAACGCGCGCAGCGCCTCACGTGTCGGCTCGGCGCCGAAGTCCATCAGGCGCTTGACGCCTTCGGTCGGGTCGGCGTGGAACAGGCTCAGGTTGAGGCCGCCGGGGCCCATCAGCACCAGGCGGCCGACGCGCTCGGGGAACATCAGCGCGAAGCGGGCCGCGGTACCGCCGCCCAGGCTGTTGCCGAGCAGGTGGATGCGTTCGATCCCCAGTTCGTCGAGGAAGTCCTTGACGATCTGCGCCGAGTGCCGGAAGTAGTTGCCCTGGACCGGCGGCTTGTCACTCTGACCGAAACCGGGCTGGTCGACGAGCAGCGTCCTGAAGTCCTGCGCGAACCCGGGCAGCGCCGAGCCGAAGTTGGACCACGCCGATGCGCCCGGACCGCCGCCGTGCAGCATCACCAGCGGCAGGCCGCCGCCCACCTCGGTCGGCTCGCCGGCCTCGTAATAGTTGAGGGTCAGCTCGCCGGCGCCGGAGGAGGAGAAACTGGCCGAGCGACGCACGGACTCCCGGTCGAGCGTCATCAGTACATCCCCGGGTCGACCTTGTGTCCGAACTCGGAGTTGCCGAACATCAGCAGCGCCCGCTCGGGGTCGTTCGCTGCATGGACCCGGCCGGCGTGGGCATCGCGCCACGCCCGCTGCAGGTACGTGCCGGTGGCCAACGCGCGTCCGCCCGACGCCTCGAACAGCTCGTCGATCGCGTCGATGGCACGCTGCGTGCCGATGACCTGGTCGCGACGGACCCGCAGGCGCAGGGAGATCGGGATCTTCTCACCCTTCGCGACGAGCGCCTGCTCCTCACGGATGTTGGCCATGCACAGGATCCACGCGGCATCGATCTCGCTCGAGGCGCGCGCGATGCGCACCGCCGCGAACGGATCGGACGACGCCTTCTCGCCCAGGTAGGCCGCGCGGACCCGCGCCTGCTGCATCTCGACGTGCTCGGCGTACGCGCCGCGCGCCATACCGACGATCGGGGCGGTGATGGTGGTGGTGAACAAGGAGTGGAACGGCAGCTTGTACAGGTCGCCGGGATTCTGCTCCTGGCCCGGGCCGAAGCACCGGCCGGTGTCGCTCATCGCCAGGGTGAACTCGTTCGGGACGAAGACGTCCTCGACGACGATGTCGTTCGAGCCCGTACCGGCCAGACCGACCACGTTCCAGACGTCGACGATCTCGTACTTGTCGCGCGGCACCATGAACGTCTTGAAGTCGATGATGTTGCCGTCGGCATCGGACACCAGTCCGCCCAGCAGGACCCAGGTGGCGTGCGCCGAGCCCGACGAGAAGCTCCAACGGCCCGACAGCGTGTAGCCACCGTCGGTGACGACCGCCTTGCCCGTCGGGGCGTACGACGAACTCAGCCGCGTCGACGTGTCGTCGCCCCACACGGCCTGCTGCGCATCGTCGTGGAACAGCGCGACCTGCCACGGGTGGACCCCGAGCACCGACGAGATCCAGCCCGTGGAGCCGCAGGCCGACGCGATCATGCTGACCGCGGTATAGAAGTCGACCGGATCGCCTTCCAGACCGTCGAAGCGGCGCGGCTGCAGCAGCCGGAAGAAGCCGGTCTCCTCCAGCTCCTTCACCGATGCCTCCGGCACCTGGCGCAGGCGCTCGGTCTCCTCCGCGCGGTCACGCAGCGCGGGAAGGATGTCGCGGATTCCGTCCAGCACAGCCTGGGTCATCACAGCTCCTCGGGGTCGATCACCCAATACTAGAACACGTTCTATTATGCCGTCCATCGGCCCGCCGGGAACCGCTGGCGAGTCACTCGTTGGCGCTGACGAGTCACTTAGTTCCCGCTCGCGAGTCACAAAGTGCATGGTGACGAGTGGGAAAGTTCCTGTTCGCGAGTCGCTTGGTCCGTGGGGTCGCGACTCGACCGGTTTCTCGCCTTCGTGAGGTTCCGTGGCCGCGGCGCCTACGCCATCTCACGTCACGGTCTACTTGCGTTGCGTGGCGCTCACCAAGTCACACAGTTCGCACTCGCGAGCATTCACCTGACGGACTGTCGTTCGTCTCACCAGCTCGCGAGAGCAACTCTGTGACTCGTGAGCGCGACCCGTGGTCACCTTGGACGTGGTCACGTTCCACGTGGTCACCTTGCACGCGGTCCTTGCAGGTGGCCGGGTGGCGGTCAGGGCTTGGGCTGAAGGCTGAGGGCGATGTCGATGAGCTGGTCCTCCTGGCCGCCGATCAGCTTGCGGCGGCCCGCCTCGAGCAGGATCTCGGCACCGGAGACGCCATAGCGCTCGGCCGCATTGCCTGCGTGCTTGAGGAACGAGGAGTAGACACCGGCGTATCCCATCATCAACGTCATCCGGTTGAGCGTGCACTCCTCGGGCATCGCCGGGCGCACGACATCCTCGGCAGCATCGACGATCTGCAGGAAATCGATGCCGGTCTTCCAGCCCAGCTTGTCGGCGACACCGATGAACGCCTCCAGCGGGGTATTGCCGGCCCCCGCGCCGAAGCGGCGGACCGAGCCGTCGATCTGCGTGGCACCCGCGCGGGCCGCGATGACCGTGTTGGCGACGCCCAAGCCGAGATTCTCGTGCCCGTGGAAGCCGACCGTGGCCTCGCTCCCGATCTCGGCCACGAGAGCCGACACCCGGTCGGCGACGCCCTCCATGATGAGCGCACCCGCGGAGTCGACGACATAGACGCACTGGCAGCCGGCGTCGACCATGATGCGGGCCTGCCGCGCCAGCACCTCGGGCGACTGGGTGTGGCTCATCATCAGGAATCCGACCGTCTCCAGGCCCAACTCGCGCGCCAGCCCGAAGTGCTGCTGCGACGTGTCGGCCTCGGTGCAGTGCGTGGCGATACGGCAGATCTGCCCGCCGTTGGCCTGCGCCTCGCGGATGTCGTCCTTGGTACCGACCCCCGGGAGCATCAGGAAGGCGATCTTGGCCTGCTTGGCCGTCTCGGCCGCTAGCTTGATCAGCTCCTGCTCCGGCGTAGCGGAGAAGCCGTAGTTGAACGACGAGCCGCCCAGACCGTCGCCGTGGGTCACCTCGATGACGGGCATGCCGGCCGCGTCGAGAGCAGCGACGATCCCGCGCACCTCGTCGGGCACGAACTGATGCCGCTTGTGGTGCGAACCATCGCGCAGGCAGGTGTCGGTGAGCCGCAGGTCCAGCCCGCCGGCCGGATCGGTATCAGTCCACCTCCGGTGCAGCACGTTGAGCTCATCGGGGCCCGAGATATCGGCACTCATGCCACGCCTCCGTCCTTCATTCGACCAGCGATCAGCTCGCCCACCTGGGTCGCGGCTGCGGTCATGATGTCGAGATTGCCGGCATACGGAGGCAGGTAGTCGCCGGCCCCTTCGACCTCGATGAAGATGCTGACCTTCGTCCGGCCCTGCGTGGCCGCTGACGGATCGTCGAACTGCGGATCCTGCAGCAGCCGGTAGCCCGGCACGTACTCCTGGACGGCGGCGACCATGCGGTGCACCGACTCGGCGATCGCCCCGCGGTCGGCGTCGGGCCCCACCGCGCAGAAGATCGTGTCGCGCATGATCATCGGCGGCTCGGCCGGGTTCAAGATGATGATCGCCTTGCCACGCTCGGCACCACCGATCGTCTCGACGCCGGCGCTCGTGGTGCGCGTGAACTCGTCGATGTTGGCACGCGTACCGGGGCCCGCCGAGGCGCTCGACACCGACGCCACGATCTCGGCGTAGGGAACCGGCGTGACCCGCGAGACGGCATTGACCATCGGGATGGTGGCCTGGCCGCCGCACGTGATCATGTTGACGTTCTCGGCACTGAGGTGCTCCGTGCCGTTGACCGGTGGGATCACGGCAGGGCCCACGGCCGCGGGCGTGAGGTCGACCGCGGTGATGCCGGCCTCGGCGTACCGCGGGGCGTACTCGCGGTGCACGTAGGCGGAGGTCGCCTCGAAGATCAGGTCGGGTAGCTCGTCCTGCTTGAGGAGCCAGTCGACGCCCTCGTGCGACGCCTCGAGTCCCTTGCCGCGAGCGAGCTCGAGTCCTTCCGACGCCGGGTCGACGCCGATCATCCAGCGCGGCTCGATCACGTCGCTGCGCAGCAGTTTGTACAGCAGATCGGTGCCGATGTTGCCCGGCCCGACGATCGCTGCGGTGACCTTGCTCATCTCACTCCTGAAAGGTGACGGTCAGGGGCGCGAACCCGCTGATGGACGCCGTGACGCGGTCGCCCGCGGCGAACGGCACGAAAGGCCCCAGGGCCCCGGACAGGATCAGGTGGCCCGCGCGCAGCGGGTCGCCGAAGCGGGCGGCCTGCACGGCCAGCCAGCGCAGCGCCTCGAGCGGATCGCCGAGGCAGGCGGAACCGGTGCCGGACGAGCGCTCCTCATCGTCGATCGTCAGGCTCATGACGACGTCGCGCGGCTCAATGTCGCTCAGCGGGAGACCGTCCTCGCCCACGACGAACAGGCCGCTGGAGGCGTTGTCCGCGACCGTGTCGGTGAACTCGATGTCCCAGTTCTCGATGCGCGAGTCGACGATCTCCAGGGCCGGGATCGCGACGTCGACCGCCGCACGGACCAGCTCGATCGTGATCTGGTCCTCGGGCACGTCGATGTCGCGAGCGAGACGGAAGGCGACTTCGGCCTCGACCCGCGGCTGCACGAGGGTGCGCATCGAGATGGGGTCGTGGTCGCTCACATCCATGTCGCTGAGCAGATAGCCGAAGTCGGGCTGGTCCACGCCCAACTGCTGCTGCACGGCTTCCGATGTCGCGCCGATCTTGCGACCGACGACGGTCGCGCCCGCGTCGAGCCGCTGGCGGACCAGCCCCTGCTGGACGGCATAGGCCGCCGGCAGATCCTCGGTGCCGATCAGATCGCGCACCGCCGCACACGGCACCCGTGTCTCCAGAGCGGTCGCGAGACGCTCAGTGGCAGCGGCGATGGCGACAGGATCTGCCTGAGTGGAGGTCACCTCGCCATACTAGAACCTGTTACAGTTTTGCGGAAGTCGGACCCGTCCCGGAGGACCCATGACAGACACCTATGACGTGATCGTCGTCGGCGCAGGCGGCGCCGGCATGACCGCGGCCCTGACCGCCGCGCATCAAGGACTGTCGACGATTCTGATCGAGAAGTCCGACTACTTCGGCGGCTCGACGGCGCGCTCCGGCGGTGGCGTCTGGGTGCCCGGCAACCGCGTCCTGAGCAAGGCCGGACAGGTCGATCCCGACGACGCCGAGCAGGCCAAGCTCTATCTGCGGTCGATCGTCGGCGACGACGTCCCGGCGGTCCGCCGCGACACCTTCATCGACCGTGGCCCCGAGATGATCGACTTCGTCCTGGACCACACGCCCTTGAAGCTCGCCTGGGTCCCCGAGTACGCCGACTACCTGCCCGAACAGCCCGGCGGGCGCGCCCGCGGCCGGTCCGTCGAGCCCGTGCCCATGGACGCCCGGTTCCTCGGCGACGAGCTCAAGCACCTCCATCCGGCCTACACCAAGGCACCGGCCAATCTGATCGTGACGCAGGCAGACTTCCGCAAGATCAGCCTCGGGCCCCTGCGTACGCTGCGCGGTGCCCGCACCATGGTGCGCATCCTGCTGGCGAAGGCGATCAACACGTTCCGCGGCCGCAAGATGTACGCGATGGGCAACGCCCTGACCATCAGCCTGCGCCAGGGTCTGATCGACGCGAAGGTGCCGGTCGTCTACGGCACCGAACTGACCGACCTGATCGTCGAGGCCGACCGCGTCGTCGGAGTGCGCGCCATCCACACAGGGCAGGGCCATACGGCGGACGGCCACGACGTCGAGGAGGTCGAGTATCGCGCGACCCGCGGCGTGATCCTCGGCGCCGGAGGATTCGAGAAGAGCGACGCGATGCGCGGAAAGTATCTGCCCACGCCGACCGATGCCGGCTGGAGCACCGCGTCGCAGTTCAACACCGGCGGCGCGATCGAGGCCGGCGAGGCCGTCGGTGCTGCGCTCGACCTGATGGACGACGCCTGGTGGGGCCCGACGATCCCGTTGCCTTCGGGACCGTGGTTCTGCCTCGCCGAACGCAATCTGCCGGGCTCCATCATCGTGAACTCGGCCGGTCGCCGCTTCATGAACGAGGCGCTGCCCTACGTCGAGGCGACGCACGAGATCTACAAGGGCGAAGCGACGGGCGTCTCCCACGTACCGGCCTGGATGATCATCGACCAGCGCTACCGCAACCGCTATCTGTTCGCCGGACTCTCGCCGCGCCAACCGTTCCCCGGCCGCTGGTACAAGCACGGATCGGTCGTGAAGGCCGAGTCGCTGGCCGCGCTGGCCGAGAAGATCGGCGTCCCGGCCGACGGGCTGGGCGCCACGATCGAACGCTTCAACGGATTCGCCGAGTCCGGTGTCGACGAGGACTTCGGGCGCGGTGACAGCGCCTACGACCGCTACTACGCCGATCCGAAGATCACACCCAATCCCTCGCTGCACCGCATCGATCAGGCACCCTTCTACGCCGTCAAGATCGTGCCGGGAGATCTAGGCACCAAGGGCGGCATCGTCACCGACGAACGCGCCCGCGCCCTGCGGCCCGACGGCACGGTCATCGAGGGCCTCTACGCCGCCGGCAACTGCTCGTCGGCCGTCATGGGACACACCTACGCCGGCCCCGGCGCGACGATCGGCCCCGCCATGACGTTCGGCTACCTGGCCGCCCTCGACATCGCAGGGAAGTAGCAGCATGCCCATCGATCCGTCCGTCGCGATCGGCGCCGAGGTCGGCACCCGCGAGTTCAGCTGGACCGAGAGCGACGTGCTGCTGTACCACCTGGGCATCGGCGCCACCGATCTCAGCTACACGCTGGAGACCGCCGGCCTGCAGGTGCTGCCGAGCTTCGCGGTCGTCGCGCCCACGTTCCACGAGACCGATCCACCGAGTCTCGAGCTGCCGGGCTGCGATATCAACCTGGCCCAGGTCGTGCACGGCTCGCAGGCGGTCGAGATCACCGGATCGCTGGCCACCAGCGGCAGCGCCTCGCTGACGACCCGCATCACCGATGTCTGGGACAAGGGCAAGGCCGCCGTCATCTGGCAGGAGGGTGTGGCGACCGCGCCGACCGGCGAGGAGCTGTGGCGCGTCCGCTCGTCGATCTTCGTGCGTGGCGAGGGCGGCTTCGGCGGCGACCGGGGCGCCGGCACGTCAGTGGAGATCCCCGACCGGCCGGCCGATGCGACCCTGGCGTACGACGTGACCCCGCAGCAGGCCCTGCTGTACCGCCTCTGCGGCGACCGCAATCCCCTGCATGCCGACCCCGAGTTCGCGCAAGCAGCCGGTTTCCCCGCGCCGATCCTGCACGGCCTCTGCACGTACGGCATCGTGCTGCGCGAGGTCGTCGATCGCTTCCTCGACGGCGACGCCAGTGCGGTGCGCTCGTTCGATGCCCGGTTCGCCGGTGTCGTGTTCCCGGGCGAGACGCTCACGATCGACGCCTGGGACGCCGGATCCGACATCGTCGTCTCGGCGACGGTCGGCGACGACCGCCGCGCCGCTTTGAGCGACTGCGTCCTGATCCGGCGTTAGCCTGCGTGGGTGAGCAACCCACGCTGGACACCGAGGCAGCACGAGATAGAGATGGTGACTCGCGCGGCCCGGCAGGCCATCGCTCGGTACAACCCGGCGCGATTGCCGCGCCGAGAGGCGAAGGCGACCCGGGGTGACGCGTACGCCGATACCGCCATCGACGTCGCCCGCACGTTGTTGGAGGGCGGCACCATGGACGACGCGATGCGTGTCTTGCGAGAGGACGTTCTCGAGCGGTTCGGAACTCGCCCGCGCGGAAGCCGGATGCTCAAGATCGAACACGCGCTCACCGACATGTAGTCGCGCCTGCCTCGACTCAGGGCATCGCTCCCGGACCGGCCGAGCGACGACCGGCCCTGAGCGACTGCGCCCCCGATCCGGTTCTGGGGGAGGATGGTGCGATGTCGTACCCACCTCCGCTGCCGCCTCCCCCACCCTGGACGGCACCGCCCCGGACACCGCCGACCGGCCCCGCCGTCGGATGGGCCGTCGCCCTGTGGATCGTCGCGGGGCTGGCCCTGTGCGGCTCACTGCTGTTCGGCGGGCTGTCGGCCTACGGCTTCTACACCGATCACCACATGCGCGAGCACGGCATCACGACGACCGCCACCGTGGTCGAGGTCGACGGCGACGACGTCACGGTCCACTACACGACGCAGACGGGGTCCTCGGTCCAGACCGAGATCTTCTACTGGTCCGATGTTCCGGCCGAGGACACGACGGTCGACGTCGTCTACGACCCGGACGATCCGTCATATGCGATATCCAAGGACAGCAACGAGGATCGCGCCATCGCCATCGTCCTGGCCGTCATCGCCGGCGTGGCGGTTCTGGTCACTCTGGGCACCGCGATCGGTGCCATCGTGGTCCACCGGACCCGGAGACGCCGCCGGCTGCAGCTCAAACAGTGGTCCGCCGAACGCGGTGCGCCAGGTGCGGCGTAGGACGACCCACCGAGGTCGATCCGTTGCGTTCGACGTCTCAGCGTCCGGGTCTACCAGCCGAGTGGGCCTACTCGGCTCACGCTCCTGGAGCGGTGAGCCTGTTCCCTGTCGGGTCCGTGACCGGTGGTCCTGTTCCCGATCCACGCCCTGGAAAGGGAACAGAGTCACCGCTCACCCGGACAAATGGGAACAGGGTCACCGCTGCATCAGGAGCGGCCGAGAATCAGGCCAGACGTGGGGACGCCGGTGCCGGCGGTGACCAGGACGTGGTTCACGTCCGGCACCTGGTTGACCGAGGTGCCGCGCACCTGGCGGACCGCTTCGGCGATGCCGTTCATCCCGTGGATGTAGGCCTCGCCGAGCTGACCGCCGTGGGTGTTGATGGGCAGTCGTCCGCCGAGCTCGATCGCGCCGTCGGCGATGAAATCCCTCGCCTCGCCCCGACCACAGAAGCCCAGCTCCTCCAACTGCATCAGCACGTACGGAGTGAAGTGGTCGTAGAGCACCGCCGTCGCGATGTCATCGGGACCGAGGCCGGACTGACGCCACAGATCGCGGCCGACGACCCCGATCTCGGGAATGCCGATGTCGTCGCGGTAGTACGACGACATCACGAACTGATCCGGAGCGCTGCCCTGCGCCGCGGCCACGACCGGCACGGCTCCCGCCGCCAGATCCCGCGCCCGCTCGGTCGAGGTCACCACGATCGCCACCGCGCCGTCGCTCTCCTGGCAACAGTCCAGGAGTCGCAGCGGGTCGGCGATCATCCGTGACGCCTGGTGATCCTCCAGCGTGATCGGCTTCCCGTGGAAGAAGGCCTTCGGGTTGGTGGCCGCGTGCTTGCGGTCCGCGACCGCGACGCGCCCGAAGTCCTCCGATGTCGCACCGAAGTCGTGCATGTACCGGCGCGCCTGCATCGCGACCGTCGCGGCCGGCGTCGACAGACCGTGCGGATACGTCCAGGCGTTGTCGAGACCGTTGGTGTTGACCTGTTGCGCCGCCCACGCCTGCACCTGACCGAACCGCTGACCCGACCGCTCATTGAATCCGCGGTACGCCACCACGACATCGGCCATCCCGGTCGCGACCGCCATCGCGGCCTGCTGAACCGTGGCGCACGCCGCCCCGCCGCCATAGTTGATCCGGCTGAAGAAGCGCAACTCGCCGATACCGAGTTCACGCGCCAGGGCGATCTCGGAACTGGTGTCCATCGTGAACGTCACCAAGCCGTCGACGTCCGACGCAGCCAGTCCCGCGTCGGCCAGCGCCGCCAGCGTGGCCTCGGCCGACAGCTGCAGCTCCGATCGCCCCGACTCCTTGGAGAAATCGGTCGCGCCGATTCCGGCGATCGCCGCAAGGCCGCTGAACGGATTCATCGGCGCACCTCCACCCGAGCCGTCACGTGGGCGCCGATCGACACCTGTCCGGTCACGTCGATCGTCGTCACACCATCTGATTCAGACGCGATGACGCCGGTGAAGGTCAAGGTGTCGCCGGGATAGGCCGGCGCGCCGAGCCGCAAGGCACACGACAGGACTTGCGCGTCCGATCCCGCCCAGTCCGTGACGTATCGCTGGACCAGACCGGTCGTCGTGAGGATATTGACGAAGATGTCCTTGCTGCCAGCCGCCTGGGCACGCGCCTTGTCGTGATGGACGTCCTGGAAGTCGCGGGTCGCGATCGCCGTCGAGACCACCAGGGTCGGTGTGAGCGGCAATTCCCACGCCGGAAGTGACTCCTCGGCAGCAACAGGTGACTCGTCAGCGGCAACAAGTGACTCGTCAGCGGGAGTGGGGGTGCGCCACTTGGCGAGCGTCAGGTCGTCGTCGATCCGGTCGAACCAGACCTCGACCTCGTCGCCGATCTGGACGCCGGCCGTCACCTCACCGACCATGCGCACGCCTTCGGCCAGGTCGATCAGCCCGATCGGCAGCGGCAGCGCCTTGCCGGGCAGCTGCGGTGCGTGGTGTACCAGGAACGAGTGCACGCGGCCACGGCCCGACGCGACGGCGAACCCGCGGTCCATGGCATGGCACGACGGGCACACCGGCCCGGGTGGATGGCGCAGCTCGCCGCATGCGTTGCACCGCTGGATCCGCAGCTCACCGACGGCCGTACCGTCCCAGAAGAACCGCGAGTCGGCATTCACGACCGGCCGAACGGTCTTGGTGCGGTCGACGGTCGGCCGGCCGGTACCCGGCTTGAACTTCAAGACCCGGAACGTCATGGTCGCGACCGTCTCGGGGTCGTCGTCAGGGCCCACGGTCCAGGTGCTCTTGGTCGTGACGAAGTAGCCCTCGCCCATGCCGGTCTGCTTGGGGCCGACGACGTCCTGAAGCCTCGAGGTGATGCGCGGCCGCTCCCCCAGCCTGAGGGTCCGCGCGTACGTCTGGTCCGAGTTCGTGCCGAGCACACCGGTGTACCCGGCATCGGTGAGCACCCGCATCGTCTCGTGCAGCGGATCGCTCTCGGGGCGGTGCTGGTCGAGCCCGTACATGGTCCAGACCTGAGCCATCGCGGGCGGTGCCTCACCGGCCGCCCAGCGGCGATTCGCGTCGCCGATCGCCTCGGTCCAATGCCGGATCATCGGCTGGTTGACCTCGTCGAGCGCCACCCGCGCCGGGCTCTCGCCGCGCGCCCGGATCGCCTCGATCCGGTCCTCCAGCTCGCTCATCGCGGCACCACCAGGAAATGCCCAGTATGTGGTGGCCCCGCGATGAGGCCTGAAATGTTCGCTCGCTGACGCTCGCTCATCGCGGCACCTTCGGCAGCCCCAGGCCGAACATCGCGATCAGCTCGCGCTGGATCTCGTTGACGCCGCCGCCGAACGACAGCACCAGGTTCCGCTTGCTGGTGTCGTCGAGGTACGACGCGAGCCGCGCGGTCGCGGGATCGGCCAGATCGCCGCACGCGTGGACCACGTCCGCCAGGGCCAGCCCGAGCCGCTGCACCTCGTCGCTGGCGAACACCTTCGACGTCGAGGCATCGGCGACCGTGGTCTTCTGTGACGCGTCCCCGCCGGCGACGGCCCAGTTGAGCAGTTCGTTGACCCGTAGGGAGGCCGTGGCCCGCGCGAGGGTGTCGCGCACCCAGGGGACGTCGGCGACCGGCGTGCCGTCGGCCAGTGTGCGCCCGTCGGCCCACTCGGCGACCAGGTCGCGCAATCCCTCGACCCGTCCGGCCGGGCCGAGCATGACGCGCTCGTGATTGAGCTGCGTCGTGATCAACTGCCAGCCGCGGTTCTCCTCACCGACCAGCATGTCGACCGGGACCCGCACGTGGTCGAACGACGTGGCGTTGACGTGATGCGAGCCGTCGGCCGTCACGATCGGCGACCACGAGTAGCCGGGATCTCGAGTGTCGACGATCAGGATCGAGATGCCGCGATGCGGTGGCGCGTCGGGGTCGGTGCGGGCGGCGAGCCAGATGTAGTCGGCGGCATGACCACCCGTGGTCCACAGTTTCTGGCCGTTCACGATGTAGTGATCGCCGTCGCGCCGTGCGGTCGTGCGCAATGACGCCAGGTCGGTTCCCGCGTCGGGTTCGCTGTAGCCGATCGCGAAGTGCACGTCGCCGGACACGATGTCCGCGAGGAACATCTCCTTCTGCTTCTGCGTGCCGTACGCCTGCAGGGTCGGTCCGACCGTCTGCAACGTCACCGACGGCAGGTGGATGTCGGCCCGCGACGCCTCGTTGACGAACGCCTGCTGCTCGATGCCGCCCAGGCCCTGCCCGCCGTACTCGACGGGCCAGCCGACGCCCATCCAGCCGTCCGCACCCATCTGCTTGATGATGCGGTGGTAGGCGGGGCCGTGCCGGTCGGTGCGCATCTCGTCGCGGTCGGCCTCGCTGGCCAGACCGCCGAGGTACTCGCGGGCGTCGTTCTTGAAGGCACGCTGCTCGGGCGTCAGTTCGGCGTTCTTGCCGGCCGTCTCGGTCGTCGGCACCGCGGCCAGCGTCGTCGGCCCACCGAGCCGATGGGTGAGATCGCGGACGAATGCGAAGTAGCGCGGCAGCGGATATGTGATGTCGACCCCCATGCCGCCGTGCAGGTGGTGGCAGGTCTGCAGTGCTGTCCCGGCGCGGTCGGCGAACCAGTAGGCGGCGACCGCCAGGTCGTCGTCGGCCGGATCACCCGCATCGAGTCGGCGGGCCACCTCGTCGGCGGTGAGCCGGAACGTGCGCGACGCGATGAAGACGTCGGCGATCTGCTGGGCGACGGCCTGGAACTGTGCCAGGGGGCGGCCGAACTGCCGTCGTTCGGCGATGTAGCCGGCGGTCAGGTCCCGTGCACCCTCGACCAGGCCGGCTCCGAGCGACACGAGGCCGGCGATCGCGTGGTCGCGCACGACGGCGCCGTCGAGGACACCACGCACCGGCGCCGCATCGAACGTGTACGTGGCCTCCGCGGCGCCGCGCGACGATCGGGTCGCGGTGGCCCGGGCATCGTGGGGATCGACCAGGACGGCGACCTGCGCTCCGTTCGACGACGTGGCCGAGACCAGCAGCAGATGCGGCTCCTCCAGCACGCGCACCGCGGTCTTGACGCCCGTGACCGTCGAACCGTCGAAGGTTGTCGCGGCCCGGCGAGGCAGGGCGTCGCCGGGCTCGTTCAGTGCCGGGGCGATCTGCACGGAACCATCGAGGATCTGTGGGATCAGTTCGGACTGCAGCTCGGGCGTGCCCGACCGGATGAGCGGCACCAGGCCGCATGCCAGGGTCTCCCAGACCGGCAGGTCGGAGGCGCGCCGGCCGACCTCGTGCAGGATCACCGACACCTCGGTCATGCCCAGGCCTTCGCCGCCGAACGTCTCGGGTGCGACCAGCGCCACCAAGCCTGCCTCGCGCAGAGCCGACCATGATCCGTCGCCGCGGTCCAAGACGTCGACCGCGACCGAGCGCACCTCATCTACCACCGAGTCCACCTCAGAAATATAACGTGTTCTAGTCTGGGGCGGGGCGAGAGGAGAACCCGTGCTCGATGCCGTGCTCGATCCTGTACGCCATGCCGTCCAGGACACCGCCCGGAACGCGGTCAGCCACGCGGCCACCTCGTTGCGCCCAGCACTCCCCGATCTACCCGAGGTGGACCTGCCCGACGGCGCCTGGCTGGACCTGCCGCAACGCGGGCGCACCTGGGTCACCGACGTGCCCGGGCCGACCCCGGACGCACCCGCGATCGTGCTGCTGCACGCCGTCGGCTGCACGGGTCAGCTCACGTGGTTCCCGTCGATCCCCCGCCTGGCCGAGCGTTATCGCGTCGTGACGTTCGACCAGCGTTGGCACGGCCGCGGCATCACGTCCGAGCGCTTCCTCATCTCCGACTGCGCCGACGATGTCGCCGCCCTCGTCTCGACCCTGGACCTCGACCGCCCGATCATCGCCGGCTACTCGATGGGTTCGATGATCGCCCAGCGGGTCTGGCGACAGCATCCCGAGGCCGTCGGTGGGTTGGTGCTCGCCGCGACCAGCGGCCATCTGCGCAGCAACGGTCCTGAGCGGGTCTTCCACGCCGCGATGGAGCTCGGCATGGGGCTGACCCGGACGCTGTCCCGTTCGCGCATGGTCCGCAAGGCCGGCGTGTCCGCCGTCGACGCTCTCGACGGCGATCACACCGACACCGCCCGGTGGGCCATGAATCAGTGGCGTTCGACCAGTCCGTGGACCATCGGCCAGGCGGTCGCCTCGCTGGGCCGGCACCACTCGTCGCCGTGGCTGTCGCGCATCACGGTGCCGACCGCGGTCGTCGTGACCACGAACGACCGCGTGATCCCGCCGTCGCGTCAGCTCGAGGTCGCGGCCCTGATCCCCGGGGCGACGATCCACGAGGCCGCCTGCGGACACGCCGGCTGCGTCCTGGAACACCGCGCCTTCGTACCCGCGCTCCTCGAAGCGGTCCACGCCACGACGGCCCGCATGAACGACCGCCGACGGAGGCACGGCTAAGCGAGCAGCGCATCCTTCATGGCGGCCAGTTCGACCGGGATCTGGTCCACCAGGTCCGAGACGTGCGGCATCATCTCGCGGCACGCGATGACGCCGATGTTCATGCGTCCGTTGTTGCTGATGACCGTGACGTTCAGTCCGGCTCCGTGGAAGATCGGGCCGAGCGGGTACAGCGCGTCCATGCGCGCCCCCATGAAGTACAGCGGGACGGGCGGTCCCGGCACGTTCGAGATCACCAGGTTGTGGATGACCGGACCGCGTTCGGCGAGCCCGAGCCCGGACACCATGCGCACCGCGAGGCCGAACGTACGTGGCGCGGCGAACTCGGCCCATTCCTGCAGCGTGTCGGCCGGCACCGCCTGATGATGCGATTTGGCATTGGCGTTCGCGACGGCCATCGATTCGATGCGCTGGCGCGGATCCGCCACGTCGGTGCCCAGCCGACAGAACATCGAGGACACCTTGTTACGACCTTGTCGACGCGACTCCCCGTGCACCGAGACGGGCACGCTGGCCAGAAGCGAAGCGTCAGGCAGCTCACCGCGATCGGACAGATAGCGCCGCAGCGCACCGCCCGTGAGCGCGAGAACGACGTCGTTGACCGTGGCGCCCGGTACCGCGTTCTTGACCTGCTTGATGTCATCGAGCGCGATGTCGGTGAACGCGATCGAGCGATGGCCGGTGATGGTGCCGTTGAACGACGTGCGCGGCGCGGTGAGGGGAGCCGCCATCGCCTTGCCCTGCCGGGCCCGGCCCGCGGTGTCGACCAGCGTCTTGACGGTGGGCGACACGATGCGCACGGCCTGCCAGGGCTTGGTGATCGTGGCGACCACACCACGCCCGATGAGCTCGAGATCCGACGGTTCACGGTCGTTGACCACCGCACTGGGATCACCGCCGGTGTCCAAGGGTGGCGCATCGGGCTCCAGGCTGCACAGATACGAGATCATGTTCGATCCCGAGACGCCGTCGACGGAGGCGTGGTGCATCTTGGTGAACACCGCGATCTGGCCGCTGGCGAGGCCCTCGATGACGTACATCTCCCAGAGCGGCCGCGAGCGGTCCAGTGGGATTCCGGCCAGGTGCCCGGCGACCTCGGCGAGCTCGGCGTCGCCGCCCGGCGACGGGACCGCCATCCGGTGGACGTGCCGGTCGATATCGAACTCACGGTCGAGGATCCACACCGGGAAGTCGATGCGCCCCGGCACGAACTTGAGCTTGCGGTTGAACATCGCGATGTGCGAGACCCGGCCCTCCAGGACCGCTTTGAACGTGTCGAAGTCGTAACCGCCCGGCATCGTCGCGGGATCGACCAGGATCAGGCCGCAGACGTGCATCATCTGCGCGCCGCTCTCCAGATACAGGAAGCTCGCATCGAGTCCGCTGAGCCGGTCCATGGCGGTAGTGTAGGTGATACTAGAACGCGTTCTACATACTTCTTCGAGACAATCTCACCATGACCCGGCACTACCGCAGACGTCAGCTGGCCTTGGCCGCCCTGGCCGTCAACGCCGTGCGCCCACCGACCGGAGGACGTTCGGGCATCGCCGGATTCTCGGTCGGCTGGCCGACCACCGAGCTGGCACCTCACCTGCTGGCGGCGTCGCTGATCGACACCGTGGCGGAACTGACGGTCCGGCGGCGCAGCGGCCCGCCCTCGCGGCTCGGGTTGCTCGCCGCGGGGGTCTCAGCGGGCTTGCTCGGTTATTCGATCTCCCTGTCCCGTAACGCCCGCGTGGACCTCGACACGGCCCTGGTCGGCGGGCTGGGGCCGGAGGTCGAGCTGTCGCCGCATCACCCACGCGGCCGGGGCACCGTGGCACGTCCCTTCCGGCTCCGGCAGCACGACGTCGAGGTGCTGCGCAACGTGCCGTACGTCGAGGGCGGCCGGCGCGCCCGGCTCGATATCTACCGTCCTGCGGGCGTCGCGCTCGAGAACGCGCCGGTGCTCCTGCAGATCCATGGCGGCGGCTGGACCATCGGCACCAAGGAGCAGCAGGGCCTGATCCTGATGAACCGGATGGCCCAACAGGGTTGGGTGTGCGTCGCCTCGAACTATCGACTGGCGCCCAAACACCGCTACCCGACCCAGATCGAGGACGTGAAGCGTGCCATCGCGTGGGTGCACGAGCACATCGGCGAGTACGGCGGCGACCGCGACTATCTGGTGGTCACGGGTGGATCGGCGGGTGGACACCTGTCGTCGCTCGCGGCGCTCACGCCCAACGATCGGAGTCTTCAGCCTGGCTTCGAGGATGCCGACACCAGCGTCTCGGCCTGTGTCCCGTTCTACGGTGTCTACGATCTGGCCGGCCTCACGGGCACGCGTGCCGCCACGCAGCTACGCGACCGTTTCCTGGCGCCGTGGGTCTTCAAGAAGGACCCCGGGACCGATCTCCAGGTGTTCGTCGACGCCTCACCGCTGAGCCGGATCTCCGATCAGGCACCGGACTTCTTCGTGCTGCACGGCCGCAACGACACACTGGTTCCGGTCGGCCAGGCGCGGGCGTTCGTCGAGGCGCTGCGCGAGCGGTCCAGCGCCACCGTCACGTACGCCGAGCTGCCCGGCACCCAGCACGCGTTCGACGTGTTCTCCTCGATCCGCAGCCAGCACGCCGTCGACGCAGTCCAGCGCTGGCTTCTGTGGCACCACGCCAAGACGACGGGCAAGGCGGACCCCGGTGGGACGTAACCCCGCGTGAGGTGACCACAGGGAAGGTTGACCACGGGTCGCGCCCACGAGTCACAGAGTCGCTCTCGCGAGCCCGTGAAATGCAACCACGTGCAAGGTGACCCCATGCAAGGTGACCACGGGTCGCGCTCACGAGTCACAGAGTCGCTCTCGCGAGCCGGTGAGACGAGAGGCTGTCCGTCAGCCGTCTGCTTGCGAGTGCGACTGTGCGACTTGGCGAGCGCCACGCAACGCAAGCAAGCGGTCACGCGAGATGCAGGAGGCGCCTCAACCACGGAACCTCACCAAGCCGAGAAAGCCATACAGTCGCAACCCCACGAACCAAACAACGCGCGAACAGCCACGTCCCGACTCCCCACCCCGCACTTTCCGACTCCCCACCCCGCACTTTATGACTCGGGAGCGGACACTTTGTGACTCGCGAGCGGAAACCAGCGACTCGTCAGCGGCCGTAGCCCGTCCGATGGATTCAGCGAGGCAGGCCGAGGACCCGCTCGGCGACCATGGTGCGCAGGATCTGCGTGGTGCCGCCGGCGATCGACAGGCAGCGCGTCAGCAGCAGCTCGTGCACGTCGGCAGCCACCTGCGGATCGTCGCCGAGCAGGATCCGCGGTCCGAGGAGATCGCCGACCAGATCGGAGGCTTCCTGGCGATTGCGCACGCCGAGCAGCTTCGCGACGCTGGACTCCGGCCCCGGCCCTCGCCCCGCGATCGAGCGCAGCGTGGCCCGTACGCCGATCAGCTGGCACACGGTCGCGAGTGCCACCTGGTACCCCACCCGGGCCTCGGCCACCGGGCTGTCGAGCTCCTGCACCAGCTCGACGGCTCGCTCCGTGCTGAGCCCCAGCTTGGTGCCGGCCATCGCGACACGCTCCGACGACAGCGTGGTGCGCGAGACATTCCAGCCCGCGTCGACTTCGCCGACCACGCAGTCGTCGGGGACGAAGACACCGTCGAGGAACACCTCGTTGAACATGGCGTCGCCGGTCATCTCGCGTAGCGGGCGGATGTCGAGACCGTCGGAGGTCATGTCGACCAGGAAGAACGTGATGCCGCGGTGTTTGGCGGCCTCGCGGTCGGTGCGTGCCAGGCAGATCGCCCAGTCGGCCTCGTGCGCGAGCGACGTCCACACCTTCTGGCCGGTCAGCCGCCAGCCGCCGTCGACACGTTCGGCGCGGGTCGTCAACGAGGCGAGATCCGATCCCGCTCCTGGTTCGCTGAACAGCTGGCACCAGGTGATGTCGCCGGTCATGGTCGGCCGTACGAAGCGTTCGCGTTGCTCGTCGGTGCCGTGGGCGATCACGGTCGGGACGGCCCAGCCGCCGATCTTGAGGTCAGGCCGCTGCAGGCCTGCGCGCGTGAGTTCGGCATCGATCACGACCTGCTCGACGGCCCCGGCCCCGAGCCCGTACGGGCCGGCGAGGTGCGGCATGAGGTAGCCGCCGTCGGCCAGCGCCTCGCGCTGCCGTGAGGCCGGGAGTGCCGCGATCTCGGCCAGAGCCGCCCGCGTGCTGTCGCGGAAGGGCTCGTCGGCGCCCTCGAAGTCCACCCGCACCTCACGACGGCGACCCGCGGCGGCCGCCGCGGTGAGCCGTATCGCGGCCTCGTCCGGTCCGCCGGAGAACGACGACACGACGGCCCGCAGGCCCAGTGCGCGGCGCAGGTACAGGTGCGCGTCGTGCTCGAAGGTGAAGCCGATGCCGCCGAGCACCTGGACACAGTCCTGAGCCACCTGCACGGCACCGTCGATCGCGACGACCGCGGCCACGTCGACCGCGAAGTCCCGGTCGGTGCCGGTCGCACCGTCGGCGACGACGGCGGCGACGTCCCAGGCCGTGGCGGCGATCGCCTCGGTCGCCTCGAGCATCGTGGCGCACAGGTGCTTGATCGCCTGGAATGATCCGATCGGCGCACCGAACTGCTCGCGCACCTTGGCGTACTCCACCGCCGTGTCGAGGCACCACGCCGCCAGCCCCGACGCCTCGGCGGCGGCGAGCGCCACGACGATCGCGGTGACAGTCGGCCGGTCGATGCCCGGCAGCTCGACGATCTGATCGGGGGTCGCCGCGATGGCCACCGCGGTGCTGCGGCGCGTCAGGTCGAGACCGACCCCGACCGGATCGCTGGTCCAGCCGTCGCTCGAGATCAGCAGCCAGCGGTCGTCGCTGGCCGACACCAGTAGCCACGCGGCATCGACGACATCCAGCGCGACGGGGACCGCACCGCCCCACCGGCCTCCTTCTTCGCGCACCGTGCCCCCGAGCGCCACCGCGGCCGTCCGGCCGTCGACGATGTCACGGAGCACTCGGTTCCGCCCGGGGAGCTCGGATCGGGACGCCACCTGGGC
>Ga0182737_1000712_pt1 | contig 41453 bp, 34 predicted proteins | sample eDN5th30CBELigOP_FD_128878 | JGI IMG/M metagenome (GOLD analysis project Ga0182737, IMG submission 128878) | Enriched Organic Plus compost microbial communities from Emeryville, California, USA - eDNA 5th pass 30_C BE-Lig OP (version 2) (version 2) ... | reverse complement strand
GAGCGGCGTCGCCCCGTCGTGCTGGAGCCGGAGATCGACCGCCGCCCGAAGCGCCGGTGTGGACGCGACGACACCGCCGGTGACCAGGACTCTTTCGACGTCGACCGTGTAGGCCAGCAGCGTGACGGCGTGCGCCAGGCCGTCGACGAGGTCGGCGGCGATGGTCTGAGCCTCGCGATCGCCGTCCGCGGCGGTCTCGAAGAGATCGGCCGCGGTAGCGCTCCAGCGTCGGCGGAGGCCGCTCCCGGAGGCGTACAGCTCGAGGCAGCCGTGAGCGCCGCATGAGCAGGCGGGGCCTCGCCGGTCGAACATGATGTGCCCGAGTTCGACCCCTTGGCGACTCCAGCCACGGCGCAGGACGCCATCGAGCACGATGCCGCCCGCCAGCCCCGTGCCGACGTTCAGGAGGGCGAAGTCGCGAACGTCGGGTTCACTCGCGGCCAGCCAGCGCCCGGCTCCGAGTGCAGCGGCCTTGACGTCGTTCTCCACCACGACGGGGCCGGAGGTCAACGGGCCGAGCGCCTCTGGGAGGTCGAGTGGTTCCGCGCCGATGCCGAGATTGCCGGCATGCGTGATGACGCCGTGATCGCCGATCAGGCCGGGACAGCCCACGCCGATGCCGGCGATCGGGCCGGCCAGGGCCAGCTCGGCGACGGTGGCGGTGATGCCGGAGCGGAGTCCTTCGATGCCCGGAGCCGTCGGGGTCTTGGTCTCGGCGACGATGTCGAGCGTCTCCGGATCGACCGCGACGGCATGGATCGTCGTGCCGCCCACGTCGATCCCGATCACGAGGGGGGCGTCGTCCATGGCGCCGCCGGTCATGGCCGTCCCCGCAATCGGGCGGCGACCGCCCCGACGAGCGCCGGTGAGGAGCCACGCAGGTGTAGGACGTGCCGCTCGACCGTGGTCGAGAACGGCCCCGGCCGGCCCAGGTCGATCACGAGTGTCTCGGGGTTCTCCTTGATCTGCCGGTCGATCCACGCCCAGACATCGCTGCGCCCCGCCACGTTGCGCACGACGATCAGCACTCGGCCGGTGTACGGCGGGGTGCGCTCGAGTTCGTCGGCCGTCAGATCGACTCGGTCGCCACCGGGCAGATCGAGGTCGCCCCACGAGGTGGTGCCGACGGCGGGATTGGAGCCGCTGTCGATCCGGATCACGATCGCCGGACCGCCGAGCGGTGTCACGTCGAGTCGGTCGACGACGGTGCGTGCCACGTCGTCGGCCGCCGCCTCACCGCGCTCGCGCAACCGGTCGAGCGCCGCCTGCGCCGGTACGGCGGAGCTCCAACGGCTGCGCAGCGCGGCCACTCGGTCGGCTGCTTCGGCCAGGCGTGCGGCGGGCAGCGACCCGTCGGTGACCGCCCGGACGACCGCGTCGACCACACGAGTGAGGGTTGCGGGTCCGTCGGACGGCTCCGGACCGAGGCACAGCAGGTCGGCGCCGGCCGCGAGCGAGGCGACCGCCGCGCCGTCGATGCCGAGTTCGGCGCTGGCTCCGGCCATGTCGAGCGCGTCGGTCACGATGACTCCGTCGTAGCCGAGTTCGCCTCTCAGCAGGCCTGTCAGGACGGCATGGCTGAGCGTCGCCGGGTGCACAGGGTCGAGTGCCTCGAGCACGACGTGCGAGGTCATGATCGTGGCGGCTTCCGCTTCGACGGCGGCGCGGAAGGGGATCAGTTCTCGCTGGTCCAGAACCGTCCGCTCGGCGGTCACCCGGGGAAGGTCGATGTGGGAGTCGGCCGTGGTGTCGCCATGACCGGGGAAATGCTTGACCGACGCGGCCACGCCGGCGTCGGCCAGACCGGCGACGTACGCCGAGGTATGCCGGGCCACGAGGTCCGGGTCAGCGCCGAACGAGCGCGTGCCGATGACCGGATTCGCCGGATTGCTGTCGACATCCGCGCACGGTCCGAGATCGAGCCAGATGCCGGCCGCTCGCAGTTCGGCTCCGATGCCCGCCGCGATCGTCCGGGTCACGGTGACATCGTCGACGACGCCGAGCGCAGCGTTGCCGGGCGACGGTGAGCCGGTGGCCATGTGCAACCGGGTGACGTCGCCGCCTTCCTCGTCGGCCGCCAGCACCGCGGTCGGGTCCAGGGCCGCGACCGCGCGGGCCAGCGGCGCCAGGCCGTGCACGGGATCGACGTTGTCGCCGTACAGACAGATGCCTCCGAGCCCGCGCGCGTAGGCGTCCGGCAGCCAGGCGGGCAGCTCGGCGCCCCGGAACGCGGCCAGCATGACGGCATGGGCGTCGCGCGTGACGTCACGCATCAGCCCTTCACCGCCCCGGACACCAGACCCGATGTCATGCGGCCCTGGACGATCATGAAGAACACGATCACAGGCACGGCCACGAGCGTGGCACCGGCCATGACGCCCGGCCAGTCGATCGCGGCGTTCGAGACATCGGTCAGTCCCTTGAGCCATAGCGGCAGCGTCCGATTCGACGGATCCATCACCACGACGGCGAGGGTGAACTCGTTCCAGGCCTGAAGGAAGCCGTAGACACTGCTGGCGACAAGACCGGGGGCGAGCAGGGGGAACGTGATGCTGAAGAACGCGCGGGTCCGGCTGCAGCCGTCGACCATCGCCGCCTCCTCGAGTTCGATCGGGACTCCGTCGACGAAGCCGCGGAGCATCCACAGCGTGAACGGCAGGATCATCGCGATGTAGAGCAGCCCCAGACCCATCACGGTGTTGAACAGCCCCCACTCGTTGAGCATCTTGTACTGACTGATGAACAGGGCCTCGGGTGGGATCATCTGGATCGCCAGCACGACCAGCACCATCTGCATGCGGCCACGGAACCGGAACCGCGAGATCGCCAGCGCTCCGAGGAACGCGCACAGGCCCGCGACCACGATCGCGATGAGCGTCACCACGATGCTGAGCTTGAACGACGCGATGAACGAGTCGTCGAAGACGCGGCCGAAGCCCGACTCGCTCAGGTTCCTGGGGAACCAGGCAGGGTCGGTCGAGCGCAGCCGATCGGCGGGCTGGAATGCGCTGTTGAGGATCCAGTAGACGGGGAACGCCCAGATCAGGGCGATCGCGACGGCTGCGGCGCTCCACACGCGACGTGGGCGAGACGTCATGCCTCGGACTCCTTGAGCAGTGAGCGGACGTAGTAGGCCGTCAGCGCCAGGGTCAGGACGAGCACGAACATCGCCAGGGCCGACGCCATGCCGTAGTCGTTCTGGCCGATGCCGAGGGTGTAGATGTACGTACCGAGCAGATGGGTCTTGCTGGGTGTGCCGCCGGCGTTCTGCAGGTAGTAGATCTGGGCGAAGACCCGCAGATCCCACACCACCTGCAGCAGCATCGTGATGAGCAGGACGGGCCGGATCGTCGGATAGACGATGTGGCGGAAGCGCTGCCAGGCGCCGGCGCCGTCGAGCGCGCCGGCCTCCAGAGTCTCCTCGGAGACCTGGGTCAGCGCTGCGTACATCGTGAACATCACGAACGGCACGCTCATCCACACCACCACGACGGTGGCGACGAAGTAGAACGAGACGGTGCCGGCGAGCCAGTTGTGATGATGGAAGGACTCGAAGCCGAGCGACTCCAACGTCCAGTTGATGAGGCCGTAGCGGGTGTCGAACAGCCACTGCCACGACGTCATGGCCGCGATGACCGGCATCGCCCAGGTCAGGAGCATCGCGATCTGCAGCGTGAGGCGGGCGGCCCGGCCGACGCGGTTCAGCAGGACCGCGAGGGCGGTGCCGATGGCCATCGTGATGACGACGTTGGCGGCGCAGAACGCCAGGGAGCGGCCGACGACGGCCCACATGGTCCCGTCACCGAGCAGCTCGCGGTAGTTGTCGAGGCCGACCCACGGGGCAGGCTGGCCGAACTGCTGGGCGCGGCCGTACTCCTGGAAGGACATGATCAACTGCCGCACCAGGGGATAGCCGAGGGCGACGGCCAGGACGACGACGGCGGGCAGCAGCAGAGCATATGGGCCGAGCCGGCGATTCAGCGGCAGCCGGCGAGGCGTCACGGGCGCCCGTTCGTCCGGGCTGGCGATGGTCATGCGGCGATGGCTCCCAGGTCGAGAAGGTGTGCGGTCGACGTCGTGGTGGTGGTCCGGTGCGGGGCCCGCGGCAGGCACGGGCCCCGCACCGGCGATGCTCGGTCCTACTTCTTGTTGAGCATCTTCTCCAGCTTGGCGTCGGTCGCCTTGGCGGTTGCCTCGACGTCCTTGCCATTGGCCAGCGCTCCGAAGAATTCCTCCATCACGTTGGCCGTCTCGACCGCCGACCACTCCGGCGAGGTCGGGGTGAGCTTGGAGTTGCTGGCGGCGGCGATCGCGGATTGCGCGAACTCGTCGTCGCCCATCAGCGAGGTGAACTCGTCGTTCGCCGGTCCGAGACCGTTCTTGGCCAGCAGCTTCTGGTAGTCGTCGCTGTAGATCAGCTTCAACAGATCGAACGCCAGGTCCTGGTTCTTCGACTTGGCCGAGATCGCCAGGTTCGAGCCGCCTGCGAACACCGGCGCGGCACCACCGTCGACGCCCGGCAACGCGAAGCCGCCGAGGTCGTCGGCCTTCTCCTTGGCGACGGACCAGCGTGCCCAGCTCGGCGCCATGAACATCGCGGCCTCGCCGTTGTTGAACGCGGTCCAGGGCTCCTCGTCTTTGCCGTCCTTCGGCGCGGTCGTCGCCTTCTGGGCGAGCGTCTGCCACTCCTTCAGGCCCTTGATGCTGTCGGCCGAGGACAGCGCGCCGGTCCAGGTGTCACCGCTCTGGGTCGCGATGTCGCCACCGTTGGCGAACAGCCAGCTGATGCCGTTGCGCCAGTCCTGTCCGGGCAGCCAGAAGCCGCTGTAGTCGGCGTTGCCCGCTGCCTTGAGCTTCTGCGCGGCGGCGTCGAAGTCAGCCAAGGTCTTGGGGACCTCGACGCCGGCGTCCTTGAACGCCTTCTTGCTGTAGAAGACGTAGCGCGAGCCCCAGTAGTACGGGACGGCGAACAGCTTGCCGTCCCAGGTGCCGGCGTCGACGAACGACTTCGGGCCCATCGTGCCCAGATCGGAGGCCTTGTCGGTCAGGTCGGTGAAGGCGCCGATGCTGGTGAACGAGGCGGCCTGGGTGTTGCCGATCTCGACGACGTCGGGCGTCTTGTCGCTGGGGAGCGCGGTGTTCAGGCGGGTCAGCAACTCGCCCCAGTCGATGCGTTCGATCTTGAGGGTCTTGCCCTCGTGCTGGGCGGCGAACTCCTTGGTCAGCCAGTCGGTGGCCGCCTTGGGGGTGTCCTCCTTGCCGGCCAGCCACAGGGTGAGGGTGTCGGAGCCGCCCTCACCGGACGAGCCGTCGTCGCTGCCACAGGCGGCGAGCGTGCCCAGTCCGAGAGCGGTCACGGCCGCCAGGGCCGCGAGCTTGCGGAGCTTCATGGTGTGCCTCTCAGTGCTTCATGGGTGGGTGGGGTTGCTGTGCTGCCGGAGTGGTCCCTCCCTGGGACGCTGGAGCACCTCAGACCACGCCGAGCTCGCGGAATCTGACCAGAGCGGCTGCTCCGGTCAGGACGAGGTCGTCGTGGGCGATCAGTCGGATCCGGATGCTCCGGGCGACGAACGGGAGGGTCTGTCGGGCGAGGGTCTCGCGTGCTGCGTCGAGCACGGGTCCCTCGAGCAGATCGGTCGGGCCGTGCAGGACCACGTCGGCGATGCCGAGGGTCGTGACGATCGGGGTCAGGATCGATCCGAGGTAGTGGCCGGCGCGTCGGAGCGACGCGTCGTCGGTGGCGGCACGCAGCGCGGGCGCGGACAGGAAGGTCTCGAGGCAGCCGCGGTTTCCGCAGGCACACGCCTGGCCGTCGGGATCGACCACGACGTGACCGATCTCGCCCGCCGACAGCAGGGGACCGGTGACCAGCGTGCCATCGACGCAGATGCCGCCGCCGACGCCTTGGCCGATCGTGATCATCACCAGCCCGGCGTCGTCACCGGCGCCGAAGGAGCATTCGGCGACCGCGGCGACGTTCGCGTCGTTGCCGACGCTGACGGGCAGCCCGGTGCGATCGGTGATCAGCTGGCTCAGGCGCACGCCTTCCCAGCCCAGGTTGGGCGCCTGCAGGATGTGGCCCTCGGGTGAGACGATGCCGGGCGTGCCGATGCCGATGCCGAGGGCCCGGCGTGGTGCGGCCTCGATCAGGCGACCGGTCAGGTGCGCGACGGCATCGATCGCCGCGTCGCCGGTCGCGAACGGGGCGTCGTCGCGATGCAGCACGGTGCCGTGCAGGTCGACGACCGCGCCGCTGAACCGGGTGTCGTCGGTCAGATCGATCGCGATGGCGACCGGTGCGTCTTCGGCGATCGTGACCAGGGTGGCCGGTTTGCCGACCCGGACGCCGGGCCGCGGGCCGATGTCCGCGATCAGGTCGTCGGCGATCAGGTCCGCGACCAGGTCCGAGACCGTGACTCGGGTCAGGCCGGTCTCGCGGGCCAGGTCGGCGCGGCTCATGGGGCCTGCGTCGACGAGCTGCTGGAGGAGCAGGGCACGGTGGTGCCGTCGAGTGTCCGACGGGCGCACGGTTCCGGTCGCGCGTTGGCGCCGACGGGCGGACGTGGTCTGACTCACATAGTAAGTAAAGCAAACTAACAAATAGAGCGTCAAGCATTCCCATCCACAGGCCGGTCGAGCGAACAGCGGTTTCCACAACGGTCGAGCCGGGAGCAGACGCACCGTCCTCTAGCGACGAGCGTTGACCCCATGACCGACGACATCTACACCGCGCACGACATCGAGGACCTGCTCAACACGGTGCCGACCCTGCTTGGCTTCCGGCCCGAGGAGTCGGTCGTCGCGGTCGCGACCGAAGGGTCCCAGCGCCGTCTGGGCTTCTGCGTCCGCATGGACCTCCCGGCCGCCGAGCACATCGGCGCTGCCGCTCGAGAACTGGTGCGGCACCTGCGCAACCACCGGGCCGAAGGCGCTGTGGTGCTCGCCCTGACGCGGCGCCAGGTGGTGGCGCGGGAGCTGCTGGCTGCAGTGGAGTCTCATCTCGATCAGATCCAGCCGATCGCGATCGCGCGCGCCGACGGCCAGCGGTACTGGGTCGATGTGCCGGGATTTCCCGACGCGGGCATCGGCTATGAGACGTCGGACCACCACGCGGCCGTCGTCTCGGCAGTCGTGGCCGGACAAGAGGTGCTGTCCTCGCGCGCCGTGCTGGAACAACGGTTCGCCTCGTTGACCGGCGGCCGGATGCCTCGGCTGGCCCGTGCGTTCGACCAGGTATTGCCTGACGTGCTCGGCATCATGGGCCGGACGCGTGGATCGCTCGCCGCGCGGGCGTTGGCCGATCTGCGCGCGGTGCTCGCCACCGTCGAACGGGGCGATCGGCTCACCGACACCGAGACCGCGCGGCTTTGCTGCTGGGTCACGTCGGTCGAGGTGCGCGACACCGTCTGGTCGCTCATCACGGCTGAGAACGCATCGCAGTGGCTCGCGGCGCTGACCCATGCCTCACGATGCGCGCTTCCGCCGTTCGCGCCGGCCGTGCTGTCGCTGGCGTCCTTCGCGGCGTGGCGCCTCGGCAGTGGTGCCGAGGCCGTGATCGCGACACAACGCGCCCTCGAGATCGATCCGGAGTACAGCCTGGCGCACCTGATGCGGGACATCCTCGATCTGGGGCTGCCGCCCGATGCCTGGGACGATCTGGAGTTCGCGCGCCGTGCCGGCTGAGTCGCCGCGGCGCCTCGAAGCGCCCACGAGGACCGGCTTCGCCCTACGCTGGCGTCATGGGTCAGGACGTCGATGCGCGCGAGTTCACGCGCGAGGACCGCACGCTCTACCGCGCCAAGGTGCGGCGATGCCTCGACGTATTCGCGCGGATGCTGGGGGAGCGTGACTTCTCCGTCGACCGGCCACAGGTGGGCATCGAGATCGAGTTCAATCTCGTCGACGACTCCGGCGACCCGGCGCTGCGCAACATCGAGGCGCTCGACGCGATCGCCGACCCCGATTTCCAGACCGAGCTCGGTCTGTTCAACATCGAGATCAACGTGCCCCCGTCACAGATCGCGGACGACGGCATGCTGCGCCTGCAGACGACGCTGCGCGATGACCTGAACGCGGCGCAGGCGAAGGCATCCGAGGTCGGGGCGCACCTGATGATGATCGGCATCCTCCCGACCCTGCGGTCCGAGCACCTCGGACAGGACTCCATCTCACCCAATCCGCGATACCGGCTCTTGTCGGACCAGATCATGACGGCACGCGGCGAGGACATCGAGATCGTGATCGAGGGCGTCGACCGGCTGGCCACCACGGCCGACACGATCATCCCCGAGGCCGCCTGCACTTCGACGCAACTGCATCTGCAGGTCGAGCCCGAGGACTTCGCGGCCTTCTGGAACGCGGCCCAGGCGATCGCCGGAGTGCAGGTCGCCGTCGGGGCGAACTCGCCGTTCCTGCTCGGTCAACAGTTGTGGCACGAGACCCGCGTCGCGTTGTTCGAGCAGGCCACCGACACGCGCAGCGAGGAACTCAAGGCGCAGGGCGTCCGTCCGCGCGTGTGGTTCGGCGACCGGTGGATCACGTCGGTGTTCGACCTGTTCGAGGAGAACGTGCGCTATTTCCCCGCCCTGTTGCCGATCGTCGAGGACGAGGACCCGGTCGTCGAGCTCGAGGCCGGGCGCACCCCGAACCTGCCCGAGCTGCGCCTGCACAACGGAACCATCTACCGGTGGAACCGGCCGATCTACGACGTCGTCGACGGTCGCCCCCATCTGCGGATCGAGAACCGGTTGCTGCCGGCCGGCCCGACCGTGGCCGACACCATGGCCAATGCCGCGTTGTTCTACGGCCTCACCACCACACTCGGTCGCAGCGAGCGACCGGTCTGGTCGCAGCTGTCGTTCAAGGCCGCCGAGGAGAACTTCCATGCCGCAGCACGCGAGGGAATCGAGGCGACGCAGTACTGGCCGGGTGTCGGCACGGTCGCGGTACGCGAACTGGTCGTGCGCCACCTGCTGCCGCTGGCCCGAGCCGGCCTGGACGACATGGGAGTGGCCGACGACGTGAGCGACCTCCTGCTCGGCATCATCGAGCAACGGTGCATCGCGGGCCGCACTGGTGCGACCTGGCTGATCGAGGAGTTCGCTCACCACCTCACGCAACACGATCGACTCGAGGCGATGCGCGCCACGACGTTGGCGTACGAGCACCTGATGCATGCGGGCGATCCGGTCCACACCTGGCCCGGCCGCTGACGACACGGCACTCCGGAGCCCACCCACCTCCAGCGCCTGGGGGTCACGTGGCACACTGGACTCAGAGGTTGACCAGAGGCCTCTTTGTCGCGCCCTTAGACCATCCGCCCCACGGCGGTTCCCACTCTGAGCGAGGTGTCACGTGCCGGTGAATCCCGCCGCGAAGCTCGTGAAGCGAGGGAGCCAGCTACTTCGTGGTGCCGGTACCAAGGACGCGCCGGAGAAGCCCGCGGCAGCGACCAGCAAGACACCCCAGAAGACGACGGCGGGCAAGAAGCCGGCGCCAGCCAAGAAGCCGGCGGACAAGAAGGCGGCCACGACCGCCAAGAAGCAGGCACCAGCGAAGAAGGCTGCGTCGAACGCGGCGACCCCGACCGCCAAGAAATCCCCCGCCCAGAAGCCTCCGGCCAAGAAGTCCCCAGTCCAGAAAGCCCCGGCCAAGAAGTCCCCAGCCAAGAAGACCGTTGCTGCGAAGACGACCTCGAAGACGTCCCCGGCCCCGAAACCAGAAGAGACCGTGACCAAGACCTCCACCTCGAGCACCAGCCCCGCCAACAAGACAGCCGCCAAGAAGGCGCCTGCGGCGAAGAAGAGTGCCGCCCCCTCTCAGAAGAAGGCCGCCCCGAAGACCGTCGACGACCGCGAGGAGACCTCGGTGCCGCCCGCGATCGACGTGGCCGAGGTCTTGGAGACCCCCGCGCCTCAGGTCGACGAGAACGGCAAGAAGGTGCTCCCTGACATCTCCGACGAGGAGTTCGTCAAGGACGTCGCCAGCGATCCCAGCATCAAGGAGGACGAGGCGGCCGCGTTCACGCTGTCCTCGGCCGACGAGACCGATGAGCCGGCCCAGCAGGTCATGGTCGCAGGCGCCACGGCCGACCCGGTCAAGGACTACCTGAAGCAGATCGGCAAGGTCTCGCTGCTGACCGCGGCCGAGGAGGTCGAGCTCGCCAAGCGCATCGAGGCCGGGCTGTTCGCTGAGGAGAAGCTGTCCAAGGGCGGCCGCATCGGCGCCAAGCTGCAGGACGAGCTCGACTGGATCGTGCTCGACGGCCGCCGCGCGAAGAATCACCTGCTCGAGGCCAATCTGCGCCTCGTCGTGTCATTGGCCAAGCGCTACACCGGCCGCGGCATGCTGTTTCTGGACCTGATCCAGGAGGGCAATCTCGGCCTGATCCGCGCGGTCGAGAAGTTCGACTACACCAAGGGCTTCAAGTTCTCGACCTACGCCACGTGGTGGATCCGACAGGCCATCACACGCGCCATGGCCGACCAGGCGCGCACCATCCGCATCCCGGTGCACATGGTCGAGGTCATCAACAAGCTCGCCCGCGTGCAGCGCCAGATGCTGCAGGACCTGGGCCGCGAGCCGACCCCCGAGGAGCTGGCGCTCGAGCTCGACATGACACCCGAGAAGGTCGTCGAGGTCCAGAAGTACGGACGCGAGCCCATCTCGCTCCACACCCCGCTGGGTGAGGACGGCGATTCGGAGTTCGGCGATCTGATCGAGGATTCCGAGGCCATCGTCCCGGCCGATGCCGTCTCGTTCACGCTGCTGCAGGAGCAGTTGCACGCCGTGCTCGACACGCTCAGCGAGCGCGAGTCCGGGGTCGTGTCGATGCGGTTCGGCCTCACCGACGGTCAGCCCAAGACGCTCGACGAGATCGGCAAGGTCTACGGCGTCACGCGTGAGCGCATTCGCCAGATCGAGTCCAAGACGATGAGCAAGCTGCGTCATCCATCGCGCTCGCAGGTGCTCCGCGATTACCTCGACTGACACCGGCACGGTCCAGGACGCCGTTCGTCCCGGCCGCCCTGCGTTAGACTGACGCGACCCACCAGACCCCAGGGGAGTTCTTGCTGTGCGCTCTGCTCACTCAGCACGCCGTGGTGCGCGCGTGCTCGCCACGGTCCTGCTCTCGACGTCGGTCCTTCTCGGGCTGAGCGTCGCGACCTCGGCCGAGGAGACCGGTAGCCCGGTGGTCCCGACCACTGACGCGCCGACGGACCAGCCCGAGGACACGCAGAACGACGGCCCCCAGTCGCTCACCAGCGACGACACCACGACGCAGGCCCTCGAGGACGACAACTGCGTCATGCCGGTCACGCCCACCGGCGCCGCGCCGCACGGTTGCCCGTACGGTGCGGAGTACCCGGTCTCGGTCGAGGCCAACTTCTCCCGGCCGTACAAGTCGATCTCGTCGCAAGCCAACAGCGACTTCTCGCTGCTGAACGACCTCGAGCGGCTGATCCGGGGTACGTACAAGAAGCCCGACGGCACCAAGCGGTCCTCGGCCGAGATCAAGTCGACCCTGGTGTACATGACGATCTCGCGTATGGAGAACGCGCACCGCGTCGACCGCGAGCTCAAGGCGGCCGCGAAGGCGGGCGTCCGGGTCTGGGTCATCCACGGGGAGGCCTCGCAGTCCAAGGAGTCGCGCTCGCTGCAGAAGGCGCTGAACGGCAGCGGCAATCGCGATGCGAAGTTCCGCATCTGCGCGAAGGGCAAGAGCCAGGCCTGCCTGTCCACCGTCAACGGCGCCATCATGCACAGCAAGATCCTGGTGATCTCCAAGTACGGGGCCGAAGTCGGACCCGCGACCTACACGCGCGACGGCCAGCCGGCCAAGGCCGCCTACTGGACCGGGTCGGCCAATCTGGGCGGACCGAGTGGCGAGCGCACCTACAACAACGGCCTGACCGTCTACAACGACAAGAAGACGCAGGTCCAGATGCAGCGGCTGTTCTGGCCGACCATGTGGGAGGAGCGGTCGGTCGGCAACGACATGATCGGCTACCTGCGCAAGTCGTCGGTGTACCCGAGCTTCGGCTATGTCGGTGCGGGTGCCGACGGGTACACCTCGGAGTCGGCCTGGCGGGGCCAGTTCTACTCGAATCTGGCGAACGTGACGATCTACCCGACGCCGATCCAGGCGACACCCACCAACGGCAAGGACCCGGTGCTGAATCTGCTCAATCGGGTCAAGCCCGATTCGCAGTGCCGTATCCGGCTGCAGCAGAACCGCTTCAAGTATCGCCGCCTCGCGGTGGCGTACAAGCTGGTCGAACTGGCCAATCAGGGCTGCAAGGTCTCGGGCGTCTACTTCGAGGATGATCTCGCGGTCAACCGCAAGGCGCACTGCCAGCTCTACATCCGGGTGTGCCAGCCGATCCTCGACGTGTTCAAGACCGCCGATCGCCGGATCGAAGCCGCCTGGGCGAAGCCCCACGACAAGACGATCCTGGTCGACGCGCTGCTGACGCGGAACCCGCTCAACCCCGAAGAGGTGGCGGCCGACGGCACCGAGTACGGCAACTGGGGCGGCCGCACGGACGGCAAGGGCGTGGTCCGGACCCGGCTGGTCCAGGCCGGCTCGGCGGCCCTGACCGGATCGAATCTGGTCGCCAGCGACGAGGTCACGACCGAGACGACCGATGCCGGGCTCTACGACGAGTACCTGGAGCACTGGAAGGCGATCTGGAAGTCCCAGGAGATCCACCGCTACACGTACTGACCGTCCCGGCGGATCTGCACGTTCCTGACATGGGGCGTCTCGGGTCACGCTAGGTTGCCTGCATGGCGCAGGCGTTGTGCGAGAACGACCATCCATTGCAGGCCGGTGAGTCGCGCTGCCCGCGCTGTGGTGAACGTATCCGGATGCAGTGGATGTCGCCGCGGTCATTCGATCCGATGCAGGCCCGGCCGGCGCGCCCGGTCGGTGATGAATCACCGCGTAAGCCGCCGCTGCTCCTCGTCACGGTGCTGTTTATCGTGGCACTGGCCGGTCAGGTCCTCCGATGGCCGGAACATCACTGGTGGACCCCGTTGGTGATCGCGGCGCTGGTCCTTGGCTATGCCGGAGTCCTGTGGGACCGCTGGAGGAGCGTCAGGGCGCGCCGAGACGGCAGGGCTGCGTTGGTCGAATAATGAACAAGGACGCCCCGGCCGATGGCCGGGGCGTCCGCGATGTCGGTGTGATCAGTCGACGACGACTTCGGGCCTGACGGAGAGGCGGTCCGTCTCGTCGTGGATGTCAGCGGCGAGTTCGCGCAGACGCTCCTCGTGCTGGCGCGCGTGGTGACCGCAGAACAGCAGCTCACCTCCGCCGCCGAGCGTCACGCGGACATACGCCTGAGCGCCACAACGGTCACAACGGTCGAGCGCATCCAGAGGAGCGGTCGCGGTCAGTGTCGTCACGGTGACCTCGTTTCGTGGTTCGGGGGCCTTCGCTGGAGTCAACATCCAATCACGGTTGATCTATTCCGTGGGCCGGTTGGTGACTTATCCCATACATACTCCCGGGTCAGGACAAATCGACGGAGGCGCGCCCGCTGATGACCGCGTGTCCATGGTGCTGCACTCCGCGTGTCTCGGGGGCCCGCATCGTCTGCGCGACTAGGCTGGAGGCCCGGCATCCCGGCGCATTCGTCGTGGGGCAGACACAGGAGGCGGCACCATCGACAGCCAGGCGTACGACGCGCGCAATCTGCTCGTCCTCGAGGGGCTCGAGGCGGTACGCAAGCGCCCCGGCATGTACGTGGGGTCCACCGACACCCGTGGCCTCATGCACTGCCTGTGGGAGATCATCGACAACTCGGTCGACGAGGCTCTGTCGGGTCACGGATCGCACATCGACGTCATGCTGCACGGCGACGGCTCGGTCGAGGTGCGCGACGAGGGCCGCGGCGTCCCGGTCGACACCGAGAAGAAGACCGGCCTCAGCGGCGTCGAGGTCGTCTACACCAAGCTGCACGCGGGCGGAAAGTTCGGCGGCGGCTCTTACAACGCGACCGGTGGTCTGCACGGTGTCGGCGCCTCGGTCGTGAACGCGTTGTCCGCGCGCATGGACGTCGAGGTCGACAAAGGCGGCGCCACGTGGGCGATGTCGTTCCAGCGGGGAGTGCCGGGCGTGTTCGACGGCGACGGCCCCGACAGCGGCTTCACCCCCGACAACACCCTGCGCAAGATCGGCAAGGTCGCGAAGGCCCGCACCGGCACGCGGGTGCGTTACTGGGCCGATCCGCAGATCTTCATCAAGTCCGCCACGTTCTCCTACGACGAACTGGTCGGCCGTGCCCGTCAGACGGCGTTCCTGGTGCCGGGCCTCGAGTTGGTCATCCGCGACGAGCGGGCCGAGGAACTGCACGAGGAGAAGTTCCGGTACGACGGCGGCATCACCGAGTTCTGCGAGTTCCTCGGCGCCGACGAACCGGTCACCGACGTGATGCGGCTGTCGGGCGAGGGCACGTTCACCGAGACCGTGCCGATGCTCGACGGAAAGGGCCAGATGACGCCGCAGGACGTCGACCGTGATCTCGGCGTCGATATCGCGGTGCGCTGGGGCACGGGCTACGACACCAAGGTCGCCTCGTTCGTCAACATCATCGCGACGCCCAAGGGCGGCACGCACGTACAGGGCTTCGAGCGAGCACTCACCAAGTCGTTCAACGAGGTCCTGCGCACGACGCGGCTGCTCAAGTCCGGCGATCCCGATGTCACCAAGGACGATGTCCTCGAAGGCCTGACGGCCGTCGTCACGGTCCGCCTGGCCGAGCCGCAGTTCGAGGGTCAGACCAAGGAGGTGCTCGGCACCCCACCGGTGACCCGGATCGTCAATCAGGTTGTGTCGCGCGAGCTCAAGGCGTTCCTGACGTCGAATAAGACCGCGCACAAGGCGAAGGCGCGCCAGGTCATGCAGAAGGTCGTCGACGCCTCGCGCACTCGTATCGCGGCGCGCACGCAGCGCGACAATCAGCGGCGCAAGAGCGCACTCGCGTCGAGCTCGCTGCCGGCCAAGCTGGCCGACTGCCGCAGCAACGATGTGGAGAAATCCGAGTTGTTCATCGTCGAGGGCGACTCGGCGCTCGGTACCGCCAAGGCGGCCCGTGATTCGGAGTTCCAGGCGCTGCTGCCGATTCGCGGCAAGATCCTGAACGTGCAGAAGGCCACGGTGGCCGACATGCTCAAGAACGCCGAGTGCTCGTCGATCATCCAGGTCGTCGGTGCCGGGTCGGGGCGCACGTTCGATCTCGAGGCCGCACGCTACGGCCGCATCATCTTCATGGCCGATGCCGACTCCGACGGCGCGCACATCCGCTGCCTGCTGGCTACGTTGTTCTACCGCTACATGACGCCGTTGCTCGAGGCGGGTCGCGTGTTCACGGCGGTGCCGCCACTGCATCGCGTGGAGCTGTCGAACCCCAAGAAGGGCCAGGACAAGTACGTCTACACGTACTCAGATCCGGAGCTGCAGCGCAAGCTGGCCGAGCTGCAGCGCAAGAACATCCGCTGGAAGGATCCGGTGCAGCGGTACAAGGGTCTGGGCGAGATGGATGCCGATCAGCTGGCCGAGACCACGATGGACCCGCGCCACCGCACGCTGCGGCGTCTCACGGTCGATGATGCGGCCGATGCAGATTCGGTGTTCGAGCTGCTGATGGGCAACGAGGTCCCCCCGCGCAAGGAGTTCATCATCGCCGGCGCCTACGAGATCGACCACGAGACGATCGACGCCTGACGCCAGCGACGCAGGTTTCACACGCTGGCGTGTGAAACCTGCGCAAACAACAAGAAGTTACTTGTCTTGACCGCAGGTCTCACCGGCTAGCATGTGAAACCTGGGACGGGACGAGAGGTCAGGCGACCTGCTTGAGCAGGCCGGAGTCGACGTCGTAGAGGAAGCCGCCGACTTTGACGGTGTCGGGCACCAGGGGATGGCTGACGACCTTGTGGACGTCGCCGGTCAGGGCAGCGGCCTGGTCGTCGATGACGCCGAGGGTCAGCCAGGACGCGTCGGTGCCCGTGGCCGCACCGATCTTCGCCTGGAGCTCTGACTCCGGTGACGAGGCCATGGCGCAGCGGGTGTGCTCCACGATCAGCACGCGATCGACGTTGAGCGCGGCGATGCTGAGCACGATCGCCTTCAGCACGTCGTCGGTGACGCGGCCACCGGGATTGCGCAGGAACTTGGCGTCGCCGGGCTTCAGCCCGATCATGCCGAGTGGGTCCAGCCGGGAGTCCATGCAGGTCACCATCAGGACGCCGGCCTGGGCGACGCCGTCGAACCCGGACAGGTCGAAGCTCTCGGCGTACGTACGGTTGGCAGCGAGCAGATCGTCGAAGTCAGTCACGTTTTCAAAGTAGACCTGTCGCGGCCAGGAGTCCGCAGCAGGGTGGCTGCCAACACCGCGGCGATCACGGCGCACACCGCGGCGCCCACGAACACGGCATGCAGTTGCGTGATGCCCGCGTCGCGCACCGCATCGCGATAGGCGCCGCACAGCTCGGCCCGGCCTCCGCACAGTTCCTCGGCGGCCGGGATCTTCGCCGATGCCGAGTAGAACGCGCGCAGGCCGATGGTCGTGAGCGCCGAGATGCCGAGCAGCATGCCGACCATCCGGGCCACGATGAGCAGCGCCGAGGCGACGCCGTGCACGGCCGCGGCGGTGTGCTCCAGCAGGGCCGCGTTGACCGGTGCGATGGCTACACCGAATCCCAGACCGGCCGCGATCAGCGACACGGTCTCGAGACCGTGGTGCAGCGACTGCGCGTCCCAGGTCGACATGTGCCAGAACGAGGCGGCGCTCACCAGCATCGCGGCCGCCGTCAGCCAGGAGGCCGGGAACCGGCGCAACAGCCAGCCGCCGAGCACGGCGCCGATCGGCAGGGCGATCAGGAAGCGCACCAGCACCAGCGCCGCATCGAGCTGGGAGTCGCGGTACACCGTGAGGCGAGCGAAGAACGGGATGTCGACCAAGGCCGCGATCAGGGACGCGCCCACGAAGAACGAGACCACGAGCGCACCCCAGGCCGGCCGAGCCCGGAGGGCCCCACGGGGGAGGATCGGATGGTGCGCCCTGCGTTGGCGCCACCAGAAGCCGGCCAGAGCGGCAGCGGCCGACGGCAGCAACCAACGGGCGGCTGGCGAGATCGCGGTGCGTTCGGGCTCGGCCGACGCGAACGCGACGATCACGGCGCCCAGGGACACCGTGAGGAAGCCGGCGCCGAGCAGGTCGGTCTCGGCCGCGATCTGTCGCCAGGACCGCCAGTCGACGAGCGGGCGACGCGCCGTGGCGAGCCTCGCCACCAGGAGCACGACCAGCCCGTACAAGGCGAGCGCGAGCGGCGTCAGCCACCGCGACTCACCGGCCACCGGCAAGAACGCCAGGCCGGACGTGACACCGGACGTCAGGCGTTCGGGCTCGGCCATCACGAACGCCAGCACCGCGACGGCCAGCGTCGCCAGGATCAGACTGAGGGCGTCGAACCGTCCCTCACGGCGGGGCGCGGCGAGCACCAGGCCGCCGGGCTCGGACCGGTCGTGGGCTCGGACCGCGAGGATGGCGGCCATCAACACCAGGCCGACCGCGCCGTTGAGCCAGAAGATGTCGCGCCAGGTGCCGAAGGCGAGGACGACCGCGCCGTAGAGCGGGCCGAGGACGCTGCCGAGTTCCTGGACCGCGCCGACGACACCGAGCGGGAGTCCGCGGCGTTCCGCCGGCCACAGATCGGCCACGAGCGCGAGCGTCGGGGGGATCAGCCCGCCGCCGCCGATGCCCTGGACCAGACGGCCGATCACGATGCTGTCGAGGTCGTAGCCCGTCGCGGTCACGACCGAGCCGATCGCGAACACCACCAGGGAGCCGAGCAGGACCGGGACGCGCCCGCGCAGGTCCGAGATGCGGCCGATGAGCGGCAGCACCGCGACATAGCCGAGCAGGAAGCCGGAGATGATCGGGGCGCCGCGTTGCAACTCATCGATGCCGAGGCCCGAAGCCGTCATCATGTCCGGCAACGCCAGCACCACGACGTATGTGTCGGCCGCCGCGAATGCGATGGCGACCGCGGCCAGCCCGAGCAGCCAACGCGAGGATCGGGGGACGTCCACCACGGGATCGGTTCCGGTGCCCGTGCTCACCGCTTCGGCGGCTCGATCGCGCTGGCGTCGTCGTTGGTCGTGAGTTTGACCTGGTAGGTCACGTCGGAGGCACCCGGGTAGAACGGGCCCTTGATCGAGGCGTCCTGCAACACGTCGTCGTCGGTCAGCCGGTAACGGACGGAGAACGTGCCGTGGGCGTCGGCGGACGGCAGGAAGCGGTGCACCACCTCGCCGGGCAGCGTGCCCTCGATCGTGGTGAGCACGTCGCGGCCGTCGCGCGACTTCCCGCCGTCTTTCAGCTTCTGGGTCTCGACCAGGATCAGCGGCAGCCCTTCGCCCTTGGCGCCGAGCAGGCTCGCGGGGTCGGGAGCATGCAGTGTCTTGGGATCGATCGTGAGGTACACGGGAGCCAGATCGGTCTTGGCCCATACCTTGCCCTGGACCGCGACCACGTCGGCCTTGATCGTCGAGCCGCCCGAGATCACGTCGACGTCACCGGTGAAGGCGGCGCCGTCGGCGGTCTCGCCCTGGTATCCGCGGCCCTTGGCACTGGACAGGCCCGTGATGCCGTCGGGCAGCGACTCGGTGCTCAGCGAGATGGTGAGCGCCTCGGCGTCGGTGATGTGCTGCTGGGCGGCCGCCAGCCGGTCGGCCAGGGCGCTGCCGTCCTCGGTCTTGCCGTCGTTGCCGGAGCATCCTGTCAGCAGGGCGAACGTCGCTGCGGCGACCAGGACAGCTGCTCGTGGGGTACGCACGGATTCAGTCTGTCATGGCGAATGCCGACAGCACGTATCTGGGCCGGCGGTGGAAGAGCGTCCGTTTCGCCGAGAATCTCGGAGAGAACGGACGCTCAGTCACCGCTCGGCCAGTGCTCCCGCGATAGCCAGGATCGGTTGGGCCGCGGGCACCCCCGAGCCATCGCGGCGTTCGTCGGGCTCTGGAAGCTCGACGGGGCTGCCGCTGGTGGCGCATGCCATCGGGGTTCCGTCGCCGACCCAGGCGAGAATCAGTGCGTCCTCACCCTTCAGGAGGCGTTGGCACCGCACGCCGCCGGTGGCACGGCCCTTGCTCGGATAGATCGACAGCGGGCTGACCTTGACCGCCCCGTTCTGGGTGCCCGGCAGCGCATCGCCGGAGCCGGCGACCGTGACGAGTGCGGCGGTGTCGGCCTCGCGGATCGCACCGAAGGCGACCACACGCTGGCCGTCGCCGAGCTTGATGCCGGCGACGCCGCCACCACCGCGTCCCTGGGGCCGGACGAGATCGGCCGAGAAATGCAGGAGCTGGGCGTCGGACGTGACGAACGCGAGTTCCTCGGCGCCGGTCGCCAGCACCGCGGCACCGATGACGACATCGTCGTCGGCGAGCGAGATGACCTCCCACTCGTCGCGCGTCAGATGGTCGGGCTTGACCCGCTTGACGACCCCGTGGCGGGTCGCGAGCGCGATACCCGGGCCGTCGTCGGTCAACGGCATGAGCGCCAGGGGAGCGGCGCCCCCGAGGTCGAGCAGTTCGGTCAGCGGCACGCCGCCCTGCAGATTCGGAGAGGCGGCGGTGGGCGGAAGTGCGGGCAGGTCGAGCACGTTGAGCCGGCGGACGGTGCCGGCCGATGTGACGAGGCCGATCTCGCCGCGAGCCGTCGTGCGGACCGCGGAGCGGATGGTGTCGTGCTTGACCCGGCGGCCCACGTCTTCGAACGGGGCATCATCCGAGGTGCGGGCCAGCAGCCCGGTGGCGGACAGCAGGGCCCAGCACGGATCGTCGGCCACCTCGACCGAGGCCGTAGCTGCCGTGACGGTCTGGCCGGCCGACTCCAGCAGGACCGTGCGGCGCGGTGTGCCGAACCGCTGCGCGATCTCGTCGAGTTCGTCGCCCACGACCTGGCGCAAGACGGCGTCGTCGCCGAGGATCTCGTCGAGCCGCTCGATCGTGCGGCGCAGCTCCTCGATCTCCTTCTCGATCTCGATGCGATCGGTGCGGGTCAGGCGGCCCAGCGTGAGCTGCAGGATGTACTCGGCCTGCGGCTCCGTGAGGTCGAACACCGAGATCAGGCGCTCCTTGGCCTCGCCGCGGTTCTCGCTGGAGCGGATCAGCTGGATGACCTCGTCGATGTCGACCAGGGCGAGCAGCAGGCCCTCGAGCAGATGCAGCCGGTCGGCGGCCTTGCCGCGCCGGAAGGCACTGCGGCGACGGACCACGTCGAGTCGGTGCTGCAGGAAGACCTCGAGCAGTTCCTTCAACCCGAGGGTGCGCGGCTGACCGTCGACGAGCGCGACCGCGTTGATGCCGAAGGAGGTCTCGAGCGGTGTGGTCTTGTACAGCTGCTCCAGCAGCACCTCGGGGACGAAGCCGTTCTTGACCTCGATCACCAGGTTGAGGCCCTTGTGGCGGTCGGTGAGATTCTTGACGTCGGTGATGCCCTGCAGCTTCTTGGCCTCGACCAGCTTCTTGATGGCCTCGATGACCTTCTCTGGGCCGACGTTGTACGGCAGTTCGGTGACGACGATGCCCTTACGGCGGGCCGTGACGTTCTCGATGCGGGCCGTGGCGCGCATGCGGAACGGCCCGTTGCCCGTGGCGTAGGCCTCGCGAATACCGTCGAGTCCCACGATCTTGCCGCCGGACGGCAGATCGGGTCCGGGAATGAAGCGCATCAGGTCATCGAGGTCGGCCGATGGCTTCTTGATCAGGTGGCGCAGCGCCTGGACGACCTCGACGAGATTGTGCGGCGGCATGTTGGTGGCCATGCCGACCGCGATGCCGGTGGTGCCGTTGACCAGGAGATTCGGGATCGCCGCGGGGAGCACGGTCGGCTCGGTCTCGCGCCCGTCGTAGTTGGGCTTGAAGTCGACGGTGTCCTCGTCGATCGACGCGGTCATCGCCTCGGCCGCCTCGGCCATGCGGATCTCGGTGTAGCGCATGGCGGCCGGCGGATCGTCCTGCGAGCCGAAGTTTCCGTGTCCGTCGGCCATCGGCAGGCGCAGGGCCCACGGCTGCGCGAGACGGACCAGCGCGTCGTAGATCGCCGAGTCGCCGTGCGGATGGAAGCGGCCCATGACCTCGCCGACGGGGCGTGCGCTCTTGACGTGGCCGCGGTCGTGCCGCAGACCCATGTCGTCCATCGTGTACAGCAAGCGGCGCTGAACCGGTTTGAGTCCGTCGCGGGCATCGGGCAGCGCGCGGGAGTAGATGACCGAGTAGCCGTACTCCAGATAGCTCGAACGCATCTCGACCGAGATGTCGGTGTCGATGATGTGCTCGTCGAAGTCGTCGTCGACCGGCTTGCTCGTGCGCGCCATGATCCCCTCTCCGGAACCGGGAAAACCGCCGTGACCATTCTCGCCCGTCGCCCTGGCGTCGCGCGGCTGCCACGCCGCCCTACGCGCTGCCGGTGTTCGATAGATTGGTCTCGTGACCAGTGAGTCTGCTTCCGGTGAGCCTGTCGAGGTGCGTCACTGGGAGGCCGACGTACTGCTGAAGGACGGCCGGGTCGCTCAGTTGCGGCCGATCCTGCCCGCCGACGCCCAACGGCTCGTCGACTTCTACGCGCGGGTCTCCGAGGAGTCCAAGTACTTCCGGTTCTTCGCGCCGTACCCGACGCTGTCTGACCGCGATATCCAGCGCTTCACCCAGGTCGACCACGACCGCCGCGTGGCATTCGTCGTGACGATGCACGGCGACATCATCGGCGTCGGCCGCTACGACGCACCCGACGACGAGTCGTACGCCGCCGGCGAGGCCGAGGTCGCGTTCCTCGTCGAGGACGCGCACCAGGGTCGCGGTGTGGGGCAGTTGCTGCTGGAGCACCTGGCTCAAGCGGGCCGCGAACGCGGTATCCGCAGGTTCGTCGCCGAGGTGCTACCGGCCAATCAGCGGATGCAGCAGATCTTCCGCGAGATGGGCTACACGGTCGACGGCACGCTCGACGGCGGTGTCCAACGACTCTCGTTCGCACTCGATCCCACCGACACCTCGATCGGCGTGATGCAAGCGCGTGAGCAGCGCGCTGAGGCGGCGTCGATCGCCCGCATCTTCTCGGCCCGCAGCGTGGCCGTGGTGGGCGCCAGCCGGCGTGCGGGCACCATCGGCCAGGCGATGGTCCGCAACCTCGTCATGGGCGACTACAGCGGCACCGTGTACGCCGTGAACTCGGCCGCCGAGGCGGTGTCCGGCCTGCCCGCCTACAAGACCGTGCAGGACATTCCGGGCGACGTCGACATCGCGATCATCGCGGTGCCGGCGGACTCGGTGTCCGATGTCCTGCTCGACTGTGCCGCGAAGGGCGTGCACGGCCTGATCGTGATCTCGGCAGGCTTCGCCGAGGAAGGCTCCGAGGGCCGCAAACGCCAGCGCGCGCTGCTCGGACTCAGCCGCAGCTACGGGTTGCGCCTGATCGGCCCCAACTGCCTCGGTGTCATCAACACGGCCCCCAGCCATCAGCTCAACGCCTCGTTGTCGCCCGGGATGCCACCGCAGGGTCGCGTCGGCTTCTTCTGCCAGTCCGGCGCGCTAGGGACGGCGATCCTGGAATCGGTGTCACGACGCGGCCTGGGCCTCTCGACCTTCGTGTCGGCCGGCAACCGTGCCGACGTGTCCGGCAACGATCTGCTGCAGTACTGGCAGGAGGACGACGCCACCGAGGTCGTCCTGCTGTACCTGGAGTCCATCGGCAATCCGCGCAAGTTCTCGCGCATCGCCCGGCGGGTGTCGCGCACCAAGCCGATCGTGGCGGTCAAGTCGGGCGGTTCGACGCAGGGCGTGCCGATGGGCCACACCGTGGCACGCTCCTCGGCGCCGCCGGCCGCGGTCGACGCGATGTTCGGGCAGGCCGGCGTGATCCAGGTCGACACGCTCGACGAGATGTTCGATGTCGCCCAGTTGCTGGCGCACCAGCCGCTGCCGCGCGGCAACCGCATCTCAGTCGTCGGCAACTCCGACGCCGTCTCGCTGATCGTCAGCGACGCCGCGCGCGCCGCGGGCCTGGTCGTGGCCGAGTCGGTGTCACTGGGTGCCGATGCCGATGCCGACGACTTCGAACTGGCCATCGAGTCCGCGCTCGCCGGTGACCATGCCGATGCCCTGGTCGCGATCTATGTGCCGCCCATCAACAACAGCGGCGACAGCGTGGCCGACGTGCTGGCCGCGATCGGAGAGCAGTCCGATAAGCCGATCGTGTCGACGTTCCTCGGCAGCGAGGGCGTACCGGAACTGCTGCGCGTGCCCGATGTCGCCGGTGGTGCCGCGGGCCGTGGCTCGGTGCCCTCGTATTCCGCGCCGGAATCGGCCGTGCGCGCGCTGGCCCGCGTGGTGCGCTACGCCGAATGGGCGGCACGCGATCACGGAGAGTTCCACGTCGCCGATGATCACCGGCAGGGCGACGCCCGTCAGATCGTGCGCGACGCACTCAAGCAGGCCCCCCGAGGCGCCGTGCTGTCGACGCAGCAGGTGCAGGACCTGCTGGCGTGCTACGGCATCGACATGCTGACCTGGATCAACGTGCACGATGTCGAGGCCGCGGTCGCCGCGGGGGAGAGTCTCGGCTGGGATGTCGTGCTCAAGGCCGGTAGCGAGCACCTGCGGTCGAGGCCGGACCTGGCCCACGTGTGGCGCGAGATCCACAGTGCCGACGACATGCGTCGTGCCTGGGCGACCCTCACCGGCTGGACCGGAATGCGCAAAGGCACCAAGTTCTTCGTGCAGAAGTCGGCTCCCGACGGCGTGCAGGTCTCGTTCTCGGTCATGGAGGACGAACTGTTCGGGCCGCTGGTCTCGTTCGGGCTCGCAGGGCCGCCCAGCGATCTGCTCGGCGACCGGGCCTACGGCATCCCGCCGCTCACCGACGCCGATGCCGCCGACATGGTGCGCCGCCTGCGGTCGGCTCCGCTGCTGTTCGGCTACAAGGGATCAGAGCGCGTCGACGTCGATGCGATCCAGGACGTCATCGTGCGGCTGGCCGCCATGAAGGACGACCTGCCCGAGATCGCCGAACTCGATCTCGAGCCGGTCGCGGTGCACCCCGGCGGCATCATCGCGTTGAGTGCCCGCGCCAAGGTCGTGGCCACGGCCGAGCGGAGGCCCGAATGGTACGTCCGACGCCTGAGCGAGGCCGCTCTCACGGGGGATACGCTGGCGTGATGGACGACCGACGCGACGAGCTGTTCTCCGACGTCTCCCGCAGCGGCTACTACCCCGAGATCGTCGCCCAGGGACTCGACGACGCCCTGGCCGACGAGCCGGTGCGTGACTTCGTGCTGCAGCACGAGCCGACGTTCGACGGCGATCAGATCCGCCGCCACATGACGGTGCTGGTCATCACGCCGACCCGCCTGGTGCTGGTGCACACCGATGAGCATCCCGGCGATGATCTCCTTCCGCGCCCCTACACCTCGACGTCGGCCGAGGCCGTGGGTCTGGGCCAGGTGCGCTCGGTCGTGGTCACCCGGATGGTCGCGTCCGACACCGGCCAGCTGGAGGAATCGGTCTTGACGATCTCGTGGGGCGGTGTCAGCCGCATCGAGCTCGAACCCGCGCGATGCAGCGATCCGGACTGCGAAGCCGATCACGGTTACTCGGGCAGCCTGGCCGGCGACGACTTCTCCCTGCGTATCAGCGCGACGGCCGACGGCGGGGCCGCCGTGGAGCACCTGGTCGCGTTCGCCCGCACGCTGTCCGCCTCGACGGCCTCGGCTGCCCCGGCCGGCCGCCTGTGACCGTCACGCTCCCGGCGGGTCTTCGGGGGCTCGACGGTCGTGCCACGATCGACCGCATCATGCCGTCGGTCGCCTCCGCGCTCGGCGTGCAGCCGTATGCCAACGACCTGGGCCTGCCCGAGGCGCCGCGCTATGTGGTTCTCCTGGTCGATGGCCTCGGGCTGGAACTGCTGTGCGATCATCCGCGTGACGCCCCGTTCCTGAGCACGGCGGGCTCGCTGGACGATGTGGTGTGCGGCATCCCGTCCACGACAGCGACGAGCCTGACGTCGCTGGGTACCGGTGCGCGACCGGGAGAGCATGGACTGGTCGGCTACACCTCGCGGGTGCCCGAGACGGGGCAGCGGATGAATCTGCTCAAATGGGACCAGCCGGTCGATCCGCTGCTGTGGCAGCCGATGCCGACGGTGTTCGAGCGGATCCAGGACACCGGCATCGCGTCGTCCTCGGTCAACCAGGCCAAGTTCGCCGATACGGCGCTCACGATCTGCAGCCAGCGTGGCGTGCCGTTCCATGGCGTCGAGTCGATCCATGAACGGCACGACGTGGTGCTCGACGCCGCCGAGTCGGCGCCCCGGTCGATGACCTACGCGTACGAGTCCCGCCTCGACTTCACGGGTCACGGCAAGGGAACCGCCTCCCAGGACTGGCGCGACATGCTGCGGACCATCGATCGTGAGCTCGAGGACCTGCGTCGCGATCTGCCATCGGACTGCGTCCTCGTGGTCACCGCGGATCACGGCATGGTCGACCTTCCGGCCGACGGCCGGTTCGATGTCGACGCGCATCCTGAACTGCTCGACGACGTGGTGCTGCTGGCAGGCGAGGCCCGGTTCAGGCACCTGTACACCCGGTCGGGCTCAGCCGACGACGTGGCGCAGCTGTGGCGTGCCAGGCTCGGCGACCGAGCCGTCGTCGTCACGCGCGACGAGGCCGAGACGGCGGACTGGTTCGGCCCGATCGAGTCGCGCGTGCGGGGCCGTCTGGGCGATGTGATGGTGGCGTCCCTCGGCGATTTCGCCGTGTTCTCGTCGCGGCAGTTCGCGATCGAGCTGAAGATGACCGGCTTCCACGGCTCGATCACCGAGGCCGAACTGCGCATCCCGGTGGTCGTCGCGTGAGCGGAGCGATGCATGGCTGATCTGAACTTCTACTCCGGCACGATGGACTGCGGCAAGTCGACGCTGGCGCTCCAGATGGACCACAACCATCGCGCGCGCGGGCGCGAGGGCCGGGTCTTCACGTCACACGATCGGGCGGGGGAGGCGCGCCTCTCGAGCCGGCTCGGTCTCGAGGTCGATGCGATCGAGGTCGACTTGGCGTTCGATTTCTGGCGTTACACGGTCGACCAGCTGACCCAGGGCGGGCGCATCGACTACTTCGTGTGCGACGAGGCGCAGTTCTACACCGCGGTGCAGATCGACCAGTTGGCCAAGGTCGTCGACGAGCTCGACATCGACGTCTTCGCGTTCGGCATCACGACGGACTTCCGCACGCGACTGTTCGAGGGCTCGGCACGCCTGATCGAGTTGGCGGACCGGGTGCACTCGCTCCAGGTCGAGGCATTGTGCTGGTGCGGGGAGCGAGCCACCCACAATGCGCGAACCGAGGACGGCGAGATGGTGACCGAAGGCGAGGTCATCGTGGTCGGAGATGTCGAGAACCCTGACCGTCCAGAACCTCAGATCGGCTACGAAGTGCTGTGCCGCCGGCACCACCGTCGCCGTATGACGGCGGTTGCGGCGCGCGCCGCCGCCCTGTCGCCCGACGTCCTCCCGTTCGACTAACGGGACCACCGAACTTTGATCACACCCGGGTCGAATTCCCCCATCGAGATGACGTGTGAGTGATCAGAATTCGGGACTTCAGTCGTGCTTGTCGCCGAACATGATCTCGTCCCAGCTGGGAACACGACGGCGCTCGTGGCGCTTCTTGGACTGCGGCGACGAGGCATCGGGAACAGCGATGTCGTGCTCGATGACCGCGTCCTCGAGGTGATCGCGTAGATCCTCATCGACGGTCGGCTCGCCGTCGTCGTCGTGCTGGGACATGGCCGTCTGGGCCCTGCGGTCGCGGGCCTCCTTGAGCGACGAGACCGCGGGGTAGGGCTCGACCCGGTCGAGCAGGGACTCGGCGGCCGCGATGTCGTCCGGCAGGTCCAGGTCGAGCTCGAGTTCACCCGTCGGCTCGATCGGCAGGTCGTCGGCGGTCATCGACTCGGTCTCGGACACGGTGTCGGAGGTGTCGGAGGCGGCGACCGCCTCCTCGCGGATCGCGTCGGCGAGGGCCATGTCGGGGGACTCGGGCAGGGCGAGATCGCCGATCAGGTCGTGCGCGACGTCGTCGGTGGGCACCACGTACCGGCTCGCGACGTCGTAGAGGAACGTGGCCGGAGCGTCGGCACCGGGCAGCGTGGCCAGGACGGTCCAGCGGCCGTCCTCGCGCCGGAAGGCGTCCCAGGCGACGTCGTCGGGACTCTGATTGCGGGTCCTCAGGCCGTCGTCGACCAGGGCGTCGAGGGGCAGGCCGGCGCCCGTGGCGTGCTTTCGCCGCACTGTGGTGCGGCGTGCCTGCTGGGCCATGAACTCACGTTCGTCGAGCACAGGGCCCGCGAACGGCTCGATCCGGGCGAGGTCCATGCCGGTGGCGTCGGCGACATCGGCCGGGGAATCGCCGCGACGGATCCGGGCCTGGATCTCACGTGGTGTCAGCGTGGCTTCCATGGGCTGCTCCGAACCGGTGGAGTCGGTCGGCACGGCGGAACCGGCAGGTCCGCTCGTTCGCTGAGAACGCGAGGCGAACAGATCCTCGACGACCTGGTCGTCGAGGGGGGCGTGGAACTGCTCGCCGGTCGAGGGATCGCGCAGGACGAGGAATCGTCGGTCGTCCGTGAGACCGTCGACGCCGAGCTCGCGCATCTCGCCTCCTGTGCCGTGGTCCCCGCCGGTGCTGCGGGTGGCCTACGGCCATCGTAAGGACGTCACCGCGCAATTCCGGGGAGGAATGTCCGGCGTGGCGCTGGTGTCTCGATCAGTGAGCCAAGACGCCGTCGAACGACGCGTCGTGATTGCCGAACCGGTGGTTGGTGATGCTGACCGACTGTTCGAGCAGGAACGGCAGCAGCTCGACGCGTCCGGCCCACGTGACCGGCCCGGCGTGAACCGCCACGTCAGGGTCGCCGCCCAGCGCGGCGGCGAGTTCGCTCGCGCCACGCCCCACGACACGCACGCGGGCGGGACGTTCGTCGGCCATGCGCTTGAGCCACTGCGCACGTTCCTCGACACGAACAGCGATGCCGTCGAAGGCCGGCAGCTGGGTGGCGCTGCTCAGCTCGAGCATCGCACCCGAACGCAGCCCCGCCGCGACGACGCGCAGGACATCCAGCAAGGGGGCCCCGTCGGCGCGGATCGTGACCGCGGCGGGCCGGTAGCGGAAGACGTTGCGCTCGACACCCAGCTGACTGACGTCCTTGGCGATGCCGAACTCACGGTTCCAGGCGACCTCGTCGGAGGTGGCCGCCGCGAGCAGGTGAGCCTGATCAGCCTCGGACAGGTGTGCGGCGGCTTGGTCGACCAGCCGCTTGACCGGCGCCGACAGGCACGACGGATCGGCAGCGCGCCGCAGCGGACGTCGCGACCAGGTGCCCAGATGGGCCAGGAAGTTCGGCCCGCCGGCCTTGGCCGAGGCGCCGACGGACGATCGCTTCCAGCCACCGAACGGCTGGCGCTGCACGATGGCCCCCGTGATGCCGCGGTTGACGTAGAGATTGCCGGCCTGCACGCGATCGATCCAGAGATCGACCTCGCGCGGGTCCAGCGAGTGCAGGCCGGCCGTGAGGCCGTAGTCGGTCGCGTTCTGCCAGGTGATCGCCTGCTCGAGCGATGTGGCGTGCATCAGTCCGAGCACCGGCCCGAAGTACTCGGTGCGATGGAACTGGCTGCCGGGCCGGACACCGTCGCGGATGCCGGGTGACCACAGTCGGCCCGAATCGTCGAGCTGGCGGGGCTCGAGCAACCAGGTCTCGCCCGGACCCAGCTCCGTCAACCCCGACCGCAGTTTGCCTTGGGGCGCTTCGATGACCGGGCCCATCGTGACCTCGGGATCGTCGGGCAGGCCGACCTTCAGCGACCGTACGGCGTCGACGAGCTGGCGGCGGAACCGTTCCGATCGTGCGACCGAACCCACCAGGATGCCGAGGCTCGCGGCCGAGCACTTCTGTCCGGCGTGGCCGAAGGCGCTACGCACCAGATCCGCCACTGCGTGGTCCAGATCGGCCGACGGCGTGACGACGAGGGCGTTCTTGCCGCTGGTCTCGGCCAGCAGGTGCAGATCCGGTCGCCACGACCTGAACAGGTTCGCGGTGTCCCAGCCGCCCGTGAGCAGGACCTGGTCGACGTCGGAGTGCATCACCAGGGCCTTGCTGAGGGGGCCTTCGTCGACGGAGACCAGGCGCAGCACGTCGCGTGGCACACCTGCCTGCCACAGCGCCTCGACCATGACGGCCGCGCATCGTTGCGACTGCGGTGCGGGCTTGATGATGACCGCGCTACCGGATGCCAGCGCTGACAAGGTCATGCCGGCGGGAATCGCGACCGGGAAGTTCCATGGCGGGATCACGACGGTCAGCTGTCGTGATGTGAACGCCGCTCCGTCGACGACCTCGAGACGACGGCATGACTCGGCGTAGTAGTGCGCGAAGTCGATCGCCTCGCTGACCTCGACATCGCCTTCGGCGATCGTCTTGCCGGTCTCGGAGGCCATCACCGAGATCAGGTCGGAGCGGCGCTGTTCGAGGGCGCGACCGGCCTCGTGCAGGATCCAGGCGCGGACGTCGGCCCCGCGGGCGGCCCAGATCGCCCCGGCATCGCGCGCGTGGACGATCGCGCTCTCCAGGCTCGCCGGGCCGTGCACCCGACCGGCCTTGACCGTATCGGTGCCGATCTGGGTGTACGTCGAACGATCGAGCGCGCGTCGGCCCCACGCCCGGTTGGCCGCGATCGACGGGTCGGTGTCGGCGGTGTTGAGGAACCGCGAGCCGATCTCGACCCGCGGGGGAGGTGTCGTGTCGTGGCGGTCCTGGACGCGGAAGGTCGGCGGATGCGCCTGGCCCATCAACTCGATCGCGTCGAGGAAACGGCGGGTCTCGCGGGCGAACAGCTCCGGGTCGCGATGCAGGTCGAAGGCCGCCGACAGGAAGTTGTCGGTGCTGGCGTTCTCCTCGAGGCGCCGCACGAGGTAGGCGATCGCGACGTCGAACTCGGCAGGGTCGACCACGGGGGTGTACAGCACCAGCGAGCCGACCTCGGCGCGTACGGCCTGGACTGCCCCGGTGCCCATGCCCAGCAGCATCTCGAACTGCACCTGATCGCGGACTCCGCGGTCGCCGGCGAGCAGCCAGGCGTAGGCGATGTCGAACAGATTCTGGCCGGCGACGCCGAGGTGGATCGCATCGGTGCGCTCCGGGGTCATCGCCCAGTCGAGCACCCGCTTGTACGAGGCGTCGGTCTCGGCCTTGCTGCCCCACGTCGCGAGCGGCCAGCCGTGAAGCTTGGCGTCGACGCGCTCCATCGCGAGATTCGCACCCTTGACGACGCGTACCTTGATCGGCGCCCCGCCGGCAGCGCGGCGCTGTGCCGCCCACGCCTGGAGGCGCTGCATCGCTCCCAGCGCATCGGGCAGATAGGCCTGCAGCACGATGCCGGCCTCGAGATCGGGGAACTGCTCCAGCACGGTGGTGAACACCGCGATGGTCAGGTCGAGGTCGTGATACTCCTCCATGTCGAGATTGATGAAGGTGCTGCCCTGGTGCCCGTTCCGGGGCCGGCTCGCCCGCTCGTACAAGGGGGTCAGCTGCTCGACGACGCGCGCGACCGATTCGTCGAACGCCCACATCGACAGCTGACTGGCCACCGACGACACCTTGACCGACACGTAGTCGACGTCGTCGCGATCCAGGAGTGCCAGGACGCGGTCGCGACGACGCGCGGCCTCGGACTCGCCGAGCACGGCCTCGCCCAGCAGGTTCAGGTTGAGACGATCGCCGCCGGACCGGAGGCGGCGGATCGAGCGGCCGAGCTTCTCGGGCCGGGCGTCGACGACCAGGTGTCCGACCATGCGCCGCAGGGTGCGCCGCGCGGTCGAGACGACGAGACGAGGGGCGACGCGGGAGACCGTCGCGCCGACCCGCAGCAGGAACCGCTGGGTCCAGGGCAGGAAGTCGGGCAGCCGGCGCGCCAGACGGCGTAGATTGGCCGCCGCGACGCGTGGATCCTCAGGACGGATCACCCGGTCGACGAACCCGATCGTGAACTCCAGTCCGTCGGCGTCCTTCAGGAGGTTCGAGAGTCGGCGGGCCGACTTGTCGGGGCGGTGTCGTCCGGACTGACGAGGGTCGATCCAGGTCCGCACCAGCTCGATGCTTCGTTCGGCAAGGGTGAGATCGCTCATCAGAGCCCTCAGCCTAGTGGACCGGGGCCGTCGCGCGGGGCGATGTCGCCGAGGTCGGTTCCGGCGGAGTCACGGGAGCGGAATCCCCTTCATCTGCGGCGAGGCGTAGATGGTGTTCACGACCGTGCCGTCGAGCCAGCGGGTGAGCCGATCGGCCTCGCGTTCCAGGGCGGCGTGAGCCTCACGACCCAGGTCGCCGGGGTGTCGCAGCACGACCTGGACCACACCGTCGGGGTCCTGGACCCAACAGCCGACGATGCGCCCGTTCCACCAGGCCGTGGTGCCGCCGTTGCCGGCGCGATCGAACAAGTACGGCACGTCGTCGGGATGCAGGTGGAAATCGCGCTGCTTCCAGCCCATCGTCGTGGGATCGAGCGCGGGCAGGAGAGCGGCCCACGGCTCGACCGGTTCGACCGGATCGAGGTCGTCGGGCAGGACGTAGCCGGTGTCGCCGGAGTCAAGCGAGACCTCGACGGCCCCGACATCGGTGAGGGCGCGGCGCACGATGGACTTGGTGGCGCCCAGCCACCAGACCAGATCGGTCTCCGTGCCGGGCCCGAAGCTCCGGAGCCATCGCCGGACGAGTTCGGCGTAGCCCGCGGACTCCTCGAGCGCCGGTGGGACGTCGCCGCCGAGCCACGACGCAGTCGACTCCCACAACGGCCGGGACTGTCGCCAGTGGCTGTCGTTGCGCCCCCGCACGATGGCCCCGCGCGCACCAGCGACCGTGACGACGCGGGACGCGGCGGGTGCCTCCTGCGTCCACTTGCCGCTGCCGAACATGATGCGCGACTCCAGGGCAGGCACGGCACTCCGGAGCGCTGCGACGTCGAGACCACTGGACTCGGCCAGCCGCGCGACGACCGCGTCGACCTGGGCGTCGACCCACGCGATTCCGGCGGCGCTGACCGCGGCGCGCTCGATCTCCTGGGCCAGCCGGCGGAGCTCTGTGCCGGCGACACGCGCCGCGGCGCTGCCCCACGCCGCCCCGAGCAGATCGCGCGGGAACACGAACAGGGTGCGGCGCATCGCCAGCTGCTTGACCAGTGCTCGGTCGTCGTACAGGGCGCGGTCGATGGCGTCGACCCCGACGTCGTCGGTGCGGGCCCGCACACTCAAGTAGACGGTGGCGGCCTCCGTGGCGTGCAGCACCGTCATGGCACGCGTGGCGGCGACCGGATCGGCCGCGCGGTGAGCCGGATGCAAGGCGTGGCGGCGGGCCAGTCGGAAGCGTCGCTGGTCGTCGTCGATGTGTCGCACGTCGGCATCCTTCCAGGCCATCCCGACACGTTGCTCGAGAACCTGCATGGGACGATGACGACATGGGCGCTGACGTCACCACCGATATCGACGTGCGGCCGTACGACGCGCTGCTGCTGGTCTCGTTCGGCGGTCCCGAAGGACCCGACGACGTCATCCCGTTCCTGGAGAACGTCACGGCCGGTCGCGGCATCCCGCGCGAACGGCTCGCCGAGGTCGGTGAGCACTACCATCTGTTCGGCGGCCGTTCTCCGATCAACGAGCTCAACCGGGAGCTCATCGCCGCCATCGAAGCCGATCTGGCGGCCCACGGCCTCGACCTGCCGGTGTACTGGGGCAACCGCAACTGGGATCCGTACCTGCGCGGGACCGTCGAGCAGATGGCCGCCGACGGCGTGCGCCGCGCCGCGTGCTTCCTCACCAGCGCCTATCGGTCGTACTCCAGCTGCCGACAGTACAGAGAGAATCTGTTCGCGGCATCGGACGGCACAGGCGTGCGACTCGACCGACTGCGGCAGTACTTCAACCATCCTGGCTTCATCGGCCCGTTCGTCGAGGCCACGTCGCACGCTCTGGCCGAGGCGCCGGACGGCACCCATGTCGTCTTCGTGACGCATTCGATCCCCGACACCATGAACGCCGCCAGTGGCGGCCCGGATGCCGGGGCGTACCGCCGTGAGCACGAGAGCGTCGCGGAACTGGTGGCGGCGGGCAGTGAGGCGGCCGCCCACAGTCTCGTCTACTGCTCACGGTCAGGGTCACCGCACACACCGTGGCTCGAGCCCGATGTGAACGATCACCTCGAGAAGCTGGCCGCCGAGGGCGTGTCCTCCGTCGTGGCCGTGCCGATCGGATTCGTGTCGGACCACATGGAGGTCGTGTACGACCTCGACACGGAGGCGGCACAGACCGCCGAACGACTCGGCATGCGGTTCGTGCGGGTCGCCACGCCTCAAGCTCATCCCGCCTTCGTCGCGATGATCCGCGAGCTGGTGCTGGAGCGGGCCGCCGCCGAGCGGGGCGAGCTTCCCGGCCGCCCGGCCCTCGGTGCGTGCGGCGTCGCGCCCGATGCGTGTCCCGCCGACTGCTGTCTGAGCCCCGCCACGGGCCTGCCCACGGTGCCGTGACCGCCGACCGCGGCACGCTGCTCCAGCTGGCTCGGCAGGTGGGCCTGGAGGCCGCCGAGCTCGTCAGGTCGTCGCGGCCCGCGGGACGCGTCGACGTCGCGGCGACCAAGTCGAGCGCCACCGACGTCGTCACGGAGCTGGACCGCCGCACCGAGGAACTGATCCGTTCGCGCATCCTCACGGCGCGCCCCGACGACGGGTTCGTGGGGGAGGAGGGCGACGACATCGCCGGCACCAGCGGGGTGGAGTGGGTCGTCGACCCAATCGACGGCACGGTCAACTTCGTGTACGGCATCGAGGCCTACGCGGTCGCGATCGCGGCGCAGATCGACGGGCAGGTCGTCGCCGGTCACGTCGTCGACGTGCCGAATCAGCGGTCCTGGGGCGCGATCCTCGGTGAGGGATCCTGGCGCTACGAGGGCGACGACCGACGGGTTCTGAGGGCGCCGCGACCGGAGTCCGTCGCGCATGCCTTGGTGGCCACCGGATTCAACTACGTACCCGAGGTGCGCGAGCGCCAGGCCATCGCGGTCGCACGCCTGCTGCCCCAGGTGCGTGACATCCGACGGATCGGTTCGGCGGCGATCGATCTGTGCGGACTCGCCGAAGGCTTCTACGACGCCTATGTGGAGCAGGGACTCTACCCTTGGGACCTCGCCGCGGGGGGCCTGGTGGCGTCCGAGGCAGGCCTCCTGATCAGCGGTCTCGACGGTCCGCCCGACCACCGGCTCGTGATGGCCGCACACCCCTCGATCGCGGAGGAATACTTCGGGCTCGTCCGTGCTTGTGGGTTCTAGGCATGGCCTCGATCGACCAGTTGGACGCGTGTGACAGAATCTGGCCGACTTCGAATAACGACGAGGCCTGAAGAACCGAGGGAGAAGTACAGAGATGGCGACCGACTACGACGCACCGCGCAAGACTGACGAGGATCAGTCCGAGGACAGCATCGAGGAGCTGAAGGCGCGTCGTCACGAGAAGAACTCGGGCAAGGTCGACGAGGACGAGACCGAAGCGGCCGAATCATTCGAGCTGCCCGGCGCCGACCTGTCGCACGAGGAGCTCGCCGTCCAGGTCGTGCCCAAGCAGAGCGACGAGTTCACCTGTTCGTCCTGCTTCCTGGTGCATCACCGCAGCCAGCTGGCCTCGGAGAAGAACGGCGTCCTGATCTGCCGCGACTGCGCGCTCTGACCCACGTCCAGCGCGGTCACCGCTGAGGAGTCACTCGTTGGTGGCGAGGAGTCACTGGTTGGTGGTGAGGAGTCACTCGTTGCGCGAGCCTGGCGACCGAACCTTGACCGACTGGCTTGAGTGCTCGCGTGGCTCGGGTTCGTGGGATCGCGACTCGACCGGTTTCTCGGCTTCGTGAGGTTCCGTGGCTGAGGCGCGTCGTGGATCTCGCGTCACGGCTTGCTTGCGTTGCGTGGCGCTCACCAAGTCACACAGATCGCACTCGCGAGCATTCAGCTGACGGACTGTCGTTCGTCTCACCAGCTCGCGAGAGCGACTCTGTGACTCGTGAGCGCGACCCGTGGTCACCTCACACGTGGTCACCTTTCGCGGGATCACCTTCCACGTGGTCACCTTGCACGGAGTCACCACACCCCGTGGTCACGTTTTACGTGATGGCGTTTCCTTCGGTTGCTGGCTTGCGAGGGGTTTCATGCCGGGCGGGAGTTCTCCCGTGGACCGCACCCAGTAGCTCGCCGTACCGCGGCGGATGCCGGTCTTGACCAGTTCGGTCACACTGCCGCCGACGATGGCCCACAGCACGGCCTCGCGCGTCGAGACGTCGGGGTGGCGGCCCGTGGCAGGTGGCTGCTTACCCGACAGCCCGCGCCACGCCACCGCCGTGGCGCGGGTCGCCAACGCACCTCCCACCACCGTGGCGGCACGGTCCATCAGCTTCCAGGTGCGCTTGCCGGCGGGCTTGGCCTTGGACTTGTCCTTGGTCGGTGCGTCGGTCTTGCGGTCACGCTTCTTGGCCACGGTGGCTGATCTCCTCGGATCGGGCGGTACGGGAGTCGGCCTCCGCATTGACGGCCGCGGCGAACTCGTCGGGATGTCGCGACGAGATGAGCCAGTAGGGCGCGGGGTCCCTCGGATCGGCCACGTGCACGAGCACCCCGCGGTCGAGATAGGGCCGCGTCACCAGATAGGCCCGGGCGTCGGCCTCGACGCCGAGGCGGCGGCGATAGTCGTCGCGGTGCAGTGCCTCGGCCGGACCGAGATGTGCCGCCTCCAAGAAAGCGCGCCCGACGCGTAGACCGCTCTCGTCGCGTTCGACCAGAACCGATCCGTAGCGTGCCACCGCAGCGATGGAGGCGACCAGAATGACCACGAAGGTCGCCGCGGCCGCGACGCGGGTCGTGGCGACCAGGACGATCCAGCCGAAGATCACGGCGTTGACGACACAACCGGCCCACCACGTGGGCGGAGCCGAGAGTCGCTCGCGGTAGCTCGTCACGTCTCCAGGGTAGTCAGAACGCGGGTAGGGTCGAGCGCATGCCCGAGATCTCGATCCGGCGGCTCGATCCGGAGTTGCCGCTGCCTGCGTACGCCCATCCCGGTGATGCGGGCGCCGACCTGTTGAGCACGGTCGACGTCCAGATCGCGCCCGGTGAGCGTGTCCTGGTGCCGACCGGCATCGCGATGGCGCTGCCTGACGGGTACGCGGCGTTCGTGCAACCCCGGTCGGGGCTGGCGCTGCGTCACGGGCTGTCGATCGTCAACACGCCCGGGACGATCGACTCCGGCTATCGCGGCGAGATCAAGGTGTTGCTGATCAACCACGATCACCGCGACACCGTGCAGATCGCCCGCGGCGACCGGATCGCGCAGCTGATCGTGCAGCGCGTCGAGCAGGTGACGTTCGTCGAGGCCGAGGCGCTCGACGACACACGGCGCGGCGCGGGCGGCTACGGTTCCACGGGCGTCCAGACAGTCACGGGAGGAAACAGCTGATGGCGATCCTGCGTCGCAAGAACAGCGAAGCCGACGACCCGGGCCGAGCACACCCGGGCAAGGCCGAACCGAACGAAGCGGTCGACGAAGTCGCCCAGCCCGACGACGCGGCCGACCCCCGGGCCGGGGGGCCCTGGGACGTCAGTGAGCGCGAGACCGAGGACGATCCGTCGTACGTCGATCTCGGTGCGCTGCGGGTCCGTGGCCGGCCCGGCATGGAGGTGCGTCTGCAGTCCGATGCCGACGACGACCGGATCGCCGCTGCCCTCATCGTCACGGAGGACTCGGCCCTGGAGCTGAGAGCATTCGCCGGTCCCAAGTCGCCCGGGCAGTGGGAGGTCGTACGGGCCGACCTCGTCGAGGAGGTCGGCCGGCTCGACGGTGCGCACGAGGAGGCCGACGGACCCTTCGGCACCGAACTGCGGATTCGTATCCCGGTCACGCTCGACGACGGCCAGGAAGGCTTCCAGCCCAGTCGCATCGTCGGCATCGACGGGCCGCGGTGGATGCTTCGGGCGACCTTCCTGGGCCGCTCGGCGCTCGAGCCGTCCGATGACGATGTCCTGATCGACACGCTGCGCGACGTCGTCGTGGTGCGCGGGGCCGAGGCGATGCTGCCTCGCGAGGCGTTGCTGTTGACTGCGCCCGAGACCGCGATCGTGCCCGGTGCCGAACCGGACGCCGACTCGGGCACCGGCGCCGAGTAGATTGACAGGTATGGCACGTCTGCTCGGTCGGTCCCGCGATCGCCGCCTGGTCAGTGAGGACGATGACGACCTCGAGCTGAGGGAGAGCGCCGCCGAGGCCGGTTGCGGCCTGATCGCCACGTGCCGTGACCGCACGATGGCCACGATCCACGGCGAGTTGCGCTCGGTGACACTGCGCCCTGTCGACGGCGTCTCGGCGCTGGAGGCCGAGCTGTACGACGGATCGGAGGCGGTGACGCTGATCTGGCTGGGTCGCCGGCGCATCGAGGGCATCGAGGTCGGTCGGCGGCTCACCGCATACGGACGCATCGGGCGGCGCCGGGACGAGCGCATCATCTACAACCCGCGATACGACCTCGGCGCCTGATGACCCCTGGAACCCCGGCGTCCGGCGACAAGACGCCGGCGGACTTCTCGACCGTCGAACAGATCGTCCGCACGCAACTGGCCAAGGCACTCGGCGGGCGGCGAGGCGTGCTCGAGGGCGCGATTCCCACGATCTTGTTCACGGTCCTGTTCCTGGTGACCCACGATCTGAGGACCTCGCTGGTGGCCAGCGTGGCCGTCGCGGTCCTAGCGGTCGTGGTGCGTGTCCTCCAGCGCTCGACCATCCAGTTCGCGCTGAACGCCCTGTTCGGCATCGCGATCGCGGCCGTGTTCGCCGCTCGGGCCGCGAACAGCGGCGGTACGCCCGAGGATGCCGCGCGCGCGTTCTTCACCCCCGGCCTGATCTACAACGGCGGTTATGCGGCGGTGCTGATCCTGACGATCCTGATCGGCTGGCCGCTGGTCGGATTCCTGGTCGGCAGCGTGGCCGGTGATCCGACCGCCTGGCATCGCGACCGGCCCCTGGTGCGGCTGTGCTCCCAGCTGACCTGGGTCCTGGCGGCGCCCTGCATCCTGCGGGTCGCCGTCCAGCTGCCGCTGTGGCTGGACCATCGAGTCGGTCTGCTCGGCACCGCGAAGGTACTGATGGGCTGGCCCCTGCAGGTCGCGGCGTTCGCCGTCATGGGCTGGCTGCTGAGCCGCAATCGCACGCCGGCCGATGCCGGAACCGTCGATGCACTGACCGCCGAGGCGACCGGGCCCCGAGACGACGAAGGAGAACACGGCCGATGAGCGCGTACTGGATCACGATCTATCACGACGTGACCGACGACCAGAAGATGGCGGCCTACGCGCAGCTCGCGGGTCCGGCGATCGAGGCCGGGGGCGGCCGCTTCCTGACCCGTGGTCTGCCTGAGCACACGTACGAGGCCGGCCGGGTCACGCGCACCGTCACGGTCGAGTTCCCCGACATGGAGTCGGCTCGTGCGGCGTACGACAGCCCGGCGTATCAGGAGGCGTTGGTCGCCCTCGACGGCGCCGCCGTCCGCGACATGCGGCTGGTGCCGGGCACCTAGGTCTTGGGCGAGAGCAGGCGCGCGATGTCGGTCTCGGCGTGCTCGGTGGTGACGATGAGCAGTTCGTCGCCGGCCTCGAGCGACCGGTCCGGATCGGGCGTCTGGATGGTCGTGTCGCGCAGGATCGCCACCAGGGCGGCCTCGGCAGGCCACGGCACCTCGTTGACGCGCTTGCCGACGAACGGCGAATGATCGGGCATCGTCAGCTCGACCAGATTGGTCTCGCTCTGCCGGAACGTGAACAGCCGCACCAGATCGCCGACCGTCACGGCCTCCTCGACGAGCGCGGACATCAGGCGCGGGGTCGAGACGGAGACGTCGACACCCCACGATTCGCTGAACAGCCATTCGTTGCTCGGGTGATTGACCCGCCCCACCGTGCGCGGCACCGCGAACTCGGTCTTGGCCAGCAGCGACGTCACCAGATTGGCCTTGTCGTCGCCTGTGGCGGAGATGACCACATCACATGATTCGAGCTGGGCCTCCTCCAGCGACGACATCTCGCAGGCATCGGCGAGCAGCCACTGGGCCTCAGGCACCAGATCGGATCGGATCGAAGCCGGGGACTTGTCGATCAACAGGACCTCGTGGCCGTTGCCGATGAGCTCCTGGGCGACCGAGCGGCCGACCGCACCGGCCCCCGCGATGACGACGCGCATCAGTAGGCCTCTCGATCGTCGTGTCCCGGTCCGCTCTCGATCGCGCGATGAGCGGCGCCGGCGTCCTGCTCGAGCATGAAGACGCTCAAGTAGTCGCCCTCCTGGATGACGGTGTCGTCGGTGGCGATGACACCGGTGCCCAGGCGCCTCAGGAACGCGACGCGCGATCCCGTGGCGGCCTCGAGCTCGTCGATGCGCTGCCCGATCCAGGCCGTGGGGGCGTAGATCGTGTCGAGTCGGACCTCGCCGCTCTGATCGCGCCAGGCCGGCTCGGTGCCGTCGGGCACGAGGCGTCGCAACACCTGATCGGCCGCCCAGGGCACCGTGGCGACGGTGGGGACGCCGAGTCGTTCGTAGACCTCGGCGCGACCCGGGTCGTAGATGCGGGCGACGACATTGGAGACGTCGAACTGCTCGCGCGCGACACGCGCGGAGATGATGTTGGAGTTGTCGCCGCTCGACACGGCGGCGAACGCGTCGGCGCGCTCGATGCCGGCCTCGCGCAGGACGTCTCGATCGAAGCCCATGCCGGTGACGGTGGTGCCCTGGAAATCGGGGCCGAGCCGTCTGAACGCGTCGGGATTGGAGTCGATCACCGCGGTCGAATGGCCTCGGGTCTCGAGGTTGCGGGCCAGGGCGGAGCCGACACGGCCACATCCCATGATCACGATGTGCACGGCACGACGCTACACCGCTCGGCCGATGCCCTCTCTCGGGTCTAGCATCGTCCCTCGTGAGCATCCTCGGGTCCGCGAAGCGGGCGCTGGTCGGTCGCAAGCTGCGCAGCACGCAGCTGGGCGAGACCCTGCTTCCCAAGCGCATCGCCCTGCCGGTGTTCGCCAGCGACGCGCTGTCGTCGGTGGCGTACGCGCCGGACGAGATCTTCCTGACCCTGTCGATGGGCGGGCTGTCCGCGTACGCGTTCAACTGGAAGATCGGCATCGCGGTCGCGGTCGTGATGCTCACGGTCGTGGCGTCGTACCGGCAGAACGTGCACGCCTATCCGTCCGGCGGCGGCGACTACGAGGTCGCGACCGTGAATCTCGGGCCGGCCGCGGGGCTCACGGTCGGCAGCGCGCTCCTGGTCGACTACGTCCTCACGGTCGCCGTGTCGATCTCGTCCGGCGTACAGAACGCCACGTCGGCGCTGACCTTCCTGAACGGTCACGAGGCGACCGCGGGCGCAGCGCTGGTGCTGATCTTGATGGCGATGAACCTGCGCGGCACCAAGGAATCGGGTAAGGCGTTCGCGGTGCCGACGTATCTGTTCATGATCGCCATCATCACGATGGGCATCTGGGGCTATGCGCGTTATCTCTTGGGCAACCTCCCGAAAGCGCCCAGTGCAGATCTGACGATCGCTCCCGAAGGCGCATACGAGAACGGCCTGGTGGGCATCGCGATGGTGTTCCTGCTGGCGCGGGCGTTCTCGTCGGGCTGTGCCGCCCTGACCGGTGTCGAGGCGATCAGCAACGGTGTGCCGGCCTTCCAGAAACCGAAGAGCCGCAATGCGGCGACCACACTGCTGATGCTCGGCACCATCGCGATCACGATGCTGATGAGCATCATCGTGCTCGCCGATCTGATGCACCTGCGCTATGTCGAGAACCCGGGCACGCAGTTGTTGCGCGACGGCGTACCGGTCGGCGACGGCTACGTGCAGGACACGGTCATCGGCCAGCTCGCCAAGGCACTGTACGGCGAGACGCCGCTGTTCTACCTGACCATCGCCTGCACCGGCGTGATCCTCGTCCTGGCCGCCAACACGGCGTTCAACGGATTCCCGGTGCTGGGCTCGATCCTCGCGCGCGACGGCTATCTGCCGCGCCAGCTGGACACGCGTGGCGATCGCCTGGCGTTCAGCAACGGCATCATCCTGCTCGCGCTCGCGGCGGTCGCACTGATCATCGCGTTCGACGCTCAGGTCACGAAGCTGATCCAGCTCTACATCGTGGGCGTCTTCGTCTCGTTCAACCTCAGTCAGCTCGGCATGATCCGGCACTGGACCCGGCTGCTCGCCGACGAGACGGATCCGGGCCGCAGGTCACGCATGCTCCGTTCGCGTGCGGTCAACGCGTTCGGCCT
>Ga0182737_1000711_pt1 | contig 41508 bp, 38 predicted proteins | sample eDN5th30CBELigOP_FD_128878 | JGI IMG/M metagenome (GOLD analysis project Ga0182737, IMG submission 128878) | Enriched Organic Plus compost microbial communities from Emeryville, California, USA - eDNA 5th pass 30_C BE-Lig OP (version 2) (version 2) ... | reverse complement strand
GTGCGTCGTGTCTTTCTGTGAGTAGCTTTGATCGGTTCTCACTGACCATCGCACGATGGCTCACCAACGTCTACGACGCCGACGACCCTGCCGGAAAGTCCACCACCCCAGGGGACGTCACCTGCGATCCGGCATGGCTTCCACCTGATGCTATGAAAGCGACCTTTGCGGGCTTGCGAACCTGTGCGGTCGCCACCCCTGGACAGAATCACCGCCGGCGCCAACTCTGCGAGCACCAGCCGCACCGCGCGTGCGCGGCACGGCGCAGGCGTCCGTGTCGGGCGTTCACGGCTGCTGGTGGGTCTTTCCTGCTGCGGAACTACCCCGACGGCGGAACAGGGGGATGATCACCGCTGCGGCAGCGACGTGCATGAAAGTCAACGACAGCTTGGTCTCGGTATCCGCTTCATAGCCGAATGCTGGCAGCGTCGAAATCGCCGCCGCCGTGAGCGCGAGCACCGTCCATACGGTTCGCGCTCGCACGGTGAAAAGTTCGAGCACGACAAGCAGAACCCATCCCGCGACGGCGGCCGCGAGCACGGAACCGATGACGGCCCAGATAGTGACGTCCATGGACGCGTGCTCGTCGCCGAACGAGACGACGAACGACGCGCCCGCCGCACCTCCTGCTAGCCAGATGAGCGTGCAGGCCAGTGTCGCGACAACGGCGCCGAGCAGGCGCGGGCGCCAGTTGGCCGTCAACGTCTGGGGCAACTTTGGTCGGCTGCTGGCCCGAGTGGTTTGAATCTCAGCGGGCATGAGGTCTCCTGACTTTGAAGGGCCATGGCGGTAATCGGCACGGCGATGATCACGCTATGTCCCATCTGGGACACGATCAATACGCGGATACACCGCCTTCATGTGTGATCGTCCCCCGAGTGCGAGTCACCGTATAGACTCAGTTCATGGACATGATGAGCGAGGTGGTCGCGGTCCTCCGGCGAGGACGACCGCGGTCTCAGCGCGTCACCTGGACGGCACCATGGGGTCAGCGTTTCGCTGCGGTCGAGGGCTCGGCCGGATTCCAGGTGATCCTCCGCGGGACGTGCTGGCTGCTCCGTGATGGTGAGGAACCGGTACGCCTACAGACAGGAGACGTCCTGTTCCTCCCCAGCGGGGTCGAGCATGCGCTCGCCGATCGGGTCGATGCCGAGCTGGCTGAGGCGTGCGAATCGGGCCGAGTGACTTGCAACGGCGCCGTTGCTATACCGTCGGACCCGGATCATGGGATACCGGGGGAACAAACGGTCACGCTATGCGGCGCCTACGAACTGGACCTGCGTTTCATCCACCCGTTGCTTGCGCAACTCCCGCCCGTGGTGGTCTTGCGCGCGCCATTCGATCGCGGCGAGCCGCTCCGGGACGCGGTAGAACTACTCGCGATGGAACTCGACCGACCTGGACCGGGCACGGATCACCTGGTCGCCGCACTCCTCGACGTACTGTTCATCCACATCCTCCGGGCGTGCCACGACGAGCGCGTCCTACCGGACAGCGCACATTCCTGGGTCACCGCAATCCGAGACACAGGAATCCGCTCCGCACTAGACGCCTTCCACGACAACCCAGGGCACCCCTGGACAGTCGCCGAACTCGCTCAGCATGCGGCCATGTCCCGCACCGCCTTCGCTCGCCGATTCCATGAACTGATCGGCAATCCACCCATGACCTACATCACCTGGTGGCGGATGAACCTCGCCGCCGCCCTGCTCACCGACACGGATCAATCCATGCGCGCGATCGCTCAGCGTGTTGGCTACAGCTCGGAGTACGCCTTCGCACACGCCTTCCGCCGGGAACGTGGAATATCGCCAGGGGCAGCACGCCGAGCCGGCAGACGCGGCGGCCTCCCGGACACCGGCAATCCACCAGAAGAAGGAGACACGGCGTGACAGACCGAAGCTCAAGCCCACTCCCCGAAATCGTCGTGGACGAGTTCGGCGACCGCAATGGGACACCCGTCCTCCTGCTCCATGGAGGTGGAGTCGCCGGGTGGATGTGGCGACCACTGATCGAGCAGATGAGTCCCGGATACCGACTCCTTGTCCCGGACCTGCCAGGGCACGACCGCAGCGCGCACGCAGACTACGAGTCACACGAACGGACCATCGAGGCGCTCGTGGAAGCGCTCGAGCACCGTCAGGTCCGCCCGGTCGCGGTCGTCGGCTTCTCGCTCGGCGCGCAACTCGCTGTGCTCCTCGCCGTCCGCCGCCCTGACCTGGTCTCGCACGTCGGGATCATCAGCGCCCAGGCAGAACCATCGAGATGGCCGAACGCGACCCTCGCACTGCTGCGAACGGCGGCGCCGCTTGCGAAGCGGGAGTGGTTCGCGCGAGCACAGGCGAAGGAACTGTTCATCCCCCCGACCCTGTTCCCCGACTACCTCAGAACCACTCAGAACCTTTCGACACGGACCCTCTTGGCGTCGGTGGGCGAGAACATACGGTTCACGATCCCGCCGACGTGGGCCTCATACACAGGCAGAACTCTCGTCCTGGTGGGCGAGCGAGAACGAGCGATCATGGCCCGCTCGGCGCACCACCTCACCCGTTATCGAGCCGATGGCGAGCCTGAAACCATCGCCGAGTGTGGTCACGGAGTTCCGCTCCAGAAGCCACACTGGCTGGCAGACCGACTACAGGCTTGGCTTGCCTGATTGGGTTCACGCCCGACGGCGGTGCCTGAGTGAAGCGCCCTGAGTTTGTTGGAGGCTCCTGACCTTGGAAACGAGGATGGAGTCATGCCGAAGGAACTGGCGAATGGGAAGCCGATGACGCGTCGCTACTCGAGCGAGGAGAAGGCCGCCGCGGTGCGGATGGTGAGGACGCTGCGCGCTGAGCTCGGCGTCACGCAGGGGACGGTGCAGCGCGTCGCGACGCAGCTCGGGTACGGGGTCGAGTCCGTGCGGATGTGGGTCAAGCAGGCCGACATCGACGACGGCGTCCTAGAACTTACTAGTGGATGTCTCGCGGAGGAAGATGAGGTCGAATCGGCTGCCCTCGAACGCTGTGGTGGATGTGGTCAGCGGGTGCCGTCTGAGCCGGGGTTGATGATGCGGGGGATGCCGGTGCTGCTGATGAGGATCGCGGCGGCCGAGAACGGGATGACGCCGAGGGCGAGCATGGCCGCGCCGGTTCCGCCGGCGAAGTCGATGGCGTCGTGGGTGAGGACCAGTTGCGCGCCGGTTTGGAAGGCGGTGTGGAATCCGATGGGCATCCATATCGAGCCGGTGATCATGCGCAGGTACCCGAACCCGATGCCCATCGTGAGAAAGAGGGAGAGGTCGGCGGGGTTGGCGTTTTGCCGCAGGAGCGCGGCGAAGAGAGTGAACAGCAGAGCCTGGACGACGATAACGCCCCACCCACGGGTGAGGGTCCCGAGCGCGGTGGTGACGTAGCCACGGAAGACGGCCTCCTCAGGCAGTGCCTCGGCGAGGAGTACGGCGAGGAGGAGCAGGATGACGGTTCGCGCGAGTTCCGGTCCGGCGACGGTGATGGTCAGCGGGGTGCCGAGCAGGGCGAGCACCCCGAAGGTCGCCGCGGCCGGGATAGTCCAGACGATTGCGCCCCACACTGCCAGCCGCCATCCGGTCCGCATGCTCGTGAGCCCTGCCTCGCTCATCCGGCGGTGGTCGGCGATCCGGGTCAGCAGAGCGATCACGGTGAGGGTGGCGGCACTGATCACGATGCCCACCGCAATCCGGACGCTCAGCGTCGCCGGATCGGAGGGATTTTCTGGTGCGGGAAGCAGGATCGTCGCGAGGGATAGTCCTGCGGCGATCGGGAGGATGGCCAGCGCGATCCGCCACGCGGCGGAGCCGAGCCGTCGGGCACGTGGTGCGGGTGTTGTCGTCATGGTGTTCCTCGGTATCGGTGCGCGAGGGCGTGGTAGGCGCGTTTGGGCGTCCAGGTGCCGTCGTCGTGAGCGGTGACGATGCCGTAGCTGGCGAGGTCGAGGTCTCGGCCGGGCTCGTCGGAGGTGGTCAGGGCGGGTTCGCTGAATCCCCAGACGAAGGTGCCGTCCACTCCCGCGCGGTCGAACACATCGAGCAGATCGGTGAGGTAATCGGCCTGCTCTTGCTCGTCTCGGACGAGATTCCTCGGCACCGACAGCTCGGTGCGCCCGCCGAGCACACTCGCCGCGGTGGAGGCCTTCGCGGTGGCTCCCCGGTAGGTGCAGGTTCCGAACTCGAAGACGTAGCAGGGCTTGTTCTGTGCGTGGGCCCGATCGGCGAGCGTGTGGATGTCATCTTCGAACCGCCAGGTGTTGCGTGCATCACGGTAACGGTCGGCGCCGACGACATCGAAGATCGCCCAGTCCGGACGCTCCCATTCGCCCGCCCCATAGGAGACCGGTCCGGCGAAGCGCTCCCGCGCCTCATCGACGAGTTCTGCAAGCAGACGCCGCAGCCGCAAGTTTGCGAGCGGGAGCAGCGGGAACGTCACCGTCAGCAGTGTTCCCCTGGCCCAGAACGTCGGACCGGGAAGCATGCCCGGAGTCGACAGCGTGAGTTCACAGCCCACGACCAACCCCACCTCGGCGCCCGATGCGCGAAGACCCTCGGCGGTGGCGGCTGCTGCTTGCACCGCCTTCACGAGTTCACCGCGAGGTCGGTCGAAGGGCCGCGGCTGCAACCAGACCCCCAGCCCCTCCTCGGCAGCGATACTCGCGGCCAATGCGAGGCGGTCGGTGTCGCTGGCCATGACCAGTACCGCATCGCAGCCGAGGTCTTCACGGATCGCCCGGAGATCGCGGCGGGCGCACTGCTCGCTGAAGAAGGGGTTGCTCTCGAACCCCTTCTCGTAGAGCACACCGGCGTCGTAGCCGATCCCACGCACCGGTTCAGTCATCGACTATTCCCAACGCCCGGAACAAGAACGGCACGACGTGCGCGCGCAACGCACTCAGGTCTGCGCCGGGGGTGCGTTGCACGAGGGTGATCGCACGATCCAGCACACTCTCCGCAAGCCCGGTCGCGACGTCGAGCGGCATCGTGGTGAAGACGCCCTGGTCGATTCCGGCGCGGAGAATGCTGCGCAGCAGGGCCGTATCGCCCTCATCCTCGACGAGGTACAGGGGTGTGCCATCCGCCGTGCGATGCGACACCGCGATCTCCACCGCCGCGGCGATCGCATGACGCTGCGCATCCACATGCGCCACATACGCATCCGCATAAGCACGCAGACGAGCAGCAGGTTCGTCGACTCCGTCGACCGCCGTCAGCACGCTCTCCCCGAGGGCCGTGAACACGGTCTGCACAACGTCGAGCAGCAGCCCGTCCTTCGACGCGAAATAGTACGCCACAGCGCTCTTCGCGATCTGCGCGCGTCCCGCAATCTCCGCCAGCGACGCCCGGTGATACCCGACCTCATTCACCGTCACCACCGCGGCATCGATCAACTGCCGGCGCCGCGCCATCTCGATGAACGACCCCGATCCCTCACGAGACGCCACCGAGGACCCCGCTGCGGCATTCTCAGAACGCATGGACTGATTTTAGAACAACTGGTCTCTCAATTCTATGCGCTTGCCGCTGAGCTTCGACGGCAAGAAGCCCTCGTCTGAAAGACGTGTGGTGGCCCGGGAGCTGGCTGAAGGCTCCGGTAGGTCTGGTGGGCCGGTGTGAACGGCGGATCAATGCGTCCGTGACGGATCGGGCGGATGAGCACCTGGCTCCTGACCAGCCCGGCGGGAACCACTTGCGCGAGATCCGACCGGGATCACTCGTCAGCTGGAGTCCTTAATGCTCGGTCCCAAGGACCACGAACGCCCACTCAGGGTGGGCTCCTTGCTCAGCGGCTACAGTGGCCTCGACCTCGCCGTCGAGCACGTCTTCAACGCCCAGACCGTCTGGTACTCCGAGATCAACGAACCCGTCGCCCGCGTCTTCTCCCACCACTGGCCCGATGTCCCTAACCTCGGCGACATCACCACCATCAACTGGCAGAACGCAGCCCGGGTAGACATCCTCTGCGGCGGCTTCCCCTGCCAGGACGTATCGACCGTGGGCAAACGGGCCGGCCTCGCACCCGGCACCCGCTCCGGCCTGTGGTCGCACATGGCCGAAGCGATCGACGCGCTGCATCCGGAGCTCGTCGTCATTGAGAACGTGCGTGGCCTTCTGTCCTCACCCGCAGTCCGTGCACCCCTGGAAGGTAACGACAATGAACGACGCGACCCCGAGGACGCAACCCTTCGCGATCTGGTGAAGCACCCTGGGTTTGATGGAGGCTCCTGGCCTTGGAAACGAGGATGGAGTTATGCCGAAGGAGCTGGCGAATGGGACGCCGACGACGCGTCGCTACTCGGTCGAGGAGAAGGCCGCCGCGGTGCGGATGGTGAGGACGCTGCGCGCCGAGCTCGGCGTCACGCAGGGGACGGTGCAGCGCGTCGCGACGCAGCTCGGGTACGGGGTCGAGTCTGTCCGGATGTGGGTGAAGCAGGCCGACATCGACGACGGCGTCACCCCGGGCGTGAGCAGCGCCGAAGCGCAGCGGGTGCGGGAGCTGGAGCAGGAGAACCGGGAGCTTCGCCGCGCCAACGAGGTGCTCAAGCGGGCTGCGTCTTTCTTCGGGGCGGAGCTCGACCGCCACTACCGGAAGTAGTCGCGTTCATCGACGCGAACAAGGACGACCTGGTCGACGGTCGCCGGCTCGGGGTCGAGCTCATCTGCAGACTGCTGCACGTGGCTCCGAGCAGCTACTACGCCGCCAAGACGCGCGCACCCTCAGCGCGGACGCTGCGGGACGAGGTGCTGGTCCCCCAGTTGGTCGAGATCTGGGAGACTAACTACCGCGTTTACGGGGTCCGCAAGCTCTGGAAGGCCGCCCGGCGGGCGGGGATCACGATCGGTCGCGACCAGACCGCCAGGCTGATGCGCGCAGCGGGCATTGAGGGCGCAAGGCGTTCGAAGCGTGTGAAGACGACGAGGCCGGATCCGGCGTCGGCACGGCACCCGGATCTGGTCAAGCGCGAGTTCACCGCAACCGCTCCGAACCGGCTCTGGGTCACCGACCTGACATTCGTGCCGACCTGGGCTGGTGTCGCCTATGTGTGCTTCATCGTCGACGCGTTCTCCCGGATGATCGTGGGTTAGCGGGTCGCGTCCCACATGCGCACCGAGATGGTCCTCGACGCGATCGAGATGGCCCGCTGGTCGAGAGGCCGCCATCACGAGGATCTACGGTGTCACAGCGACGCGGGGTCTCAATTCACGTCGATTCGCTACGGCGAACGCCTCGCAGAAATCGGCGCGACCCCGTCAATCGGAACGGTCGGCGATTCGTATGACAACGCCCTGGCGGAGACCGTGAACGGCTACTACAAGACCGAACTCGTCCGCGGACCCGCACGATCAGGGCCGTGGAAGACCGTCGAGGACCTCGAGCTCGCGACACTCGGCTGGGTGCACTGGCACAACACGCAGCGTCTCCACGGCTACGTCGGCGACGTCCTGCCCGCCGAGTTTGAGAACACGTTCTATGCTGTCACCAACGACCACAATCCGCTGGTCGGAATCAAATAGCGCGAGTCTCCATCAAACTCAGGGCGCTTCAGATCTCTCGTGTCGACTCGCGTGCCGTGGCCAGGAGCTCGGCCAGTTCCGCAGTTCTCCGTGCTTGTTGGCAGTAGTTTCGCAGCACCCCGACCAATCGGCTCCCGAGTCCAGCAGGACTCGGGAGCCGTTCTCGTTCCGGTGTTCGCTTCTAGAGCGTGCCTCTGAACGTCTGGTGCGAGAACACCTGGTCGAGCTGCCGGTTCGGGTCGACGTAGGCGAGCCCGGTCGCGTCGTAGAGGTCGTACCCCTTGTCGAGCTTCGCCGCGTAGCTCGGCCCCGTGCCGGGCCCGGGATACGCCAGCTCGCTCACCTTCTTGCCGTGCTTCGTGCCGTCGCGCTCCCAGCCTCGCAGTTTCGTCACGCGGAGCTGCGGGCGAATCCTGCTCCGGACCGTGTTGATCACCGCATCGACCTCGCTGGATTTCAGGTAGGCGGCATACCGTTCCGCCCGGCTGAGGGTGCGCAGCTCGTCGCCCACTGCGAATGTCACGATGATCCGGAACCGCTTCTTGCCGTTCGAGGTGAGCACCCTCCGCCCCACCACGAGCGCCTCGTCGAGCAGCTTGAGATGTATGAGCGCGTCCCACTTGCCGCCCGCCATGATCGTGGCCTGCTCCCCGATCGCGGCATTGAGCCACCGCCTCAGCGTCTCCTCGGAAAACGCGTCCTCCGCGAGTTCGTCGAGGACAGCTTTGGCTTCGGATGCGATCGTCTGCTCAGTGGCGACGATCTGCTCGGCCAGGTCCTGCCGCGCCCCTTGCGCCATGAGTTTGCCGATCTCGGTTCGGCCGGCGATCGCTCTGCCGAAGCCGACGGCGAAGGCGCCGGCGAAGAGCGTGGTGCCGCCGACGGCGGCGCTCGCGAGGCCGAGCCCGAAAGCGATCGTCGGGTCGAGGAACTTGGGGACGAAGTACTGCGCGGTGGTCAGCGCGGTCGCGGTGAGGTCGAATCCGGCGGCGACGACGATCGACGCGCCGAGCGCGAGTTGGAGCGAGGTCGACGCGCCACCGACCGTGGTGGCGGCCACGGCCAGGAACCCGCCGACCGCGGCGGCGAGACCGATGCCCGCGGCCGCGAGGCCCGCGCCGGCGATCACGGCGACCGCCCACGGGGGGAGCTCGGGCAGGTGGCCGCTCGGATCCGCGAGCGTGATCGGGTTCAGCGCGGCGTAGTGGTACCGATTGTGCAGGAGCTCCGGGTCGACGCTGGTGAGCCGCATGCTCTCGGGGTCGTACGTGCGCGCCTGCAGGTGCTGCGTGCCGGTCGCGTCGGTGTACTCGCCGGCGTACTGGAACGGATTGCGAGCGGCATCGCCCACGAGCGGTCCGAGCGCAGCCGCCGCGGTGCGCCCGTAGTCGCTGTAGCGGTACCTCGTGACGATCTCCCCGTCGGCGCCGGTGAGTTCGGTCACGTTGCCGTGGAAGTCCGCTTCGTAATAGGTGACGGATGCCTCGGCGCCGAGGCTCCTCGCATGCCGGCCGGTGCCGATCAGGTAGCTGGCGGTCTGGGCGGCGGAGCCGCCCGTCGTGTGGGTGTCGTTGCGCAACTGGGTGCCGTCCCAGTGGAACGTCGTCGTCGCCGCGTCGGGGGTACCCGCGCCGGTGGTGCGTGCCGCGCGCTGGCCGGTCGACCAGTACGTGGTGCCGATGGTCGCCCCCTGAGGCGTGGTCTCGGTGATGGGCTGGTTCAGCGCGTTGTAGGCGTAGGTCGTGCCGTCGATGGCGCGGGTGACGTTGCCGGCGGCGTCGTACTCCTGCGTCACGGCGCCGACGGTGCCGTCGGGCGCGATCGTGGCGACGCGCAGGAGTGTGCCCGTCGGGCCGTACTCGAACGCCCTGGTCGTGGTCTCCGCGGTCTCGCTGCCCGGGCGCTCGGTCACGTGCTCGGCGCGGATGTCGCCTGACACGCTCAGCTCGTACCGCGTCGACGTGCTGACGGATGCCTCGGTCGAGGCGCCGTCATGCACCGTAGAACCGGTGAGCCGGTCGAAGGCGTCGTACGTGTACGAGGTGGTGGTCGTGGTCGTCGTTGCGCGGCCCTCGGCCGAGGCATCCGCCCCGATGCTGTCGGCGACCGTGTCGACGCGCGTGCTGAGGCGGCCGCGCGCGTCGTAGTCGTACACCCGGTCGCTGAGCGTCGTGCCGTCAGCGCGGGTGGCGACCTCGTGCGCGATCTCGTTCGCGCTCGTGTACGCGTAGGTCGTGGTGACGCCGTTGTCGCGGGCGAGTTCGGTCAGCCGCCCGAACGCGTCGTGCGCGTACCTGATGCCCGCGAGGCGCTCCCCCGCCGCCGAGGTCTGGGTCGCCGCGGTGACGATCCCGAACCGGTCGCGCTCGAAGCGCGTCACGGTGCGGGCGATGTCGGTCGTGGCCGTGATCCGGCCGAGCACGTCGGTCGTGCTCGTGCGCACGACGCCGTCGGGCCCCGTGACGGTCGTCGCGTTCTCGCCTTGCAGCTGCGCGGTGCGGTACTCGATGCGCGTGACGTTGCCGGCGGCGTCCGTCTGCCGGACCGGGCGCCCGGCGTCGTCATAGTCCGTCGCGTTGGTCGCGCCCCCGGCGTCGGTGGTCCGGAGTGTGCCGCCGTGCACCCCGTCGACGACGGTCGTGCTGGTCGCTTCGGCCTCGGTGCCGGCCGCGGCCGTGCTCACGGTCGTCACGGTGCCCGCGGCGCGGTCGGTGGTCGTTCGCGCGCTCGTCACCACCGGCTGGCCGCCGTCGGCCTGCCCGAACACGCGGTGCTCACGGACGAACCCGTCGGCGTCGAGGTCGAACTCCTCGCGGCCCGTGCGGACGAGCTCGCCGCCCGTCGACCCGGTGTAGGTCTCGGTGACGATCGGGATCGTGCGGGTCGGGTCGAGCTCGTGGCGGGTCTCTTCGACGAGGCCGTCGGGCGTGGTCACGCGCCGCCTGATGGGGGCGCCGATGGGGACGCCCGAGGCATCCGTCACCGTGTCGTCATACCGGATCTCGGTTCTGGAGCCGTCGGCGTCGACCTGGGTGATGATGCGACCGAGCGCATCCGACTCGAACGTCTCGGTCGTGGCGCGCCGGCCGCCGGCCGCGTCGAGGTGGGTCACCGTGACCTCGGTGGGTCGGCCGAACTGCGGCGGCACGTCGCCCCCGGTCTCGGCGGGGTAGGTGTAGGCCTGCCGCTGCACGACGACCCGCCCCGCGGGCGTGCCGACCGCGGTCTCGCGTTCGATGAGGCGTTGGCGGTGGTCGAACGTGGAGGTGATCAGCGTCTCGTCGTCGGTCACGGTCGTCTGGTACCCGTCGTCGGCGGCGCCCAGCGCGAAGAGCTGCGCTTCGCCGTCGTACTGCGGCCAGCCGGTCGCGAGCGCGTCGGGCGCGGTCCAGCTGCGCGCGGAGAGCTCGGCGCCGGTCGCGGCATCGAGCAGACGGATGCGATCGACCGCGGCGCGACCGTCGGCGAGCCGCTGCCAGGCGATCTCGGTGCTCGCACCGGAGGGGGCGGCCATACGCTGCACGAGTCCGGTGTCGGTGTAGCCGAGTTGGAAGCGGGCCCCGGTCGCGTCGACGACGACGGCCACCCGACCTCCGGTGAGCTGCACGGCGCCGGCGGTCTGCCGGTCGCCCAGCCCAGCCGTGAGGTCGACGCGGCTCGGATCGGACCAGTCGAGTGTGGCGACGACGCCCGTCGGGTCGGTGACGCGGATGAGCCGGTGGCCGGGCGCCCACTCCCAGTCGGTGCGGTGCATGGTCGGGTCGACGCGCGCGATCGGGTCGCCCTGGGCGTTGAAGTAGGTCGTGATGCCCCCGAGCTCGGTGAGCGTGAACGCGGCCTCTTGGGCGCCGCGCAGACCGTCGGCGCGGGCCGGCACCTCGACACGGTGCTGCCGGAACGCCGTGTCGGCCGACCGGTACCCGGCGAGACCGCTCGGCACCGAGGCATCCGCCGGATACTCACCGCCGGATGCCGGCGCGACCCGCACTCCGCCCTGCACCTCGACGTGCGGCAGCCCGCCGATCGCCCAGCCTCGGCCGAGGCTGAACCGGTTCGCGCTTACGCGCGAATCCCAGCGGAGGCTGAGCCCGGCGACGGGCAGGGTGAACGAGACGTCGCCCGTGCGCGGCTCGATCATGCCCTCGACGCCGTCGCCGAGGGCGAAGCCGCCGAGCGCGGCCGGTTCCGGCGTTGTGGGCGAGGCGGCCCACGATGGTTCGGCCGCAGCCTCGACGACGAGGGCGACGCAGGCGACCGCTCCGACCACCGCGACCGCGACCCGAAGCCGTGCCCAGTATGGGGATTTCACGCGGATCGGGACGGCTCGCGGCGATGCGAGAGGAGCGTGGCGCATGAATGACAATATATCAGGTGACAGTTTTGCAGGGGTGGGTCGGCATACCGCGCAGGGCTGGCGGGCGGGTGCGGCGGGCGCGCCGCAATGCTCCGGCGCGGCGTGTGCCCCCACATTTGGGAATGGTTCCCGGGCGGGAGGCTGCGTACGTTCGCAGCATGCCCCCCTCGTACCTCACTCGAGCGCGCTCGCGCGCCCGGCGCCGTTCCGTGCTCGAACCCAGCCGCTCCCTCTGGCTGAAGGTCCTCCTGCTCGCCACGCTCGCGGTCGCGGCGGTATCGCTCGTGGTGGCGGCGCTGGCGAAGTGAGGGTGGGGTGCGGGGCGGGGTACTTCCCGGCGAGCGGGCCAGCAGTCGAAGCGACTACGGGCGGCCGAGGCCGCGATATTCCCAGCCGGCCGCGCGCCAGGCAGCGGGGTCGAGCACGTTGCGGCCGTCGATGATGCGCGGGTTCGCCACGCGGGCGGCGGTCGCGACCGGGTCGAGCGCGCGATACTCGCGCCATTCGGTGACGAGCACGACGAGGTCGGCTCCGTGGAGCGCCTCATCGGTCGAGCTCGTGTAGTCAAGCTGCGGATGCCTCGCCCGCGCATTCTCGATGCCCTCAGGGTCCGTGGCGATCACGTCGGCACCGAGCCCCTTGAGTTGCACGGCGACGTCGAGCGCGGGTGAGTCGCGCACGTCGTCGGAGTCGGGCTTGAACGTCACTCCGAGGACGGCCACCCGCTGCCGGTATGCCGAACCCCCGAGTGTTTGGACCGCGTGATCGATGACCCGCTGGCGCTGGCGGAGGTTGATCTGGTCGACCTCTTTGAGGAATGCGACCGACTCCCCGACGCCGAGTTCTTCAGCACGCGCGGTGAAGGCACGGATGTCCTTCGGGAGGCATCCGCCACCGAAGCCAACCCCGGCGTTCAGGAAGCGGCGGCCGATGCGCGCGTCGTGGCCGATAGCGTCGGCGAGCGCGGTGACGTCGGCACCCGAGGCGTCAGCGATCTCGCTCATGGCGTTGATGAAGCTGATCTTGGTCGCGAGGAATGCGTTCGCTGAGACCTTGACCAGTTCCGCGGTCGCGTAGTCGGTGACGACCTTCGGCGTGCCGGCCTCGATCGCAGCGCGGTAGACCTGGTCGAGGATGGCGGCCGCGTCGTCGCTCGCGACGCCGTAGACGAGGCGGTCGGGTTCGAGTGTGTCCTTGACGGCGAACCCCTCGCGGAGGAACTCGGGGTTCCAGGCGAGCGAGGCCTGCGGCGCTGCTTCCGCGAGGCGCGCGGCGAGCCGTGCGGCGGTGCCGACGGGGACGGTGCTCTTGCCGACGACGAGTGCACCATCGGCGAGATGCGGCAGCAGCGCCTCGAAGGCGGCGTTCACATACGTGAGGTCGGCGGAGTGGCCGCCCGGGGTCTGCGGCGTGCCGACGGCGATGAAGTGCACCTCGGCGTCGGCTGCGTCGGCGATGTCGGTGCTGAAGCGAAGCCGCCCGCTTTCGGTGGCGGTCGAGAGAATCTCGGGCAGCCCGGGTTCAAAGAACGGCGGTCGCGCGGCGGCGAGCTGTTCAATCTTTCGAGCGTCGACATCGATGCCGACGACGTCGTGGCCGAGCTCGGCCATGGCCGATGCGTGGACGGCGCCGAGATAGCCGCAGCCGATGACCGAGATTCGCATTGAGCACCCCTTCTTGCGGCACGCTCCCCAGCGCGCACGTCGTTCCATTGTGTCAGCCGGAGGTTGCGGCGTTGTGACTCCCCGTGATCTGGGTCCGACGCGCGGTGCGGTTGTCCCGCCCGCGTAAGCGTGCCGACGGCAGCACGGTCGAGAACAAAACGACCATACTTCATTCCAGCTAAACTCGGCGGGAGCGGGGATTCGCACAAGTCGGCTGGGGGAACGGGTGACAAGTCTGGTGGCCGGACAAGCTAGGGCACCGATGGGAGCAACTCTCGCGGCGGCAATTGGCTCAATTTTATTCCTGGTTGGTCTCACAACCGTCGAACCCCGTTTCTCCGGGGTGTTGCCGTACGCTCTCGTATTGGTCATCTGCGCCACCGCCACATGGCGGCGCCTTAGCCCGGTAGCCCTGTCCCCGGCGTTCTACTTCGCCGCATACCTGACGATCGTCGCAGTACTCGGCGTTCTACTCACAAATGCACTCGTTGGAGCGGGAGGGACAGGTGGCGTCGACGTCGCGATCCCGACAGAAATCGCAGTAGCTACCGCCGATGCACTACTTGCCGGCGCATCAATCGTCTTACTGAGCGGCGCGACGAGTCGTGGGCCGGGGGCGCGCGGCGACCGAGCGAACATCTTCGATCTCGGAAGTTTGTCGCGGTATGCCGGATGGTTTTTGGTGTTCGGCACACTTGAACTCCTGGCACTCCTCTATTTCCTCGGCGTGGATCGTCTTCTGAATCGGATCAGCCGGCTGATCGGTCATGATTCAAGTATTCAGGCCGCTATATCTATGGCCGCCATTGCAGCGGTCGTGCTCGTCGCGATCGCCTTTTTTACCAGTCACGGGTTCGTAAGAATCTACTCGTTCATGTTAATGGCGGGATTCGTCGCATACTTCATCTCGATGGGGACTCGCCGGCTGGCGCTAGTCCCATTGCTCATCCTTCTGGCCCACGTCATCTCGCGACGGGGAAAGATCACTATCTCTCCCGCATTCATCGCCGGCGCAACAGCCCTGATCGCCCTCGCTCTCCCGCTGCATTTCCGCGGCCAATGGACGCATGGGCTCATCCCCTATGTCTCAAGCCTTGGGACCTTCGAGCTGTCACCCCAGGTGATAGCTACGAGCTTTAACAATTTTCTTGCGGGGTTCAAGATCACCGCAATGACGGGCTACGCCCAGCCGCCAATCCCATTGGAGGTCCTCTGGATCTCATTGAACCCCATTACGGGCGAATCAGCGGGATGGTATGAGGTCGCTCGAACGCTGCGAATCAACCGCTACACACCGTACTCCGCGATCGGAGAGCTGATCAATTATGGTCCGTGGGTGTTCGTAGCGATGCTGGCCGTGCTGGGCCTGGTTCTGGGACTGATCCAGCGGCTGAACGATCGCCTCCTAGGCGATACGCTCGGCCGCTTTGCAGCCATCCTCTCGCTCGGCTTGATATTTGTTTTCGTAATTCAGTCCGCGCAATACAATCTCCGCTCTGATATCCGATACATCTACTTGGCGTTGGGGATCCAAGTTGCATGCCTCCTCGTGGTCCGAGTTCGCACGGACCTGACCCGCCGGCACTCCAAGCTGGACCGCATAGTGAGCCGCGATTAACCCTTCTTCGTCGACGCGTGCGAGTGGCGACTCGACTCGGCGTCCGTTCGCCGTCGGGGATTCGGAGCCTGCAGGCCGGGACGCATGACATGCGCCTCGAGACGGGAGCGCTTGATGACCGCGTCAAGCCTTCCGGACCGCCAGCCCGGGTCAGCGGTCCGGCGAGGCCAGCGAAGCCACGGGTGTCCGGCTAAGGGTGGCCCGCAGTCGGACGCGGGATCTGCAGAGGCCTACGCGATGGCGTGCCCCATCCGGCACGACCGCGAACTCACTGAGAGCGCTGGGAACCGACCGCCCCGGCTTGACGATCGGCAAGTCGTGATCGGGTGATCAATGAGCAAGACGGCGATGTCGCCGGCGTCGTAGGCGCACTGTCACGGGTGACTCGGCTTGGCGGACGCGAGGGCGATGGCCACGCAGACCTCGCCTAAATGCGCGCATTTTTCGTTTCTACGAGGCGCTCACGAACAGCATCCCTGACGGTACGGTAGTGAAACTCCGTAAGGCGAGCGAATACCCAGCCCCCCAGAATCAGTCCAAGAGTCGTTGCGACAACGAGCAGCCATCCTACTCCGTCTGGAGCAAACCGATTCGTGGGCCCCGTCGGAGTGAGCGCGGTCGCGAACAGCAGGAGCACTGGCATATGGAAGGCATAAAGACTGTAACTGGACTCAGCGAGGGTTCTGTCCACAAATCCCACCACCGCCCGGAGCGGCCGAAACCGCGGTTGGACGTCATCAACAAAGAGGACCACAAGGATCGCGGCAAAGAATGCGCAAATCATCGTCCCAGCTACCGCGCGATTTGGGCCACCGTCCTGCAGTCGATCGAGGACCATCGCGCCTAAGGTGAGCGCCGCGACTATCAGCCGAAGCGCATTCAGATGCAACGGAGCCACGCGCGAGACGGCCCTGGAGAACATGTCTCGCTTCCACGCCACGAGTGCGCCAAGTAACCACGCCACGAAAAGGACGATGGCCGTAGGACCCGCAATGAAAGCAACTCCAGCGGCAGCAACACCACCTGCCGCCCGGCCAAGCCAAGTTGCATCCTTCCGGCCGATCGCGATCACGATCAGCGGGAAGAGCAGATAGTACGCCCATTCGTAAGCCAGCGACCATAGGGCGCCGTTGGAGCCGTAGGGCTCTACCACCCACGACTGCAAGAAGAAGATGTTGCCAGTGAACGTCATCAGAGAGCCGTTGTGCACGGCGCGGCTATCGAGATCGTAGGCCGGGCTGTCTGGGTAAAGGAACATGCCCATCCGGTCCAAAGCGAGCGTCAGAATGAGCGCGGGGAGGAGCACAATCCATAGGCGAATGCCACGAACGAGCAGGTAGTCCCTCCAGCGGAACGTACCATCCCGTCCTTGGCGCAGCACGCTTCCTCCCACGAAGTATCCGCTGAGCACAAAGAAGACCATGACCGCGCCGTTACCCAGGCTCGTGAGGACATATGCGGCCTCGCCGAGCACTCCCACATCGGCCTCCGCTAGAGGAACTAGTAGATAGCCGCGCACGTGGACAACACACACCATGGCGGCGGCGGCCGCCCGCAGCACGTTCAACGCACTATTCACTCGCGTGAGCTTATCCATGCTTGAGCCCTCCGATCGGCAAGAGAGCGACAGCGCGCCCAGCAAGCGATTGAATGCCGACCCGCGCCGCTACCCTTGAACGCTCGTCCTCCCAGCGGCGAGCCGCATCGCCATTTCGAGCGGCCCGCGACCCACGAACCGACGCCAGCACCACGCAAACACCATCGAGCCGACAACGAGCCCGATCGTCAGCGGCCATGAGTCATCCGTCTTGAACCCGTTCTCGACGCGGATCGACGCCGCCAGAATCACCAGGTGCACCGTATAGATCGTGAACGGCATGGCGCCCATGGCCGTGATCGGCGAAAGTAGCGCCGACGCGACCCGGCGCACCGGCTCGCGTGCGAGTGCCGTGAGCGTGATCGACGCCGCGACGATGAACGCACCCACGCCGACGTTCCCCACCGCTTGGAGCGACTCCCCGAACGCGAAGCTCACGATCGACGAGGCTGCGACCGACGGATCCGTTTGCTGCTCTTCACCGAGGCGGAGAAGCGCGATACCCGCGGGCAGAAACAGCATCGCCGCCACCGCGCCGACCAGGGCCGTCCAGGCGACGACGCGTGGGCGGCCAACGCCATAGCGCGCGAGCGCAAGGCCGATGAGCATGACCGGCACCCACTCAATAACGGGGTACGCGCCGGCGATGAACCAGTCGACGGGGAGGCCGATGCCCGCGAGTCGCGCATCAGCGACGAACTGCTGGCGGCTGAGCACCACTGCCAGCCCGGGCGCAATCGCGAGCCCCGCGATGCCGGCGCCGAGCGCCACACCTCTTGGCAGAAACAGCAACGGCAGCATGACGAGAAAGGCCACGCCGTACACGTCGAGGATGATGAACACGAGCGGCGCGAGCGTCGCAGTGATCACGAGCCCCAGCGCGATCAGAATCACCGCGCGGATGCTGATCTGTCGGCGGAGCCGACGCCTGGCCGGACCACCGGCGAAGCCGGGCGCAGCCGGGAATGGCCGCGTGCCGCCGCTGATGAAGCCGAGTGCGAGGCCCGCGGTGAGCGCGAACAGCAGGCGGGGTCGCTCGTCGGCGATCGCCAGCAACTCTGCTCCGTCAGGAGTGAGAGCCGCGGGCGCCGCGTGCGCGATGAACATGCCGATCAGAGCGAGGCCCCGTGCAGTGTCCACGCCATCGATACGGCGCACCGCAGTACGTGTGTTGGCCTGCGCAATCTCGGTCATATCGGGTCAGCGCACGACGATCGTCGGAGCTTCGAGGTGTGCGAGCACGCCGTGGCTCACCGAGCCGAGGAGGAACCGTGCGAGGGGCCCGCGGCCGTGACTGCCGACGACGAGCAGCGTCGCATCCATCGACTCGTCGGCCAGGGCCGTGACCGGGTCGCCGGTGATGACCCGCCGCATGATCTCGAGATTCGGGTGCGCTTGCACGATGGGCTCGAGTGCCTCATCGAGCACCTCTTCCGCCGCGTGGCTCAGTTCTTCGGTCCCGACCATCGCGACGCCGTAGCCGTATTCACCGCCCGCGATCACCGCGATATCCCACGCGTGCACGGCGATGAGCGATTCGCCGATGCGCTCGGCCTCGCGGGCTGCGAAATCGAGCGCCCGTGCCCCTTCGGGTGACCCGTCGACGCCGACCACGACCCCGTGGCGGATGGAGAGATCTACATCTGGAATCACCGCGACCGGCGCATGGCTCGACGCGGCGATACGGAGACTGTGCACGCCGCGGCGGCTCGGTCGCCGCCCGCCATGCCAATCTGTGGCGACCACCAAGAGCTCGACGGACTTCGAGATCCGCTCGAAGACCTCTTCAGGCCGCCCCTGTTCGAGCTCCGTCACGACGTCGAGCCCCGGGGCTTCAGCCAAGGCCATGGCCTGCGCGTCTTGGAGCGCGTCCGCCGCACCTGTCTGCGCCGCGAGGAGCAGCTCCGCGTCGCCGGTCGCCTCTATCGCCCGATCGACCACGTGCACCAGCCGCAACCGTGCGCCGCGAGCGGCCGCCTGCTGCGCCGCCCACCGAACCGCACGCTCGCCTGCCGGCCCGGCGTTGCTCACTCCGACCGCGATCTCAGTCATTCAACCCTCCTGTCGTGGCATGTCCCCATCTTCACGCCTGGTCATCCTGGAAACCAGTAGCGATCGCTATGACTCACAATCGTCATACGCCGTCAATAGTGTGGAGGAGTGGTGAGCCCGCTCTTTCGACCGAAGCCGGTGCTCGTCGTGCTTGGCGCGTACGTCGGCGCCGTGTCACTCATCGCGTTCTGGCCGACCCCGGTGGATCGACCCGTTTCCGGAGCGCTGCGGCGCGTCCTGAACCGTCTCCACGACCTGGGTGTGCCGCCCTGGTTCGACTACTCATTCGTAGAATTCAGCGCGAACGTCATGTTGTTCATGCCGATCGGTTTTCTCGTCTCGATGTTGCTCAGACGACGCCTCGCGTGGCTGGCGATCGTCTTCGGCGCGACGGCAAGCGTGGCCATCGAGGCCGCGCAATGGATGCTCCTGCCGCAGCGGGTCCCGTCAGCCGGGGACGTACTCGCGAACACCCTCGGAGCGGCCCTCGGCGCGGCAATCGCCGCGATCGTGCTGAGCAGGTCCACGCCCCATCGCCGCTGAGCGGTTCAACCGAAGCAACGCGCAGGGCCCGGGTCGATTCCTCGACCCGGGCCCGATGACGTTCTGCGAGGCTTACGCCTCGTTGCGTGCGCGGCGGACCGTCTTGAGCACGACGACCAGCGCGGCGCCGAGCGCCAGCGCGCCGCCACCGATCCACGCGAACAGCACCGGGTCGACACCCGTGCTCGCGAGCCCGCCGTCAGCGCTGCTGCCCGAACCGGAGCCGGTGCCCGCACCCGTGCCTGCGCCGTCGGCCGGGACGACCGTCAGCGTGGCGGTGGCCGTGACCGCACCCGCGGTGACCGTGATGGTGTAGGTACCCGGGATGGTCGCCGACGCGAGGTACGTGACCGAACCGGAAGCATCGGTGGTCTTCGATGCGGTGGCAGCCTTCAGGCTCGCCAGCGTCACCTGGTCAGGCGCGGTGGCCGTCGAAGGCGTCAACGCAGGGAGCCCCGTGAAGGTCAGCGCGACGGCCTCGCCCGGCTCAGCGACGACGGCCTGCGGCCCCTGACCGCCGTACCCCGCGGCGTTGGCTGCCGCGGGCGCTGCGAACAGCGCCACGATCGCGATGGCCGCGCTCGCCAAGATTTTCTTCAGCATAGGTGTACCCCTCATAATCCCCGAATGTGCTGTGCCTGAAAAAATGGTGCCGATCTCCCCGAATGGACACCGCGCTTCACTCTACAGACGAATCACAGGAAAGCGCGAGTCCAGATACTTCATTTTTGTAAATCATGGGAGTCGATTGGATAACGGGCGTTCGCGTTTCGGCAACATCGCCCAAGAAACTGAAGCGCCAAGACGTGCTTTCGCCGGGTGCGAGTTCCGCGGTGACCTTGCTCAGGGTGTACCCGGCATCCGAGGTCGGGTGGTACGCAGCGCGCTCGCCGCCCTGAGTCACACCCAGGTTGAATGTCCTCGGTGCCGAGTACACATGCACTGAGGTGGCGATGACGCCGGGCTCGTACCGCTGTCCCCCGCCCGTCACATACGCCGGCAAGCTGGTGGCGGCGTCGCCGGGTGCCGTGTTCGTCAGGGTGACGTCGATCGCGTACTCCGGGAGCCCGTCGCGACGACACACCAGTGAGCCAGTCGCGATCTGCACGTCAAGATACGGATCCATCTTCGACATCGTCATGTCGTTGAGATACACCCCAAACGCCTGCTCGCCGTCGGCGGACACAGGGAGGCCGCCCGCGAGTGTCGTGCCGGCGAGAATGGCCTGTTCTTCCGGATCCGCATTCCAGATCAGGATGCGTCGTTCATCCCCGGCCTCGGCGAGCGCCTCGATCACGGCCCTCGGATCGATGCCGCCGTTGCTCACAGCGGTGAACACAGCGGCCGCGGCGGAGGCGAAGAACGCGTCTTGCTCCGCGGGGTCGGAATACCTGAAGTAAACATCGCTGAGCAAGAGCTGCACCGCGTTGTCCGCCGTCAACTGCTCTCCCGTCGGTAGGTCGACCGGGCCGGTCGCGCGAAGCAGGTAGCTCAGGGCGACCGGGTCGACGGCGATGACGGATGCGGGAGCGGTGCCGAACTGGCGCGCCCACATCTCGCGGGCGACGGAGGCGCCGATGGAGAACTCGGGCGAGAACGTCACGTCCTGGATGTAGCGTGCGGTGTTCTCGCCCCAGAGCGCCAGCGTCTCGGTCGGAAGGTTGACGACCGTGGGATCGAACCTCGGGAAGTCGCTCGTGCTCGCCTGCTGTGCGAGCTGGAAGGCGCCGCCCTCTGTGCGCAGGAGCGCGAGGGCACCGGGGATACCACCGGTCGACCGCAGTTCCGCGTTGTTCTGGAACAGCAGCAGAATCTCACGCGGCCCATCGACGCCGAGCATCGCCGGCAGCAGTTGGCTGGCCTTGTCGACCGCCGTGACGAGCGGCGCGGCCTCGTCCAACAGGCCGGTGAATTTGTCTCGTGCGTCGGCGAGCGGGCCGATCAGATCGGCCGAGTCGAGGTGCTCAGTCGCGATCATCTGATCGGCTTGTTGAAACGCCGCCGATGCGGCCCGAACTGGTTCCTGAAGGTCGATAATCGGCTGCAGATCAATGCGGCCATCCACCGGTGCGAACGCGCCCAGATCGAGCGAGGCGGATGCTTTGGCAAGGGGCAGAACGGCGCCCGTAGCAACTCGATCGGTTGCCGCGGCGAGCACCCGCATCCCACGAAGATTGTCGCCCGCCCAGGGAATGACCTCCATGCCCCGCCAGACCGGGTCGCTCATCAGGGCTGCCGCCCTCGACGCATGATCGGCCAGCTTCTCGGAGGTTGCGACGGCCGCCTCGACCTCGTGGGCCATGACTTGCGCCTGGGCCTGTGAGGCGAGCGGGACAGCTGCTTCGAGCTCGTTCTTCGCGAGGAAGGCGCGAACCCCGACCCACCCCAACGAGAGGAGCACGACGACCGCGAGCGTGCCCACTGTCCACCACATGATCCGACGATTGCGCCGTTTGCGTCGCGCGGAGCGAGAACGAGAGCTCGACCGCGATCTCGATCGGGCACCCGAACTTGATCCGGAACGTGACCCCGATCCCGATCCCGATCCCGATCCCGATCCCGATCCCGATCCCGACCGTGATGATTCTGTACGCGAGCTCGAATGGGAACCCAACGACGAACTCGACCGCGAACTCACACTCGGCCCGCGCTCGTCGGCCGCCTCCTGCGGCGTCACCGCGTTTGCGTCGCCGTCCCGGTGGTCATCACTCGCGGTCATTGGCCCCTCGTGCACATCGCTCGTCTCAGTCGTGCGCGTCGGTCGCGCTCGATAGTGCGGCTCACGCCGGACGCAACTTACTCGCGCAGCGCTCCTTGATGCGACCGGTACCACTCGACGGTCGATCGTAAGCCATCATCAAGTCCGATGTTGGCCGTCCAACCCGCGTCGGCGAGTTTCGAGACATCCAGTAGTTTCTGCGGAGTTCCGTCGGGCTTCGAGGTATCCCAGCGCGTCTCGCCTTCGAAGCCCACCACGCGGGCGACCGCCTCGGCGATTTCTCGAATGGTCACGTCAGTTCCCGTACCAACGTTGACCTGAGCTGGGCCGTCATAGTGCTCGAGGAGGTGCAGACAGGCGTCCGCCATGTCATCGACATGCAGGAACTCCCGCCGGGGGGTTCCAGTGCCCCAGTTCTCGACGTGGTCTGCCCCGTTTGCGACCGCTTCGTCGTATCGACGGATCAGCGCGGGTAGCACGTGCGAGCCCGCCGGTGAGAAGTTGTCGCCCGGGCCATACAGGTTCGTCGGCATCGCAGAGATCCAAGGCAGCCCATGCTGGCGGCGGATCGCCTGGACTTGCATAATGCCGGCGATCTTGGCGATCGCGTATGCGTCGTTCGTCGGCTCAAGGTAGCCCGTCAGCAAAGCATCCTCGGCGATGGGCTGAGGAGCGAGCTTCGGGTAGATGCAGCTCGAGCCAAGGAAGAGGAGACGTTCGACACCGACTTCCTGAGCGGCATCCATCACGTTCACCTGGATTTGCACGTTGACGCTGAGGAAGTCATGTGGATAGGTGTTGTTCGCCATGATGCCGCCGACCTTCGCGGCGGCGAGCGCGACGTATCGCGGTTTCGTCTGACGGAAGAATCTGAACACGTCATCGCGGTCCGTCAGGTCGAGTTCGCCCGAGGTTCTACCCACGAGGTTCGTGAACCCAGACGCTTCGAGCTTGCGCCAGATCGCGGAACCGACCAGCCCGCGGTGGCCGGCGACGTAGAACACCGCATCACGGTCAAGCGGGCCCGGCCTGTAGTCGACGTCCTCCATCCTTATGCCGCCAGCCACGAGGTGAGACTCACCCGGTCGATCCACGGCGTGCCGGAGGCCGCGAGCGCATCAATGTCCGCATCGACCATGAGCCGTGCGAGTTCGTCCGGCTTCACGCTCGCTTCCCAGCCCAGCGTGGCCTTCGCCTTACTGGGATCACCGATCAGCGCGTCGACCTCGGTCGGACGAAGATACCGTTCGTCGAAGCGAACGTGGTCTTCCCAGTTGAGACCGGCGTGTTCGAAAGCGATCTGGAGGAAGTCGCGCACCGTGTACGCGACTCCGGTCGCGAGGACGAAGTCTTCCGGTTCGTCGGCCTGGAGCATCCGCCACATGCCTTCGACATATTCGGCCGCGTAACCCCAGTCGCGAACGGCGTCGAGATTTCCCATGTACAGGTAGTCCTGCCGACCGGCCTTGATTGCGGCGACGGCGCGCGTGATCTTCCTCGTGACGAAGGTCTCGCCACGGCGGGGCGACTCATGGTTGAACAGAATCCCGTTGACCGCGAAGAGATCGTATGCCTCGCGGTAGTTCTTGGTGATCCAGTAGCTGTACAACTTCGCGGCGCCGTATGGAGAGCGAGGGTAGAACGGCGTTTCCTCGTTCTGCGGCGGCGGTGTCGCGCCGTACAGCTCGGAAGATGAAGCCTGGTAGAAACGCGGGCGGACGCCGCTGAGGCGGACCGCCTCGAGGAGGCGGATGGTTCCCGTGCCAGTCGTGTCCGCGGTGTGCTCTGGCTCATCGAACGAGACCCGAACGTGCGACTGAGCCGCGAGGTTGTACACCTCGTCGGGATTGATCTCGTTTAGCAGCGTGACCAGGCGGGCACCATCGCTGAGATCGCCATAGTGCAGGAAAAGCTTGGCTGACGGGTCGTGCGGGTCTACGTAGAGGTGGTCGATGCGGGAGGTGTTGAAGGTCGAAGCTCGCCGGATCAGACCATGAACCTCGTAGCCCTTCGACAGCAACAACTCGGCGAGGTACGAACCGTCCTGGCCGGTGATTCCCGTGATCAGTGCGCGCTTCAGCAAGGTATCCCCCGATGTACTTTCTGGTGTGCACAAATTGTGGCGGCCATTCACAACTTAGCGTGTGCCCCGTTACGGTCATGTCGCGCCGGGCCCCCCTCGCGTAACGAGGCCGCAATCAACCACCGCTCAAAATGCTCGATTGCTGCGTCCTGTCCGAGCACATCCGTGCGGTATCTGAGCCCACGCTCACCAGCGGCCGCGGCTGCCTCGGGGTCCTCTCGCAAGGCGAGAACGCCCCCAAGCAACTCCTTCGGCACGCCGGCATCCACCCGCATCCCGCCACCAGAGGCGACGATTTCGCCAGCGGTGACGCCGTCAGCATCCGTCGCCGCGAGAACCGGAAGTCCCGTACTGAAGTAGGAGGTCAGCTTACTGGGAACCGCCATTCCGGCGACACCGGGCAGCTCGTTCACCAAGAGAACGTCAGCACTCGCGAGAGCTGCTTGATATTCGTCGTCGGGTAGCGGATCAATGAACTGGATACGCTCGATGCCCCGTGCGAGCGCCGCGAGTCGCGTCCGTTGGTTCCCGTCTCCGAGCAACACGAATCGCACCGGGGCACCCTCGGCGTCGGCGAGTCGGGCCGCTTCTACGACGTTTTCGAGGCCCTGCTTCTGGCCTTGATTCCCGGCGTGGAGCGCGATCGTCTCGTTGGGCCCCCATCCGAGTCGCTCCCGCTCGGCGGCTCGGTCAATCACGGGAACCGGCGGAAGATGAGTCCAGTTGCGAATGATCTCGACAGAATCTCTCTGCGCACCGAGACGATTCACGATGAAGTCCTGGAATCGCGGATGGATGGCGACGACACCGGACGACTTGCTCAGGGTCCAGGATTCGATCTTGGACATCGCGGCGGCCGTTCGACTCCCGCCGGTGCCGGTCTCGGTGATGCCGAGGGTATAGATGTCTTGCACCCACACCACGTGCGGGATCCTCCGTCTGCTGAGTCGAACTCGGAGGGCCGCAACCGAACTCGAGATGAGGCCCGGCGAGACAAGAAGGATGATGTCGGGCGAGGGCCAGCGCGTTGCCACCAGCCTCAAGCCGAATGAGATCTCCGAGAACAACCGTCGAAGAGCGGATGGCCGTCGAGGCACATAGTGGCGCAAACGCGTGAGGTGTACTCCACCGTCGATCGAGTGCCGTGTCCAGCCGCCATACCCATCTGCGATCCTCCACGCGGGGTAATGGGGATGCGCGGTCAGAACATGGACTGCGTGCCCGCGATCGGCAAGCCCGCGGGCAAGCGACGCGGTGTACGGCGCGTTACCGGTCGGCTCAGGCGCGTAGTTCAACCCGAGGATGGTCACCTTCAAGCGTCGATCCTGCACGGGCTGCACGATACCCTAGCTCTGTGATGGGGGCGTTTCGGCCGAAACATTGCCGCCCCGCCGACCACGAATACGGATGACGTTGTAGCGTGGAACTGTCTCGACACATCGGGCAGTAGAGGAAGTGTCGAAGACGTTCCTGGCGAGTTCTCGATGACGCGAACGCCGATTCCATTTCGAGCAACGAAAGTAGCCACTAGGTGGAGACGTCCGAGATTCCCGTAATCCCGCTCGCCAGCGCGCCCGGCGAGCGATCTGCCTGGGATAAGCCGCGGTGGGTGGTCTACGCGTGGGCGATCTGCGAACGACTTTTCGTCACGAATTCATGGCAGATCAGCTCGCGGATAAGGGTTGCAGTGCTTCGTCGCTTCGGCGCGGATATCGGTGAGGGCGTCGTCTTCCGCCCACGCACCCGCGTCCTCTTTCCGTGGAAGTTGCACATCGGGAAGGATTCATGGATCGGTGAAGGTGTCTGGATCCACAACCAGGACGACGTCTATATCGGTCATGACGCCGTCGTGTCGCAGGAGTCCTTCCTGACGACGGGCAGCCATGCGCATCGACGCGACATGGCTTTGATCACTCGACCGATCCGAATCGAACCCGGAGCATGGATCACTGCCCGTTGCATCGTCCTCGGCGGTGTGACGATCGGGCGGTCGGCTCTCGTAAAGCCCGGAAGCCGCGTCGCGGAGTCCGTTCCGCCCAACACCATCTGGGACGGGACCGCGGCGGCCGGCCTGCGATTCCGATGAAGATCGGGCAGGTCGTCACCTATATCTCGCCCGACGGTGCGTTCGGCGGGCCGACCCGAGTGGCCCTCGAGCAGGCGAAAGCTCTCGGAAGGCGCGGGCACGAAGTCACCGTCTTCGCGGCAGCACCGGTCACTTCGCCCCAAATTGAACGCCTCGGCAACGGCGTAACACTTCGCAAGTATCCCGCGAAGTGGGTCTCGAAGCGGCTGGGCTTCGCCGGTATGCACGCTCCGGGCCTGAGCCGAGATCTCCGGGCGTCTGCAACGCACTTCGACGTCGTACACCTGCACCTCGCGCGTGACCTGGTAACGCTCCCCGCCGCGCATGCGGTGCAGCGAGGCGGAGTCCCTTACGTTGCGCAGACCCACGGCATGATCGACGCCTCAACGCACCCCCTCGCTGGACCGATTGATCTCGTCTCCACCCGACGAGCTATTCGGCAGGCCCACCGGGTGCTCGTGCTCACTGACCAAGAAGAACAGGACATCACGTCCTTGGTTCCTCGCGCTGCGATTGCGCGCATCGGGAATGGGGTGGAGGTACGGCAGCCTCGCGCTTATGAACCTCGGCCACCACGCGTTCTCTTCCTCGCACGTCTCCATGAGCGGAAGCGACCGCTTGCCTTCATCGAGATGGCGGAGCTCGTTGGTGCCGTGCACGCTGAGGCTGAGTTCGTCGTCGCAGGCCCTGACGAAGGAGAAGGCCAGAGGGTCGTTGAGGCGATCGCCTCATCGAGTCTGCGCAACCGGCTGCAATGGATCGGCCCGGTTGACCCAGAGCGGACGTCGTCTTTACTGGCAGACGCGAGAGTGTTCGTACTCCCGTCCGTTGGAGAGGTGTTCCCGATGACCGTCCTAGAAGCCTTCCAAGAAGGGACACCGGTCGTCACCACTGATTCGCTCGGCATCGCTGATATGTGTCGAACGCACCAAGCTGCCGAGGTCACTGACGGCACACCGTCCGGCCTCGCGACCGCAGTCTCACGAGTGTTGTCTTCGACCGCGCGTGCTCACGAGCTTCGAGCCGGCGCAAGCTCGCTCCTCCGGCAAGAACTGAACATCGACGATGTCGCCGCGACTCTCGAGGAGCACTACGGCAGCGCGCGACAAACCGTGCGTCGAAATAAGGGGGGAAATTGAATTCCAGCGGTGACTCGCGAGGAGTCGTTGGTATTGTGCAGCCGTTCGTGCCAACGTACCGGCGCCCCCTGTTCGACGCCATCGGCATGCGCCTTGCAGCTGAGAACCTTCGGCTCGAGGTATGGCACGATTTTCCCAAGGGCCGGGTCGCCGCGCGCGGTAACGCAGCGTCTGGTGAATGGTCTTCCCCGATCAGGCAGCATCGACTCTCAATCGGCCGCCGGAACGTGACGTACCGGAACGTACGGGAGCGTTCGCGGGGCGCGGTCGCTGTCGTGGCCGGGCTAGCCAGTACGAACCTCGAAACGTACGGACTGGCGTTCGATCCTCGCGTGAATCTCATGCTGTGGGGTCACGGCAAGAACTTCACTGCGCGCAACAACCCCGTCGACGCCAAACTCGAAAGGTGGCTGACGAAACGATCCAGCCATCTGTTCACGTACACCGATGAAGGCAAGCAACATCTGGTCGAACACGGAGTGCCGCATTCCCGGGTCACTGTGGTGTACAACAGCACCGACACGGAATCGCTTCGCCACGCACGCTCCGCGGTCACTGAGGCTGAGATCTCGGCGATTCGACAGCGGTACCAGCTCGGGCAAGCGCGCGTGGCGCTGTTCGTCGGCGCTTTCGACGGACCGAAGCGGCTCCCTTTCCTTATCGAGGCGCTCGACGAAGTCCATCGAACTCACCCGGAGCTCATCACTCTTCTCGCCGGGGCTGGTCCAGACGAGGAGACTCTCCGTGAGGCGGCGTCCACGCGCCCTTACGTGCAGGTGATTGGTCGGCTCGACGCCGCGGGCCTCGCGGGGATGTCTCACGTCGCAGAACTGATCGTCATGCCCGGGCGCGTCGGCCTGGTCGCGGTCGATGCGTTGGCTCTGGGCCTTCCCATCGTCACGACTGAGTATCCGTTTCACGCCCCGGAAGCGTCATACCTTACGAGCGGACACGACTCACTCTGGACGAAGTTCGAAGTCGGAGCCTACGCGGACGGCATCAGCAACCTTCTCGAAAACGATGCGGAGTTGCATCGGCTTGCCCGAAACGCACGAGCAACCGGGGTGGGCTTCTCGGTTGATCAGAGCGCACAGCACTTCGTGAGCGGAATCATGAGTGGTCTCGGACGTTGATGCTGCAGCCACGTCCTAACCGAACCTGCGCACGTTCTACCGTCGACCCGAAACAATGAACCGACGACGCTTCCTTGGCCAGTTCGTCTGGGTCGCGGGCGGCCGGATACTGGCCGCTCTCCTCCAGGCCGTGACGCTCGTGCTCGTCGCGCGGGCCGTGAGCCCGGCGGAGTTCGGATTTCTCGGAGCATTCCTCGGACTCGCGACCATCGCCCAGACGGTCGTCGATGTTGGAATCTCCACCTTCATCATCCGCGAGCGTTCTGCGAATCCCCGCAGCGGCGCCATAGCCGTGGCGATGAAGCTGAACACCATCACATCTGCGCTGCTCGCCACGCTGACCGCTGCGGTTCTCCTTGTTCTCGGTCTCACCACCAACGGTGTGTATCTCGCCATGATCCCGTTGGCGATCTGGATCGGTGCGGAGCGAAACGCGGACGCGAGGCTCTCGGTCGTGTTCGCGGACGGCGACGTCAAGATCAACGTGGCGAATCTGCTCGCGCGCCGCACAGCGACCGTCTCCCTGTTCTTCCTGTTGCACCTCACAGGTATGCCGGCGATTCTTGCGTACGCGTGCGGTTCAGCTGTCGCAGCGGCAGGATCATCTGCGTTCGCGAATTACTTCGTCCGTCGACGAGTATCGCCCGCGTCTGATATCTCGTTTCCAGACCTGTTCCGCCAGAGCTACCCCTACTGGGTACATTCGATGGCAACCCAAGCTCGAAATGCAGACGTGACGCTGGTCGGCATCTTCGCCGGAGCGACGCAGGCGGGGTTCTACTCGAGCGGAAGCCGCCTCACCAACCCCCTTCAGATTCTCCCGTACTCCCTCGCCAACATACTTCTTCCAGAAGCGACGCGGCGTCATCAGGGGAATCGCACGTTCCGGCCGCTTCTGCTGCTCTCACTGGCTATGGTCGCCGCCGCCACGGGCCTCTACGCGATCATCTTCGTGCTCATGCCTTGGTTCGCCGAATGGGCCTTGGGTCCCGAATACATACCAGCGATCCCAGCGATTCAATGCATCCTGCTCGGCCTTCCGTTTGCCGCTGCGACCGCACTTCTGCACGCGCTGCTTCAAGGGCTCGGCAAGAAGCACCTCGTGGCGACCACGTCGACGGTCTTCACGGTGGTGATCTTGACGACATTGTCGGCGCTCGCCGCCGGCTTCGGTGCTGTCGGCGCTGCGGTCGGCCTCAGCATCTGCCTCGCAGCCCAAAGCATGTATCTCGGCGTTCGACTCGCGCTTGAACTCCGACGACGCCCGCAAGGGCCACCCTCTTCGGTTACGTCTTAGCGCTACCGCCGCGTGCTGGTGATCATGCGATTCGTGTCAGTTGTTGTCGTTTCGCCCGTCGGTACAGCCGACAATACGTTCGCGGAGCCACTGCGATGATGCTCGACTGTAGGGCCAGCGTGCTGTGGCCGGTTCGCACGAGCCACGCCACTTCGCGAGCCGTAATCACGGAACGCACCGCTCTCGACGCAGGTCCAATGACGCTGGGGTCACCATCAAGGGATCGTCGCGCGAGTTCATTGAAGATCGGCACCACGACATTCCGATACTTGAATTCGCTGAGCGTGCGGGTGGTCTCATCACGTCTGGCGGCGTGCCCGGACTCCGCGAGACGAAGGCACTCGAGCAGGTCCCGCCATCGATACTCCCGGCTGTTAAGAATCGAGCCTTCGTTGAGGAAGTACACGTACAGCGTTTCCGGAAGGAAAGCGATCCGGCTCGTTGATGGAAGCAACCGCAAGAGCCCTCCGAGGTCGGAGTGCGCTCTCGTGGGTGGAAATACGTCGCCGACCAGCGAGTTTCGACTGAAGAGCTTGTTCCACAGATGTCCCTGCATCCGGCCGTCGAGTAGTCGGACGTAGGCCTCGTTGCCGTCAACCACCTCCGACCGCGGGGCGTCATTGATCATTCCCCTCGAAACCCCGCCCTGCGTGCGTTTCTCCGCGTTACACACGACGACATCTGCAGCACTCTCGCGAGCGATCGAATGCATCTTCGTCACTATCTCGGCAGACCACTCATCGTCCGCATCCACGAGCCAGACGAAGTCGCCACTGCAGTTGGCGAGTGCCTGATTCCTAGCGCCGGCGACGCCGCGCTGATCTGCGTCCAGAAGGATGACGCGACCTTCGAGAACGCCTTGCCAGCGAGAAATGATCTCCCCGGTGGCGTCCGTCGAATGGTCGTTGACCACCACGAACTCATAGTCCACCTCCGTACGGTCCAGCGCTTGGAGCAGCTGAAGCGTCCGGTCGAGGTATGACTGCGCGTTATGAAGAGGCAGAACCACACTCACGGTCGACCGCCGACGTGCAGCGGAAGACGGATCGTGCTGATGCAGGCCCGGCGTTTCGTTGCTACTCATGCCCTGACGAGCTGCTGGCGAGCCCGCTCGATCCGCGTTGTGAGGTCCTCACGCGCGCGCGAAATCACCGCCGGTATCTCATGCCGCTGAGGCTCGTGGCGTGCAAGGAAATCGACGACGTCATCGGCGCTTGCGTTTTCAACATCGAGACTGACGTCGTGAAGCCCCACGGTTGCAAAATGTGTGGCAACCTTCGGAACCGGCCGGGGCGCAATCTCCACCGGTTGGGCACCTGCCTGCGCGGAAAGAATGAGCACGTGGAGCCGATCGCTGACCACGTAGGCGCATTGCTCATACAGGCTTCGAATTGCACGTTCCTGTTCGATATCGCTTCGATCGCCCCAGGCCCGATACTCCGCGATCTCGCCGCCGAATCGTTCGGCCAGTTCTCGCGAACGTTGCTCGTCCTCGTCGACCTGACTCATGGCGACGATTCGGAGCCCTCGACTACGCGCGAACTCGCGAATTCCTTCAAACCAGGCCGTTGGCGGGAGCGGCCGCTTACCTCGCATGCTCACAAGAAGGAGGCTGCGCTGATCCTGTGGAAGACCCGGCTGGGCAGGCTCCGCGAACGCGGTGTCCGGGACCAACTCCCCCACGCCGATTCGAGCCAGAGAGGATTCATCACGCCAAAGGACGACCTGCGACAGTCTGCTCGACATGCGGTAGAGCGCGGCTGTGGCGCGACTGTATCCACCGACCGCGCGTGGCGGCCTCATCACGAATCCACCTCGGAGGCGTAGCGCGAGCACGATCCCCAAGAACATCAGCTCCGACTTCAGATGCTCACTGCCGAGTGGGACTTCCCCAGGATCGAACACCAGCGCCCGAGGCCCGCGGCCGAAGAGAAGTTCCTTGAGCCAAGCACGGCGCTTGCGCCCGTTGTACACGGCCTCGCCGTCGCGAAATTCAAGTTGTTCGACCCAGGCTTCGGTCGTGTTGCCGACATACGCATGGATAGGACCCAGCCCGCGCGACCATTCCAAGACTCGGCGGCGGATCACGGCATCGCCGAGGTTCCCACTCACTCCGGTCAGTATGACGAAGACGTTGACCTGTTGCTTCACGACGCTTTCACTTTCCGCAGGACCTTCCAGAGATCGCGTTTCAGGCGGTTCTTCACCCGCGTGCTGAATCGCATGCGCGTTGCCTGCTGATATTCCTCGATCAGCGGACGAACGGCATTGAGGTAGACCTGGAGATCGTCCGCCGCCTTGGCATTTTCGAATGCCTCATGTGTCGTCTCGGAAAGCGCCCTGCGCCTCCTGATGAGTTCTACACGATCAGGGGTGACGTGGTCGCGACCAGGAGCCACCCGCTTCGTTGGCGACCAACGGCCCGCGTCTCGGTCGTCCGCGAGCCTCACCGCCAGGCCTTCACGGCGATGCCTGAAGTTCCCGGCCTGAGTGCGCGCCACATCGTCCGGCCCGAGTACATCGAGAGTCAAGTCGCCGTCTTGCGCACCTTGGCTCAGCAGCTCAGCGAGCTTCTGGTCGCGTGCGACGACCACATTCGTGCCCCGCCAGTCAATTTCGTACTTCGAAAGCCACGCGTCGCCGATGGCGATATCGCCAGCTTCAGCGAATATGTCGTCGCAGTAGTTGCAAGCGTTGAGCTGGAACACCGCATGCCCCCAGCTGCCCCCGATGAGGGAGAGCGTCGGCGCTTCCTGCCACACATCGCTGCCCTTGGCACGGGCGCCAAACTTGTACTCGCGCGAGGTGCGGCTCGGGTCCTTGATACGGAAGTCAACGGTGTCGAGCTTTTGAGGAGGCACGCCGAGCTGCCACGCGAACGACTCCGCATACGCCGTCGATTTCAAATGCCCGCAGACAATGCCAACGAGGTACTTCAGCTGCGCTGCGAGCGTCTCATCCCCCTCGCGCAAGAGACGGACGGCCTTGATCGCGCACGGCACTCCGACAAACGCGTATTTCTTGCCATTGCCCCGGACGGACCTGATGGCTTCCGCGAATTTTGCCGGGTGGTACTTGGACTTTCGGCCATCCTGCAGTTCGTCCAGCGTCTCCGAGACGACGTAGCCGAACATCGGTTGATCAGTGTTGCCGACGTGGATGACTCCGTCAACCTCGCCGGTCTCCAGGAGGCGCCGCAGCACCCACGTGGTGATTCCTCCGGAGCTGCTCGCTGGTATCTGCGAATCGTCTTTAATCCGCCCCGCGAGCAGCGATCCGTACTTACCGATTCTTGGGTCTTCGGCGAGTTCCGGATAGCGGGTCTGCGCGAGCTCCGTCTCGTTCTTGGCACTGTCGGAGAACGGGCACACCCGCGAGCCGATATCAAGGTCGGATTGTGATACGCCGGCGAGGTCCGCCTGGTAGTAACCCTGGGGCCGCAGAACGACTGGGATACGGCCCCCAGTGGCCACATTGCATGCTCCACACCCGACACAGACATTGTTCTCTACGACGTGCTCGATGGTCACCGCTGCGTTCCCCCTGAGTGAATCTTCGTGCATCGGGACGCCGTCTCCGTCTCGACTTCTTTGCTGCGCTGGTTGCGAGCCGGTTCACTCACGCTCGCACATTCAGTACGCGCCATTCGAACCGAGCACCGCCTTTACGGTCCGCCAGAGAATCACAATGTCCCCCGTCAACGACCAGTTCTCTACGTAATACAGATCGAGCCGTACCGTCTCTTCCCACGGAAGACTCGACCGTCCACTCACCTGCCACAGCCCGGTGATCCCCGGCTTGACCAGGAACCGCCGGTTCACGTGGTGGTCGTATGCCTCGACCTCGCGCGGCAGCGGCGGCCTCGGTCCAACAAGACTCATCGACCCGACCAGCACGTTGATGATCTGCGGCAGCTCGTCGAGGCTGTACCGCCGGAGCACCCGTCCGATTGGCGTGACCCGCGGGTCGTCCTTCATCTTGAACATGACCGTGTTGCCGGCATCACGCTGGGCCTGCAGGGCGGCCAACCGCGCCTCCGCGTCGATGACCATGCTCCGGAACTTCAGCATCTTGAACGGCTTGCCCTTGATGCCCACACGCTCCTGCGCGAAGAACACCGGCCCCGGCGACGACACCTTGACCGCGATCGCCACGGCGACGAGCACCGGCGACAGGAGCACGAGCAGCACCGCCGAGGCGAGCAGGTCGAAGACGCGCTTGGCGAGCAGCTTGCGGCCCTCGAACTTCGGCGTCTCCACATGGATGAGCGGGAGGCTCGCCACGGGCCGCGTCCGGATCCGGGGGCCACCGATGTCGATGAGGCTCGGCGCCACCACGAGGTGCTCGGCGCCGGGTGTCAGCCCCCAGCTCAGCCGCTTCACGCGCTCCGGGTCCATCTCGTCACTCGACGTGATGATCACCGTGTCCGCGCCCAGATCACGCATCGTCATGAGCGCCTGGTCCGCCCCCGCATAGACCGGCACCGTACTGCCCGGCAGGTGCGTCATGAGCGCCGACCCCTGCGTCACGCACGCCCCCACGACCCGATACCCCGCCGCCGTGTGCCTCGCCAGCTCGCGCGCGATCACACTCGCCGACTCTGCGGACCCCACGAGCAGCACCTTCGACGAGAACTCGCCACGCTCGCGCATGACGCCGAGCCACTGCCGCCACATCCACCGGGAGAAGATCAGCGTCACGACGCCGAGCGGGAACGCGATCAGGATGTACCCGCGAGCAAGATCCACCTTAAAGAGGAATGCCACGATCGCGACCAGTCCGAACAACCGCAGCGCCGAGTCCGCGATCCCCTTGTACTCCTGCGACCCGACCCCGAGCACGCGCGCCGAGCGGGTGTCGTACAGCCCGAGCGCGATCATCCACGCCACCACGATGACGAGCGACACCACGGTGTAGCTGATCTCGATGTCGCCGCGCGACCCGCTGAACCCACGGGCCGTCTCGTCGAGCTGCACCCACCCGATCTGCGTGCCGAACACGACCCAGATGAGCACCAGCGCGTCGGTCAACGTCACGCGCGCCGCGAGGCGGCGCGACCACTCCTGCGTCGAGCTGCGCCCGATCGCCGCACGCGATTCGCGGAAGGCCGCCGTCACCATGACTGCCCCCCGTCGACCGAACGCGCCACGACGCCACCCGACCAGAGCCACACCATGGCGCCGTCGTTCGACACGGCGACCGCGGTGTGCCCATCGGTCGGCTGCGTCGTGATGCAGGCCCCGGCCTCGCCGAGCGTGAGCGACGCGTCGAGCGTCGCGACCTGCAGTCCGTCGCAGCCGTTCTGTCGCTCCAGCGCGACGAGCACCGCATCGGGCCGCGCCGCAATCGCGGCGATGCCCGAAATCGGCCCCGCGGGCGTCCACGTCGCGCCCGCGTCATCCGTCACCTGCACGACCGCGTCGGCGCACAGCACCGCGGCGCGCACCGGCGACACCCCGGCCACCTGCACCGGCGATGCGCACGGGTTCTCGACCGACCCCTCGCCCGGCGCGACCACCGCGCCCTCGTCGAGCCGCCATCGGTCGCCGAGCTCGTCGGCCTCGGCCCAGCCGGCGCCCTGCACGAAGCTCCGGTACACGCCCGGCTCGCAGTCCCCGCCGTCGCGCGCGATCACACTCAGCGTGTTCGCGCCCTCGGGGGTGATCGCCTCGACCGCCGAGGCATCCGTGACGCCGACCACATCCCAGCTCACGCCGCCATCGGTCGTGACCTCGATCTCGGGCGGCGCAACCGGGCACTCCCCCGTGATGGCGCGGTAGGCCGTCAAGGAGTCATAGGCCGCGAGCAGCGCGACCGGCCGCGCGACATCGAAATCCGCGGGCGCAGCCGGCGCCTCCGCGGGCACAGCCGGCTCAGCCGTTGCCGGCGCCGGCGTGGCCGGCGCACTCGGCATGGCCACCCGGTCCGTCGACGTCGGTGGCGGCGGCGTGCGCGCCGCGCTCATCGCGGCCCACACCAGGAACACATCGGCCACCACGAACAGCGCGAGCGCGATGAGCATCCACGGCGCCGTGCGGGCCTCCCGCGGCGCCCGCGGCCTACGCGGCCCCACGGCCGTCTCGTTCCGCGGCGGCGACCGCGGCGACGATGGTCGCGGTCGCCGCGTCGATCAGGCGGCCCGCCTCCTCGTACACCTCGGCGGAGCGGCGGTACGGATCGACGACGTTGTCATCCTCGGGATCTTCGGGCGGCGGCGCGAACCCACGCGCCATGGACACGGTCGCGAGCAGCGACTCGGGCTCGTCGCCGGGGCGCGGTCCGAACTGCGCGCCCTCTTCGGTGCCGAGGAACTCGGCGATCCGCGCGAACTCGCGCAGCGTGTACGACTTGCGCACGGCCTTCGGCAGCATCGACGCCACCTCGGCGCGGTGTGCGCGCGTCGCAGTCAGGACGAGGTCGGCGTGCTCGAGCAGCGCGGGCGACAGCTGCCGGGCCACGTGACCCGCAGGGTCGACGCCGTACCGCACCGCGAGCGCCGACGCGTCGGGGGTCATGGGCTCGCCCGCCCGCGCACCTGTGCCCGCGCTCGACACCACGGCGTCGACCCCCGCCGCGGCGAGACGAGCTGCGAGCAGCCTCTCCGCGAGCGGCGACCGGGCGATGTTGCCCGTGCAGACCACGAGTACGCGCAAGGTCACGCCCTGACCTCCTCCTGCTGCGGGGCGTAGCCGTACCCGTAGCCGTAGCCGTATCGGCCATAGCCGTAGGCGTCGGGGCCCTTCGTCGGCAGCATGGTGAGCACCACGCCCGAGATCGGCGCATCCACGTTCTCGAGCGACGCGATCGCGCCGCGCAGGTGCTGCCGATGCGCACGACCCGCGGCGACCACGACGATCGCCCCGCCGACGTTCCGCGCGAGCACCGCGGCATCCGTCACCGGCAGCAGCGGCGGCGCATCGAACAGCACGACGTCGAACGTGCGCTTCAGCTCGTCGAGCACCTTCACCATCTGCGCCGAGCCGAGCAGCTCGCTCGGGTTCGGGGGAACCCGGCCGGCGGGCAGCACGTACAGCTCGTTGCGGCCCCAGCGCTGCACGACGTCCACGAGGTCGGCGCGGCCGATGAGCAGGTCAGTGAGCCCGACCGCGCCCTCGATGCCGAGGTACTGGTCGACCTTCGGGCGGCGCAGGTCGGCGTCGACGAGCAGGACGCGCGCACCCGAGTCGGCGAGCGCGATCGCGAGGTTCGCCGTGGTGGTCGACTTGCCCTCCGACTCGATCGAGCTGGTCACGACGAACGCGCGGTCGCCACGACCCGGCTCCAGGTACTGCAGGTTCGTACGCAGCGTGCGGAACGACTCGGCCCGCGGCGAATGCGGGTCGGCGTGCACGATGAGCGGCCGTTCCTTCGCCTTCGGGTCGAACACGATGCCGCCGATGATGGGCGTGTCGGTCACCATCTCGACGTCGCGCTCGTTGCGGATGCGGGTGTCGAGCGTCGCCCGCAGCACCGCGACGCCCACGCCGAGCGCGAGGCCCACGAGCGCGCCGAGCGCGATGTTCAGCGGCACGTTCGGGCTGACGGGCGTCTGGGGCACCGCCGCGTGCTGCACGAGGGTGAGCCGAACCGGACTCGGCGCCGGCGTGGCATCCGCCCCCTGCGTGCCGGAAGCCGCGTTGGTCGACTCGATCGAGCTGACGATCTGCGTCAGGCTCTGCGAGACCGAGGTCGCGATGCTCGCGGCGAGCGCGGGATCCGTGTCGGTCGCGGTGATCTCGATGAGCGTGGTGTCGAGCGGTGCGGTCGCCGACACCTTCTTCGCGAGCGCCTCGCCCGTGATGTCGAGCCCGAGCTCGTTGATCACGGGCAGCAGCACGATGGGCGTCGTCACCAGATCGGCGTAGGTCTTCACGCGCTGCTGCGTGAACGAGTTGCCCTGCTGCAATTCGCTGACGGATGCTCCGCCCGACGTCGACACGAACACCTTCGCCGACGAGCTGTACTTCGGGGTCTGCAGCAGCGAGTAGCCCGCGGCGGCCGCGATGCCGAGCAGAGTGAGCGCGACGATCAGCACCCAGTGCTGGCGCAAGACGCGCACATAATCACGCAGCTCCACGGAACCCCACCTTCATCGGCCACGGAGAAACGCGGCACCTCGAACCCGAATCGATGGCGCCCGCGCCGTGCTTATCGTGCCACAGAACCGGAGTTGATGTCTTCAAATTCAACGCCGGGCGCGACGAATCGTCGTCGTTCATACCACCCCGTTTATCCCCGATACGAGCCCCTCGCCTGCGAATACAGGCCGCTCGCCCCCGCTACTACGCTCGGAGCCATGCCCCAAAGAGAGCCTAACCCCCGAATTGGGGCAGACGCGTCGTCGGTAACGCGTTCGCAACATCGCGTCACCCTGGTGGCCGCGGGCATCATCTTCGCCGTCCTCGCCATGCTCGCGTGGTCATGGGCGGTGCGGACCATCCCGATGCCGGCCTGGTTCCAGGCCCTCGCGTCGTATCTCGTCGTGTGGATCCCGCTCGGCGTCGCGCTCGTGTTCGGCGCGCGCGCCGCGCGCCGCGACGGAGACGGGCCCCTGTTCGCGCGGCCGATGTTCCGGCTGATCGACGTGCTGTGGGGCGTCGGCGCCGGCCTGCTCATGCGCGGGGTGACGGCGGGCATCGAGGTCGTGCTGATCGGGCGCATGTCCGGCGGCGGCGGGGTCATGCTCGAGATCGATCCGACGATGGCCTGGTTCATCCTGCTGGTCGCGCCCGTGATCATCGGTCCCGTCATCGAGGAATGCTTCTTCCGCGGCTTCACCCTGCCCGCGATGCGTGACGCGACGGATGCCTCGGGTGCCCGCCGCTCGACCGCGACCGCGATCGCCGTGATCGGCAGCGCCGCGCTCTTCGCGCTGCTGCACACGCTCGAGTCGACGAGCCCGACCCTCGCGCTCGTCACGGGGCTGTCGACCTTCGCGTTCGGACTCGTCGCCGGACTGCTCGTCGTGTTCACCAACCGGCTCGGCGGCGCGATCGTCGCGCACGTCGTCTACAACGGCTCGCTCATCCTGCTGATCGTGACGTGACCGCGGTCGACGCGCGGGCCGGGAGCCGGCCGGCCGTGTGGCCGGGCGACGCCTGGCCGGGCGCCGCCTCTCCGGGCACCACCCGCCGGCCCGCGGCGCGATACCACTGCGCGCAGAAGACCACGATGATCGCCGCCTCCACGAATGCACCCGCGTAGTACATGAGCTGGGCGCCCTCGTGCGCCGAGGCGACCGGCACACCCGCGAGCGGGAAGGCGTAGAGCGTCTTCGCGAGCACCGCGTGCGACGCCATCGCGAGCACGAGCACCACCGCCTGCACGGTACGACGCGGTGCGTGCGGCGCCGGATCCAGTCCGATCAGCGCCGCCGTGAACAGGTAGCCCGCGAGCAGCAGATGCGCGTGCACCACGAGCAGCAGCAGCGGATTCGCGTGCATCGCGCCGAAGACGGTCGTGCGGTAGATGACCCAGAGTCCGCCCGCACTCAGCACCAGCGCCGTGACCGGGTGCGCGATGACCGTCGCCGGCCCGCTCCGCAGAAGGCGTGACAGCCGACGCGCCGGCGTCACCGAAAGGGTGCGGAGCGCCAGGGTCACCGGCGCCGCGAGCACGAGCAGCAGCGGCGCGAGCATGCCGATGAGCAGATGTGCCCACATATGCATGACGAAGTCGCCGTGCGCCGCATCCGCCACCGGACCCACGACGGCCACGACCGCCGCGACGACCCCCGCGCACCAGCACCCGACGCGATGCCACGGCCACGGCCGGCCACCGCGTCGCGACGCGACGGCGGCCGCAATATAGAGGAACAGCGCGAGACCCGCCGCGGCGAGGATGAGCGCGTCGAGCGTCGGGGCGCCCGCGTGCGGGTGGCCGGCGGATGCGGCGGAGCCGGCGGATGCGGCGAATGCCGCCGCCGTCGGAGGGAGCGCGCTGAACACCATCACGCCCGACTCATCCGTCAATGTTGCGCCGCGCGCGACCCGCGCGCGTCATCACGACCAGCACGACGCCCGCGACGAGGAGGGCGATCGCGATGCCGTTCCAGGTCACGTCGTACAGCCAGAGGTCCTCGACGTACCGGATCTGATGCAGGCTGAACACCTTGTGCTGCACGAGCCCGTCGTACAGCTGGAACACGCCCGAACCGAGCAGCACCCCACCCGTCCAGCGCAGCCACCACAGCGCGCCGCGGCGGCGCAGATCGGCCAGCATGAACAGTGCGGCGATCGTCGCGAACCAGCTCACGGCGTGGAACAGCCCATCCGAGATCAGCCCGAGCTCGGTCGTGCCGCCGTCATAGAAGTGGTGCCAGTGCAACAGCTGGTGGAAGACGGCCTCGTCCACGAACGCGGCGAGACCGACCCCGAAGAGGATCCCCGACCACGCGTTCTGGCCGGAACGGGCGACGCGCGCCTCCCACGAGTCGCGGGCGACGGCGGAATCGACGGTGACCATGGGTCAAGCCTGCGCCGAGGCGCCGCGCGGCGGCAGAGGGTGGCTGGCGTCGAGGCCGCTGTGCTAGATGCCCCGAAACGCCGAAGTGCCCGGGACGCGGGGGCGTCCCGGGCACGTGGTCCGGCGGATCTAGGCACACGCTCCGCCGGTCCGTCGCCTCACGCCCGGGGAGACGTGAGGCGACTGGCGGTTACGCCGACTGGCGGCGGCGGATCACGAAGCCGGCACCGAGGGCCAGCATCAGCGCCGCGAGCACACCCGCACCACCGAGCAGACCACCGTCGACACCGGTCGACGCGAGGCCGGCCTTCGAGGCGACGACGGTCACCTTGACGGCGGCCGACTTCGACGACGCGAGCTCGGGAACCGAGCTGACGAAGTGCGCGACGACCTCGTGCGTGCCGACCGCGAGGTCGGACACCTCGAGCGACGCGGTACCCGCGGCGCTCAGGGCGACCTCACCGAGGACCTTGTCGCCCGCGAGGAAGCGGACCGTGCCGGCCGGGGCGACCGGAACGTCAGCGGCCATCAGCATCATGTCGCCATCGACGACCGGCGCAACGACGCTCGAGGTCACCGTGGCGTCGAACTTGACCTTGCCGCCGGCAGCGATCTCGCTCGCCGACGCCTTCAGCGTGGTCGTCGTGGCGGCCGGGGCCGCGTCGTACTCCCAGACGTCGTCGCTCGGGTTGAGGAACGTGTCATCGGTGTAGTACGCCGTGATGGTTTCGAAGCCGACGTGCGTCTCGGTGAACTCGATGACCGCCTCACCCGTGGCCGGGTCGACCGCGACGGTGCCGAGGTACTCGTCACCGTGGAAGAAGGTCACCACGCCGTCAAGGGTCGTGACGGCGGGGTCGACGACCGAGACGGTCGCCGTGGCGCGCATCAGGTCGAAGTAGACCGGGTCGGCCGGCTCGAGCTCGAGGACGGTGAGCGAGTCACCCTTCTCGACGACGTACTCAGCGACGTTCTCGCTCGGAGCGAAGGGCGAGTCGAGCAGCGGCTCGTAGGACGCGGACACGCCGAACGTGCCGAGCTCGGACGAGGCACGCGAGACCCCGGCCCAGGCGAGGCCGGCCTCGTCCTCCTGGACGGCGACCGTCTCGACGTCACCGTTGCCGAAGTCGAAGGTGACGGTACCCACCGGGGTGTCGTTCGTCTCGGTGTTCTGGACCCACGCGAGGAAGTCGACGGTCTCACCGATGACGCTCGTCGGCGCGATCGTGTCGAT
>Ga0182737_1000710_pt1 | contig 41557 bp, 30 predicted proteins | sample eDN5th30CBELigOP_FD_128878 | JGI IMG/M metagenome (GOLD analysis project Ga0182737, IMG submission 128878) | Enriched Organic Plus compost microbial communities from Emeryville, California, USA - eDNA 5th pass 30_C BE-Lig OP (version 2) (version 2) ... | reverse complement strand
GCACGACGTAGCCCAGGATATGATTGTGGTCGACCAAGACTGTGGTGGTTTAAGAGGAGTATATACAACGGCGCTGAAAGATAACGAGGACATTATTGAGCCTTTATACGATCGGATTCTCGGGCGCGTATCCCTGCACGATGTGTACGATCCGGTGACCGGTGATTTGCTGGTAGCTGCCGATCAGGACATCGATGAAGAAGTAGCCGGAAAAATCGAAGCTTCAGCGGTTGAAGGCCTTGAAATTCGTTCGGTATTGACCTGCGAAAGCAAACGTGGTGTCTGTGCGCTTTGTTATGGCCGTAACTTGGCTACTGGCAAACGGGTACAAAAGGGAGAAGCCGTGGGTGTAATTGCCGCGCAGTCTATCGGTGAACCAGGTACACAGCTTACACTTCGTACATTCCACGTGGGTGGTACCGCCTCAAACATTGCTGCGGAATCACAGATATTGGCCAAATTTGATGGTATTATCGAACTGGAAAACATCCGGTCCGTACCACACGAAGGAGAAGAAGGACCCGATCAGGTAGTGATCGGCCGTTCCGGTGAGGTACGGATTATTGATCCGGAATCCCGGAAAGTGTTGATGACCAACAACATTCCCTATGGTTCTTTCCTCTATGTCAATGCCGGTGACACGGTAACCAAGGGGCAACGTATTTGTTCATGGGACCCATACAACGCTGTGATTATTTCAGAATTCGGCGGTAAGGTTGAGTTTGAAGCCATTATTGAAGGGATTACATTCCGTGAGGAATCCGATGAACAAACCGGACACCGCGAGAAAGTGATTATTGATACCCGCGATAAGACCAAAAACCCGGCTATTAAGATACTGGATAGCAAAGGGGCGGTCATCCGCACGTACAACATTCCGGTGGGGGCACACGTTTCTGTCAATGATGGTATCTCGGTGAAAGAAGGGGTTATCTTGGCGAAGATCCCGCGTTCTACTGGTAAGACGCGAGATATCACGGGTGGTTTGCCGCGTGTTACAGAGTTGTTTGAGGCTCGTAACCCGTCAAATCCAGCTGTTGTAACCGAGATTGATGGTGTGGTGAGTTTGGGAGGCGTGAAGCGCGGTAACCGGGAGATCTCCATTGAATCACGTGATGGACAAATCAAGAAGTACTTGGTACCGCTGTCCAAACACATCTTGGTGCAGGATAACGATTTCGTGAAAGCAGGTATGCCGCTGTCCGACGGGTCTATTTCTCCGGCAGATATTCTAGCCATTAAAGGCCCATCGGCTGTGCAGGAGTACCTCGTAAACGGTATTCAGGAGGTTTATCGCTTGCAGGGTGTGAAGATCAACGACAAGCACTTCGAAACCATTGTGCACCAAATGATGCAGAAAGTGGAAATTGAAGATCCAGGTGATACTCGTTTTCTCGAAAAAGAGGCCGTCAACAAATGGGATTTCATGGAAGAAAACGACGCCATTTATGACAAGAAGGTGGTAGTAGAAGCCGGAGATTCCAATGAGTTGAAGCCCGGGCAGATTGTATCATTGCGCAAATTGCGAGATGTTAATTCCAGCTTGAAGCGCCGTGATCTGAAGTTGGTGGAAGTTCGTGATGCGATTCCCGCTACTTCCAGTCCGTTATTGCAAGGGATTACCCGTGCTTCCTTGGGTACGAAGTCGTTCATTTCGGCGGCATCGTTCCAGGAAACCACTAAAGTACTCAATGAAGCGGCTATTGCTGGAAAGCGCGACAACTTGTTGGGCTTGAAAGAAAACGTGATCGTAGGGCATTTGATTCCATCTGGAACGGGCTTACGAGACTACGAACGCATCATCGTGGGTTCGCAGGAAGAGTACGATCAACTGCTGGCTTCTAAGGAGGAAGATTAACCAGTTGCCGGTGACCGGTGGCGAGTGGCCGGTAGTCGCCGGAAAATTTATAGAAACCGTCAGGTACTTGCCTGACGGTTTTTTGTTTTTATCGTATCTTTGCCATCGCTATGGGTACCTTGCTTGACATCGGACAAAAGCCTTACAACCATTATGGTGCATACTTACGTGCCAAATACAATGGTAAACGGGTGTTCAAAATCATCGTAGACGGTAATTTCACCTGTCCGAATCGGGACGGGAGCAAGGGATATGGTGGGTGTGCCTATTGCAACGTGGATTCGTTTACACCCGATTCTGCACGTAAGCTGCCCACGATACGTGAGCAGGTGGTAGAAGGTATCCAACGAGCGATAAATGGTTATGGCGCGGAGAAATTTGTTATTTATTTCCAGCCCAATACGAATACGTATGCCCCTGCACATTACCTGAAGGCGATGTACGATGAGGCGTTAAGTGTTGCTCCGGAACACGTGGTGGGACTGTCAGTCGGCACACGGCCCGATTGCATCGATTTTGAGAAGGTAGCGCTGTTGGAAAGCTATACCGATCGGTATGATGTGGACCTGGAAATGGGGATGGAATCCATTTACAACGATACATTGAATCGGATAAACCGTGGGTGCTCACACGAGGAATTGGAAACGGCACTCGGATTGGTACAAAGCAGTCCGTTGGATATCTGTGTGCACACCATCTTCGGGTTTCCCTGGGAGACCCGGGAAATGATGCTACGGTATGCCGACGAAATTAACCGTTTTCCACAAATTAAGTTTGTGAAATTGCATCACCTACATATTGTTGAGGGATCCATCATGGGTGTCCAATACAAGCGAAACCCGTTTCACGTGTTCAGCTTGGAGGAATATACCGATTTTCTTTGTGAGTTTATTCCCTTATTGCGGCCTGATATCGTCATTCAACGGCTGTTTGGACTCGCCGATCAGGAATTACTCATTGCACCCAATTGGGGTAAAGGAAAATCCGCGATCCAGACCTATATCGATAAAGCATTAGAGCGGCAAGGTGCCTACCAAGGGGCTAAATTCATCGCTCGATAATTGCCCGTAAATCGGCGGGAGAATACTTGATGGATTTGAGAGTTTTACGGTCTTCCGTGCGGTAAACCAAATACAAGCCATCCTGCTTTTCGTAAAAGCAAGGGGTGTTTCGCTCTTCTGAATAATACCGGACTGTTTCTTCTGCTTCTGCCAGCGATTTGCAAGCTTTGCTCATGTTTGATCGCTGTACCTCATCAAATAGCGCACTGAATTTATCAGCCAAGCCAAATTCCAATACGGCACCGGACAATACATACTGAATGTCGCAAAGCGCATCGGCTACCTCAACGAGGTCGTTGTTTGCAATGGCTTCTTCCAGTTCTTTTAGTTCTTCAGCAATCAGCGAAACCCGCAGCCGACAACGGTTTTCATTGGGGATCGTTGGCTTCTCAAGTATGGGATGTTTGAATGTTTTGTGGAATTCAGCAACAGAAGTTAGCGTTTTCGGGTCAGTCATTTTTCAAAGTAAAAAGTAAAAAATAAAAAGTAAAAAAGCTACTTGATGAAGTGTTTGAGTTGGATGATTTCTTTTTCTTCCAGGTATCGCCAACGGCCTCGGGGGAGATCTTTTTTCGTGAGATTGGCATAAACCACCCGATCCAGTTTAATAACGTCATATCCAAGGTGCTCAAAGATACGTCTAACGATCCGGTTTTTTCCACTATGAATCTGGATACCTATTTCCCGTTTGCTGCCGCCCTGTACGTAGCTTATGGCATCAGGTTTAATGAGGCCATCCTCCAATTCCAACCCGAACGAGATTTTATTGAGATCTCCTTGTGTGAGATTCTTGTCCAATTCCACGTTATATATCTTGACAACGCTGTTTCGTGGATGCGAAAGCTTTTCCGCCAGGTTGCCATCGTTGGTTAGCAATAACAGTCCCGTCGTATTACGATCTAATCTACCTACTGGGTAAATCCGTTCTTTTGATGCTTTAGCCACCAAATGCATAACCGTACGCCGTTCCTGGGGATCATCAGTGGTGGTAATGTAGTCTTTTGGTTTATTGAGTAGAACATATACCATCTTTTCGCGCTTGAGGCGTTCACCGTTATAACGCACTTCGTCTTTGGAAGGATCGACCTTCACACCCAATTCAGTTACAACTTCTCCGTTTACGGTAATGACTCCAGCCTCAATCAGTTCATCGGCTTTACGTCTGGAACAGACACCTGCATTGGCAATGTATCTATTCAGCCGTATCAGGCCATCACTCTCTGGTTCGCGTTTAAATGAAACATCGCTTCGTTCACGGCGCTTTTTTGAAGAATCGTAGGGGCGATTGCCATAGGTGCGTTTTCCGCTGTCATAGGGACGTTTATCGTTGTCGTATGGACGTTTGTCACTGTTGTATGGACGTTTGTCGTTATCGTACGAGCGCTTCTCTGTGTTTTTTCCATACGTTCTCTCCTTTCTATACGTTCTTTCGCCGGTAGAACCGAATGGCTTCTGTTCCCCGTCAGATCGCTTGTCCCGGTAATCGATTGATTTTTTTGTCGTTTCCCTGCCATCGTTTTTTGATGCATTCGGGCTCCGGTATTTGTGGTCGCTGTGTTTCGAAAAGCTTGAGGTTGATTTGCCGGGGCCGGGGCGTTTGGACTTGTCGTCACGACTGTTCCGTTTGTTACTAAATGGCATGATTTTTACCGTAAAAAATGTGAACTGCAAAGGTAGTCAAAAATATGGTCTTAAGGACAATAGCCGATGTTTTTTACATAGAAATAGCAGATTTGCTCGCGTTAATAAATGTTAAAAAACAGGGGGGATTTGCGTAACTATTTGTATATTAATATCATAATTTTTACTTTTGTCCCCAGCTTTTTGGATTAAGTAATACATGGCCTTATTTAATTTCTTGCGATGTGTTACAGAAAAGGTAATAAATGATAAAGAAACAACTGCTCTGTTGTAGCGCGGTTTTATCGTTGGTGTTGCTTTCAAAATTGTATTCATACAATCTCGTAGCCAATACAGAAACACCCGACGCGCTGCTGCACGACTCTCTATCTCAAGGAGAATTGTTGCAAGAAGATATCTCCAATATCCGCAACACCCCTTATTTTGCATCGCTGAATTTTGCAGACGAAACGTTGCCATTGGGCGACAGGCTAATCGAGAAGAAGATGCTGAAACACCTCAAAGAATATTCATTTGCGACGCGGCAGTCGCATCTTCTGCACCATAAAGCGTTAAAGACATTGCCGCGGGTGGCAACGATCTTACGCCAACATGGAATTCCTGAGGATTTTAAGTACATTCCATTGGTGGAAAGTGGTTTCACCAGCGGCACCACGTCCCATCGTGGAGCTTCCGGATATTGGCAGTTTATGCCAAATACGGCGAAGGCGTTTGGGCTGCGGGTCGATAACGTAACAGACGAACGTCAGGATGTTGAGAAATCGACTTTGGCGGCGGCTAAGTATCTCAAGGCGCTGTACCGCGAGTTTAATAGCTGGACACTGGTGGCGGCGGCGTTTAATATCGGTGAGGGTAATTTATTGCGCGCCATCAATCGGCAAAATGAGGATAACTATTTTCGGCTAAAGTTAAATCGTGAAACCGGCAGTTACGTATACAAACTGATTTCAGTAAAGGAAATCATCGAACATCCAAACCGGCACGGATATCGCACGAATACATTACTGGCTGATGCAACCGACAGCGATTCCCATACGTCCCACAAATTGTAGGGGAAGCTATCTGAGATCCACTATTTCCATTCCTGGATAATCGGTTTGCTTAAATACAAAGGTATCGGCGGGGATTGAAGGACTGGCCTTGGTATTTTTGAGCGTATAGGTGTATTTAACTCCGCTTTTGTCAAATATTGTTACATCGTATATCAGGTTTGTAGACTTGTTGATGCGTAACTTAATTTTAAAATATGGAGTTTGCGGGTCTTCAGGTGATAGTTCGACCACCCCCAACGGGATGCCGCCGGCCTGCTCGTTTGGAGCGGAGACATACTTGTATCCGTTGGTATAAAAGGAAAAGATCGTTGCAGGCGAAATGGCCCCCGACGAATTGTCGGCTTCGGTTACCTGCACTTCCTGTTCGTCTTTAAGAACCATCCATTGCGTTTTCCCGTCGCTAACGATGTCTTGACTGTTGGTTGTGATGCGGTATTTGCCTGTTTCGGCTACCATGGTAAGGGTACCTGATTCCGTGTAGTTCGTTTGCTGGGGTTGCTGAACGGTGAGGGTGAAATCGGTTCGAATGGATTTATATCCTTCGTAGGTTTGCGTTACTTTATTGAGTAAGGACCTGGCGGCAGCATCTGTCTGTGCATAGGCATGAATGGCAAATACAGAAAAGGACAGAAGTACCGAACAGCTAATGGTTGCTAGTTTCATCTTTATGCGTCTTTCTTCAACCCATCCAAAAACTGTTCCAATGAATATTCGTCAGGGAAAAGTACTTCCCGTGCTTTGCTGCCTTCGAATGGCCCTACGATACCTGCAGCTTCCAGTTGGTCAATAATCCGTCCAGCGCGATTGTATCCGAGTTTAAGTTTGCGCTGGATAAGCGATGTGGAGCCCTGTTGGTGCAATACTACGAGGCGGGCGGCATCCTCAAACATGGAGTCGCGATCTCGCATATCAAAATCTTCGATGCCGCCTTCGCCATCTTCACCTACATATTCAGGTAGCAGCAATGCCGATGGATAGCCGCGTTGGCCACCGATGAAATCGGAAATCTCTTCTACTTCAGGCGTATCTACAAATGCACACTGTATCCGTATCAGGTCGCTTCCGGTAGCCAGCAGCATGTCGCCTCGCCCGATCAGTTGGTCGGCGCCCCCCGAATCGAGAATGGTGCGGGAGTCTACTTTTGATAGTACCCGGAAGGCCAAGCGGGCGGGGAAGTTGGCTTTGATGGTACCGGTAATGATGTTTACCGATGGCCGCTGTGTAGCGATGACCAAATGGATGCCCACGGCGCGGGCCAATTGTGCCAGCCGGGCGATAGGGGTTTCGACCTCCTTGCCTGCTGTCATCATCAGGTCGGCAAACTCATCGACGATGAGCACGATGAATGGCAGGTAACGATGGCCTTCTTCGGGATTGAGCCTACGATTGATGAATTTAGCGTTGTACTCTTTCAGGTTGCGCACCTGTGCGTTTTTTAGCAGGTCGTAGCGGGCGTCCATCTCGATACAAAGCGAATTCAGCGTGTTGATCACCTTTTTAGTATCCGTGATGATGGCGTCCTCTTCCCCTGGTAATTTAGCCAAAAAATGGCGTTCTACTTTCTTAAACAGCGATAACTCGACTTTTTTCGGATCGACCAATACAAACTTTAGTTCCGCCGGATGCTTCTTGTATAGTAACGACGTTAGGATGGCATTGATGCCGACTGATTTACCCTGTCCGGTGGCCCCAGCCACCAACAAGTGGGGCATTTTGGCGAGGTCAGCAATATAGACTTCGTTTGAGATGGTTCTCCCCAAGGCAATGGGCAGGTCCATATCGGTATGTTGGAATTTCTCCGTTGCCAAAACCGAACGCATCGAAACCATCTCGGGGTGACTGTTGGGTACTTCGATGCCTATGGTTCCCTTACCGGGCATTGGGGCAATGATGCGGATGCCTAATGCAGCCAAGCTCAGCGCGATGTCATCTTCCAGATTTTTGATTTTCGAAATGCGGACGCCGGGCTTTGGAATGATTTCATAGAGTGTAACCGTGGGGCCGATGGTAGCTTTGATTTTTGCGATCTCTATGTTGTAATTAGCCAGTGTATCAACGATTTTGTCTTTGTTAGCTTCCAGTTCGTGGTTATTGACGGTAATTTTGCCTGAACCGTAATCGCGCAGCAAATCCAGCGTAGGGTATTGATAACTGGATAAATCCAATTTTGGGTCATACTGGCCTACTTTTTCCACCAATTCATCTGCTGTACTGGGCTTTTCTTCCTTAATAGGAGATACCGTAAGAGGAGGGGTAATCAGTTCGTTTTTTAGTTTTTCTTCGGGTCTTTCGATTGAAAAATCTAACCCGTCTTTCACCTCCTCCGGTTTCGGCTTCGGGGATGTGGTTAAATTCTGTTGCAGTTTTTCGGTGTCATTGTGTGGGCTGGCAGCTGTTTTCAACTGATTGGTAGCCGGCACTTCTTCTTCGGCAAGCTCCCTGTTTTTATTTAGCCGAAATTCTACCGGGTCAACCCGATACTCAGATTCATGCGCATACTGCTCTTGATCACGCGATCGGTTGGTTGGCTCTTTTTCCAGGGATTGCGATACGGAAGACCCAAGGCTTTTATTATTGAATCTGAAGTCAAAATTGAAGAACACAATCAGCACCGTTAACAGGGTAAAGATCAACAATCCGCCAACTCCCGGCACGCCGATTTGCGCAGCAAGCAATCGATTGGACCAGAATCCAAATTCGCCTTCAAGAAAGTGCGGATAATTGGTTACAAACCCATGGATAAATCCAAGCGTGAGCGACAGAAAGATGATCGTAAAGGCGGAATATCCGAAGGTTTTCCAAATAGACAGAAGTTTTACTTTGAATAATAATCGGTATCCAATGACAAATAGGATGCCTACAAAAATAAAGGATGCGATGCCAAACCACTTATAGATAAACTGATGAGCAAGCAATGCCCCGAATTTTCCCATCCAGTTTTGCACAACTGGCGGTTCGATACCCGCCAGGGCAAATTCTTCCCGGGTTTTGAATAATGTATGCCACCCGCCATTGGCTGCGGAAACATAGCTTTGATCTTCTTGCCAGGTGAACAAATAGGAGATAAAAGCGATGAGAAAGTATACGGATAATATGAGTGAAAACAGGCCTATTATCTTTACCAATTTATTGCCTAGTGCGTGATTTGATGGGGCATTGGATCTTGGCTTACGCTCACTCTTTTTGCGCAGGGAGGGCTTGCCTTCCGTATCATGCTGTGTGTTTTTTCTGAATGAATTCCCTTTTCCCGACATCGAAACGATACGTTATGTTTGAGACAAACTTACGGATTTTTTGCGCAGGTTGTAGCATTCTGTTTGTGATACCCGTTATGTATTTAGATAAGCAGAGAGGTATTTAGATTCGTAAAATTTTAATGAGACGATTTGGCGAAACAGTGAAAAGTAGCAGGGCGGTTGCCATCTTAATTTTTGCTGTTGGATTGGTGACACTAGGTGGTTGTTTGAAAGACGACAATGGCGTATATCAGATTTCGGCAGTACGGGCATTGAATGCCGTCCCGGGATCGGATCAATTGGATATCGCTTTGAATGAGAGTTGGCTGAATTATGTTCCGGAGACCGGTGAAGTTGAAGATTTTGCCTATCGCGATACATTGGCCTATAAGCGGGCATGGCCAGGTGCGCGGACGGTTAGGGTGTTTGAGCGGGGGAATACGACAAACAGCGGGCTGCTGGCGAAGGAAAATGCACAGTTTATTCCGGGTCAGTTTTATTCACTGTATGTAGTTGGACGTGAAGATGATATCGAATTGGTGGTGACCAACGATGACTTATCCGCACCGGAGGGGGGAAAAGCAAAGATTCGATGTATACATCTTAGTCCGGACGCGCCTCCACTGGATTTCGAGATTGAGGGAGCAGGCGATGTGGTGATGGTCACTGACCAAGCGTTCAAGGAAGCCAGTGATTTCGTTGCCGTTGACGGCGGAGAGGCCTATACGATCCGGTTCGAGGAGCACAGCAGCGGTAATGTGGTTCACACCTTCGAATTCACACCCAAAGCAGGGCTGATCTATTCCATATGGGTGCGTGGGCTACTTGAAAATGAAGGCGATGCAGCGTTGGAATTTGGCCATGATATTATTGTCCATTAACGATTTTCTCCATAAAGTTTAGGTTGATTGAATCTGCCGAGAGGCGGATGCCGCTCCCTCCCCGGGAGCGGTTTTTTTGTGCAATTTATTGAATTCCGTTCTTAATACAGTAAGCCAACCCAAATCGAAGTGTGTTTCTCAACGAGTCCGCGTAGGAAACTATTGAATTTAATTGACCTTGAACTCGACTTTCGTATCAATGGAAATTTCGACATCTTCTATTAGGACATTATCGTGGAAAGACGAATAATAACTACCGGTTGGGATCGCCTGATTGGCTGGGTTGGTAGTCCATGGAACCAGAAAGACGTATTGACGGTCCGACGGAGCAATATCTATAAAGCAGCCCGGCAGGAGGTTGTCAGTAAAATAAAGTTCAACACTTGAATCATACGGTTTTCCGATAAACACAGCCCCCTGACTATTTTCCGCGCTTTCTTTTCGGTAGATCGCTAAGAAATCACGTTGTTTATAAAACTGCTCATACAGCTTCTTTCCATCTTCGTGGGAAAGAGATACGGAATCATCTGAATGGTTGACTACCTCAAAGCCGACGGAAAAATTTCCCCCATTTTTCAATACGTTGCGTTTCTCACCATTTTCGTCTAGTACGACCAGTTTAAACGTTAGTTGCTCCAAGGGAGACAGGTCGCTTTTAGAACAGCTAGGTGCAAGTGAGGCGAAGATCGCTAGAAGCAAGGTTCCTTTTTGTAAATTCATAATTGTAAGGTTTGATGGCGGGTTAATTAAATCGGAGCGGCTAATTGGGTAGGATCGGCAAAACGGCCAACATGTTCATCAACGTTTAGGTAACGTATCGAATCGAAAAAATGCTACAGGTGAGCTTGTCGTTTTCTAAGTGGTTTGTATGTTACAGGTATAAGGGAGCGGTTTCGCGAAGTCGCGGTTTTGCGACTTCGCGGGCAATAGCGGACGGATGGCTATGTGGTGATCAGTAAAAAGTAGTTTTTCTTACCTCGTTGGACGATCAGATACCTGTCATTAACCAAATTTTCCAGTGAGAACCGTTGATTGCTATCATTGACTTTAATTTTATTAACCGATACACCACCTCCCTGTATCATTTTGCGGGCTTCACCTTTGGAGGGGAAGATGGAGGAAGAAACAGCTAAAAGCTCCAGTATGTCGATGCCTTCGCTCAGCTGATCTTTTGCTAGATGGAATTGTGGTATACCATCAAACACATCCAATACAGCCGAATGGGACATTCCTTCCAGAAACTCCAACGACCCGTTGCCAAACAGGAATTCGGATGTTTTCACGGCGGTTTCGTAATCCGCTTCGGAATGCGTGCGGATGGTGATGTCTTTAGCCAGGGCTTTTTGGACGATACGCAGGTGAGGAGCCGCGTCGTGCTCAGCGATCAGCGCGTCAATCTCTACTTCGGATTTCAATGTGAAAATCTTAATCCAGTTTTTCGCGTCGTCGTCACTGGCATTTAGCCAGAACTGATAGTAACGATAGGGGGAAGTTTTATTGGCATCCAGCCACACCGCACCGCTTTCGGTTTTGCCGAATTTATTGCCGTCGGCTTTTTTGATCAGTTTGGTCGTAAGCGCATAGGCGGTACCACTGTCTTTGCGGCGGATGAGCTCTGTGCCCGTGACAATGTTGCCCCACTGGTCGGAGCCTCCCATTTGGAGTATACACCCATGATGCTTCCAAAGGTAATAGAAGTCATATCCCTGTATCAATTGATACGAAAACTCGGTGAAAGATAATCCATTATCCCCTTCAAGGCGTTTTTTGACCGAGTCTTTTGCCATCATGTAATTTACGGTGATGTGCTTACCTACTTCCCGTATGAAGTCAAGGAAATGGAAACCTTTGAACCAATCGTAATTATTTACCAGGATGGCACCCTGCTCGGCATCTGAAAAGTCGAGAAACTTGGCCAGCTGTTTTTTCAGGCAGGCGATGTTGTGATTCAGGGTGTCTTCATCCAGTAAATTCCGCTCAGCGGATTTTCCCGATGGATCGCCAACCATGCCGGTGGCGCCGCCCACGAGAGCAACCGGCCGATGTCCCGCTTTCTGAAAATGAATCAATGTCATCAATTGCGTGAGATGGCCGACGTGCAGGGAATCGCCCGTAGGGTCGAAGCCTATATATCCGGCCAATTTCCCTTTTTGCAACTCCTCTTCGGTGCCGGGCATGATATCATGCAACATGCCCCGCCAACGTAATTCATCAACAAAACCCATGGTTATTTGTACGATTAAATTGCCTGATTAATACGGCGGCAAAGATAGTAGAATATCGGCGAAATTCGTTATCTTGGCACAATAAGTGCTCAATAATTGGAAAGTGGCGGATGAATTTCCTTTCACATTATTACTTCGAACGTTATAGCCATAATCCCGAATTGGTGCTCGGGTGCATATTGCCGGATCTTATTAAGAATGCCGACAGGCATGTAAATGTTTTGCCTCAAAAGTACGAAGACCGTTTCGGTAACAATCCTAAACTTCAGCATATTTACCACGGATGGATGCGGCACGTAGAGGCCGACCGCTATTTTCATGGTTCCTCTTTTTTTTATGATCACACCCATCAGTTGAGGATCTTGCTTGCCCCGCTTGTGGAAACCACGGTGATCCGCCCCTCGTTCTTGTCACACATTGCTTTGGAACTGCTCCTTGACCACCTGTTACTCCACCACAAGTGGGTGCACGAATCGGATTTTTACGAATACCTGGCCGCGGCGGATCGAGACGTAACAGACCGTTTCCTGAAATTATGCGATGTTCCGGACACAACATTTTTTTTTACGTATTTCAACAGCTTCATGCGTGCGCAATACATGGCTAGCTACCGTGAGTTTGGTCAGATCACCAATGCGATGATCGCAATCTGTCGTCGCTTATGGGATGTGCAACTGGATGGTGATCAATGCAGTCGGATCACAGAAGTTATCACGAACTACGCGATGAAACTCGATGACGAATTTCCCCTTATTTTTGAGGAGATCCAATCCAAACTTTCCTAAGCTTATCCAAGCTTTCGGTATTTTTCCCTAAGTTTGACCCATTGAAATGGGCTTTATAGTACCGTTGTATGGCGAATAAACTTTTCCGCAAAAAAAATGTAGCGCAAATTATCCGGGCATCGCAGTCTGATGGAAGTGGGGGGCTAGCTAAAATATTGGGTGTCCGTGACCTGGTTTCGCTAGGAATAGCGGCCATTGTAGGTGCGGGAATTTTCAGTACGATCGGATTGGCTAGTTTTAACGGTGGGCCAGCGGTGTCGTTGCTGTTTGTTTTCGTAGCGATTGCCTGTGTGTTTACGGCATTGTCGTATGCACAGTTTGCCAGTACCGTACCTGTCTCAGGAAGTGCCTATACCTATGCTTATGTTGCATTTGGCGAACTGTTTGCTTGGATTATCGGCTGGGCACTTATTCTGGAGTATGCCGTATCAAACATGGTGGTGGCTATTTCGTGGTCGCAATACTTTGTAAGCATGCTTGAGGGATTCGGTATTCATTTGCCCGGATGGCTTACCATGGCACCGGGGTATGCTACCGAAGCTTACGCAAAAATGCAAACGCAGGGGCTTGATTCGCTATCCGGGATTGAACGGGGAGCAGCCGCTGCTTATGAACAGGCTCCTAAATGGGGTGATTTTCCCCTAATATTTGACCTACCCGCTGGCCTTATCACCTTTTTGGTAACCTGGCTCGTCTATATCGGTATTAAGGAATCGCGCACGGCAAGCAACGTGATGGTGGCTATAAAAATAGGCGTTATTTTATTCGTTATTTTCGGCGGTGCTTTTTTTGTTAAGCCCGAAAATTGGACCCCTTTTGCACCAAACGGCGTCGAAGGTGTATTGAGTGGTGTGGCTGCGGTATTTTTCGCATTCATCGGATTTGACTCCATCTCCACCACGGCCGAGGAATGTAAAAATCCGCAACGGGACCTGCCTAAGGCCATGATTTTATGTTTATTGATTTGTGCGGTGCTCTATGTGTTAATTACCTTGGTATTGACCGGTATGGTAAATTACACAGAAATGAATGTCAAGGATCCGTTGGCCTATGTATTTGAATACGTAGGCTTGGACTACATGGCAGGAATTGTATCCGTCACTTCCGTCGTTGCAATAACGAGTGCGCTGTTGGTTTTCCAATTAGCTCAACCGCGTATTTGGATGACAATGAGCCGGGATGGCCTGCTTTGGAAGCGTTTTGCTACGATCCACCCGAAATATAAAACGCCTTCTTTTGCCACCGTCGTAACGGGTGTTCTGGTGGCCGTGCCTGCCTTATTTTTCAAAATGGATTTCTTTGTGGATCTGACAAGTGTAGGTACATTTTTCGCCTTTATTCTGGTATGTGCCGGCGTGCTGTACATGGACCATACGGGCATTTCCAGGCAATCCCGTTTCAGGGTGCCCTATATCAACGGCAAATATTTGATCACGATTGGGTTATTAATCGCCGTATGGAGTGTTTACCAATACGGGCAAGAAACAATTGCAGAATGGCGCAGACTGTCGGTTGCCGAAATCCTAGAACATAAAATACTTATCATCGTATTTTGGTTAGTTTGGGTCACACTTTGTATCCTGGGGTATAGGCATCGGTTTTCGGTGTTGCCCGTTGCGGGAATTCTTATCAACCTGTACTTGATGTCGCAACTGGGTGCGAGCAACTGGTTTATTTTTTTGGTATGGTTGCTTATCGGCCTGCTGGTATACTTCGGGTACGGTTATCGGCATTCCAAGTTGAATAGCATCAAGGAATAGTATCAATGGCTGTTGCTTTAGGTGCCGAATTGCGTAACTATGCGTATTTCAACGTCAAAACGTGTTAAAAATTGTTAAATTAATAAAAAACTTCTATCTTTGTTTACACAGTTTAGACGCTTTATTCTACCTTTGTAATACGGTTTGGGAGTGGTGAATGATTAAATTTAAGTCAAATCAGATCATTTCGCCGTAATCTGACCAGAAATATATGAGAAAGTTTTTACACCACATCGTTGTTATCCTAATAGTAAGCGCTACGGTTTTTGCCGGGGAAGCCAATGCTGTGCAGCATTCTGTGGCAACTGCAACGGATACCACACGTGTGGCGAAACAAGGCGAATCCCAATCCAGTACGCTGCTATTGTCCGATTCGGAAAAACGTGCTCAACGGTCATTTTTTTCTTCATTACGTAATTTTTTTCCCTTTCGTATCGGCAATAATCCTGCGGATAATGAAAAGCTGTTGAGCAGTGTTAAAGTATTTCCTAATCCGGTTGTCGATCAGATCAGTTTATCTTTTCGACTGAGCAAACAAATCTCGGTATCGATTAAGGTAATGGATGCATTGGGCAATGAGGTGATGACCTTGTTAAATCAAGAACTTGATGCGGGCTCCCAAAGCCATGTCTTCGATACGAGTAATAAATTAACTAACGGTTTCTATTTTATTCGTGTATCCGCGGGTACAGAAACGGTCGTCAAGCGTATCTCTGTCTTGTAACAACTTACCCCGTTGGGGAGTATACTACCAAAAATTCATTCCGGGTCTAACCAGCGACCATCTTCGCGTATGATTTCGATAAGTTCATCCAGGGCGCTTTCTGAAGAAACGTTTCGTTTAACGACTTCTTTGCCACGATAGAGCGTGATTTTGCCCGGGCCCGCACCCACGTAACCATAATCAGCATCGGCCATTTCCCCCGGACCATTCACGATACATCCCATAATCCCGATTTTGAGTCCTTTCAGGTGGTTTGTGCGGCTGCGTATCATTTGTGTGGTTTCTTGCAGATCAAAAAGTGTACGGCCGCAACTCGGGCAAGAAATATATTCTGTCTTGGAAATCCGGGAGCGAGTAGCTTGTAAAATTCCGAAGGAAGCAGATACCAATTTGTCAATCGGCGTGGCGGGCGAATCAATCCAGATACCACTGCCCATTCCATCCACTAGGAGTGCTCCGAAATCAGTTGCTGCATAAACCTGTAACTTTGATAGCGGTTCTTCCGGATCCATCAAATCGCCCGGCACTGCAGAAAATTCTTGGGCCGGATAGTGCCGGCGGATAATGACAGGATTATTCAACCCGATTTCAGACAGCGCAGCAAAAAACAGGCGTTGGTCTGCCATCCCATGGATTACGTTTGTTTCCAGCAAAAAGACGATCGTTTTATCGATTGGTAGGGCTTCAAACTCGGAAGTGGCCAAATCGGCATAGCTGATCCGTACCAGATTAAGATAGGGATCCCGCAGATCGGCTTCTATAAACCCTCGTAAGGTATATATCGGATGTATATTAGCCTTATTTTTAATGGTTTTCCAGGTAGGATAATCATAAAGCTGCTTGAGGTTCCCAGGCATCGTAAATGAGGGGAGTTGATCTGCCAGATAAACAAAATCAACCGACTGTTCACCCATATGGTATTTGTCAAGCAACCAGTCATATTTATACCCCACATCCGTGAGGATTGCGGGGTCCTTTAGTGCTGTCTGAGAAATGTCGACGACAACCCGTGGTACCAGTGAACCGCCTATAAATGCATTCGTTTCGGCAGTCATGTAAGGCTGGATAACGGGTTGAGCCATGGGCACTGGGAGCGTGTTATCCATTGCTTTTTGAACGGCGGTCTCTCGTTGACGGTTGGTATACCTGTTTACTAATGCAATGGCTACGGGGGCTTCAAATTCGGGTTCTTCGGTCAATGACACACGGACCGTATCGCCCAACCCATCTTCGAGAAGTGTGCCAATGCCTACAGCGGATTTGATACGCCCATCTTCGCCGTCTCCTGCTTCAGTAACACCGAGGTGCAGGGGATAGTTCATTCCCTCGGCTACCATTTTTTCCACCAACAATCGGTATGCACGCACCATCACCTGAGGGTTGCTGGATTTCATGGAAATAACGAGGTCAAAATAACTGAGGTCTTCGCAGATACGGATAAATTCCATTGCAGACTCTACCATACCTTCCGGCGTATCCCCGTAGTGGCTCATGATGCGGTCCGAAAGAGACCCATGGTTCGTGCCAATGCGCATGGCTGTGCCGTATTCCTTACAGATTTTTACAAGCGGCGCGAATTTGGTGTAAATCCGTTCCAATTCGGCGCTGTATTCCGCTTCGGTATAATGGAGTTGATCAAATTTCTTTTTATCGGCATAATTGCCCGGATTGATGCGTACTTTTTCGACGATGCGCGCGGCCACTTCCGCCGCATTGGGAGTAAAGTGAATATCCGCAACCAATGGAACAGGATAACCCCGTTTGCGAAGCTCTTTTTTAATTTCAGCTAGGTTGTACGCTTCTTTGATACTGGGTGCAGTAATACGTACGTATTCGCAGCCTGCGTCTACCATACGAATGGTCTGTTCCACAGAACCTAGGGTGTCCATGGTATCGACGGTGGTCATGCTCTGGATACGGATGGGATTCTTGCCGCCCAAGGGTACGTCACCAATGGCCACTTCGCGGGTATGCCACCTGGAATATTCGGTCAACGAATGACAATAACCTCCCGGTAAGATGTTTCCTGTTTTTGTATCCATATCCGGTTACAAAGTTAGGGATAATGATTAATATATTCAGATTAACCGATCTTTAATCACCAGTGTACCTGCAATTTTGTCGTGTAAGCATTGTTGTCTCCGGTCGAAGAAACCCGAAAGGAAGCCGAAGCCCAGTGTTGCAACACCGACCAGTTTAGCTAGGTTACGCGCCAGCGCCCTGCCATAGCCAACCGGCTTGCCCTGTTCATCGGTTACCTTCACACCAATAAGCATTTTGCCGATGGATGCCTGTTTCCTGGAACCTTCTAGAATAACGCATGCAATAAACTTGAAAATGGGAACAAGTGAAAGGCCCATGATAAGCGTGGGAATGCGTGTTTGGTCATTTGCGGTGCCGCCGAGGTAGATGGCAGCCAAGACTGCATAGCCACAAAATGCGAAGAAATAATCAATAGCCGTAGAAAGCAGGCGCATATCCAGTGAAGCGAAATATTGCGGCGCTGTGGATTGATGGACAACGTTCAATTGGTTGCTGAGCGTCTCCAGTTCCCGCAGTTCTTTAAATTCGGGGTGCCCTACCGGTTTTACAAAGTCCGTAGGGTGGAGGTTCATCGCACGCAATTCCTCCAGCGAAAACGGTCCTTTGGGTTTTCCTTGGATAACCACCTCATATTGATCGGAAGGATTCATTAGTCATACCGTTTTACGGTAAAGGAGGAAAGCCCGCCCTTTAGATTCACGGTAAACCGGTTGCTAGCACGATCGAACCCTTCGGTTATATATGAGCCGTCATTTTGTTTCGTAAAGCCGGGGAAATCTCGTGAGGAAAGACCGGAATTAATTACAATTCGGCATGCAGCGGCTTTCGGGATTTCAATTTCGACACTGGCCACACCCGATTCTGCGGTAATGACCGTTTCTTCCAAAGGCATACCCATTTTGGCTTCAAAAGAGGCCGCCCCCCCTTTAAAATGCAGGCTGGCTACTTTATACGTTGTCAGGTCAAACTCGGCCGATCCGGCACCCATATCAAGGTTGATATGCCAAATAGGGTTAACATTTAAACTGATTTTAGCCCAATTTTCATCGCCATTTACATTCCAATTGCCCTTTTTCTGATCCGTCATTCGGAAGGTGAGGTTTGCATTGGAACCATTTGTTGTGGTTTCTAAATAATGTGTCCCAATTGTACTCGTTGCCTCGGCACTGAACAGTTTGTCGGTGAGGCCTTCGATCTCATATTCTACGGCTCCTCCCTTAATCGTAAGATGTGCGGTGGTCACTGTAGCGTCATAGTCATGGGTAAATGTTTGATCGGATTTTTCCAATCGCTTTCCATCGGTTGCCGATGGTCTGCTTTCGTTATGCCAGCTTTTGTTGTCGAATACCCACCAGTCGCTGCGGGGAGGAAACATGCCACGGTAAGCGAGAAAAGCCAAAGCAGCTATCGTAACGACAATGGATACGGCATTTCCGATACCCCGCCGTGGCACTAATAGATTTACTCCAACGACAATCAGGATCACTGGCCACATACTGAATACCGATCGCCAGTAAAAATTGATGATATCTAAGTTGTTCAGTAACAGGACACCCCCCACAAACAGTAGGATGAGTCCCCAACTCAATTTTTCTTTATTCATGATCTTGGCTCATTTCGTGTAAGAATGTTCTTCGTCGCTACCATCTATCGGCTGTTCGGGTTCTTGGCTCGGCCTGTTTTCTTTTTCACGCCGAAAGATAGGTTGCCTGCTGTTGAAGGCCCCTACAATGCTTGCTAATCCCATGAGGATGATGAGTACCGGCCAATAGCGGGCAAAATCGCGCCAGTAAAACACATCCAATTGATGGAGTAGGAAAAATATTCCTACCGCTAATAGAATTAATCCGGCTATGTATCTGTCTTTTGAAATTCCTCTGTTGGGAGTTTTCGGTGTATAGGGGGGATAAGTTGTGAATGCTGGGTCTGTTTTTTCCCGGTAGTTTACATCGAACGGGTCTTGTGGCAACGAGAATGCTTTTACAGGAAGAACAATCCATAAAACAATATAAACAATCGGTCCTAATAGCCCGATACCCATGTAACCCGAAAAGAAAACGCTAAGTACAAATGCCAGCCTTACCCAGGTTTTATCTATTCCGAAATAGACACCTAATCCTGCGCAAACACCAGCCACTGCTCCTTCGTGGGGGATTCGTTGAAGTTTTTTTTCCATGATCCATCCATTTTAGCTGTTACCATATTGAGGTTTTATCACGATTTCATCCACGTGGGCGCCTACGCTTACCTGCAGACAGGTTACAATCGCTGTAGCGATGTCTGTTGGCAGTATAAACTGATCGGCAGGAACCGTTGTTCCTTCCCATGAAGCCGTCAATGTAGAACCGGGTATGATTTCAGTCACCTTTATTCCATATGGCCTAACTTCATCCCGCAATACCTGAGTTAGACCCCGCACCGCATATTTTGTTACAGTGTAGGTGGCAGCAGATGAAACGGGCTCTCTGCTTGCTATAGAGCTGATATTGAAAATGTGACCTTTGCGGTTTTTGCACATACTACGGGCAACCGACCGGGACAACCGATGGGGGGTACGGTAATTGATCTGCATTTGCAGATCGAAGTCTTCATCGGATTCATTTAGCAAGGAAACTGGTCTGAATATGCCCACGTTGTTCACGAGGATATCTACACGAAGGATTCGCTCTTCTACCCAATGAATCAGCTTTGTTAGCTGTTCATTATCCCCAAAGTCACAAGCAAAGTACTGCACGGTAATGTCCGGATTGCTTTCTTCTAGCCGGATCTTCAGTGTTTCAAGCGATTCACGGTTGCGGGCGGACAATAACAAATTACAGCCGCATTCAGCAAGCTTTTCGGCAATGGCGAGTCCCATTCCCTTGGTTGCGCCCGTTATCAGCGCAGTTTTATCAGTAAAAAGTGGCATGGCAATGCGTTTGATGTCAAAGTTAAGAAGTTTATCAGCGAGTAGGTCAAACAATGGGGCGCTTATTTTCGTTCATATCGGTAAAACGTGTATATTTAGCCGGTATTGCTTGCCGCCTGTTGATTAACGTTGGATAGCGAATTATGTTTTTTACCTACTTCGGTCAATACTTATTACTGCTGAGAGCGGTATTTAGACGGCCTGAAAAATGGAAAATTTATTGGAAGGAAATCATTCACGAAATGAATGAAATTGGGGTAGGCTCGTTGGGATTGATTGCCATCATTTCTACATTTGTCGGTGCGGTAATGACTATGCAGATTGCCTTTCAATTGGTTTCAGATTTGATTCCGACCTCCGTCATCGGGCAGATTAACCGCGACTCGAGTATATTGGAATTAAGTCCTACGATTACGGCATTGGTATTGGCCGGAAAAGTGGGGTCATCCATCTCCTCCCAAATTGGATCCATGCGTGTTACCGAACAGATTGATGCACTCGAAATTATGGGTATCAATGCGCCCGGTTACCTGATTCTCCCCAAAATATTGGCGGGTATTACGATGATTCCGGTGCTGGTGATCATGTCTATTTTCCTGGCGTTGATGGGTGGACTGTTGGGGGGATCCCTTTCCGGTGCGGTCACACCGGCGGATTACCTAAACGGTATCACGGATGGGTTCAGGGGTTATACCGTCGCGGTGGCCCTGGTCAAGGCATTTGTATTTGGGTTTATTATCACATCGGTTTCGGCTTTCAAGGGTTTTTATGTGCGGGGTGGAGCCTTGGAAGTCGGGCAAGCCAGCACCCGTGGAGTAGTCATCAGCTGTATTTCTATTTTGGTCGCCGACTACATTGTCACGGCATTGATGCTTTAGCTAGTTACCGTTACTTCATATGATAGAAGTTCAAAATATCCATAAATCGTTCGGCGATAACCATGTATTAAGGGGCATAGATGCCAAGTTTGAACCCGGTAAAATCAGCTTGATCATTGGGGGATCGGGGTCGGGCAAGAGCACATTATTGAAATGCATGGTTGGGTTGCATGCTCCGGAGCAAGGTAAGGTAATATATAACGGAGAAGACTTTACGCGGATGGACTTCGAAGCACGGATCCCTATCCGGAAGGAGATTGGGATGCTGTTTCAGAATTCCGCATTGTTTGATTCGATGACCGTTGAGCAGAACATTATCTTTCCGCTGGAAATGTTCAGCGAGATGAGCCGGAGTGAGAAGGTAGATCGGGCCAACTACTGCCTGGAGCGGGTAAACCTCGCAGGTCGCAATAAACTGTATCCGGCAGAGCTTTCAGGGGGGATGAAAAAACGTGTGGGGATAGCCCGGGCCATCAGCATGAGCCCCAAGTATCTGTTTGTTGATGAACCAAACTCGGGCCTTGATCCCGAAACGGCCATTCTGATTGACGAGCTGATTTCAGAGCTGACGGATGAATATCAATGTACTACGGTTGTCGTGACCCACGATATGAATTCGGTAATGGGGATCGGGGATTACATTCTCTTTCTCTATAAAGGCCAGAAATGGTGGGAAGGGTCTAACAAGGAAATCGCCCATACGGATGTGGAAGAGTTAAATAATTTCGTTTTCGCGAGTCCTTTTATGAAGGCAGCCAAGGAGCGGTTTTGATACGTAGGTTCACACAACGGTGCGTACTTGCGAAATCCTTGACGTTCTCTGCGTGAAACCACCTATATCTCTTATCTTTGCCTGAAAGTAAAAAAGTAATTTTATCTTGGCAAACAGCATCCAACTTCTTACTCCCCAGTACTGGGAAGACTATGAACTAATCGATTGCGGCAATTTCGAAAAATTGGAACGCTTTGGCGATGTCATACTCATCCGTCCGGAACCCCAGGCCGTATGGCCGAAAGGATTGTCTGAATCGGAGTGGGCTAAACGGCACGATATCCGTTTCCAGGGGCGATCGGCTACCAGTGGCGATTGGATAAAAAAGAATCCGAAACTGCAAGATCGGTGGCACATCGGATACCGTAATCCAGAAGTCGGCATCAAATTCCGCCTTGGACTCACGTCATTTAAACATGTAGGGATTTTTCCGGAGCAAGCGGTGAATTGGGATTATATCTCCGAGACGGTCAAGTCATTTTCTACGAAACAATCCAAAGTATTGAATCTTTTTGCCTATACGGGCGGAGCCTCGTTAATTGCGCGGGCGGCAGGTGCCGATGTGACGCACGTGGATTCTATCAAACAAGTAGTTACATGGGCCAACGAGAATCAGGAATTATCGCGACTTGCGAATATCCGGTGGGTGGTAGAAGACGCACTTAAATTTGTCAGGCGTGAACTCAAAAGAGGAAACCGCTATCAAGGTGTGATTCTGGACCCACCTGCGTATGGGCACGGTCCGAAAGGGGAGAAGTGGAAACTCGAAGATCATATTGCGGAAATGATGCGCGATGTGGTACAGCTACTCGATCCTAAGGAGCACTTTTTGATTCTCAATACATATTCGCTGGGATTTTCCTCCGTGATCGTCGAAAACTTGGTTAAATCGGCAATGCCAACTGTACAGAATCTGGATACAGGCGAGCTTTACCTGCAGGCGACAGCGGGAAGTAAGCTACCCCTGGGTGTTTTTGGTAAATTCAGGAAATTTTGATGGACTTATTTACGCACGATAAGGAAGTTAGCTGGGAAACGTTGGGGGGTGGTGTTAGCCGTAAAGTCATGTCTCATTCCCCGGATCTCATGATAGTCAAGGTACGTTTCGAAGCCGGAAGTATTGGGTCATTGCACCAGCATCCGCATACCCAAATCAGTTACGTGGAGGCGGGCCGTTTTGAATACACCATTGGAGACCAAATGGTGGTCATGGCGTCTGGCGATAGCTGCCTGATTCCGCCTGATGCGCTTCATGGCTGTTTGTGTTTGGAGGAGGGGGTACTCATTGACTCATTTACGCCCGTCCGCGAAGATTTTCTTCCTATTCAAACACTACCGTCCGATTCCCGGTGATGATCACCCGGTCTTCAATGACCATTCTAAGCGCCTTGCTAAGCACCGATTTTTCCACTTCTTTTCCCGCTCTGACCATGTCTTTTACGGTAAAGCTGTGGTTCACCGGCTTAATGTCCTGAGCGATAATCGGGCCTTGGTCGAGATCGTCGGTCACGAAATGGGCCGTTGCACCAATCAGTTTCACGCCTCTTTCGTGTGCCTGCTTATACGGATTGGCGCCGATAAATGCAGGGAGAAACGAGTGATGAATATTGATGATCCGTCCGGGATAACGCGATACAAAATCCGAAGAAAGAATGCGCATGAATTTGGCGAGAACCAAGTAATCGGGTTGATACGTTTCAACGGTTTCAGCCACTTCTTCCTCAAACTGTTCCTTCGACTTGCTTTCATGGCTGATGTGATGAAACGGGATATCGAACCGTTCGGTAAATGCACGTAATGTATCGTAATTTCCCACTACGCAACAAACTTTCGCGTCCAGCGTATTGAAAAAGTGGCGAACAATGATGTCGCCTAGGCAATGATGCTCTTTGGTTACCAGGATGGCCAGCCGTTTTTGCTCTGGCGGATTTACCACGACCGTTGCCCCTTCGGGTAATGCGGCGGTTAAATCGGCGGTGAGCCGGTCGTTATCTTCGGCTTGTCCGGCACAAACGATACGCACATAGAAGCGGTTGGCAGCTTCATCCACGTATTCCCGCATGGTGACGATGTTAAGACCGTGATTTGCGACAGTATTAGAAATGGTGGCTACCAAGCCAACCGCATCGCGGCATTGAATAAGAATAAGCGTTTGGTTCGTCATTGCGTATCGTTAGGCTACAAGCTCTTCTTCTGTTGTCTTTCGATCTTCGGCAATGTCTACCTCAATGCGCAGGTTGTTTACAATATGCTTCTGTCGATCAGGCGTATTTTTGCCCATGTAATATTCCAGCAATTGAATGATTTTCAATTCCTTCAAGAGAATCACAGGATCCAATCGCATGTCTTTTCCGATAAACAAGCCGAATTCTTCCGGTGAAATTTCTCCAAGCCCTTTGAAGCGGGTAATTTCCGGTTTACCCCCTAACTTGAGAATGGCGCGCTGGCGTTCTTCATCGCTGTAGCAGTAGATGGTTTCTTTTTTGTTACGCACGCGGAAAAGGGGGGTCTGTAAGATAGACACGTGGCCCGCCTTGACCAAATCCGGGAAAAACTGGAGAAAGAAGGTCATCAGCAGCAGCCGAATGTGCATCCCGTCGACGTCGGCATCCGTAGCGATGACAATGTTGTTGTAACGCAGTCCGTCGAGCCCATCTTCAATGTTGAGCGCATGCTGCAGCAGGTTGAATTCCTCGTTTTCATACACGACCTTTTTGGTAAGGCCAAATGCATTCAGGGGTTTGCCCTTGAGGCTGAATACCGCTTGTGTCTGTACATCGCGCGACTTGGTGATGGAACCACTGGCGGAATCCCCTTCGGTGATGAACAACGTGGTTTGCTGTGCCAATTCATGGTTTTCTCCGTAATGAATTTTGCAATCGCGCAACTTCCGGTTATGTAAGGAGGCTTTTTTTGCTCGTTCGTTAGCCAACTTCTTGATACCTGCAATGTCTTTGCGTTCACGTTCGGACTGTAGTATGCGTTTCTGCAAGGCGTCGGCGGTATCCGGATATTTATGCAGGTAGTCGTCCAGGGCCTTTTTTACAAAATCATTGATAAAGGTCCGCACGGTGGGGCCTTCGGGTCCGATATTCTGAGAACCGAGTTTGGTTTTGGTTTGAGACTCAAAAACCGGTTCCTGTACTTTGATGGCGATAGCCCCAATGATGGAAGCACGGATATCCGAGGCATCGAAGTCCTTTTTGTAAAACTCCCGTACAGTTTTGACCAATGCCTCCCGGAATGCTGCTTGATGTGTGCCTCCCTGTGTGGTGTGCTGGCCATTTACAAACGAATAATATTCCTCGCCGTATTGCTGGCCGTGGGTGATGGCTACCTCAATATCATCTCCTTTAAGGTGAATGATGGGATAGCGCATGGATTCGGCGTCGATATTGCGCTCAAGGAGATCTTTAAGGCCATTTTCGGAAACAAATTTCTGCCCGTTAAAATTGATGGTCAGGCCCGAGTTAAGAAAGACATAATTCCAGATCATGTTTTCCACAAACTCCAATCGGTAGTGGTAATGACGGAAAATGCTGTCGTCTGGATAAAATGTTACGGCCGTACCATTCCGTTGGGTAGTGGTTTTTTCTTCATCCTTTACCAATTCGCCTTTGCTGAATTCGGCGATACGGGTCTTGCCTTCGCGGTACGATTGCACGGTAAAGGAGGTGGAAAGTGCGTTTACCGCTTTGGTACCTACACCGTTAAGGCCTACTGATTTTTGGAAAGCCTTGCTATCGTATTTCCCACCTGTGTTGATTTTGGAGACTACGTCTACTACCGAGCCAATCGGAATGCCGCGCCCAAAATCGCGTACGGATACCTTATGTTCGTTTACGGTGATTTCGATGGTCTTTCCAGCGCCCATCACAAATTCATCGATGGAGTTATCCACTACTTCTTTCAGCAATACGTAGATGCCATCGTCGTAGGCAGAACCATCGCCCAATTTACCGATGTACATCCCCGGACGCAACCGGATATGTTCTTTCCAGTCAAGCGAACGGATACTATCTTCGTTGTATGCGGTCATTTTTATATCAGCTTTCGGCTATCAGCTAAATTTCGTTTTGCAATAATACTGAATTTTGTTGATTTTTTCTTGGAGGCGTGCTGACAGACTGTTGTCATCGGCGGATGGTTTCTTTGTGTCATGGATCAAAAACATCAAGTTATGAGTACTTCACAAATTTTAAGCAAAGCAGAGTTATTGAATCATTGGCAGGGGCATCGCCGGCTGACGCGCCGGGTTATCGAGGCATTTCCGGCGGACAAGCTATTTACCTTTTCAGTAGGGGGGATGCGGCCATTTGCCGACTTAGCTAAGGAGATGCTTTCCATTGCTGTTCCGGGTTTGGAGGGTATCGTGAATCGCGCCGAAGGTGCTTACGAAGAAAGCCAGCCCGATATCACCACCAAGGAGGCGTTATTGCGTCGTTGGGATGAGGCTACGCCGCGTATCGATGCGCTTTTCGATCAGATTCCCGAGGCAGACTTCCACGAGACATTTAATCTTTTCGGGCAGTTCAATTTTCCGATTATCGAAAACATCCTTTATTTTATCGACAATGAAATCCACCACCGCGCACAGGGATATGTGTATCTCCGTGCGTTGGAAATTCAGCCGCCTTTTTTCTGGGAACGGTAAAATCGATCGTGACAAGCCGCGGCCTAACGAAAATTAACGGCCGCGGCTTCGAGTATTTCGGCGATGCGTCGGCGCAGGCTGTCCGGTTCGATCACCTGCGTACCATCGCCAAACATGAGCAACCAGCGAGGAAACTCATCGTGGGTATCCTGCGTTTCAAATTCCATTTCTACATGCGATCCGCAGTCGCGCTCGGATACAAAACCATGGTAGCCGCGTTGCCATTTGAGGTAGCCGGCTAGGTCCTTCGTTACACGGATGCGGACTTTTGTTTTGGGCGTTTGGTTACGCGCCTGCTCACGTTCCTCCATAAATTGACCCAACGTCGGATGTTCCTGTTCAAACGGTTCGCCTAACAACCGCAGCTGGGCAATGCGGTCGGCGCGGAATTGCCGATAGGCCTTGCGTGCATGACAATAGGCATAAATATACCAATAGTTCATTTCGTGAAACATGCCCACGGGCTCGATGATCCGGTGTTGCGGCAATTCATCGCGCAGGCCCTTGTAAGACAGCGAAACCTTGATGCGTTGCGCAATGCTCTCGAACAATGTGCTTAAGGCATGGGGAACATTGGCGTTGAAAATTTCATAACCAGGTTTGGCCATGACAATTTTGGATTCAATGTTGGTTAACCAATCCTTTTCGGTCATCCGAAGCACCGCCTTGATTTTATACAGCGCCGCTTCGTAATGCTCTTGCAACTTGCGGTCCATAAACTTCCCCATCAGCTTTTGGGCGCCCACAAAACTCAACGCCTCTTCTTTTGTAAACAGTACCGGTGGCAGGCGGTATCCATCCACAATACTGTAGCCGGATCCTGCCTCACCGAAAATGGGAACACCCGCCTGTTCGAGACTACGGATATCCCGGTAAATGGTACGCAGGCTCACACCGAATCGGTCGGCGAGCTCCTGCGCCTTTACCACGCGTTTGGATTGTAACTGGATGTAGATGTTCACAATCCGATCAAACCGTTTGGCGGTGTCTACGGCCATGTGCGTTAATTTTGGGGTTGTACCTGTACCCGAATCCCTTCGCTGTGGCTGCTGAACTCCGGTGCATACATACACTGGATGGTGCTGATGCCATTCGAGAAATCGCCTGCCTGTGAAACAAATACGGGATATTCAAATACATACGTTCCTTTACGCAGGTGATCGAAAAAGAAGTTGGTTGCCACGTCGCGCGTACTCTCATAATATCCCAGTCCACCTTGGTAACGGTAGCCGCTCAGCACATTGATGGGTTCGAAGCAAGCTGCCCGCATATCTTTCAGGTGTACATATTCCATGTCGCGGTCTACACGCAGTTCAATGCGCACGGTTACCTTGTCGCCCACTTTCAGCGGGTTATCTGCCGTGATTTCGTCCAATACTGGCCCCTTGTCGGTACTTCGTTGGATAAAGAGCTGCTTGCGTAGGCTCAATGGCGTTTCCGCTCCGGTAATTTTATCAAGATCTTCAAAATATTGCCAGTAGACGGCACCCCAGGCCACGCCTTCGTTTTGGGCTTTATCCACCTTGACGGAAATATTGCCCATATCAGCCGTGATGGCATCGCCGTCGTAGCGTTTTTTGAAGTAACCGGTACCGGCTTCTGTTTTGATCTCGGTAGACCGGATCGTTTCTTTACCGAGCGAAATGGTTACCGCGGGCTCATTGACGAGCCAATCGCTGCCCCGCAATAGCAGGGCATAGATGGCATCGGAAGTAGCCTTCGTGGTGCTCCAGTATTGGGTTTGCTTCTGTTTGATCAACCATACTTTGAGATCGTCTACCGCCTTGGTATCTTCGGCCACTTCTGTAAAGGCCTCGATCAGCAATGCCTGAGCCTCAATGGGGGCCTCATACCACCAATATCCACGGGGCATGGATTTCCAGTACATGCCCATTTCGTTGTTTTGGATGGCCGTCTCACGGAGGGAAGTCATGATTTCGTTGGCAATATTGCGATTGTTGCCCCGATGCAAAGCAAGGGCAAGCTGACCTTTTAGATACGGATTGAATTCAGGCCAATAAGTTGCTGCCTGTGAAAAATAGTACGCATAGGCCGTTTGGGTTTTTTCGGGAAGCGCGGGGGTATCGATAAAGCTACGCAGGTAAAGATATTGGACCTGAGGATAACTGATGTGCTGATCGGCCAATTTTGCTTCGTTTTTCAGTAAGGCATCGTAATCCGCTTTAATTTGCTGATCGAGGAAACCCATGGCTTTCGTCAATATCTCCGTCGCTGCATCTGAAGCAGCTGCTTCGACACCCAAGTGCCGCAATCGGGCAATACCGGTAGCAATGTATTGGGTAATATAGCGGTTGCTCACCATCCCGCGGAACCAAGGAAAGCTTCCTTCTGGCTGTTGCATTTCGGCCAATTTGGCTAAATTCTGCTGCAGTCCCTGCGCCAACTTATGACTTTCAAACAACCGGGCAATGCGGTGTTTTTGTTCGGTTTCATTCTTGGCTTCCATCACCCAGGGAGTTTCTTCGAGTAAGGCCGACTTCAATTCTTGATTCTTATCCAAATTGGATAGCAGTGCAGCCGTATCACGGGTTGCCCACTGGTCAAAGATGGCCTTCACTTTAGGTGCCTGCCCCACGATGTGGGCTGCGAGGGCATTTGCATAAAAGCGATTGAAGACCTGCTCGGCACATTCATAGGGATATTCCATCAGATAGGGTAGCGCCTGCACCGCATACCATGCTGGGTTTCCGGTAAACTCGACCGTCAGGGCATGACTGACCAGTGTATTGCTCGACTGTTCAGCCAACTTTTCTAAGGTAAACGTCTTGGTTTCGTTGCCGCGTACAGGCAACGGCAATGTTTCGGTTACCAGCATGCGGTTGGTAATGACGGGCAGCGTATTTTCCTCACCATCGGTAAAGTTACCCGCTTTGGCGGTGATGCGCACCACAACAGGAGCAAAATGGTTTTCGGGGACGTGGATCACCCAATCAACGGTGGTACTTTGGTTGGCAGGGGCATCAAATTCCTTTTCGACCGGTCTGTCGCCAAAGCTAGCCAGGGGTTGGAGCGTCTCGGCATCCAGCAATTGCAGGTTGGCTACGCCCTGTAGGTCGCCCGAGCTGATGTTGCTGATTTTGCTGCTGATGCGGATATCGTCGCCCTGGCGCAAAAAGCGTGGTAGGTTAGGCATGACCATCAGGTCTTTCTGGGTCTTGATCTGGCCTTGCAGGTACCCGGTTTTCCAATCGGTGGTATGTGCCAGCGCCATGAACTTCCATTCGGTGAGTGCCTCGGGCAGGGTGAATTTGAAGGTCACATTCCCCTCTGCGTCCGTTTGGAGATGCGGAAGGAAGAATGCGGTTTCCTGCAGGTTGGTTCGCACGGGAGGTGTTGTTTCGGTTTCTTCCACCGATTCGGCAGCTTCGTCGGTTTCGGAGACGCCTGTCAACCTTTGTTGTTCCTGTGTTCCGTAGCCAACTACGACAGCTTCTTCCAGTGCTGCGTCGGCGTTGCCTGCACTTTTTGCCTGCGGGGTGGCCACTCCATATACGCGTCCGGAAAGGCCGCGAACCATTAATTGGTTCCTAACCGGATAGATCAGACTGATGAGGCCGTCCAATTCATCGTATCGCTTATCAAAAGAAATCGGAACCACGTTTTGTAGATTGTCGAGCCACGTGTTACCGCTGGATCTCCCGAATCCTTGAGTAGCATTCCAATAGCCGTACAAGGAATTTTCGTCCTGAAAGCGGTTCCATTGCCAATTATGAGGCTTCAGTGCATCCAGGGACGCGTCGTATAGACCGGCCAGTAATTCCGCCGCTGCGGCCTCTTTTTTATTGCCTTTGATGGTCAGGTGCCATTCCTCCGCTTCGCCGGGCTGCAGTTTATCCCGGTGAGTAGCCCATTCCAACTGGAGGTCCCGGTTAGACCAGGGAACCGCGATGCGTTGCGAGGTCTGATAAACACGGTTGTTGTGTACGTACAACCACGAGAACTCAAGGCCACCCCGATCTTTCTCGGTTAAGCGTCGGTCAATCCGCTTCCATTCGGTAAATGCTGTAAATTCGGGATCGATGTCGGTATTGGTTTCCAATACATAGGTGCTGTCCGGGCCAGTTTTGACCACCACCTCCAACGACTCGTCGGGCTGCAAAGAAGTTTTATCGGCGTATACGAGCAATGGTGTCTGCGGCCTTGTTTCTGCGGTGATATCGACGGCGTATGTGTATTTTTTTTCGATGATTTCATTGCCTTGTGGATCGGTTGTTTTCAGCTCGATCACATGCCAACCCTCGTGTTTCCAAAGGCGAGCTGGCAGTATTACCTCGTTGGTGGTCGCTGTGCTGATGGCGGTATTCCAGATTGTTTCCTCCTCGGGCCATTGGAGGTGGTCTGATTCGTCGGTATATTCATCATCTGGGAACGTCGCCCGGAATTCCGCTTCCGATAGCAGGTGTTGATCGGGTTTTTCCCACAATCGCTTTCTGTAAAGTTTTCCTGGAAAGCGCAACGGCCGGATGGATATGGATACTTCCGAAGGCGTGATGACTCCGTTGAGATTTTGCGTGCTGATTGCTAATTTTTGCGGTTGCTTCAGGTTGAGGTACTCATCGATCGATGCCTGGATTTGCAAGGAGCGATAGCCTGCGTTGACATCTTGGGAGCCGCTTTGTGTTTCGCCATTAATGTCCGTTACATCGGTATAAACCGTGTATGTAAAGACCGGCCATGTATTCGGATTAATTTGTTTGTCGGGCAGGGTGGAGAAGGACACTTCGAATGCACCGTCCACATCGGTAGTCAGCGTGCCGTTTGCAATTTCCATTTCCGGCGAATGAGGTTGTCCCCACCGGTAAAACGTCCAGAAATAGGGGAAACGGGCGCGTCTTACCACACGGTAGCGGACTTCAGCTCCGTCGATATTGTTTCCCGCATAGGCTTGGGCTTTGCCTTTAACCGTTACCTCCTCATTGAGCGCAACGTTCGCTTTCAGCGAGTCGAACTGTACCTGAAACTTTGGCCGCTTGTACTCCTCGACGGAAAAGTAGGCAGCACCGAGGTCATTGCCCAGGCGCATTTGGCCGGTAAGGCCGCTTTCCGGTGCGGTAAATGTACCGGAGAATGAACCGTATTCATTCGAAGTTAATTCGACGGACGTCACTTCCTGGTTGTTCGCATCGTACAAGGTTACCGTTGTCTGTTCATTGGGTAGCACCCGATTGGTTTTGTGTTTACTATTTCGTTCTATCAGGATACCTTTGAAATGAATGGTCTGGCCGGGGCGGTAGATGGAGCGGTCGGTAAAGAAAAAGAGGTGGTTATCTGTTTCAGGTTGGTCGTCTTCATCGCGATTCAAATAATAATAACCGGGTAATTGCAAGGAATCACCGTGGTGAGCAATTGTGATACGCGTCACCTGCATATAATTCGATCCATATAAGGCCGCTTGTTGCTCCCCATCGCCTTTAACCAGCGCTTTTCCGTCTTCGTCTGTTTTTGTTTGGCCCAGTTTGATATACGTATATTCTCTTTTCTTGCCATTCCATTGATTGCCCCAATAGTTGACCGTCGCACCACGCAATGGCATGCCCGATTTGCGATGCAATGCAAACAACCATTTTCCATTTTTCGTGTCATTGGTCACCATACTGATGGCTGAGACCTGAAATGACGTAGCATGCAGTATATTTTTTGCGGCTTGGAAATCAGGTGTTGCAGAAGCCACCAATATGTAGGTACCTACGGCAAGGGGATCTATTTTTACCTCCGCTCGATGTTCATAAAGATCTTTTGACCCCGGAAGCGACTGTTCCCACGACCGTTCGGGATTTGTCTTCAGCAACTTTGCACGTTGCGCATCGGTTAACCCATTTTGCTGGAGGTCCATCGGTGAGCCGAGGTTGTATATGCGGATGTATATCTTATCCAAATTTCGATAGGAGATCAATGCTTTGCTGTTTTCATCGGGCAGCACCACTTCTTCGGTTTGTATAGTAAGCGATCGACCATTGATTTGGAATAACAAATGCGAGGCATTTGCTGCGCCCTCGGTATTCGGAAAGCGAGCAATAAGGGCATCTAATCGGTTTTTCAGTGCCGGGAGATCTGTCTTGTTCGATAAATCGGTTGATGGCTTATCGTACAAGAACTGGATGATTTGATAAGATACCTGTGCGCTTGCAGGTACATCCGGATACTGTTTTTCCAATCGCGCTAAGGCATGTAAATATAAGCTATCTTTTTCGGGATGTACGGAATACCGATGCACAAAGGCAAGCCGTTGGAGATCTGCATCGATCAATGCATCGGGCTTCGGATCGTTGAGATGGAAAGCCAACAGTTGCTGGTAGGTATGCAGTGCACGGAAATGCAATGCCTCGGGATGGGCAGGATTTACCTTCACATCTGCAAGACGCTCAGCGGTTTCAAACCACAGTGTACCGTCTACCTGGAATTGATAGGCGGGTTTTATCACATCTTTTTCATCGTTTTGGAAAAAATCAATGGCACGGAATGCAAGGAAATCGTATAACGTAGGTCGCAGATGGCGGGTATTTTCTCCTTGGGTTAAGATGGGCGTATAACGTTCTACCGGTGTTTTTTGCAGCGTTTCACGATCCAGAATGGAAGCTTGATAAAGCTCGCTTGCTTTGTGAATCAAGGTAGCTGCGTCCCACGTGGCAATATCAGCAGGAGGATCTCCAGCCAATGGTGTCCGGTTCAATATCGACCAACGGTTACGCTGGTAATATTGCCAATACAACTCACCGTTGATACTTTGCCATAGCGCTTTTTCGGCCCCTTGGCTGATTTGAATCAGAGAATCAATTTTCAGGATGTTGTGTGTCATCGCATCGTCCTGTATGGTTTCGTCCACACCCATCAAAAAAAGTTGGGCCTTAATGGCGTTCGGACCATCGTCTTTCTGCTGTGCTGCAGCTAAAATCTTCTGGGCAATTTCAGCTGCCGATTGGGGACGTCCTTTTTCGATGAGGGAATTTATTTGCTCCCATTCTTTTTCGAACGGCGATAGCGTGAGTGATTTTTGTGCCATGGTAGTCGCTACGGTGATAACCAAAACAAACGATAAGATACTGCGAATCATGCTGATAGAAATTAATGTGCCTCGATGTGCCTATGCAAACTTAACTAAAATTGCGTCATATTATACAGAATACGGACGCATTGTGCCACACGGATGCTACAGCGAGAAAAATTCCATAAAAATTTTCGACCTTATTGATTCGTACGGAAAAACGTATAATTTATACGATTTGTGGGTATGAATTGTGCGTTTTTTAATCTATTAATTTACTATACTTTTACTCCGTTATTAGTTAATGCCGAACATAGCTATTTGGAAGGGAATGCGAAGTTGCATATGATGCAATGTCAACAGGAGATTGTTAATGTCGGCTGTTGGCTATCTCTTCCATTTAGAAAAAGGATGTATCTTAGCACTGACCATATTATAGCCATCATGAAGGCAACATGTTTTTCAGAAGATAGAAAACTGCTGTTCAAGATTGCAGCGGGCGATGAGTTTGCTTTCAAGCAAGTGTATGATTACTACTTCCCGAAAATCAAGGCATTTGCATTTCGGGTGTTGTTAGACGTTGATTGCGCGCAGGAGGTAGCCCAAGAAGTGATGCTTGCATTTTGGCAAAAGGGGGATGGACTTCGCGAGATTCGGAATGTAGAAGCATTTTTGAAGACGTTGTCCAAAAGGCGCACCATAGATGCGTTACGCAAGCTGCAACGTGCCCGTGCTGTAAAGCGGAATTTAAAAGAGCAGTGGCAGGAAAGTAGCGAAGAAACAGAAGAGCGTGTATTATTGCGAGAGGTTCGACGGCTTCTTGAAGAAGGAATTGATCTGCTGCCTCCCCAGCAGCAAAGAGTCTATCAACTTTGTCACCAAGAAGGATTAAAATACGAAGAGGCGGCCCGACAACTCGATATTGCGCCCGGAACAGTGCAGAGTCACATGAAACACGCCTTACGGTTTTTACGAGACTATTTGAAGCTACATCACATTGACGTGGCTGTTTGGTTGCTCATCTTTAATCTGAACTAAAAATATCTTATTGTATGACAGCGTGTTGTGTTTTTTTTGACTGATCAATTACCTCGAAAGTTGGTTAGGTTCGACTAATGAGTTAAACAGACCGAAGTTATGGACCTTGGACGGCTCAAATACTTATACCGGCAGTATCAAGTGCAGGCGCTTACTGATGACGAACGCTCCGAATGGGAGTCTATCGTACAGGAATTTTCATACGATGAGGCGCTTCAGGAACTCCTGGATTCAGATTGGCAACAGGCCAAAACGAATCGTAATACAGGTTCTTCAGAAAGTTTAGCACAACAACGGATTTACGAATACATTGTAAATCAGAAACAACTAAGGCGTAGTGGTATTAAGATCCGTAAATGGATTCCCTATGCTGCAGCGGCAATTGTTGTATTTTTTATTGGTTTTTTTCTACTATATAATGAAGAGGTAAAGAAATCGCAACCGGATACGCCGGTAGCTATTTTACCGGGAGGCAATCGAGCAACGTTGGTTCTGGCAGATGGCCGTTCCATTGATCTGAGTGAATCGCAATCGGGAATCGTCGTCGGGGAAGAATTGAGGTACACAGACGGAAGTTTGGTGCTTAGCAAAGAGTCGATTTCGCGGATCCAACACCTAACCATGAAAATTCCAAAAGGTGGAACCTACCAAGTTACGTTGCCTGATGGGACTAAGGTCTGGCTTAACTCGGAATCTACGTTGCGATATCCCAGTCGCTTCGGAGACGCCCAGCGGGCGGTACAGCTTAAAGGAGAAGCTTATTTTGAGGTGGCAAAGGATAAGAAACGCCCCTTCCGTGTCGCCACAGCGGGCCAAAACCTGGAAGTGTTGGGTACCCAATTTAACATTACCGCCTATGATAATGAGCCTGCAATCAAGACAACGCTGGTTGAAGGAAGCGTTAAGATAACCAATTTAAGAGCGGGCGCTGACAATACATTGAAGCCGGGACAACAGAGCGTCATCACCGACGGAAATACAGCGATCAACGAGGTGTCAATCGAGCAGTTCACTGCTTGGAAGGAAGGTTTTTTCAGTTTTGAAGAAACACCGTTCGACGAAGTATTGGAACAGCTTGCCAGGTGGTATGATGTTGATATTGAGTACCGGAGAAAGCCCAATAAAACGTTCAGTGGTAAAATGAAACGGAATGCACGTTTATCGAGCGTATTGGATTTTTTCGAAGGATCGGGCATCTCCTTCCAATTGGTGGGACGCCGTTTGATTATTGAATGATAACGAGGCTAAAAAAGGAGGAAAATGGCTAGATAAGATAGTACTAAAAAACAAAACGGAGAGATGTTGACTCCATCCCTCCGTATGTTCGGACTAAAATTATAAACAAGATGATCACTGGATTATAAACCATCCAAACTTAACAAAGGTAATGATAAATTATGTATTGTTACGCTGGGGGATTCTCATGCCTCATGCGATTAACCGACAATTTTTCCTAATTATGAGGTTCACAGCGTTATGGATTTTGCTGGGTACAATGCACCTGAGTGGCGAAACATTGTCGCAAACGATTACGCTGGATCGGAAGCATATTCATTTAAAGCAGATTTTTTCGGTCATTGAAAACCAGACAGGGTATACGGTGCTTTATAGTGATGAAATCTTACTTGAATCAGAACCAATCCGTATCACCGCACGAAAAATGCCATTGGAAACCTTTTTAACCAAGGTGTTGAAGCCTGCATCACTTACCTATCGAATCGATGGTACGAGTATTTTCGTTAAACCGGACACCAGGCATCGGCTGCCAGCTAACTATCGAGAAAATAACGTTCCCCTTGTACAGCCTCAACGGACGATAAGTGGCACGGTGGTCGATGACATAGGGCAACCGTTGGCAGGAGTGACGGTTTCGGTAAAAGGTACGTCTGCCGTTACTACTACTGACGACGGCGGAATGTATCGCATTGAAGTCCCTACCGGGGCGACCGTATTGATATTCACAAACGTCGGCTTTGAATCCGTAGAGCGGTCTATAAGTAATCAGGATCGTATCAATGTTTCGATGAAGGCGACAGTTAGTGATCTGGATGAAGTGGTGGTAGTAGGATACGGCACACAGAAAAAAGTAAATCTCACGGGAGCGGTTTCGATGGTCGAGTTTGACGACGAACTCAATAATCGCCCGATTACAAACGCATCGCAAGCGCTGGGAGGTACGGCTTCTGGAATTTGGGTTAGCCAAAATTCCGGAAAGCCGGGAGGAGATGGCGCTCAGTTGCGGATACGGGGTTGGGGAACCTTGAATAACTCGAATCCGTTAATTATCGTAGATGGTATTGAAGGATCTTTTGATCAATTGAATCCGAACGACATCGAAAGTATTTCCGTGCTGAAGGACGCAGCAAGTGCGGCGATTTACGGATCAAAGGCGGCAAATGGGGTGGTATTGGTTACAACCAAATCGGGAAAGTCTTCCGAAAAGATGACGGTCAATTTAAACTCATATTTCGGTCTCCAATCGCTTGGGAGACGATACGACGTGATTGACAACAGCGCGGAAAGTATGGAATTGACAAATGTAGCATTGACGAACGAAGGGTCTGCGCCGTTGTTTTCCGATGAATTGATTGAAGCCTTTCGGAATGGAGATGATCCCTACAAATATCCGAGCACCGATTGGTTTAACGAACTTTTTAAAACAGCTGCCATGCACGAACACAATGTTTCGATCCTGGGAGGCACCGCACAGACATCCTCATTTTTCTCCTTCAACTACCTGAACCAGCAAGGTATGGTGCCCAATACAGTATCCGAACGTTACGGCATGCGGTTGAATGTCGATTCCCGTGTAAATAATTGGCTGACACTGGGTGGTCGAATTAACTATTTACGACGGCAATCGAAAGAACCCTATGCCGACGCTACGTACGGTTCGATGGGGCGTGTGTTTGAAATGTTGAGTGGTGCGGCTCCCTATATAGCTCCCTACACACGCGATGGCCGATACGGTTCGGTGCAAGCCATCGGTGCGGATGGAAGTCTGTTGTATGACAATCGGAATCCACTGATCGATGCGGCAAATGGCTTAAACAAAATAGGTAACAACATATTGACACTCAATGTTAACGTTGATGTTAAACTAAGTGATCTACTTTCGTTCCGAACCACCTTTGCTTCAAACCGGGATTGGGACCTGACCGATAAGTACAATACCAGTGTCTTTGGATACACCGATACCGGCATCGAGACCATTACCAAAAATTTCAATCGGGAAGGGTTGGAAATCGATCGGACCCATGTGGGTTCGACCAATAATAATTTGTTTAGTACCTTAAATCTAACAAAGGATTTTTCGAGTGGTCATGAAATTTCAGCGATCGCAGGCATCCAATTAGAAGATAGTAAGATTGAAAATCTATATGCGAGGAGAACTTCGCCTCCCAAGGAAGGGCTGACGCAAGTGGATGCGGGAACTACCGGGATCCGAGGAGAAGGTAACATGACCAGTTTGCGTATGTTTTCTTACTTCGGCCGGGTTAATTATGCGTATATGGGTCGTTACTTATTTGAGGCTAATTTTAGGGCCGATGCTTCATCCAGGTTTAAAGCTGGAAATCGCTGGGGGCTTTTTCCGGGTTTTTCATTGGGATGGCGGCTTTCTGATGAAGCATTTATCCGGGATATCGATGTATTCTCAAATTTAAAATTGCGCGCATCCTGGGGACAACTGGGTAACCAGAACATTGCCGGATACTGGCCATTTTTGACGGTCATCGCGCAGAGCAATGAGTTAAGTTATAGCTACGGTGATGTTTTCTCGCCGGGAGCAGCGGTGACAGCGTTGGTTGATGAAAACATTACTTGGGAAACAACATCCACGCTGGATTTCGGATTGGACATGGGCGTATTTGATAACCGGCTTAACATTGAGGTGGATTATTTCAAAAGACGTACGAAAGACATTATCGTGCAGCTGCCGATTCCGCTGATTTTGGGAGGCTTGACAGCCCCGCATGAAAATGTGGGCGAGATGCTGAATAACGGTATCGAGTTTATAGCCAATTATGATAACCGAAAGACGGATCGCGATCAATTCGGGTTTAACGTCGGGTTAAATTTGACGTACATTGACAATGAGGTAACTCGATTCAACGACGGTGATTCGCCGGATCAATTATATCTGATTCGGGAGGGGTATGCTTACAACACATTATACGGCTACAAAGCAATTGGTGTTTACCAGTCAAATGACGAGGCCAAACAGCATATGCATGCAAATAGCTTTACACCCAAAGCCGGTAACTTGAAGTTTGAAGACCTTAACAATGACGGGCGGTTGACTTTTGAAGATAAAACGGGCTTAGGAAACACCATCCCAACGTACACCTTTGGGTTGTCTGCCGGTTTTCGGTATAAAGGCTTTGACCTGAACCTACTATTTCAGGGTGTTTCTGACGTAAGCCTATATACGCAGAATAATTTTACAGACATGGATTGGGAGAATCGGATGATTTCTACCAGATGGAGAAATGCTTGGAGCCCCGACAATCCGAATACCGACGTGCCGAGCCTGAAATTCAACAATGCTTGGGATGCTTCTGAATCTTCCTATTGGGTTCAGGATCTCAGTTATATTAAGCTGAAGAATATACAGTTAGGTTATGCAATTCCAACATTGGCATTAACGCGGATAGGGATCGAAAAGCTGTATGTTTACACGAATGCACAAAATGTATTCACGCTTGTCAGTAACGACGAATACGAAGGGTATGATCCAGAAAGAAATACGTTCAACAATGGACAGAATATGTATCCCATTCCGCGAATTGTCTCATTTGGTGTTAACGTTAGTTTTTAATGCGATGAAATTAAGATACATAGTAACCTCATTCTTATTTGTTACCGCTATGACGTTGGGCGGCTGTGTAAATGAATTTTTGAGTATTTACCCAGAAGATAAGATTACATCTGCAAATTTCCCAGAAAACGAAGCAGATATCAAGATGTTGTTAAACGGTACCTATGCACTGCTGCGCGAAAATTCCGTTTACGACCAAGGTCTTTTTGGTTTTGGAGTTCTTGACGGCGCTACCCCAAACGCTTATAACTGGGGAAATACCCCGATAGCGAAAGCAGGAAATGGTCAATTGAGGTCAAGTGATCAGCAGATGATCACATTTCGTTGGACGCGCCCTTATTCGATCATTTTCAGGACAAACTTTCTGATCCAATCCATAGAATCCGTCGACCTCAACGAACAGGCAAAGTCAATGTACCTGGGCGAAGCTCATTTTCTCAGGGGATTAGCTTATGCCGTATTAGCCGATACCTACGGAGGCGTTCCGATTGTCAACGGCATTTTATCCGCTGATTCAGCAAGGAGTGTTCGCCGTGCTTCGGTCGAAGACACTTGGCGTCAGGTGGTGGACGATTATGATGTCGCGATAGCCAACCTCGATGTAGATGCCCCGGAAGTAGGCCGGGCGACTAAAGGAGCGGCTTTGGGTATGAAAATGCGAGCTTATTTATATCAGAATAACTATGAAGAAGTATTAGCTGTAATTGAGCAATTGGAAGCATTGAAAAAGTACGGGCTATTTCCAAGTTATGAAGGGTTATTTAACGCGGAAAATGAAAATAACATGGAGGTAATTTTCGACGTACAATATATGGTAGGAGAGAATTCGCAAGGATCTCTACACGATCAATATTGCGGCACGGGTACGGGCAGTTGGACGCGTGGAAGCCGATACGTGCCCACAGATGATCTGGTCGATGCTTATGAAACGGTAAATGGAGCACCTGTTGATCCCAGCAACCCATTTGAAGGAAGAGATCCGCGTTTGTACTTTACGGTGGTTTTACCAGGTTCTTACATATTAGGCCATCGATTCCCCGACTATTTGTATCCCGGTGGTGCGTTCAATCATCCCGGCAACCGGCTCAAACACCTCAGCTGCCGTAAATATCGTGTCGATGACGAATCTGCATTACCCCCGTCTGGTCAGTCCTACATCAACAACATTGTACTGCGTTATGCCGATGTAATCCTGTCCAAAGCAGAAGCGATTATTGAAACGGGTGGAAACATAGATGAAGCAATTGACTTAATCAACCAGATTCGGACGGGACGGGATGATGTGAAAATTTCCCTGTTACCCCTGGGGCTTACCCAAGTGGAAGCAAGACAGCGGTTGCGGCATGAACGACGCATTGAATTTGCTTTGGAAGGGTTGTATTGGTCCGATATCCGGCGATGGAACATGGGTGATGAGCTATACCCCTTGCAGATAAAAGATCATAATGGCGATGTTATAGAAACCAAATTCCCGGACGGGTACCTGGATTTCTATAATCTGCTGCCCATTCCCGATAGTGAGTTGTCACTTAATGAGAACCTTACACAAAACCCGGGATGGTGAGTAATCCAACTAACAGAATGATGAGATTAAGTACATACCGAGCCTGTATTGCGGTCACTATTTTGATGATGTATGCTTGCGGTAAAACAAGAACGGATAATAAGCCGAACGTAATTATCATTGTGGCTGACGACTTGGGCTACGGTGGATTGAGTTGCTATGGAGATAAAAATGTCCGAACTCCTCATGTTGACAAATTGGCTGCAAATGGCCTGAAATTTACGGATTTTCATTCGAATGCACCGGTGTGCACCCCAACCAGAGCCGCACTTTTAACGGGGCGTTATCAGCAACGTTCAGGCATGGAAGGCGTGATATATGTGCGGGGGGAAACGCGAAGTTTAGGCTTGGATACCGCGGAACTCACGCTCGCAGAAATCATGCAGCAAAATGGGTATGCAACGGGCCTGATGGGAAAATGGCATTTAGGGTATAAAAATGAGTTCAACCCCGTATATCACGGTTTTGACGAGTTTCATGGTTACCTCAGTGGAAACATCGATTATCATTCTCATTATGACAACGCAGGCATCTATGATTGGTGGCACAATACAGACTCGGTTTACGAAGAAGGATATTCAACGGATTTGATTACGGATCACGCCGAGAATTTTATCGAACATCATGCGGCTGAACCTTTTTTCCTGATGGTCAT
>Ga0182737_1000709_pt1 | contig 41569 bp, 37 predicted proteins | sample eDN5th30CBELigOP_FD_128878 | JGI IMG/M metagenome (GOLD analysis project Ga0182737, IMG submission 128878) | Enriched Organic Plus compost microbial communities from Emeryville, California, USA - eDNA 5th pass 30_C BE-Lig OP (version 2) (version 2) ... | reverse complement strand
TCAATGTATCCGGCAGTGTAGCGTCGCTGATTTTGCTGACGGTGCCAGGCAATACTGTCGAAAGTTTGCAGCTCACGAATTTTGACATTCGCCAGGACAGAAAGACCGTGAGTCGCTTGTCGAGCCCAGACAAAGTCGATGTGTTGTTGCGCCTCGAGAACAAGGGCAATGTGCATGTTTCGCCGTTCGGTAGTGTGAATGTGCAAAAAGGCGGCAAGCTTATCTATAGCGCCAAAGTGAATGACATCAAGCCAGCGGGCGTCATCTTGCCAGATAGCGCACGCAAATGGTCAGTGCCTATCAAGAAGCTTGGCAAATTCGGGAAGTATGAAATTAGCGCGACACTCGGGTATGGCGGCAGCGGTGATACTATTGAGGTCAAGAAGACCATCTGGATTATCCCTGGTGCGTACATTTTCTTTGCCATTTTGGCCTTCGCACTCCTTATCATCCTGATCGTATCGATCGTGCTTGGCCTGCGTGCCTATAAGCGCAGAATCCTCCGCGGTGTCCGTCGCCGCCGCTAGCGATGACGCTCAGAATTTGCTAAAATAGATAGGTTATGGCAAAAAAGGTATATGTCGGTCTCAGCGGAGGTGTTGATAGCTCTGTAACTGCTGCACTGCTAAAGGGGCAGGGCTATGACGTCACGGGCGTATACATGAAAAACTGGAGCCAAGATTTGCCCGGGTTCCCGTGCCCTTGGAAAGAAGACTATCAGGACGCCAAGCGCGTCGCGGTTAAGCTCGATATTCCGTTCAAGATGTACGATTTCGAGACCGAGTACCGCGAGAAGGTCGTGCAATACATGCTCGACGGCTATCGTAGCGGCGTCACGCCAAACCCTGACATCATGTGCAACCAAGAGGTGAAATTCAAACTTTTCCTCGAAACTGCGCTCGAAGATGGTGCTGATATGATTGCCACCGGCCACTACGCCAAGACCGAAAACGGCCGGTTGCTGATGGCCAAGGATGACAATAAAGACCAAACTTATTTCTTGTACCGCGTTACCAAAGAAGCGCTTGAAAAAACACTCTTTCCACTCGGTGACTACACTAAGCTTGAAGTACGTGAGCTTGCCAAAAAGTATGGTCTGATTACTGCAACCAAAAAAGAGAGTATGGGCATTTGCTTTGTCGGCAAGGTCGGCATCAAGGAATTTTTGCAGCAGTACGTCGAGACCGAGTATGGTCCAATTATCGACCAAAACGGTGTGGTTGTTGGCGAGCACGACGGTGCGATTTTTTATACCATTGGCCAGCGTCATGGCCTGAATGTCGGCGGCGGTTTGCCATTTTACGTTGTTGGCAAGGATATGAAGAAAAACGAGGTTTATGTGACAACCAATCTGCAAGATAAGCGTCTCTGGAGCAGAACCGTTAAGCTGACGTCTGCTCACTGGATTAACGACGAACCTACAGACAGCCAGCAGCTTTTGGTGCGCACCCGTCACCGCGCCAAGCTACTGCCGATCACGCGCATCAAAAAACTTGATAATACCACTTGGGAGGCTGAGCTCAAGGAAGAGGTTCGCGCCCTTACCCCCGGCCAGTCTGCCGTATTTTACGCAGCCAACACTTGTCTAGGCGGCGGAGTTGTAACCCTGTAGGAATCCAGGCCAGTGGGTGGTGAGCTGGCAGCTAACTCTGTCCTGCGCAGCATCTGTTCAAGCAAGCCGCTATCGTGCAAGATATTGAACTGACTCAGTGCAGTTTGCACATCGATGTCGGCAGGTGGTTCGCCTCGCTTGATTGCATGCTGAGCGGCTCGGGCAAGCCCCACTTGCACCACGCCAAGCATATCGATCGGAAAGTCTTCACCAAACCGACGCTCCTCATCGAATACATCCATCAACTCCCTGAGCGGCAATTTAGGATGGATACCCATCAGATCCGGCGCTAGGTTCATGCTTAGGATTGTAGTCCTGCTAGTGCTTCTGTCAACCGAATAGTAACATTAAATAGTTAATTTTGTGACATGTATCACAATTTAATGACTATCTACTTCTCGAAGCGTCTCCAGCGGGTTTTTAGGGGGAAGCAATTCGAAGATATGTGCAAACGCATTGAGTCGATGGCCATGTTTCTCCAGGTACTCGATGAACGGCTTAGGTGGCTTGACCTCTAGAGGTGGGTCTATGAGTTCGATTTTGACAGTTTTGTTAGGGTCGGTCAGGAAAGTGAAACGCACGTAGGCAACGGGAAGGCCAGTGGCCTTATTTGTATACTCAACCGTATATCCACCCGGCAACCTAAACTTGTCATACATGAGATTGTACTCGGAGCCGCTGATACTTGGTACGGTTTGTTGATAGACTGTGTTTATGCCATCTGCCGCTAGATATTTATGTATGCCGCCTTCGTGATGCGTGTGCGAACTTTTAGCAGATACAACACAGCCACTCAAGATAGCAGCAGCGAGAGCTTCTGCGCGGTGTGCGAGCGCGACGGGTTTTTTGCCTGTTTTTTCGTATATTTCACACGCTCGGCGGGCAATGATTTCTCCTTGCGCTATGATGCTTGCGTGTAATGCGGGTACATCTTCTTCTTTGACAGCCGTAAAGACAGTATCCTCCGGATCGTCTGCTCCAACATAGTGTGTCCCGTTAATTTCCTTGTGATAGTTAGTCGCCTCATTGAGAATATCAGGGCTATCGATTTTTTTATCGTGGTTCCCGTGCACGGCAACATACGGAGTATCACCTAATTTTTCGCGGAAGCTAGGGCGACACTTGTCTTCATATGGAGCCGCTCCGGCATAGTTATCCATATCTCCTGTCTCAATGACCACGTCCGGGTCCGCCACGCTTACAGCTGCCGGAAGTACCTTCTCTATATACGCAAAATTGCACTGGTTATCGCCAATATGCATCCTTGCTTCGAGATCAGGGTTGTTGCGCAGGCTCCGGTAGCGTGCGTTGCCAATAACAAATGACCGGTGTGAGGCAAGCAGATTGTCTCTGTACTGTTCCAATGAGCTGTCGACACTTTTCTTTTGCTCGGTCAAGGCGTCCACAATTGTGGTAGGGAGATTGTGTAGTGGCCCTGTGATGGTCGCCCCTTTAAGGAGTGGGCTGAGGTCAGTAATCCGCGGACTTAATTCAGCTTTTGGTGCTACATACTCTACTTTTGGCCCACTAATTTTTTCATATACAACACCCGCCGTACCGCAACTTGCAAGAGCGCCAACGAGTGCTACAGGCGCTAGACGGCGAGGAATTTTGTTAATCCAAGATCGCTTCCTTGGCGTATCTACTTGTTCTTCAGTGAGCTCTTTTCCGCGTAGTTCACGAATCGTAGCTTCGGCGCGTTCGAGGCGTTGGCCGCGACGGATAAATTCGGCTATGCCGATTGCAAGACCCGAAACCGTTAGCATCCCTATGCTGACACCCGTTCCAATATTGAGCAAAAGATCCTTTTTTACTGGGTCAAAGATGCTGATATCTGCTTGGCCAATGAGTCCGAGCAGCTCTTGAATTGAAGAGACGGCCTCTTGAGAGCTAGTATTGCCTTGGCTGAATTCTCCGAGTGCTTCACTGGCTGGCTTGCCCCCAAGAAGAACCGGGTCTAGCCTGACAGGAACGTCAACAGGTATGTTTGGGAAATGCCACTCACCGACAATTGCACCGTTGTTAAGGTATATCCCTTCGCCGCGCGCAATAGAGCTTTTGACAATATAACCTGGCGCAATATCACTTTCAGGGGGGAAGAGCTCATTGGCGATGTAGCCACCCAACACTCCACCTGCAGCGGCACTGCCTGCTACAACACTTCCATACCGGAGCTTAGACTCTAGTAGTAGTTTATTCTGGTCAGCGGCCTGGGTAGGCTCGCCCTGGCGCTCGTACTCACTCATTAACTATTTAATAGTATAGCACTTATCTTATCATTATACCAAAAAAGATTATGTTTGTCAAGTTTGTCATCTGTTAGAACTCGATTATAAAGGCCTGTTTGTTCGCTTTATCCGCAAAATATCGGGCTAGTAGATAGGCTTCGCCGATTTCTGCAGCTTCACCAATGGCATCCCATGCGGTTTCGGCGGTAACGTACCTAGGATCGTCTCGGAAGTGCTCAACTGGGATGCTGATGATAGGTGCGGGTCGCGGGCGACACAGTCCTTGATTGCGCTCGTAGTCGATTGCCCAAGCTGCAGCCTGGTCATAATTCAGGCGTTCTATAATGTCTGCGTATTCTTCAATGGGGAGAGCCACCGCAGCGTACCGAGCATGACTATCAGTATCTTGGGTGACGCCAGTTAAGACGATACAGCCCACCTCTCGCAGCGTTTCGAGATGTCTTCGATGCAGTCCGAGATTAAAATCTTCTGGTGACGGTGCGCGTCTCATTATTTATTATATTCCAATAACTCATCATAGTTTGTCAATTTTCTGGTACACTAGAACAGATGACAGCACAGGAAATTAGAAAGAAATATTTGGAGTTTTTTGAGAGCCGCGGACACAAAGTGATTCCGCGGGCGGCGCTGGTGCCGTATAACGATCCGACGACGCTCTTTACAGGTAGCGGCATGCAGCCACTCATCCCATATCTGCTCGGTGAACCTCACACAGACGGGACGCGGCTTGTAGACAGCCAGACATGTCTTCGTGCACAGGATATCGAAGAAGTTGGCGACAACCGGCACACGACGTTTTTTGAAATGCTCGGTAACTGGTCTTTGGGTGACTACTTCAAGGCAGAGCAGCTACCGTGGTTTTTTGAGTTTTTGACCGATGTTGTGGGGCTTGACCCAAATAAGCTGTACGTGACGACGTTCATAGGCGACGAAGAGAATAACATCCCGCGAGACACCGAGAGCGCTGAAATCTGGAAGAAGCTTTTTGCAGACAAAGGTATTGACGCGAAAGAAGTTGAAGTTGGCTCCGAAGAGGATGGCTATAAAATTGGCGTGCCCGAGGGCGGCCGGATTTTCTACTACGACGCCAGCAAGAACTGGTGGTGTCGTGCCGGCAAAATTGGCGACATGCCGCCGGGCGAACCGGGCGGGCCGGACAGCGAAGTTTTTTATGAGTTCGACTTTATCCAGCACGACCCGAAATGGGGTGAGAAGTGCCATCCGAACTGTGACTGCGGCCGGTTCATGGAAATCGGCAACAGTGTCTTCATGGAGTATGTCAGGCGTGAAAACGGCTTTGAGAAGCTGCCAAAACAAAACGTGGACTTTGGTGGCGGGCTGGAGCGTATCGCTGCAGCGAAATTGAACAATCCAGACGTGTTCCAGATCAGCCTGCTCAAGCCAATTATTGATAAGCTTGAGGCCTTGAGTCGCAAACACTACGACAGCCACACTGAAAGTATGCGGGTGATTGCCGACCATCTGCGGGCGGCGACTTTTCTGGCGGTTGACGGCGTGAAACCGAGCAACAAAGAGCAGGGCTATGTCATGCGTCGCTTGGTGCGCCGGGCGATTCGCTTTGCGTTTGATTTGGGCATTGAGCAGAATTTCCTTGAGGAAGTGGTGCCGGTAATTGCTGACCTCTATCTCGAAGACTTCCCAGAGGTAGCCGAGAGGCGTGAAGAAGTTATCGCGGTACTTATCAAGGAAGAGAAAGCTTTCCGCCAGACGCTGCGCAAGGGTCTGAAGGAAATGGAGAAACTTGCGAGTCAAGGGTTGACTGGTGCGGAAATCTTTACTCTGTACGATACCTACGGGTTCCCGGTTGAGCTCAGCACCGAGGAAGCGTTCAAGCGCGATATCAAGTTGAGCGACAATTGGCGCGAAGAGTTTGACGTCAAAATGGCCGAACAACGGCAGCGCAGCCAGACCGCGGCCAAGGGCACATTCAAAGGCGGGCTTGGCGGCCAGACACTGCAGCACAAGAAATACCACACTGCCACACACCTGATGTACCAGGCTTTGCGCGACGTACTTGGCGACCATGTGGTGCAGCGCGGCAGCAACATCACCGAAGAGCGGCTGCGTTTTGACTTTAGTCATCCCGAAAAAGTCACCCGCGAGCAACTAGACGAAGTAGAAAAAATCGTGAACGAACAGATTGCCAAAGACCTGCAGGTCAGCTGGAAAGAGTATCCAACCGAGGAAGCGACCGGCCCACTCGGCGCGCTTGGCCAGTTCGGCGACCGCTACGGCGATACGGTGAAAGTCTACAGCATGAAAGACCCGAAGAGCCCGCCGGATGAGCGTCCATACAGCTTCGAAATCTGCGGCGGCCCGCACGTCGACCACACCCTGCAGCTATTTGAGGGCGGTAAGCGGTTCAAAATCGTCAAAGAGGAGGCCTCAAGCGCTGGTATCCGCCGCATTAAAGCCGTGCTACAATAAGCGCTAGTGAAATACGTTATTGTTGCTGCTGTCCTGTCGTTTGCCATTGTGTTCTTGGCTTTTCCTACTGAAAAAGACGGCATGCTCGGGGGCTGCAATGATATCAGGGTGTTTGAGGGATACAAAGACTGTGCGCCACGCCGAGAATTTGGTTTATTTGGCGGCGGTGTTCTATATCTGAAAGAAGTGGTCACGACCGGTCAGCTGAAACAAGCAGATTACAATAACTACACAACCTACGAAGTCGGCGCATACGGCGATGCGACACAGTACTTTCATCCGGTAGACGCACTGAAAGCTGCGGTTATAGGTGGCGTGGTTGGCGGCGCGATCGTATACGCCTGGCAGCGTATACGGAGGAACAAATAGCTGTTTACAAGTGTCGCTGACATAACTTGTGTACACGGGGGTTGTTCTTCGGTTATTCGTGCTAAAATAAACTGTATATGCTTGGTAAATTAAAAGATTTGCAAGCGGCCGTCAAAGCCAAGACTTCCAAGGAACAGGATCCCGAGGAAGAATATGTCGTCGCGCTCGATATTGGTACGGAATATATCAAGGCGCTTATCGGCGTGATTACCGATACGGGTATTGATATTATCGGCGTTGGCCGCACCCACCAGAGCCTGAGTGATATGCAGGCTGGTGCGATTTCTGATATTGCGGGTGTGACTGAAAACTGTGACCAAGCACTTGCACAAGCAGAAGAGCAGGCCGGCGTGAGTGTGCGCACTGCGGTGGTTGGTATCGCAGGTGAGTTGGTAAAGGGTACGACAACGCGCGTCAAAGTCCGCCGTAAGGTGGCTGACCGACCAATGGATATGGCTGAGCTCGAGAAAATTATCCACTTAGTACAGGAGCGTGCCGAGGATAAAGCACGGCAGCAAATTGCCTGGGAGCTGGGCGGCAAAGACGTGGAAGTGCGGCTGGTAAACAGTGCACTGGTTGGGATTGAGATTGACGGTTATGTGGTGACAAACCCGATTGGGTTCCAGGGACGTGACGTAGTGGTGCAGCTCTATACAGCGTTTGCACCGATGATCCATATTGGAGCGATTGAACGGGTGGCACAGCAGCTCGACCTTGATTTGTTGGCGGTCGCAGCTGAGCCATTTGCGGTTGCGCGTTCGGTGCTCGGTGACAATGCCGACACTAATATGAGCGCAGTACTGATGGACGTAGGCGGTGGCTCGACTGATATTGCAGTTGTCCATGAGGGCGGCGTGCAGGGCACCAAGATGTTTGGTATAGGTGGCCGGGCATACACGCGGTCTATTGAACGTGATTTGAGCATTGATTTCGAGGCTGCCGAAGACCTTAAGTTGGGCTTGGGGCATGGATTGCCGGCCGGCAAGACCCGCAGCGTCGAGGCTGCACTCAAGAAGACGCTCAATGTATGGACGAGTGGTGTTGAGGTGGCGTTGGGCGAGTTTGATAAGCTTGACCATTTGCCAAACCGCGTGCTGCTCTGCGGTGGCGGCTCTAGTCTTGATATGTTAATGGATGCGCTGTCCAAGACTAACTGGTACAGCGAGCTGCCGTTCACCCGAAAACCGATTGTCCAGCATATTCACCCTGATGATGTAGTTGGCATAAAGGATACGACAGGGCGCGTCAATGACCATACGTATATCACAGCTATGGGCTTGCTGCGGGTTGGCCTGGATACGCTACAATACACCGGCGGCGAGCCTGCAGGTATAAAGGAAAAGATTGATAGGATATTGCGAGTATGACAAAAAAAGCTGCAGCGGGCGGTAAAGATGTAGTGTATGTCGATGTCGACGATGAAATTACGTCGATTATTGAGAAGGTGAATAATTCTGACCAAAAGATTGTGGCGCTTGTGCTGCCGAAGCGGTCGACGGTGTTGCAGAGCATTGTGAACATGAAGTTGCTCAAGCGGTCTGCCGACAGTGCGAACAAACATGTGGTGCTCGTGACGACCGAAGCGGGGCTCATGCCACTTGCTGGAGCGGTCGGACTGCATGTAGCGTCGACACCCCAGAGTAAGCCGACGATTCCGCATAAACCAGCCGATGCCAAGGACGAACCTGAAAGTGTCGACGAGCCATCATTCGATGATGATTCTGCGTTTGAGTCTGGCGCAAAGCCAGCTGCTGGCGCAGGTGCATTCGCGGCAGCGAAGGAGCCGGTCGAAGATACGATTCAGCTTGATAACGAAGAGACACCTGAAGCTTCACCGGTTGGCCGGGCTGCGGCTGCTGCAGGTGGTGCTGGGGCTGCGAAGAAGGCAGCCAAGGCCAATAAGGGCAAGAATAAAAAACTCAAAGTTCCGAATTTTAACAGCTTCCGGACTCGACTACTCATTGGCGCCGGTGTGTTTTTACTACTCATCGTGGGCTTTATCTTTGCGAATGTTGTGCTGCCAAAAGCATCCGTGGCGATCAAAACTGATAATGAGAGCATTAATACAACGCTCGATGTCACGTTTAATACCTCTGCTACAAGTGTTGATACGAAGCAGCATATTGTGCCGTCAACTGTCGAGCAGATCCAAAAGACGACCACCCAATCAGTTGAGTCGAGTGGCCAGGAAAACCGTGGCGAGAAGGCACGCGGTGAAGTACGGCTGTCAATCAACCCGTCTGCGTGCGGCCAGGCCTACAGTATTCCAGCTGGCTCGGGCATCTCTGCGAACGGCATGAACTTCATTACCCAGGATAATATCCGACTCGGTCTTCAAGGTAATAACTGCCGAATCTCCGAAGATACTGATGTTATCGCAGTGAGCGGCGGTGCGAACTATAACGTCAGCAAAGGAACCCAATTTACAACGAGCCAGTCGGCTGTGAAGGGGGAGGCCCGCAACGACTTCAAAGGCGGTACCGACAATATCGTCAAGATACTGACCCAGGCTGATATCAATAGCGCACGCGAAAAACTGGCCAGCCAGACCGATACCACCACCCAGGCAGAGTTAGAGGACAAACTCAAAGACAAGGGTCTGTATGTTATTCCTGAGAGCTTTAATGCCGGCACACCTGAAGTAACAGCTAGCGCCAAAGCTGGTGATCAGGTGGACTCCGTGACAGTGACGCAAAAGACCACCTACAGTGTAACCGCAGCAAAGAAATCAGACCTCGAGAAACTCATCACGGCTGAAATCGAGAAGCAGATCGACCCCAATAAACAGAAGGTACTCAACACGGGCATTGATAAAGCGACATTCAAGCTACAGAACCAGCAGAACAATTCAGCGCAGGTGCTCATGTCTATGGATGTTACGTCAGTGGTTGGCCCGCAACTGAACGATGATGAAATCAAGGAAAAAGTGGCTGGCAAGAAAGCCGCAGAGGCTGAATCTATCATCAAAGAATATCCTGGTGTAACAGATGTGGAAGTTACCTACAGCCCGTTCTGGGTATCTGCCATCCCTGGCAAGCCTGATAAGATAACAATTACGTACGAAGAGTAATAAACAGGAGCTGCATGGCAAGTACAATTGACCTGACTACGGTAATGGCGCTGGATATCGGCGAGCAGCGTACCGGGGTGGCCATTGCCCGCGCGGGGCTTGGTATTGCGACACCACTGCAGCTTCTCGAGCGCTCGGATGATCTTCCTGAGCGAGTCGCTGAGTTAGTGAAATCAGAGTCAGTTACGACACTTGTGATCGGCTTGCCGCGTAATTTACAGGGTGAAAAGACCGATCAGACACGGGCAATTGAAGTGCAGGCTGCAGAAATAAAGCGCCACGTGTCAGTGCCGGTGTACTTTGTGGACGAAGCACTGACATCTGTGAAGGCCAAGGAAGAACTACAAGCCAAAGGCCTGCAGCCGAAGCCGGGGCAGATAGACATGCTCGCCGCGACGTATATCCTCGAGGATTTTATCCGAGAACACAGGGAGGTCGCCAATGTTTAAGGCAAAGCGTTTTTACGGTGTCCATAGTGGCAGCAAGCAAGTGCACTGGCCGAAACGGTTTGTCATTGTGCTTGCAGCGGTTATCGGGTTGATTGTCGCCGGCATGATAGGTGTCCGTGTGTTCTATAACGCCAACCTGGCTGCAGCCAGCGACAGTACAGCCAGCCAGACAGTGATTATTGAAGAGGGGGCGACAGTCAAGCAAGTAGCCGACGAACTTGAGCGGCGCGAGCTTATCCGTAGTAGCCTGGTATTCCAGCTTTATATTCGCAGTAAAGGCGATAAGAATCCGTTGATTGCGGGCACGTACCGTCTGCAGCCAAACCTCTCAACACCAGCTATCGTATCGATTTTGTCGCGTGGTAAGGTCGCGACTGATCTGGTAACAATTTTGCCAGGACAGCGCATCGATCAAATACGGGAATCGCTCATCAAGAGTGGCTTTGACCCTGATGAAGTCGATGCGGCACTAGACCCGGCGACGTACGAGGACAACCCCGCGCTGGTTGACAAGCCAGCAGGTGCAAACCTCGAAGGGTATCTGTATCCGGAATCATTCCAGCGGACCGCCACGACAAAGCCTCGGGAAATCATCGAAAAATCCCTGGCACTGATGAACGATAACCTCACGCCTGATATCCGTGCAGCCTTCGCGAGCCACGGTCTGAGCACCTACGAAGGCATCATCTTAGCGTCGATAGTTGAGCAAGAAGCGGCAACCCAGGAAGACCGCGACAGAGTGGCGCAGGTATTTTTGAAGCGGCTCAGCATCGGTATGCCGTTGCAGTCTGACCCGACCGGTAAGTATGGGGCGGTGCTTGATGGCAAGCCGCCGCAGCTCGGCTATGACTCCCCATACAATACCTATAAGCATGCTGGACTGATGCCAACCCCGATTAGCAATGTCAGTAAGAGTTCGCTCCAGGCGGTCGCCCAGCCGGCTAATACCGACTGGCTGTATTTTGTGGCTGGTGACGACGGGAGAACTCACTTCTCCAAAACCATCGAAGAACATGAGCGCCTGACCGAACAGCACTGCACGACCCTCTGCGGTAATTAGCGTAGATATTGCATCAAATTAAAATTTGTGATATAATACTAAAATGGGCCTAGTATGGCTGTGAATAAGTTAAGGCTTGATTGCAGCTCGCGGTTTGCTATACTAGGTCTTAGTAACTTATCAAGGAGTGGTATATCTGTTATTCTCCCTTCTTTGTATAGGTTGCACCTCAAGCTGATTTATAAGCGAAAAAAGCAAGAAAAGGTCGAATTTTCTTGAAATATCAAGTAAGAACCAGCTTTGAGGTTAGGCGTAGATAAGGTAAACGCCAGGAGAATTGTATTAGTAATACAACCTCACAATCTGACGTTTTGCGTATTTCGGCTGACCGTTCAGCCAAATTCTATAAGAAACTTTCGCACCGTGTAGTCGGTACGAAGCGTGCCAAACGGCGTGTTATTCGTTACGGCTTGATTACCGCAAACATTGCGTTGCTTGGCGGCGTTGCTGCATTTGTTGCAACGAGCGCATCAAGCAGTGGTTCGGTTGATATTGGTTCAGGCCAATTTGCGGCTGCAGCGCCGGCGAAGACTGCGGTAACTGGTCCGCTTGACCAGCTTTCATCAGTTGATATCGCAGTGAATATTGCGCGTACTACGGGTATGGCTGAGGCAACTGCCGTCACCAACCAGTCTGATAGTGCGCGGATCACGAACGAGGTAAGCGTGTCAGATACTGCCTTGGCCGCAAAGCCACAGGTAATTGGCGACAGCGTCAAGACAGCTGACGATATCCAGATTTATATTGCCAAGGAAGGAGACACTATTTCGTCTTTGGCAGCACAGTTTAATGTTACTTCTGACGCGATTCGCTGGTCGAACGGTTTGACCGGCGACCGGCTGCGGGCAGGCACCGAAGTGGTGATTCCACCGATCGAAGGTATTGCATATCTGGTTAAGGCTGGTGACACACCCGAAAGCTTAGCTGCAAAGTTTGGCGCAAATGCAGCACAGATTATTGCATTTAACGACGCTGAAATCGGCGGTTTGGTAGTCGGTAAGCGTATTGTGATACCCAATGGCCGGGTGGCGCCAACAGTTTCTCCGGCTCGTGTGTTCCTAGCTCGTTACGGCTACAACACCTATGATCCAGGTTGGTGTACGTACTATGCGGCTGCTCGCAGCGGTGCGCCGGGCGGCTGGGGTAATGCCAACACCTGGGCGCGTTATGCGCGCATGACTCCAGGCTGGACTGTTAGCGCAGTACCAGTACCGGGTGCAATTGCACAGACGTCTTCAGGGCGTTGGGGTCACGTTGGTATTGTTGAAGATGTAAAAGTTGAAAACGGGCAGTACTACATTAAATACTCTGACATGAACGGCCTGGCTGGCTTTAACCGTGTCGGCTACAGTGACTGGGTGCCGGCTATCGGTAAATACCAGAACTTTATCTATCGTTAGTATTCTTTGTGTTGCAGTTAAGGACTCTGTTTGTGAGAGGCTCTTTTGCTCCTGGCTGAGTGTGCAGCGCGTATCTGTAGTACAATAGAGACAAGATGAATTTTATTGATAAGGTAGAAGTGCTCCTCACGGCAGGTGACGGCGGCAATGGTTTGGTGAGCTTCCGGCGCGAAAAGTTTATTGACCGGGGTGGTCCGGATGGTGGCGACGGCGGCAAGGGCGGTGATATTATCTTTCAGGCCAGTCGGAACGAAAACACACTTGCAGCGTTTCGGTATAAAAAAGAGCTGACTGCGGAGTCAGGTCAGTCTGGCGGCAAGCGAAAAAAACACGGCAAGAGCGCACCTGATCTTGTAGTTAAAGTTCCGACCGGTACGATTATTACGGACGAGCACGGGGTGACGTTAGCGGATTTGACCGAGGATGGACAAACGGCTATCGTCGCGAAGGGCGGTCTTGGTGGGTATGGCAACGCGCATTTTATTAGTTCGACCCGGCAGGCACCGAAAGTGGCTGAAAAGGGTGAACCGGGGCAGCGTCTGCGTGTGCAGCTGGAGTTGAAGTTGATTGCAGATGTTGGGCTCGTAGGCTTGCCAAATGCTGGCAAGTCGACGCTGCTCAGCGTGGTCAGCAATGCTCGGCCGGAGATTGGGAACTATGCCTTCACCACATTAACACCAAATCTCGGTGTGGTAGATTTGGACGAGACTACCAGCACGCTATTTGCGGATATTCCGGGACTGATTGAAGGGGCAGCTGAAGGTAAGGGTCTGGGAGATGAGTTTTTGCGTCATGTTGAGCGGACGTTGGTGCTCATACATGTGATAGATGCGTATACCGATGACGTTACCAAGGCGTATCAGACAATCCAGGACGAGCTTGCTGCGTATCGGGTAGACCTATCATCCCGGCCACAGATTATTGCACTCAACAAGACAGAAGGGCTTGACCAGGAAATCATTGCTGATCTGCTGGGACAACTCAAAAAAGTAGTACCGAAAGGAACGCCACTGTTTGCGATTTCGGCTCAGGCGCACAAGGGCACCAAGGAGCTGCTCTATGCAGTTAAAGATCTGTTGGCTGCAGAAAAACAGAAGCAGGCAGAGCTTGAGGCAGCGCGTGAAGAAAATCATACGATGCCGGTGTTGACACTGGAAGCTACGGACGACTCATGGCAGGTGACGCGCGAGGAGGATGCATTTGTGGTGCGCGGTACGGCAATTGAACGGTTTGCGGTGCGGACTGACTTTGCGAATCCGCATGGTGTAGCGCGCCTGCGTGACATTATGAAAAAGACCGGCATCTTGCACGAGCTGCAACGCCAGGGCATCGAGGCAGGCGACCGTATTGTGATTGCCGACAAGGGTGAGTTCACCTACTAGTCGTGTGCTAGACTGGGAAGATGGCGCAGACGTTTTTCTTTTATGATCTTGAGACAAGCGGCGTAAATCCGCGAACGAGTCGGATTATGCAGTTTGCCGGCCAGCGGACCGACATGGACTTGAAGCCCATCGGCGATCCAGTCAATGTGTTGATCAAATTGACGCCTGACGTCGTACCGGAACCGGACGCCATCATGATTACCGGCATTACGCCGCAGCAGACGCTACAGGATGGTATGACTGAGGCGGAATTCTTGAAGTTCTTTTTTGAAGAAATTTGCCTGTCAGGTACGGTGTTTTTAGGATTCAATACGCTGAGGTTCGATGATGAGTTTATGCGGTACACGCTGTACCGCAATTTTTATGATCCGTATGAATGGCAGTGGAAGGATGATTGCAGTAGATGGGACTTGCTCGATGTGGTACGAATGACGCGAGCACTGCGGCCAGAAGGTATTAAGTGGCCGTTTGACACGAGCGGCAAGCCAACAAACCGATTAGAGCTATTGGCTGACCTAAACGGGTTTGACCACAAGCGGGCACACGATGCGCTCTCTGATGTTGAAGTGTCGATTGATTTGGCACGGCTCTTGAAAACGAAGCAGCCAAAGCTGTTTGAGTATCTGTTTAATATCCGAGATAAAAAGGCAGTGGCAGAGCTAGTGAATGCAGGCCGGCCATTCGTTTATAGCAGCGGAAAATACTCGAGTAAATATGAAAAAACAACGGCCGCTGTAAGAGTGACCGACCATCCAAAGCGACAAGGGGCGCTTGTGTATGATCTGCGCTACGATCCAAAACAATACGATAAGTTATCTGCGACTGAGCTCGTTGAACTTTGGAAATGGAAGAAAGACCCTGACGCACCACGCTTGCCGGTGAAGACCATGCGCTTTAATTGCTGCCCGGCAGTGGCGCCGCTTGGGGTGTTGGACGCGCCAAGTCAGGAACGCTTGGGGATTGATCTAGATGTCATCAAGAAGCACCATACTCTATTGAAAGGCATGACAGGGTTTAAAGACCGGCTGCTTGAGGCGCTGGAAATTATGGACTCGCAGCAGCAAACCAGCTTTCTGACCGATACGCGAGATGTGGACGGACAGCTTTATGACGGATTTTTGAGTGATGAAGATCGAAACTTGGAGCAGGCGTTTCGGGCGGCGGACCCGTCGGAATTTAGTACTATTGCAATGGGGTTCAAGGATGAACGGCTGCAGGCGTTAGCACCGCTTTACAAGGCGCGGAACTATCCAGAGACACTCACGCCGGACGAGCGTAAGCTGTGGGATCGGCACTGTCACGATCGGTTGCTTGGCGGCGGCGAGAAGTCCGCACTGGCGCGTTACTTTGCGCGTCTTGGGCAACTCGCAGAAAGTCCCGGGCTTACGAGTGAACAAGGGTATTTGTTGGAAGAGCTTCAAATCTATGGGCAGAGTATACTGCCGGCAGACGCCGAGTTTGGCGCATAAATTCGAGTGCGATCAGCAGGTTACGTAAGACCTTGCGCCGCACCAACGCGATGCTCGCAAAGATACCGGCAAGACCATTGACGGTTACGAGCCATAATCCGAAAGTAATTTGTAGATTGGTACCTGGAATAATGCCCAGGACGAGCAATTCTTGCATGGTTGACACCCCTTTTGGTTTTAAAGTATTTAGAACGTTATGTTCAGTGTACAACCGAAAATATTAAGTTGCAAGAAAATCAAGAAAGTTGTATAACGCTTATGGTTTGAAGGGATTATTCCATCCGTCTTTGATGAGTCTAAGGCCAAAATCAATCAACCATTTCAAAACGCTCACGAGCCTGTCGCGCACGCGTTCTGCAAATTCAAACTCACTTGAAAGGATCAAAAAACCAAGGAAGATTGCACCCCATCCAGGACCGGGTAGCGCCAACATTGCGATGCCAGCGAGCACAATCACGACGCCAATGGTTGTGATAATTGGTTTGCGAATTGGACCGGGGATACGGAACCACCAAATTTTGAGTCTGTGCTTCATCATAGGCACTATAGCACACTGGTAAATGAGCTAGAAAAGGAGTATAATTTTCTAGCTAATGAGTGAGAAGATTGTTGTCAAAGGTGCGCGGGAGCACAACCTTAAGAATATTAACGTTGAGTTGCCGCGGAATAAACTGGTAGTTATTACTGGTTTGAGTGGCTCGGGTAAGTCGAGTCTGGCTTTTGATACGATTTATGCGGAAGGGCAGCGACGCTATGTTGAGAGCCTGAGCAGCTACGCGCGGCAATTTCTTGGGCTCATGGAAAAGCCCGACGTTGATCAAATTGACGGGTTAAGTCCAGCGATTTCGATTGATCAAAAATCGACTTCCCGCAACCCACGGTCGACCGTTGCGACCGTTACTGAAATTTATGATTATCTGCGCTTGTTGTTTGCGCGGATTGGTGTACCGCACTGCCCGGTTTGTGGCCGTGCGGTTGCCCGTCAAACCAACGAGGCGATTATTGGACAGGTCGAAGGCTTGCCTGAAGGTGCTCGTCTGATGATTTTGGCGCCGGTTGTGATCGATAAAAAAGGTGCGTTCGAACATGTGCCGGAACAATATATGCGGGCTGGTTTTGCAAGGGCACGAGTAGACGGCGTGGTATATGCGCTTGATGAATTTCCAGAGCTTGATAAGAAATACAAACACACTATCGAAGTGGTGGTTGACCGGCTGACGAATGACGAAGCCAACCGGACGCGGCTGGCGCAAAGTATCGAGCAAGGGCTCGAAGTTGGTGATGGCCGGCTGCGTGTGGTGAATGCTGATACAAACGAAGAATTCGAATATTCGCTGGCGTACGCATGTCCGGAGCATCCAGATGTTACTATACCCGAGCTGGAGCCGCGGACGTTTAGTTTTAACAGTCCACACGGGGCTTGCGCGGTTTGTACCGGACTTGGCAGCCGGCTGGAAGTTGATCCGGAGCTGGTGATACCAAATGGACGCCTGACGATTGCCGAAGGTGCGATTCGGCCGTTCAACCGCGTGAATTCTGACGCATGGTACATGAAGAAAATGCAGGCGGTGGCCGACCGGTATGGTTTTAGCTTGCATGTGCCGACGAGCCAGTTGAGTGAGGATGACTTGCATAAGATTTTGTACGGCACAGGTAACGAAAAGTACCATGTGAAATTAAGTATGGGGCGGAGTTTTGAGACGACGTATGAGGGTGTTATTCCGAACCTTGAACGCCGTCACAAAGAAACCGACAGTGATTTTATGCGACGTGATATCGAGCGGTTCATGCAGGAGCGGCCGTGCTATGCCTGTAAGGGTATGCGTCTGAAGCCGGAAGTTCTAGCGGTTACGGTGCACGGCAAATCAATTATGGATGTCAGTTCGCTGTCGATTGATGATGCGCTTGGTTGGTTTGATGAATTGCATTTCAGCGACCATGAAAAGCACATCTCCCATCAAATCACGAAAGAAATTTGTGCACGGCTCAAGTTTCTGCAAGACGTAGGGCTCAACTACTTGACGCTGCTACGGAGTGCCAATACGTTGTCGGGTGGCGAGGCACAGCGTATCCGTTTGGCGACGCAAATTGGTTCAGGGCTTCAGGGTGTATTGTACGTGCTTGATGAACCGAGCATTGGTTTGCACCAGCGTGACAACGAGCGACTCATCAAGACTCTGAAGCATTTGCGTGACCTCGGTAATACGGTGCTGGTGGTAGAGCACGACGAGGATACTATCCGTACGGCAGATTATCTGCTGGATATCGGACCGGGAGCGGGTGTGCACGGCGGACACGTTGTCGCACAAGGTACACCTGATGAAGTTGCGGCCAGCCCAAAGAGTACAACTGGCAAGTACCTAAGTGGTGAATGCAAGATTGACGTACCGAAAAAACGTCGTCCTGGTAATGGTAAATCATTAGTTATTAAGGGTGCACGTGAGAATAATCTGCAAGGTGTTGACGTAGAAATCCCGCTCGGTAAATTGGTGGTAGTGAGTGGTGTGTCAGGTTCTGGGAAATCAAGTCTGATTAATGATATCCTGGCGAAAGAATTGCAGGCACGTTTGCACCGAGCAAATACCGTCCCTGGCAAGCACGACGACATCGAAGGCATAAAAGAACTCGATAAGGCGATCGTGATTGACCAGTCACCAATTGGGCGAACTCCTCGTAGTAACCCCGCGACCTATACTGGTTTGTTTACACCAATTCGTGAACTGTTTGCCAGCACGCCTGAAGCCAAGCTGCGGGGGTATGGTCCGGGCCGGTTTAGTTTTAATGTAAAAGGTGGGCGCTGCGAAAATTGTGCGGGCGATGGCATTATCAAGATCGAGATGCACTTTTTGCCTGATGTGTATGTGCCGTGCGAAGTCTGCCACGGCAAACGCTATAACCGCGAAGCATTGGAGATCCACTACAAAGGCAAGACAATCAGTGATGTACTAGAGATGACCTGCGAACAAGCGCTCGAGTTCTTCGAGAATATACCGGCGATTCAACGTAAGCTTCAGACGATTGTTGATGTGGGTTTGGGCTACATCACGCTCGGCCAACCAGCAACACAGCTGTCTGGCGGTGAAGCACAGCGCGTGAAACTCGCGACTGAGCTGTCGCGTCGGCCAACTGGGCGCACACTGTACATCTTAGATGAGCCGACCACTGGCTTACATATGGCAGACGTGAACAAACTATTGAGTGTGCTCCATGCGCTGGTTGACGCTGGGAATAGTATGGTGATTATCGAACACAACCTTGATGTTATTAAATCTGCTGACCATATTATCGATATGGGACCGGAAGGCGGCTCAGGCGGCGGCCGTGTCCTTGCAACTGGTACGCCGGAGCAAATCGCACGAGTAGAAGAAAGTTATACCGGCCAATTCCTCAGGAAGCTCCTCTGACGAAACATTAAAAGTTAAATAATTGACTGACAATACAGAAAAAACAGCTAACATTGTAATAGTATGCGTGACTACGACCAGTATCCGGGAGACGGTGGAAATGCTTCTGAGTTTGAGCTGGATCTAGAAATTCTGAAGGAACTTGAGGCTGAGCAAGATGCTAAGAATGTCATTCGAGGTGAGCTACTTGACGAACTAGCGGCTAGAGGTGTTGATGTAGATGATATCCCACGTAGTGTTGAGAGCACTGAAATAATGCCAGCGGATATCACAAAACCGAATTGGCAAATGATTGACTTTGAGACTGCAATTACGATGACAGTCGAAGCTGTGCGTGGGTATCAGTTGCGGGCTCCTCATCTATCACTTGACCCTCGGGCGCTGGAGGATGTGCTCATGGTGAAGTATGATACAGAAATATTCCTTGAGCAAGCGCGGACAGATAGATCTGCCAAAGCTGCGCTACTATCATTACTCAGTGAAAAGATTCCGGTGAGTGTTTCCCCTCAGCACGAACAATTAATAAAAGATCGCTTGATGCGAGAGCATGAGAATCTAAGAGATTCGATTTAGTCGCGTTTAAGACTGAGGATTTTTTCCTTGAGCTTCGTGCGGCTGACCGGGTCTCGCAGGACATGGGCAAAGCTTGCGCCAAAAGTGGCAAGCGTAGCAAGGATGACGATCGGGAAAATATACTTATCGATATCGATTATTTCACCGAGAACTACCCCAGCCCAGTAGCCGATTAAAATGATGACAGGTACCCAGAGCAGGGCGCCAATGATGTTATAGAGCATAAATTTGCCATAGTTCATGTGTCCCATCCCGGCAAGTGGCGACGCAATGGTGCGCACCACTGGTATAAAGCGGGCAAAAATAATAGTCTTGCCACCGTGTTTATCGAAAAAGCTTTGTGCGCGGTCGATGTTTTCTTTGTGAAGGAAAATCGAATTCTCGCTTTTGAACAGTCTCCGTCCGTTGCGTCTACCGATTTCGTAGCCGACCATATTACCAGTGACGGCAGCTACAAAGAGCATAACTATGGTGAGTATAAGGGGTAGGGTGTCTTGGGCGGCAAAAAAGCCAGCCGCAAACAGCAATGTATCACCGGGCAGGAAGAAGCCGATCAAAAGTCCTGTCTCCGCAAAGATAGTGAGTGCCAGCGCTGTAACGCCACCTGCTTCAAAGATTCCTTCAACCGTAACTTTCTTATGGAGCATCAGGAACAGAAGTCCCACGGCGCCGATTATTAGCAGAATTTTAATGTATTCGCGGTAGGCCCAAATTGTTTTCATCGACTCATTCTACCACATATACCCAGAGCCAGAACCGCTTTTACTGGTATAATAAAGGTGTGGGATGTTAATAAAACGGTCGCCTTCTCGCGGCCGAGAGAGGGGAACGCATGTCACACGAAACTATTACATTAGAATTATCAATCCGCGAGACTGTCGGCAAAGGTCTCGGCAAGCTTCGCCGCGAAGGCTTGGTGCCAGCTGTTATCCATGACCACGGCAAGCCGTCGGTCATCGTTCAGGGTGTATACCAGGATGTATATAAGACATTTGTGAAAGCTGGCAAGAACCATCCGGTTAATATCAAAGCTGGCAATAAATCTTACACCACGCTTATCAAAGACGTGTCGCTCGAGCCACGAAAGGGCACCATTACGCACGTTGTATTCAATGCGGTGCGCGCCAACGAAAAAGTTACCGCGGAAGTGCCAGTGCACATGAAGTATCCTGAAGGTGATGAGGCAACACCTGCTGAAAAAGCCGGCCTCATCGTACTGCACAATACTGAGGTAGTTGAAGTTGAGGCACTGCCAAAAGAATTGCCTGACGCGCTTTACTATCCAGCGGAGAAGTTAGCAGAAGTTGGCAATCAGGCAACGGTAGCTGACTTGGAGCTGCCAAGTGGCGTGATGGTGAAAACAGAAGAAACGACCGTACTTGCGACAGTGTTTGAGCCAAGTGCATTGGCAGCGGCAAATGACGCTGCTGGCGGTGACGCTGAGCCAGGCGATGAAGCAAATGTCGAATCTGAGCACGAAAGTACTGCCGAAGAGGGTACACAAGCTGATGAGCAGCGACCTGGCGGCAAGAAAGAATTTGAAGACAAAGAGCAAGGCCATAATCCGACGAAGCAGTAAGGCTATATATGTCCACAGAGGTATTTGAAGGCAATGTCAGTGACACATACCAAGACTACCTGGAGGAACACGTTCGTGGTGTGTTGCGAACGCGAATCACTCGCGCACATCTTACCGAGTGGTTGCCAGAAGCGCCTGCACAGGCCATTGATCATGGCGGAGGAGAAGGTCGCGACGCAGTTTGGCTAGCGGCTCAGGGTTATAATGTTGTCCTGCTTGAGCCGGCAGAAGATCAGGTTAAAAAGGCACATGCATTACGCGACCGTCAAGAAGCAGATGTTGCGAAACTAATACACATCACGCCAGCTCGTCAGGTAAAAGGAATAACGCGGTTTTTTGAAGAAACCCCAGACTCGGACAAGAGTGATTTGGTGCTTTCGCATGGAGTCATGCTATACCTCGAAGATCCAAGAGCGTATGTAGAAGGGTTATTTCGCATGGTAAAGCCAGGTGGCATAGTCTCATTGCTCACAAAAGGTCTAGAGGGTACTGTGCGTGAATTTCAGCAAGAAGGCCGTCCTGAAGATGAATTGGCAGAGTTGCGTAAAACCGGAAAATACATCAATCACCTTGGCGTAACAGCTATGGCGTATACAGCAGAAGATGTAGCTGGCTTTATCCGTGACGCAGGTGGCAGGGTGGAGTCTTGGGCTGGAGTCAGGGTAGATTACTTGGATAACCAAACAGTCGCCGAAATTGGTGCAACCGCACTGGAGCGTCTATTGCAAAATGAACTAACTCGTGGACGGGATAAAGAGTATCGGCAACGGGGCCAGATGCTCCATTTCATCGGCAGACGTCTTAGTTAGTCTTTGTAGCCCTCGGCCTGTTTGGTGAAGAGGTCGTGGTAGAGTCCGTGGGTTTGCATGAGCTCCTTGTGTGTGCCTTGCTCTACGATTTTGCCTTTGTCGAGGACGATTATGCGGTCGGCGCGCCGCACGGTACTAAAGCGGTGGCTGACTATCAGTGCAGTCTTACTGCCATAGTGGTCGAAGATATTATTGAAAATGTCATATTCGGCTTTGGCGTCAATCGCGGATGTTGGTTCATCGAGGATGAGCATTTGCGCTTGGCGGTAAAAGGCGCGTGACAGCGCTACGCGTTGCCACTGGCCACCGCTCGGCTCGATGCCTTTTTTGAAGCTGGCATCAAGTACTGTCTCCCAGCCGTGGGGGTATTTGCGAACTAGTTTGTCAATACCGCCGAATTTGGCGGCTTGATTAAGTATGTCTTGATTGGGTTTGTGGTCAGCCCGGCCGACAGTTATATTTTCGTTAATCGGGAACGGATATTGGTTAAAGTCCTGGAAGAGGGTAGCGAGCTGTGTATAGAGTGAGCCGATCGCGATAGCCTGCAGATCCTGGTCGTTGATATAGATGTGACCAGATGTTGGCTGATAAAACCGGAGCAATAGCTTAATGAGTGTGCTTTTGCCGGCACCGTTTTCTCCGACTAGCGCGACGTGTTCGCCGGGGCGGATAGTGAGTGAAAGGTTGGTGAATACTGGCCGGGTCTGCCCTGGGTAGGTAAAACTAACGTTTTTGAATTCAATTTTTGGTGGTTCGTCGGCCGACAGTTGGACCGCGTGGGGCTTGTCGACATGTTTGGGCGTACGGTCTATGAGATTGAAATAACTCTCGGCAAATTGCAACGGCTCTTGCATGCGTGTAAGTGTTCCGAAAACTGCATTCAGTGCGCCACCAATACGCAGTAACGCACCAGACAAGAACAAGTAGCGGTCGAGCGTTATTTCGTGCGCTAAGAACTGACGCAGCAACACAATTGACCCGATCGCGGTGCCAGCCACCTCAAGGATTTTTGATGGCACGATGGTGCGGGTGGCTTTGCGGTATTCTTTTTCCTGGTTGCGGTAAAACTTGGTGTTGAGTGCGTGTATTTTGTCACGTACGTAATCTGCTGCCTGCATGCTGCGGAGCTCAAGTTGGCCTTTGGCCTGCCGGATAATCCAATCTAAACCCCAAAAAATATGGCGCTCATCACCGCGCTTGTTGAATACAAACCAATAAATCGCAGCCACCCGACTTTCAGCAATCAGACTCGGGATAAGGAATATAATAATGAGTGGCACCAGCCACCACACAACTTGGGCAACCACCAGTGTAATCGCAAGAAATCGTACGATACCATACATGAGTTCCAGTGCGTAGTTACTGAGATTTGCAATCTGCCATGTGTAGGAGCTGCTTACTTTGTTAATTTCATTGCGAATATCCTCGTCATAAAAATCTGGGTAATCGAGTTTGTTAAGTGTGTCGATAAATTTGTTTGTTGACCAACTGACAAATGAAAAGTACAGCAGACGCTGACCAAAGCTCATTAGCCAGAACCCAAGCGCAATACCGACCGCGGCCGCAATATCGATCCATAGCCACAGCCAAATTCCTTCAACTGTCGGATCTGTCAGGTATTGTGCCAGCAAACCACCAAGCTTAGCTGTTGCATAAAGGGTTGTGAGCGTCGAAGCAATCTCTACGATTGCGCCAAGAGCATAAATAATTACGCCAGACGTACGTACGCGCCAAGACGTACGGAGTATCCTGCCGATAATCTTCAATTTTTTTCGGGGAAAGCGGATCCTTTTCACTGCTACTCCTCAATAAATCCGCCTGATTGATGCGCCCAGAGCTTAGCATAGAGTCTATTGGCTTTCAACAGATCTTTATGACCGCCATCCTCTTTTATCTTGCCGTCTGCCAGTACAATGATACGATCCATTTTTTGGATCGTGCTGAGCCGGTGGGCGATGACAATGGTAGTGCGGCCTTTCATGAGCTGCGCAAGCGCCTTCTGGATGTAGACTTCACTTTCGCTATCGAGTGCACTGGTAGCCTCGTCAAGAATTAGTATCGGTGCATCTTTCAAAATTGCCCGTGCTATGGCAATGCGCTGACGTTGGCCGCCGCTGAGTTTTACGCCACGCTCACCGACAATCGTATCGTAGCCGTGCGGCAATTGCTCGATAAAGTCGTCCGCATAAGCCAGTTTTGCCGCTTGTTTGGCTTCATTCAGTGTAGCGTTTGGCTTGCCGTAGGCAATGTTCTCAAAAATTGAGCGATGGAAGAGCAGAGGTTCTTGCGGTACATACGCGATTTGGCTACGCAAGCTAGCTTGCGTAACATCCCGAATGTCCTGCTCGTCTATAGTAATCGAACCAGCGGTGACGTCCTCGAACCTCAGTAGCAGTCGCGTCAGTGTAGATTTACCGCCGCCACTTGGGCCGACGATGCCAACTTTTTGCCCAGGCTCAATGTCGAGCGACAGACACTCAAACACTGTGTCATTAGCATTGCTGTCCGGGTAAGAAAAGCTAATGTTCTTAAGCGAGATAGCACCATTTCGAACTGCCAGGTCAGGTGCATTTGGTTTGTCGGTGATCTCAAAGTCTTCCATAAGGATTCGTGTCATTGTCGAAGCGTCGAGCAGAGCCTCTTCTATGGTAAGAATGAGTGTCGTGATGTCGAATAACCGGTTAATCAACGTGATAGTATACACAAAGGCAAAGATGCCAACACCAAGTACACCAGAATCTTGTGAATATAAATGCGTAATAAACGCAATGAGCCCAATTTGTAGCACGAGCAAAACACCTATACGCATGGTGCCGCTTTTGATGGAGCGAACCCAGTCACGGATTCGATGCTCCAGAAGCTTCTTCCCAATCCCGCCGTTGGTCACAGCTTCATCATGCTCGCGTGCGAATGTTTTGACAGCATTTGCGTTGACAATAGTGTCAGAATAGTGAGCCACCAGGCGATTCTGGACACGCCTTCGCTCAAACCGTAAGTTTTTGCGTTGCTGGCCCTCAATAACGCTCAACGCCAAAATTGTACCAATAACAATAAGCAGGGCGAGCGCGAGTGGTAGTGACGAAGCCGCAACTACAACAATACCCACAACAAATGTGACGGCTAACGGAATTAGGTTGACGTACGCTGCATCAACCAAGCGGCCATGCGCGCTTGCATAATCCATGGCGTTACTCACGAGCTTGCCGGCAATTGAGTTGGCATGAAATCCAACGCTACGCCTCAGTAGCGTGTCAAATGTCTGGCGGTTAAGTTCGTACTGGCCAATTGCATTCAGTGTCACGACAGCTTTAATGCCAAAGTAGTTGGTGAGTGTGCCGACTGTCGCGACTACCACAAGCCATGCAATGTAGCGGTCAGGATCGGTGCCGGTCACCATGCTGGCGAACGTCAGACTTATGAGCAGTGGCAATATGACATTAATGAGCACCTTGCTCACGAGGTAGAGGAGTGACATTATGAAAAGTCTGCGATGGCGTGTCAGTGCATGGATGCTTGCACGAATGGTTTCGCGGTCAGTATGTATGTCTCGACGTTTTTCTAAATCCATTTTACTCCTCGATAAATCCGCCTGATTGATGCGCCCAGAGCTTGGCGTATGCACCCCCATGTCTCAGTAATTGCGTATGTGAACCTTCTTCAATAATTTTACCCTTTTCCATAACGATAATGCGGTCCATGTTTCTGAGCGTTGAAAGCCTATGTGCGATTGCGATCACGGTTTTGTCTTCCCACAATGCTTCGAGTGCCTGCTGTACTAAAATCTCACTTTCGCTATCGAGCGCGCTCGTTGCTTCATCAAGAATCAGGATTGGCTTGTTATCCAAATATGCTCGGGCGATAGCAATACGCTGTCGCTGGCCAGCTGAAAGTTTCACGCCGCGCTCACCGACCAGCGCGTCATATCCTTGGTCGATTTGCGTGATGAACTCATCGGCGTGAGCTTGCTGGGCAGCACGTATAATTTCGTCGCGTGTCACTGCACGGTCAGCTGCATATGCAATATTATCGGCAATGGAACGATGAAATAGGCTGGTATCTTGTGGTACATACGAAACGAGTCGTGCAACTTGTCGGGCATCACAATCCTGGCTGTCGAGCAGAATATTGCCAGGCGTTACCGGGTAGTAGCCGAGCAAGAGTTTGGTAAGTGTGGTTTTGCCGCTGCCGCTTTTGCCGACAATACCAACTTTCTCGCCTTTTTTGATCTCAAAATCGATACCGGACAGGACTTCTGTGTCGAGCTTGTCTGGGTATGCGAAGGACAGGTTGTTAAACCGTAAATTACTGCCGAATGATGGTGTGTTCGGTTGTGGGCTTGTCTGATCTTGTGCAACATTCGTGGTACCAAATAAGTACTGATATGCCTCTTCCATGCGAGCAGCACGTAGACTGAATTGCGATACATTCCAAATTATTTCCCAAATGAAAGAAGAGAAAAGCAGCAAAGCTGACATTATAGTTGTAAATTCTGCAACAGAGAGCTGGCCATCAAGGAATAGGTGCACATTAAAGAGTATGGTTGCCGACCAAATGACTATACGGACAAAGAATGACATCGATGCCCAAAAGAACATACTCCATAGAAAAGACCGGTTTGCGGCCTCGATATTCTTCCGCTGCTCATGCTCGATTGTCTTCGTTTCGGTTTGTTCTTTGTGAAAGGATTTGACGTTGACGAAGTTTGCCACAGCATCGATAATTTTACCGTTCTTAGTAGACACAACATCGGTCCATCGTTTCTCGTACCTAATACTATTGCGGATGGTATACCGACCAACGACGAGCATCAATGCCACATTCAACAGAAAAATTAAACCGGTCTGCCAGTTGATAGCAGTTAAAATGGCGCTGACTGTCACAAGATTGACTGCATCGTTGATATAGTCCCAATACAGTTTTTCGATTAAATCTCGAGCTTCGGCGCTAATGGTGGTGATGTAAGATGATACTTTGCCGGTAAATTTATCGACGAAGTACGGGTATGGCTTGTGGATAACCTGACGGAATAGGACATTTTCAAACGAGATCACGACGGGGTTCAGCAGCTTAACATATAGAAATTCACTGAGTCGCCACATGACATCGTGGGTGATGCTGCATGCAATGAGAATACCCACGAAGAGATATACCTGTTCTTTGTTAATCGATGACTCAGCGAGTGCTCCAACGAGCTTCCCGATAAAGAGTGGCACGATAGCGATCAGTGCGTTTGCAATAATAAAGCTGACGAGCACAATGACCATGCGCAACTTATGTGCACTCATGTACGTTGCAAGTGCACGCAGAGAGTAGTAATTTTTCTGTCGGTTTGGTTTCATCAAGCGGAGCCTCCCGCTCCGGGCAGGGTTATATTGTGATTTGAGATTAATGTATTAGTTTAGGTTTTGCTGACTACTCACGCTGTAGCCCTGGTACTGGTTGCTAATAGGTCAGAGCGGAGACGCCAGCGGCAGACGTATTCGGTATGGTCAAGTAAATCGGCATAGGTGGCCTCTCCCATTACATAAAATTATTCTACAAATTATAGCACGCGCGTCAATTGTTTCAATCTGTTATAATAGGTTTTTGATGGAAAAAATACTGCTTTATTACAAATTTACCCCGCTGTCTGACCCGGAGGCAGTGAAGCTCTGGCAAAAAGCTCTATGTGAAAAACTTAATTTAAAGGGCAGGATTTTGATTTCCAAGCACGGCATTAATGGCACTGTCGGTGGCCATATCGATGACCTGAAGGCGTATGTCAAGGAAACCAAGAGCTACACTGGCTTCAAAGGTACACAATTCAAGTGGAGCGATGGTAAGCGTGATGATTTTCCGCGTTTGAGCGTGAAAGTACGCAAAGAAATCGTGACGTTTGGCGTGCCGGACGAAGTGAAAGTTGATGAGAACGGTGTAGTTGGCGGTGGTAAGCATCTAAAGCCCGAACAGGTACATAAACTGATTGAAGAGCGCGGCGAAGACGTAGTGTTTTTTGATGGTCGCAACGCCTACGAAGCCAAGGTCGGCAAGTTCAAGAACGCTGTCGTGCCTGACACACGTTATACCCGCGATTTTCTGAAAGAACTCGAGAGCGACAAATATAAGGACATCAAAGACAAGCCGGTCGTAACGTACTGCACCGGCGGTATCCGCTGCGAAGTGTTGTCAAGTCTCATGAAAAATCGTGGGTTCAAAGAGGTCTATCAGATTGATGGTGGCATTGTGAAATACGGCGAAAAATACGGTGACGAGGGCCTATGGGAAGGCGCACTCTACGTATTTGACAAGCGCATGGGTATGAAGTTTAGCGATAAGGCCAAAGACATCGGCGAATGTATCCACTGCAAAGGCAAGACTAGCAATTTCGAAAACTGCGCCAATATGTCGTGCAATGACCTGGTGCTCATCTGCGAAACATGCCGTGACCAAAAAACACTCTGCACAAAGTGCGAAGCTGCCAACGTAGCTGCCTGAGTCAAAATACTAAAATTTACCCAGTTTTCGCGAAGCGTTTTACAAAGTTTCGCAGTATTTTGACGGGCTCTTGGACATTTGCAGCGTATCCTTGGGCAATAAGCTCCTCGGCAGATTCGGGTGGAAAGTAGCCAGCGTTTTTGTACGTGTTTATGCGTACTTCAAGCCCGTGCGAGTCAAGCTCTGGATGAAACTGCGTAACGTACACATTTTGCTTAACGCGAAACATTTGGACTGGGCACGGTGCTGAGCTTGCAAGCAGTGTCGCCGACTCTGGCAGCGTTTCGCAGGCTTCCTTATGTCCTACAAATGCGACGAAGTTTTCCGGCAGGTCAACAAGTAAAGGGTCTGCGATACCGTGTTCAGTAAGCGTAATTTCTGAAGGCCCGACTGATTCGCTGTATTTTTGTGAAACAACACCGTTTTGATGAGTGACCACCAGCCCAACGCCGTAACATGCGCCTAGGAACGGAAAATCGCGCTCAATGATCGTGTCGAGTAGGCTGTAGAGTTCTGTCTCAAGTCGTTTTTGGACTTCAGATTTTTGTGCGTGTGATGTACTGGCATTAAATGGGCCGCCGCCAACAATGATACCTGAGTAGTTATCTAGTTTTATGTCAGGTAATGGTGAGGATTCAATACGAAATCGTTCCAGTTGGATGTCGTCCAAGCCACTGAACCGCAAAAAAGACTCATACTCGTTATCCGAAGCAACAGTCTCTGGGCGCGATTGGATGAGTAAAAACGGTTTCATGTCCACGCAGTATACCAGTTTATATATTGGGCGCCAGAAGTAATTACTTGAGATTTAAAGTATGTTGCGATACATTCTCTTCTAATGACTCGTGCGACACAAGTTGAGAGCGTACCGACCATGCATACCGCGCTCTGGACGCCATACGGTGAAAAAACGGTAGAAATTCCGTTTGCATTTACGAACGAACAAGAAGCTCCAGAAGCTATATTTTTCACTGGCTTTGGTGAAGTGGATGTTGGCCGAATAGCGGGGTATCTGGGGAGGGCAGGGCTTAGGTTGGCTGTGACAAATCTACGTATACCTACAGAGGGTATACACACCGATCCTGGTCAGTATCGCGAAGCGATTGCCGAAAGCATTGATGCCGTGCGACAGGCTGTATTGAAACTTACAGGACTTTCGCTAGATGCGCAGCTAGGTGCTGCCGCGAATTCTGGTGGCTCAGCTGAAGCCATGCTTGGTCTGACTAAGTATCCTCATCGTTGGAAATGGGGGATCTTTTTATCGCCTTTTGGTGCTATGTTCCAGTACCCAGATGAGCTTAGAGGCGGACTACTACAGGAGGCGCTGAGGCGTCCTAAGCTACCCAAGCCACTGAGGCGTGAATTAAGCGATAAGCTTGGCGCGGGGACAAATTCATTTATAGAGAGCGAGGGGCCGTTCGAGTATGTATATCTCTCAAAACTTTTGCCGATTGCTATAGTACTGGCGGGTAAAGACGCGCTTTTTCCTGCGGGTAAAACGAGAGCATCTCTGCCTCTGCCCCCGGATAAGGTTGGTGTACTAGATGATGCAGAGCACATGACCTGTTATGAGGATGGAATCGACAATGTCATAGAAGCATATACAATGGCTCTTACAATGCTCGGTGAAGATACTAGTTACATACGCGTAAAATAAAAGACGCAAACCAGCGACATGACTGTGTATTTAGTCATTGGCGTGCACGTAGTGCCGTAGCGCGGCATTGATGCGAGTAGCGGGCATGCCATTGCCATGCAAGAATGCAGACGCTACGACAAGGTCTGCAACAGTCTTTGGTGGCTGAGTGCTGTCAATTAAGATTGTGTCGTGTAGTTTTGCCCGCGTGACACGAGTAGCATAGCGTTCAAGTACTATCGTTCGCTCAAGTGGATCTTTTCCGAAGGCGCGCCCCTGGGTTGGATCGGGTCGGCTTTCGAGTCTATACGCAGTCACAGCCAGACCGGCAACCAGTGTTATTCTGGTGTCGAACAGGCTTCGGTACTTTTCGTCGTTCGTGACAGTGCCGCAAATGAAGGTAAATGCGTTGTCGCTCGCGGCTTCTGTCCGGGCCTCTTTTATATGGGCTATTTCAGAGACGTTCAGCTCCCAGTGTAACGGGTTATCTTGTGCGGGTACAGCAAGATTATCCCTATCAATATCAAAGGCAGTAAAACCAGACTCGCGAAGCATATCGCAAACAGTGGTTTTCCCGGCGGCTGGCGGACCGCCCACGTGTACCAGATTCATAATCTATATTGTAAAATAACTGTATATAAAAGTCAAATTTGCTATGATCAACACATGCTCAAAGCAGTAGTTTTTGATATTGACGGCGTGCTTGCACAAGTACGGATGGCTGACATGAAACAGTATAAGCGCATGCTGCATGCGGCCGGATATGCGGTGCCTGAAGATGAAAAGATCGCTACCGTTGTACATTTGCCGCTATGGGAAGGGGTCAAGCAACTACTAGGGATAGACGATTATGATGAAATAACTAGAGTAAGAGATATATTGCTCGAGCCTAATGCTACGCAAGCAAATCTAGTGATGTACCCAAAGAATATACGTGCGGTTCTGGAGGCACTAGCAAAACGCTATAGATTAGGCATCGTTACAGGACGATTTAAGAGTGGAGTGGTTGATTTCTTTGACGCACATCATGTCGAGCATTTATTTGAGCAGGTTGTGACATACGAAGATACCAAGGCACATAAACCCGACCCCGAGCCGCTATTGCTGATACTGCAACGTCTCGATCTTTCGCCCGATGAAGTGCTGTATGTCGGTGACATGGAGTACGATGTACTCGCAGCCAAAAATGCCGGAATGCGCTGCGTGCAGGTATCGTCTGTGCCTTCACCAGATGCGACTGTTCATATAACAGATATAGACCAGCTGGCAGGTGCTATTGATGCTCTGTAGTTCACGCACCAAGCGGGCTATAATAGAGGTGTGACGGAAGCATTGAAAGATAAGTTGAAGGAGTTACCGAACTCACCTGGGGTTTATTTCCATAAGGATAACCAGGGTGAGATTATTTATGTTGGCAAGGCGGCGGTGTTGAAAAATCGGGTGCGACAGTATTTTCAGAAGTCGCGTAATCGTGATCCAAAGACCGAGGTGTTGGTGGCGGAGATCCATGACACCGACTGGATGGTGGTTGAGAGCGAGATGGAGGCGCTGTTTTTAGAAGCCGAGATGATCCGGCGTTATATGCCGCGCTATAACATTTTGTTGCGCGACGACAAAGCGATGAGCTACATCCGGATTGATTATGATAGTGACTACCCGACGGTGACCACGACGCGCCGGCCGCTTGATGATGGTGCGAAATATTTCGGGCCGTACTTTAGCACGCAGAGCGTGCGACAAGCCCTGAAGTTACTGCGCAAAATTTTCCCGTATGCGGTTAAAAAGCCGACTGGACAGAAACGGGCGAGCCTATATTATCATCTTGGTCTTGATCCGGGCCTGGAGGAGGGTCGCACGAGCCTGGAAGATTACCGTGCCAACCTACGCAAACTTATAAGCGTGATCCAGGGCAAACGCGTGGGCGTGACAAAAGAGATTGAGCGTGAAATGAAAGCGGCGGCCAAACAGCAGGAGTTTGAAAAAGCCGCACGCCTGCGCAACCAGCTGCGCTGGCTGCAAAACTTAAACCGTCAGATTATTTTCAGCGACAAAGAGTTTATGGATATAAGCAAGGACCACGCACTGAGCGAATTGGTTGATTTGTTGAGTTTGCCTGCGTTCCCAAAGCGGATCGAGGGTTACGACATCAGTCACATGCAAGGCACGGATGTGGTTGCGAGTATGGTAGTGTTTACGAACGGTGTGAGTAATAAGGGTGAGTACCGCAAGTTCAAAACCAAGAAAGATCATAACAACGATTTTTATAACATGAACGAGACAATTCGGCGGAGACTAAGCGAGAAGAACATAAAAGCGTGGGGTAAGCCGAGTCTGGTGCTGATTGACGGCGGCAAAGGCCAGTTGGATGCGGCAATTAAAGCGCGGGACGAGATGGGCTGCGAAAAGTTGCCGTTTATTGGTCTTGCCAAACGCGAAGAGCAGATCGTGATTGCAAAAAACCGCTCAAACGTGGAGCTGAACATGAACATGCTCAACAAGCTTGGCGGATTTTGCAGCGAGAGTGAGGATTTTATTCTGGTGAATGTGCCGCACAATACCAATCTCGTGAAGCTGCTGCAACGCATCCGCGATGAATCGCATCGGTTTGCGGTGAGCTACCACTCGGTGCTCAAAACCAAGCGCCAAACCGCGAGCGTGCTTGACGACATCCCGACTATCGGTCCGGCAACGCGCAAGAAGTTGATCAAGACATTTGGCTCGGTGCGCGGTGTGATGCAGGCGCGCGACTGGGAACTTGAAAAAGTTGTCGGTACCAAAAAAGCTACTATCCTCAAGCAGTATCTCCGCCCACTTCAACGTGAACGGTAGTATCAAACCCAGGCCCAGGAGTCTCAAAGTATGCTCTAATTGCTCCGGCGATGCCCACCAGCGTTTGCCGATGTTGTAATTTCCAGGCTGGAAGCTCCAAATCTTTCTCCGTGATAGGTGGAATAAGCGCCAAGTTGCCCAATACATGTCCAAGCGTCGTGGGACGCTCTGGTACCGTCTTTGGGAAATCCTCTTCTCTGTATCGGCCTGGCAATACTGCAAACATACCGCGCAGCCTGGCTCTGCTGCATGGCGGCGCGTACATCCCAAAATCTGCAAGCTCGTCAGGGGTTTCAAATGTTACTTTTGCCTTACCATTGTATCCAGGAGTTATTTGCATACACAGATGATAGCACTTTATCCGAAAATACCAATAGTTACAGATGATATACTACATATTCTATGGAGGCAGAACTTAACTATCGATTTTTTACTGGCAATAGACGGCGGTTGCGCGAGCTGTTTACCGGCACGGCACCGATTGTTATTACCGCGAACGGGCAATTGCAGCGCAGCGGCGATAGCACGTATCCGTTCCAGCAGGACGCAAATTTTTGGTACCTGACAGGCATAAACGAGCCGGATATGGTATTGGTGCTCGATAAAGACAAAGAATATCTCATTCGACAGAAGCGTAGTGAGTATCAGGATGTGTTTGACGGACAGGTTGACGACCGTGAGCTCACCAGACGGTCAGGCGTAGAAGAGGTGCTGGGTTGTGACGAAGGCTGGAAACGGTTGGCTGCGCGATTGAAACGCGTCAAACATGTGGCTACTATCGCCCCGCCACCACAGTACGTGGAGGTATATGGGATGTACACTAATCCAGCTCGCTGGGTGCTGACGCGGACGCTACGCGAGCACAATAACAAACTTGAGCTGCTCGATATTGCACCGCACCTAGTGAAAATGCGTACCGTCAAACAGCCGCCAGAACTGGCAGCAATTCAGCGGGCGATAGATATTACCGCCGACAACCTCAAGCAAATTATCCGTCCTGCGAACCTCAAGAAATACCAGTACGAGTACGAGGCAGAGGCGGACTTGACCCGGCTGTTCCGGCGCTCAGGCTCACGGCATGCGTTTGACCCAATCGTTGCGGGTGGCCCACGAGCGTGTACGCTACACAATACCAATATGGATGGTGCACTTTCGGCCAGCGAGCTGTTACTTTTTGATGTCGGTGCCGAGAGTGAAGGATATGCAGCAGATATTTCACGGACAGTCGCAATCGGCCAGCCCTCGCGTCGTCAGCAGCAAGTATTTGATGCGATTAAAGAGGTGCAGTCGTATGCCTACACACTCTTGAGGCCGGGCGTCACCATGAAAACATACGAAGAGAAAGTTGAGCATTTCATGGGCGAGAAGCTGCGTGAACTTGGTCTCATTCAGTCGATTGACCGTGACGCAGTCCGACGATACTATCCGCACGCAACCTCACATCATCTCGGGCTGCAGGTGCACGATGTGAGCGACCGTACGGCGCCGCTCGAAGAAAATATGGTACTGACCGTCGAGCCGGGCATTTATATTCCTGAGGAGTCGATCGGGATACGGATTGAAGACGATGTGCGCATTACCGAAAGTGGCGTAGAAGTTCTCAGCAGCACCTTGCCCGCGAAATTGGTTTAGCTTACAATACTTTCTAACATGGCTTACAAACCACCTCATCTGTTGTATCGCTTTGGGGTACGCTGGCTCGTGTGTAGTCTCGGTTTATGGATTGCTGCCGGGTTGCTCGGTGGAGAGAGGATAACGTACGATGACCGGCTCGGCGTGATAGTGATTGGGGGGCTTATCCTGGCGCTCATCAATGCCATCATCAAGCCGATTGTCGTAATTCTGTCACTTCCGGCAATTTTATTTACGCTCGGATTGTTCATGCTGGTTATCAATGGGCTGATGGTGATGCTCGCGAGTGCTCTGTATGATCCGCTCGAAGTCTCGAGTATTTGGTCGGCTATGCTTGCCGGAGTGGTCATCGGACTGGTAAACTATCTGGTAACAGCCATTTTGGAGGATAGATAGGAATATGTCAGTTTGGAATTACGTAGCAATTGCATCGGCTTGCTTTATTATACTTTTGATTTTGGTACAGACTCGGGGCGCTTCAATCGGTGCGGGTCTGGGTGGTAGCGGTGAAATGAACACCACACGCCGCGGTACCGAAAAATCCATTTTTCAGATCGCGATTATTACGACAATGGTTTTTGCACTGTCGTTAATCATGGGCATTATTGCGTAAGGCCACAGTACTATGATTAGTCGCGCCCGTCGACTTCGCTTACGTCGTCAGATTCGCATGCACAAGCACCAGCTTGAAGATATGGGTGCTGGTGCTGACCAGTATTTTTTTCGCCGGCTCGATAACATGGTACCGGTACGGCGTTTTATTGTCATGTGGGTGGTGCTCATTTTTGTGCTGGTGGGCAGTTCTGCGGTACAGATTTACTCACTGAGCGGCTATTACCAGGAGCTAAAACCTGCAGCAGGTGGCATGTATACCGAAGGAGTACTCGGGGCGTTTACTAATGCGAACCCGATTTACGCGACGACTGCAGCCGACCGAACAGTGTCGAAGTTGGTCTTTAGTGGGCTTTTGACATACAACACAGACAACAAGCTGGTCGGAGACCTGGCAGAAAGTTGGCAGGCCGATGCACGCGGCCAGAATTACACGGTAAAGTTGCGGCCAAATCTGACCTGGCATGATGGCAAGCCGGTGACTGCGGATGACGTGGTATTTACTATCAGTGTGATTCAAAACCCCGATGCCCGTTCGCCGCTCAATGCGAGCTGGCAGGGGGTTACGGTCAAAGCACCAGATAGTCACACGGTGACGTTTGCGCTCGGTAGTCCACTGGCTTCATTCCCACATTCGTTAACCGTAGGCATTTTGCCGCAGCATAAGCTTAGCCGTGTGGCGATGGCAGATATGCGCTCAGTGCCGTTTAATAGTACCCAGCCGGTCGGCACGGGCCCATTTAAGTGGGAAGATTTGTCCGTTTCTGGCGGTACACCCGAGGCGCGCCAGGAACGTGTTACGCTCAGTGCGCATGACCAATACCATAGAGGACAGCCAAAGCTCGACACATTCACCGTGCAGACATATCGTACCGAAGCACAGATGATCGAAAGCTACAAGCAGAACAAAATCCAGGCTATGGTTGGCTTGCTCGAGGCGCCGTCGAATCTAGAAGTTGCTACGACGCAATACTTTCCTCAGACGGCGGCAATGATGACGTTCTTCAGAATAAGCGAAGGAATTTTGGCCGAAAAACCAGTGCGCCAAGCGCTCGTACAAGCGGTTGACGTGAAGGCTGTACGGGGCCAGCTGCCGTACGCAGCTAAACAAGTAGTCGGACCTATTTTGGAAGGTCAAATTGGTTATGACGAAACTGCCAGTCAGTTGCCGCACGATGTCGCGGCTGCCGAGAAGCTTCTGACAGATGCCGGCTGGACGCAAGCAAAACCTGGTGACGTGCGTCAAAAGGAAGGTCAAAAGCTAGAGTTTACCTTGTATGCCGAAAGTAACAACGAAAACGCCCGTATAACTCGCGCCCTACAGCAACAGTGGCGTAAAATTGGGGCCAATGCCCGCGTGGAGCTGCAGAGTGCAGACGAGTTCCAGGTGACATTGTCGCAACATACCTATGACGCACTCCTGAGAGGCATTTCGATCGGACCTGACCCGGATGTGTTTGTGTATTGGCATAGTAGTCAGGCTGACATTGGTTCGCGTAGCCGGTTGAACCTGTCCGAGTACAAATCCAGCGTCGCAGATGACGCGTTGAGCCAGGCGCGTACGCGGACAGACGAGCAGCTCCGGGCCGCAAAGTACAAGCCATTTTTGGATACATGGCGTGACGATGCGCCGGCACTTGGTCTGTACCAGCCAGCATTTTTGTATGTGACTCGGCTGACAGTACATGGTCTCAGCCCGCATGAAGTTAACAATGCAACCGATCGACTTTCGAATGTGCACGAGTGGATGATCCGCCAAGTCAAAACCACAGTTGATTAACAGATACACTTACGCTACAATTGCCCTGTCACGTTTAGGGAAAAGAGCAGCCCGAGACAATGAATTCATTTCATTGCCCGGCGCGATGAGAAAAACCGTAAGGTTTGTCTCATTACCAAATAAGCGGATGTGGCGGAATTGGTAGACGCGCTAGTTTCAGGTACTAGTGAACGCAAGTTCGTGGAGGTTCAAGTCCTCTCATCCGCACCAAGAAATGGGCTCGGCAAAATTTTCAGACATTTTCGTAGCAGCCGTCTCCTGTATGGTGTGTTGATAGTTTATAGATAATTATGGCTCATTGCCCACTGGATAATCCAATTTGCGAAAAACGCTATGGTTATGATCAGGATAAGAATGGCAAAGAGTTTTTTAACTGGGCTTGTCGAACGACCAAAACGCCAGATAAGTGTACCGCTAATAGCAACTATGCTAATAATGAAAATAATGCCAAGAAGTACATACCCTGCTGATTCTGATTCTGTCGCTCCGCCCATTTTTAGGTCCCCTTATGCTTACGGTATTATGGTTACCAATACTTGAAATAGTAGCACAGGCGTTTTGATAAATAATAAACCACAAGCGTCATGTGGGGGTTTTGTGCTATGATGGACGAAGACAAAATTAGAGGTATACTTGAGGGATGAGCAAGGTTGCACATTATTTGCAGGAGCACGTGCAGGGTGAGGTGATGACCTCGACCGATGCGCGCAAGTATTTTTCGACTGACGGCAGTATTTTTACCGTGACACCGGGCGTGATAGTCTATCCGCGTGTCGAGAGTGATGTGCGTAAAGTAGCACGTTTTACCTGGCAATTGGCTGAACGTGGGCGAGTCATCCCTGTGACTGCGCGAGGAGCTGGGACTGACCAATCAGGTGCAGCACTCGGTAGCGGTATTTTGCTGGTATTCCCGGCACATTTGCACCGTGTCATTGAATTTGATGGTAAGTCCGGCACGGTTACAGTCGAGCCTGGTATTAATTACGGCAAATTGCAGCAGACATTGCTGACGCACGACAGGTTTCTGCCGCCATATCCAGCGTCAATTGAATACTCGACGCTCGGTGGTGCAGTTGCTAATAACGCGAGCGGCGAGAAAAGTCTGAAATATGGTTCAACCATTGACTACGTGCAGGGGCTGCGTGTTGTGCTTGCGAACGGCGAGGTCATCGAAACCAAGCGGCTCAATAAGCGTGAACTAAACAAAAAGCTTGGCCTATCGACGCTCGAAGGCGAAATTTATCGACAGCTCGATTCGCTCATCGAGGAAAACCACGAGCTACTCAACCAAATGCAGCTGCAGACGACCAAGAACACTGCTGGCTATGCGCTTGCCGACGTGAAATTGAAGGACGGCTCATTTGACCTGACGCCGTTGTTCGTTGGTGCCCAGGGTACGCTCGGTATTATCACCCAGATTACACTCCAAACTGAGGAGCATACTCCGTCAAGCACGTTGGTGGTGGCGTACTTCAATGAGCTGCAACAGGCCGCCAAGGCGATTGAAGAACTGCGTAGCCTGCCTGAGTCACCGAGCGCGATGGAGATGGTGGATGACCATTTGTTACAGATGGTCGATACGATCAACCCGAACCTACTGAAGGGTGTGCTCGACAAGCCGTTCCCGAAGCTGACGCTACTGATTGAGTTTGACGAAAGTGAACGTTCACAGAAGAAGTTGACCAAGAAGGCAGTCAAGATTCTCGAAAAACACGGTGCAGATTTTGAGATTGAGCAGGATCCGTTGCGTCAAGAGCAGCTGTGGCGAATTCGCCATTCGTCGGCTACTTTGGCGGCTCATAGCGAAGGCGGCCGCCGTGCGCTGCCGATTATCGAAGACGGTATTGTGCCGCCGGAGAAGTTCCAGGAATATGTCGAATCAGTCTACGCATTGTTCAAGAAGCACCGGTTGCCAGCCGCGCTCTGGGGTCATGCCGGCGATGCCCAGCTGCACATGCAGCCGTTTTTGGACTTAAGCCAGGTTGGCGACCGTCAAACGGCACTACGTTTGATTGATGAATATTACAATTTGGTGATTTCTTTGGGCGGTTCGACGTCGGGCCAGCACAATGATGGTCGCTTGCGCGCACCATACTTAGAGAAGCTGTATGGCAAGCAAGCCTACCAGCTCTTCCAGCAGGTAAAACAGATTTTTGATCCGTATGGTACGATGAACCCTGGTGTGAAGATTAATGTGTCACTTGATGACGTGAAACAGCAATTGCGTACCAGCTACAGTATGGATCATTTGTATGACCACCTACCACGGTCATAAGTCTATCTTTTTATTGTATCATAAACATTAGCTCTTTGTCAAGTTTGGTGCGCTGCTGCTATTGTGTAGCGCTTGAAAATAACACTAAAAAACGATACAATACGTTGGTCTTTCAGGGGAAAGAGCAGTTGGAACTTTGAGTAATTCAAGGCACTGTACGAAGAGAAAGCCCTTGGTTTATCTCATCCCCTTTTGCGCGGGTGGCGGAATTGGTAGACGCGCTACGTTGAGGTCGTAGTGGGAGCAATCCTGTGGAGGTTCAAGTCCTCTCTCGCGCACCAAAACAACTGGACGATCCTTGTGGTCGTCCTGTTGTTTTGTAGGGAAAGGATATGGCTTTACACGTTTGTTGGAATATGACTAGCCAGCGCATTTATTAAGTATTTCATCAAACTTGGACACTAAAAGAAATAAAAATATTGTGAAAAATCTTACAAAATGTTGAAGTGCTTATGGCGCAGCGCTATACTAAATGTAGAGTTATTTAATAAAACAAAGAGGGAGACCAAGGATGACGACATTACTTGCAGAAAATAGTAGGAGGCCTGCAATAGGGCATGTATATGTTGTGCCAAAGGTACGTGAAGTCCCGCCAAAAGTTGAGTTTGGTGCTCACCCCGACAGAGTTACGCAGGCTTTAGGCGCGGCTTCGCTTGTCGAGGCATCCCATAATGCTGCAGAAGCTGCAGAACGGGGAGCTACTCTGGCCGCTGGTGCAGGTGAGGCTGCTTTGGCTGGCGCTCAGCAGGACGAGGCAGATCAAGCAGCTTAGCAACGGAAGCATTGCATAGGAGGTGTTTGTTTGCTATACTAGCTCGAGTTAATTACAGGGGTGATTAGCTCAGTTGGCTAGAGCATCTCGTTTACACCGAGAGGGTCGGGGGTTCGAGTCCCTCATCACCCACCATAGAAAAAGACTTCGCAGCTCGCGAGGTCTTTTTCTATTATGCTGACTTGGCTCGAGCTCACGACGCCAAAGGGTCGGGGTGAGAACAGCCGGTGGCTGTTCGCAAGGGAATCTTCCGGGGCGAGCTGGCTTGCCGTCGTGAAGTTCCGGGCTCGCCGAAGGTGAGTCGAAGTCCCTCACGCCCACCCTCAGGTTACCCACATACAAGCTAAGAGCCTCAATTTCACATATAGTCCTCGTGGGAAAAACCACTCGGCATTTTTTTAGCAAAACACTTAGATAACTCTTGTGGAATCCAAGCTAAAGCAGTATGATTGTAGGAGTCAGAGACGACTGTTTCCAGAGGGTAAAACTAGGGGCTTATGCCAGCAAAGAAAACAGTTCAAAAGCGGCAAAAGAAAGCGGCCGGTAAGGCACGCTCTATCCCTGTACCCGGAAAATTGGAGACTCAAAAAGTCAAAACAAAAAAGCCTGAATTCGCGAAGAATGAACCATCAACCGCACCAGTATTGCCCGGTGCGCCAGTGCCTGAAGCCACAACCCCGACTCGAAGGCGTACAAAACCTAAAGTAATAAAAGAACACGCCGTCAAGCACATCAAAGTGCTGCAGACAAAGGGTGTGGCCGCTTCGATTGCGGTGGGTCGGGGTTACAGAAAGGCTGATGCTGTAGTAGTGCGAACAGCCAAGCGGGCAGTACCTGAGAGTGCGAGGCAGCGCTTGCGCGAGAACCGTGCGGCAAATGATGGAAACCTGGCGTTTTATGTGCCGATTGCCCCGAAAATTATTCCGCGCAAAGTCAAGGTGGTAGTACCAGCCAAGGTCAGGCGGATCCGCCATGCGGCACTACCCGTGGCTTTAATTGCGGTATTAGTATTTGCGATGTTCCCGGCAGGGGCAGCGCCTGGTTATGGCGGTGCGTATCGATTTGGCGGTAGCGGCAACGACGAAGCCCAAAAAGTTGCAATAGATAGCGAAGGTAACTCGTATACAGTCGGAAATTTTTCAGGCACAGTTGACTTTGCTGAAGATTGGGGTGGCACCGGACCTCAGGTGCTGTACGCTGATGATTTTGAAGCTGGCAATTTGGGCGGCTGGGATACGACGACAAGCGTCACCGCATCGACCGAACAGAGCGTATCGGGCGACTATAGCCTCAAGGCTGATTCAGCAGCTGCGCCGTCGTATGCAAATAAAGCCATAACACCGACGGGTGCCTTGTCCCTGACCTCACAGGTGTATATCGATTCAACCGCAGAGGATATTGACATATTTATCGTGCAGACTGACAGTCACGTCTACACAGTATTTCGGCAGTCTGGCAATAACGCGTTGTGTATATACAACGGCTACAGCGCAGGCTCGTCTTGCTCAGACAATGGCATATTACCTGACGATACGTGGCTGAAACTAGAATTTCGGCTTCAGTCGGGTATTGGTGATGGTTCACTCAAAGCATTCGTTGATGATGTTGAGGTTGCAGGACTCACGGGTAATACAGGGCCGGACCCGTATGAACAGATAAACTTGGGCAATACGTTGAACCGAACAG
>Ga0182737_1000707_pt1 | contig 41669 bp, 36 predicted proteins | sample eDN5th30CBELigOP_FD_128878 | JGI IMG/M metagenome (GOLD analysis project Ga0182737, IMG submission 128878) | Enriched Organic Plus compost microbial communities from Emeryville, California, USA - eDNA 5th pass 30_C BE-Lig OP (version 2) (version 2) ... | reverse complement strand
TGGTGGGCAATCTCCTTGTTCGAACGATGGTGTGGATCGGATCAGACGCCGACGAGTCGGCGTGACTTGCCGATGGACAACCGGGCCAGGCCGATCGCGACGACCAGCGCGGTGCCGTTGAACACCGGCTCGACCCAGGACGGCACGCCGAGGATCGACAGGCCGTTGACCCCGACCGCGAGCAGATAGACGGACAGCACGACGCCGAGCGGGTTGAAGAAGCCCAGGCGGAATGCGGCCAGGCTCAGGAACGCGGCGGCGAAGGCAGGCAGGAAGTAGGCGTTGGAGATCGACGGATTGCCCGAGCCGACGCGGGCCGTGAGGACCAGTCCGGCGAAGGCGGCGAGCGTGGAGCAGGTGATGAGGGCGACCGCACGGGTGCGCACGGTGTTGACACCCGCCAGGCGCGCCGCGACCTCCGAGGAGCCGACGGCGTACAGATTCCGTCCCCACGGCCGGCGCTCGAGCACGAACCACAGCACCGCCGCGGTCGCGATCATGTAGTACACGGGAAGGGGTAGACCGAGCACCGATTTCGACCCCAGGTTCGTCAGAGCGGTCGGCACACCCTCGTAGAGCACGGCGCCACCGGTGTACCAGAGCACGATGCCGCCGAGGAACGTGCTGGTGCCCAGCGTGACCACGACCGACGGCAGATCGAACAGCACGATCAAGACCGCATGAGCGATGCCGATGATCACGCCCACGGCCAGGACCGCGATGATCGTCAGGGGCACAGAGAGACCCGACTTGGAGGGCAGGCCCGCCGCGAGGATCGAGGCGATGCCCAGGACGCTGGCGACCGACAGATCGAAGTCGTTGGCGATCAGCGGGATCATCACGGCCAGCGCGAGAATCGTCAGGACGGCGCTCTCGACCAGGATCGTCCGCAGGTTCGCGCTGTTCGCGAACGAGACCGGCCGCAGAATGCTGAAGACCACCAGCAGCAGGACCAACAGACCGACCATGCCGAACCTCGGAGCGATCGAGCGGAGCCGGCTGCCCCACGACGTGGCCTCGGCTCGGTCGCGCCCGCGGTCGGGGACCTGATCGGCCGTGGTGGTGGTATCGACGGTATTCATGGGACTCCTTGCAGAAAGTGTGGTCAGCGGCGATCGCGTCAGTGCATCGCGCTGAGGATGTCGGTGATGGCGACGTCGGACCGGGCGGCGTCGAGCACGATCTCGCCGCGGCGCAGCACCACGACACGGTCACAGAAGTCGAGGATCTCCTCCGGCTCGACCGCGGTCAGCAAGACGGCGGCTCCCTCGGTCGCGGCGACGCGCAGACGACGCAGGATGTCCTGCTTGGCCCACACGTCGATGCCCTGGGTCGGCTCCTCGGCGACGATGGCGTCGGGGCCGATGGCCAGCCAGCGGGCGAGGATCGCCTTCTGCTGGTTGCCACCGCTCAATGTCAGGATCGGCGCGTCGGGATCGCGTGGCTTGACGCTGAGCTCGTCGGTCCAGTGGCGAGCCAGGCGCGACTCGCCCTTGCGGCTGATCCCGCGCCAGCTCAGCATCGCGCGCAGGCTACGGATCGAGATGTTCTCGCGCACCGACAGGCCCGGAAGCACGCCGCGGCGCGGACGGTCACTCGGTACGTAGCCGACCTGTCGCGCCAACGCCGAGCCGGGGACGAGAGCGCTTCCGTTCAGTTCGACCGAGCCCGCGGCTGGTGCCTCGCGTCCGGCGAAGATGCCGCCCACGTGTTCCAGACCGCTGCCGACCATGCCGAAGGCGCCGACGATCTCGCCGGGCCGGATGCTCAAGTCGATGCTGCGCAGGGTCGAACTGCTGACCGCGCGGGCGACCAGGGTGGGCTCGACGTCCTGGCGCGGGGGCGCCCAGTCCGCTTCGACGCTGGCCGGTGCATCGCCCACCATCAGCTGGACCATGTCGGGAATGCTGACGTCCGCGGTCGGCCCGGTGTGCACCAGCTCGCCGTTGCGCAGCACCGTGACCATGTCGGCGAGGTCCTTGACCTCTTGCAGACGGTGCGTGATGAAGACGATGCCGATGCCACGCGCGGCATACACCTTCATGGCGTCCGCGAGCAGATCGATCTCGTTCGACGGCAGTGCGGACGTCGGCTCATCGAGGATCAACGCATCGATGTTGCTGTCGCGCGACCGATCCAGCGCCCGCGCACAAGCGATGATGGCCTGCTGGGCCAGCGGCAGCGACGACATCCGCTGATGCACGGTGTGGGCGAGACCGAACTCGGCGAGCGCGTCGACGGCTCGCGCCGCCTCGGCCTTCCAGTCGATCTGGCCGAACCGCATGGACATCTCGCGGCCGATCGCGAAGTTCTCCAGGACCGTCAGGGACGGCAGCAGGCCGAGGTCCTGATGAACGAATGCGACCCGCCCGGTGGAGATGGCACCCTCGTCCGCCGTGTGATATCCCGCCAGGACCTTGACCAGCGTGGACTTCCCGGACCCGTTCAGCCCGATCAGGGCGTGCACCGAGCCGGGTGCCACGTCGAACGACACCGCGCGCAGGGCGTGGGTCGGGCCGAACGACTTGCTGACGCCGTCGAACCGGATCGCAGGCGTGACGGACGAGGGTGCCGCGCTCACTTGGCGTCCCAGATCTTCTGGTAGGCCGCCTTGTAATCGATGTCACCGGTCCACGGACCGCCGGGCTTGATGGAGTCGATGTTCTCGGCGGTGATCAGACGGATCGGAACGTTCTGCTCGACGGCATCTTCGCCCGCCAGCACGCGGTTCATGTTGTCCATCGTGGCCCACACGCCCCATTCCATGGCACCGCCGACGCTGGCGGTCAGATCGCCCTTGCGGATCAGGTCCATGGCCGGCGAGATGCCGTTGAACGTGCCCACCTTGACGCGGTCCAGTAGACCGGCCTGCTTCATCGACGGGATCGAGGCGAGCATCGCGGCGTCGTACGAGACGATCATGACGTTCATGTCGGTGTGCTGGCGCGCCGCCGTCACGGTCAGCTGCGGCAGCCGGGTCGCTGCGTCGCCGGCGGTGAAGTCCTGCTCTCCGACGACCTTGCAGGTGTCGCAGGCCTTGATCTCCTCGGTCGCCTTCTTGATCCACTGGGCCGGGCCCTGGAACTCGGGGGCATCGAGGATGAACGCGTTCGCCGCACCCTTGCTCTTCCAGATCATGTACGCGGCCATCGCCTCGCCCTGGCCCTCGAGATCGGCGTTGACGTCGAACGTCGTGCCGGTGGGGCTGACCGGGTTGAACGAGTCGTAGCTGCCGACCACGAGGCCGGCCTTGCGGGCCGCCTTGACCTGGCTGGCGACGGAGGACGCCGACACGGCGTCGAGAATGACGCCGTCGGCGCCGTCGTCGATGGCCTGCTGGATGGTGCGGCTGTAGACACGCGGATCGAACTTGCCGTCGACGACCTTGACGTCCCAGCCGAGCGCCTTGCCGGCCTCGGCGGCGGCCTTGCCCGGCAGGTTGCAGCCCTCGGCCTCGAAGCCGCAGGCAAGGAAGACGACCTTCTTGCCGGGCTGCGCGGCGGGACCGGACGTCGGGCCCTTGAACTCGGTGACCGGCTTCATCGCCTCCTCGGCGATCTTCTGGTACTTCGAGGTGTCCGAGTTCTTGTCGGAGCTGGCGCCCGGATCTTCGCTACACGCTGCGAGGGTCAGCAGCAGCGCAGCGGCGACAGCTGTCACCGCTGGGCGGACTGAGTGCTTCTTCCACATTCGGATCTATTCCTTCAACTCGGGCCGTCTCGGCGTCGGGCGGGGGGTCGTGGTTCGGACCACTGCGATGAATCTACGGATTGTTCACACATCAGGCAATAACTGTTCGGAAAAAAGTTCTGGTGCGCGGAAGACGAGAAGATGTGGCTATCCCTGCGTAGCTTGTTCGTCTACGCTGTTCGACGGCGACGACGAGATTGTTCACACAGAAGGGGGCCAGCATGACGACTCTGGACCGGCCTGAGTCGGTTGCTGCCTTGTTCGCCGGCACCAACAAGCCCTCGCTGTCCAGCACCGGCGAGCGTGTGGCCGACGCACTTCGCAATCTGCTGATCGAGGGCCGGCTGGACCCGGGCACCCGGTTGTCCGAGGAGGCGTTCGCACAAGGCCTCAACGTGTCGCGCAACACCCTCCGCGAGGCCTTGCGCCTGCTGGCCCACGAGGGCCTGGTGGTCCATCAGCTGAACCGCGGCGTGTTCGTGCGCGAACTGACCGCCGACGACATCGTCTCGATCTATCAGGTCCGCGAGATCATCGAGATCGCCGCGGTCCGCAACGCGTCCACGCACTCACCGGGCGGGATCTCCCGCGTCCGACTCGCGGTCACCCAGGCGCTCGAGGCGGCCGAGACCGGCGACTGGAGCGGCGTCGGCACCGCCAACATGCACTTCCACAACGCGCTGGTCGCGTTGGCCGGAAACCAGCGCATCAACGCGATGATCCGCCAGACCTTGGCCGAACTCCGGCTTGCGTTCCACGTGATGAAGCCGATCAAGGAGTTCCACGAGCCGTACCTCCCGGTGAACCAGGAGATCTGCCGGCTTCTGGAGGCAGGACGCACCGACGAAGCCGCCGACGAACTCGCGGCGTATCTGCGAACCGCACGCGATCAGCTCATCAACGCCTACACCGCGCTCGACACCACGGCATAGCCGGCCGTCGCCTCGAGCACCTCAGCGCCGGGCCGGCGTACCCACGACCAGAAGCACCAACGACATCTGGCCCTGACCGGCACATGGGTGCTTGGTCAGGGCCAGATGTCTTGCGGTGGCAGGTCAGGGATTCGAACCCCGGAAGGCAATGCCAGCTGATTTACAGTCAGCCCCCTTTGGCCGCTTGGGTAACCTGCCGCGGCTGGCAAGCCTATCGCAGGCAATTAGGGTGGGAGAAATCGCCTCACCCGAAACGCAGGAGCATCGTCACCATGGCCGACTCGTCGTTCGACATCGTCAACAAGATCGACCGTCAGGAGGTCGACAACGCGCTGAACCAGGCGGCCAAGGAGATCGCCCAGCGCTACGACTTCAAGGGCACCGGCGCCGCGATCGCCTGGAGCGGCGAGAACGGCATCGAGATCACGGCGAACGCCGACGAACGAGCCCTCGCGGTGCTCGACGTGTTCCAGTCCAAGCTGATCAAGCGCGGCATCTCGCTGAAGTCGCTCGAGACCGGTGAGCCGCGCCAGTCGGGCAAGGAGGTCAAGCTCTCCTCCACCGTCACCGAGGGCATCAGCACCGAACAGGCCAAGAAGGTCTCCAAGCTGATCCGCGACGAAGGCCCCAAGGGCGTCAAGGTCCAGATCCAGGGCGACGAGTTGCGCGTCTCCAGCAAGAGCCGCGACGACCTCCAGGCCGTCATCGCGCTGGTCAAGGGCGCCGACCTGGACTTCGCCGTCCAGTTCGTCAACTACCGCTGACCGCCGGCCGGTCACCGCATGAGTCCTGGCTTGTCAGGGCTCGCTATCGTGACCCCACCATCCCCCGCACGAACGGACCCAGCCTTTGTCTGCGCCCACCGCCACCGCCCATGAACGGACGCTTGCCACCGTCGTCGGCTCCACCATCTTCGTCAGCCGCTGGCTGCAGGCCCCGCTGTATCTGGGCCTGATCCTCGCGCAGGGCATGTACGTCGTCCTGTTCTGGAAGGAACTGGTACACCTCGTCAGCGACTTCGGGAGCATGGGCGAAGAGGACATCATGCTGCTGGTCCTCGGCCTGGTCGACGTGGTCATGATCGCGAACCTGCTGATCATGGTCATCATCGGCGGCTACGAGACGTTCGTGTCCCGCATCCGCATGGACGGCCATCCCGACAAGCCCGAATGGCTCAGCCACGTCAACCCGAACGTGCTCAAGGTCAAGCTCGCGATGTCGATCATCGGCATCTCGTCGATCCACCTGCTCAAGTCGTTCATCGAGGCCGAGCGCATCGACAACGACAAGCTGATGTGGCAGACGATCATCCACATGGCGTTCATCGCGTCGGCGATCGGCCTGGCCATGATCGACCGCATGATGCCGGCGGCACCCGCCGATCGTCACTGACGGGCGAGGGCCTCGGCCCGCCGCTTGAGATCGGCGGCGTGCCGGCGCAGGCCGTCGGCGATCCGTCCGGGTCCGGCGAACCTGGCCAGCGGTCCGCTCAGGTGGAGCACGGTCGAGTAGGTCGTGACGGGTGCATCGGCGCGGCGCGTCAGGCGCTGGTGGCGCGTACTGCGAACCAGCCCCAGCCGCGCCGGTGCGCCCCGGTATCGGTACGACATGACGGCGGTCGTCGTCCCGTCTCCGTCTGACGCGGGCGCCTCGAGCGCGGTGATCTGCTCGACCGAGCGGCTCTGTGATCCGTCGGCCCACATCGCGTGGAGCACGATCGGCTCGCCCACCTGCGCCTGGGTCAACTCCACCCGCGGCACGAACGAGTTCCAGTCGCCATAGGCGCCGGTATCGAGCATGACCTGCCAGATCAGCTCGAGCGGCGCATCGATCTCGATCTCGGCCGAAGGGTCCATGTCACGATCATGACCCATCCGGCCGCGACCGTCAGGTGTCCCAGCGGAAGAGCTTGGCCGCGATGCCGCCCAGCACGAGGGCGAAGCCCAGCAGGATGATCATCGGCAGCACGATCGCCGACGGGCCTTGGTCGCGCACCATCACATCGAGCATGCCCTGGTTCAGGTGCTTGAGCGGTAGGCAGTTGCTGATGATCTGCAGCCACGTCGGTGCGCCGTCGAGCGGGAAGAAGGAGCCGGACAGGAACGCCATCGGCAGCACGATGAAGTTGGCCAAGCCGATCGCGCCCTCCTCGGTCTTCGAGATGGCACCGCCGAGCATGCCGATCGACAGGAACGCCAAGGTGCCGGCCGCCAGCAGCGGGATCACCAGCGGCCACCAGCCGCTCAGCTTGAGACCGAACAGCGCGGTGGCGAGGCCGATGAAGATGGCCGCCTGACCCAACGCGACCACGAGACTGACGCCGACGCGTGCCATCACGACCGACGAGGTGGGGATGGGCGCGAGGCGCAGGCGACGGAGCAGGCCGTTGACCCGCCACGACACCAGATTGAGCGCCGCCCCGAACGCCGCGCTCATCGCGACAGCCCAGCCCAGCAGGCTCGGCGTGACGTACTGGATCTGTTTGAGGCCCTCGTCCTCGACCTGTTCGGTCGTCAGCTTGAACTTCGGCGGCGTGTCGGTGGCGGCTTGGTTCGCGACCTGCACGAGGCCGGAGAACCACCCCTGCACCTGCGCGGCCTTGACCTGATCGGCGGCCGAGAAGTGGATGACGACCTCGTCGCCCCGCTGTGTCACCACGCCGTCGATGTCGCCGTCCTTGAGCTTCTGCAGCGCCGCATCGAGGCTCTGACGCTTCTCGACCGTGAAGCCCTCGCCGAGCGTCTCGCGTGCCAGCTTCGGCAGGTCGTCGAGCACCGAGACCTGGCCCACCTGCACCACGTCGAGCTTCGCGGCGCCCTGATCGGTGAAGATGCCGCCGAACAGCACCAGGAACATCAACGGGAAGGCGACCGACCAGAACAGGGTCATCTTGTCGCGGACGAAGCCCTTGGCCATCGCGACCATGAGCGACATCAGCGGTGAACGGGTCTTCATGATTCACCCACCTCTGGTGGAATCATGCTCGGTACTCCCGTCCGGTGCGGCTGAGGAACACGTCCTCGAGCGTGCCCTTCGACACGGCCAGGCCGGCCAGGGCGTCGCGGGAGGCCAACTCCGCCAGGAGCGGACCGGGCTCACGAGTCTCGATGACCACCGAGCCAGCCGTCTGCTGCACATCGAGCGCGCCTGGCAGCGCGCGAGCCTCGTCGAGCCCGATCGCCTCGGGCTCCAGGCTGATACGCGTCGGCACGTCCAGGCCACGGATCAGGGCATCAGGCGTGTCGAGCTCCAGGATGCGCCCGTGGTCGATGATCGCGACCCGATCGCACAACGTCTCTGCCTCTTCCATGTAATGCGTCGTCAGGATCACCGTGCGCCCAGAGTCGTTGAGCCCCTGCAGGAAGTCCCACAGATTGCGGCGCGACTGCGGATCGAGGGCCGCGGTCGGTTCGTCGAGGAACAGCACCTCGGGATCGTGCACGAGCGCGCATGCGATCGAGAGCCGCTGCTTCTGGCCGCCCGACAGCTTCTCGACCGGATCGCCCGCCTTCTCGACCAGGCCGACCTGCTCGAGCAGTGCATCGGCGCGCTCGGGCCCGATACCGTACAGGGCGGCGAACGTGCTCAGCTGCTCGCGCGCCGTGAGCCTTTCGAAGAACGAGGACGCCTGCAGTTGGACACCGATGCGCCGCTGCAGTTCGGGCTGCCGCTTCCACGGGTCGAATCCGTCGATGTCGACGCGGCCGGCCGTGGCCTTCCGAAGTCCCTCGACGGTCTCCAGGGTCGTGGTCTTGCCGGCACCGTTCGGACCGAGCAGCCCGAAGAACTCCCCCGGCGCGACGGTGAAACTGATGTCGTCGACGGCCCGCAACGACCCGTAGGTCATCACCAGACCCTCGACCGTGATCGAGGCTCCCATGACCTCGACCCTATGCGCTGGCGACCCGATCGGCGGGGAGCCGCCGCACCCACGGCCACGTCAACAACGCCCACACCACTGCGATGATCGCGATCTCGAGCGCCACGTACACAGGCCAGGGGCCCAGGTAGTCCAGCAGCGAGGCGTTCGTGGGCAGCCGGTTCAGGTAGCCGTAGTTCGAGCCCGTGACCACGTTGTAGGCGAACACCGCGGCGGCCCAGATCAGGGTGATCACGACGGTCTGCCGGTAGGTGCGCCAGGTCGGCCGGATCAGCAGGCCGGGCACCAGGAGCAGGGCGGACCAGACGATCAACAGATGCATCGCCCAGAACATCAGGAACCTCGGTTCGGGGAACACCGAGGCCAGATCCGGCGTCAGCATGCCCTGGGTCGTCAGCGTGACGCCCCACAGCCAGGTGATCGTCGCGGTGAGCCGGTGGCCCGTCCACAGCGCGTGGACCGCGAACATCCAGGCCAGATCGCACAGCTGGAACGGCAGCGACGTGTTCGGATCCCACTCGTCGGGCAGCAGCTGCAGGATCTGCAGGGGCACTGTCACGGCGAGCACCGCGATGGCCAGTGTTCGTCGGACGATCTGCTCACGGTCGGTGGCCCTGACCTGGCGACCGAGCAAGATCACCAGCGCCGCGCCGACCGCGAAGACCGCGAGCACCGTCAGGTGCGACGTGTCGTACGCCTCGAACCGGCGCTCCAGGATCATGGCGGCACGGTACCCCGCGCGGAGGGACGCGAGAGCACCAACGAGTGACTCCTCGGCACCAACATGTGACTCCTCAGCGCCAATGAGTGACTCCTCAGCGAGTAGGCTCTCGTCGTGCCCGACACCCAGACCCGTTCCGATTCGCAGTCGGGTGTCTGGTTCGGGATCTCGGCCTATCTGTGCTGGGGGTTCTTCCCGCTGTACTGGCCGCTGCTGGATCCGGCGTCGTCGTTGGAGGTCCTGGCCCACCGTTTCATCTGGTCGATGGTGTTCGTGCTGATCGGCATCACCGCGATGCGCGGATGGGGACGCTTCCTGGCGATCGCGCGCGACCGCCGGCTGATGCTGATCCTGACCGGCGCCGCCATCGTCATCGCGTTGAACTGGGGCGGATTCATCTACGGGGTGACCCACGATCACGTCATCGAGACGTCGCTCGGCTACTTCATCAATCCGCTGGTGACCGTGCTGCTGGGAGTCTTCGTCCTGAAGGAGACCCTCCGGGCCGTGCAGTGGCTCGCGGTCGTGGTCGGAGGCGCGGCCGTCGTCGTCCTGACGGTCGACTACGGCCGGTTGCCGTGGATCGCGCTCCTGCTGGCGTTCTCGTTCGCGACCTACGGCTTCCTCAAGAAGAAGGCGAACCTCGCCTCGTTCGACGGCCTGGGCATGGAGACCGCGATCCTCACGCCGATCGCGATCGCCTACCTGCTGTTCCTGCAATCGACCGGCGATCTGGCGTTCGGCCACGAGGGTGCCGGCAACGCCCTGCTGCTGGCCTGCACCGGCATCATCACGGCGATCCCACTGCTGCTGTTCGGCGCGGCGGCCACCCGCTTGTCGCTCACCACGATCGGTCTCCTGCAGTACCTGGGCCCGTTCATCCAGTTCATCCTCGGCCTGACGATCTTCGACGAGACGATGACCTCGGCACGCTGGGCGGGCTTCGTGCTGGTCTGGCTCGCGCTGGTCATCTTCACGACCGACGGCCTGATCAACCGCCGACGAGCATTGCGGCGTGCCGGCGAATCGGCTGCTGCCTGCTGATCAGGCCGGGCAGGCCGCCGGCTCGAGCGCTCCTGTCGGCTCGGCCGCCAGCTGTCGCTCCAGACGCCTCGACGAGATCGACGGGATCGACAGGCCGGCCAGGCCCGATGCCAGAGCCACGGCCGCGATGACCGCGAAGGCGTGGGCGTAGCCCGACTCCAGCGGCAGCCCGGCCCCGTCGACCGACGACGTGACGATCGTGGCCGTGACCGCCGAGCCGATGGCGCCGCCGATCGTGCGGATATTGGCGTTCATGCCGCTGGCGACGCCGGTCTGCTCGGGCGGCACGGCCGCGATGATCAACGGTCCCAGGCTCGAGAACACGATGCCGGTACCGAGACCGGCCATGGTGTTGACCATCAGGATCTGCCACGACGCCTCGTGGAACAGCACGAACGTGCCGATGCCCATGGCGGCCAGGGCGCTGCCCGCCACGACCACCGACTTCGCCCCGACCAGGCGCGCCAAGGGCGCCGCGAGCAGACCGCAGACGAAGGCCGCCACCGCATTGGGCAGGATCAGCAGGCCCGACGCGGTCGTGTCCAGCCCGAAGCCGTAGCCGGTCGACTCAGGCGTCTGCAGGAACTGGGGCAGGAAGCCGAACATCGAGTACATCGCGAAGCCGATCAGCAGCGCGACGAGATTGGTGGTCCAGACGCCGCGGCGGCGCATCATGCGCATGTCGATCAGGGGCACCGCGATGCGCTGCTCGACCACGACCCACGCCACGGCCACGACGACCGAGACCAACACCAGGGTGATCACCTCAGGCGACGCCCACCCCCAATGCGGCGCCTGGCTCAGGCCCAGCAGCAGTGGCACCAGCCATCCGGCCAACAGCAGCGCGGGGAGCACCGGGACACGACCCGGGGTCCGTACCGGGGACTCAGGAATGAACAGCTTCGCCGCCAGGGCCGCGACCGTGGTCACGATGAACGGGAGCCAGAACAGCCAGTGGTAGCCCAGCCAGGACACGATCGGTCCCGCGATCACGATGCCGGCGCCGAAGCCTACAGCCATCAGCGACGACACCAGGCTGACGGCGGCCGAGATGCGCCGCTCGGGGAACTCGTCACGGATGATCCCGAACGAGATCGGCAGGACCCCGCCCCCGACCCCGGTGACGACGCGCGCCGCGATCATCACCTCGATGGACGGAGCCACCGCCGCGATCAACGAGCCCGCCGACAGGCACCCGAGCGACAGCACCAGCATCCGCTCCTTGCCGTACGCATCGCCGAGGCGCCCGATGATGGGGGTGAACACCGAGGCGGACAGCAGATAGGCGGTCAGGACCCACGTGACGGTCGACTGATCGGTGCCGAGTTCGGACTCGATGCGTGGCAACACCGGCACCGTCATGGACTGCAGCAGCGCGAAGGAGGCGGCGGCGACCGCGATGATGGCGTAGGTCAGCAGATAGTGCGTACGGCGGGCAGGGGAGGTCAAGGTCGGTCCAGTCGCGTCATGGTCGGTGCGGCGCGGCAAAATGGTTGCACCGTCAATCGAGTTCAGAGCACAGACTACGGGACGGTCCGCGCGGCACGTCCGCGCGTCCCGTCAGCACTTCTGGGGCGTCAGCTGTCCTCTGCGTCAGAGATATCGGCGATGACGACCTCCCCGACGACGGTGGTTCCGTCCCGTGCGTAGGCCGGCGCCGTGATCTCTCCCCGGGCGTTGGGCGCGCGCTTCTCCATGTATTCGAGGCGAAGCCTGCGGCCCTCGTCGCTCGACTCGTACATCTTGGGATCCTCAGGAGGGAAGGCTTCCTCGAGCCTCACATAAGCCTCAGTACCGTCCGACAGCGTCACCGGCATGTAGTCAGGGAGAAGTCGGTCAGGCGTGCCGGTGTACCAGGTGCCGTAGGTACCACCGTTTCCCAATGTCCCAAGAATCTTGGCGGGCTGCTCCTCCGACGTCGACCTCGCGAGCGAGGACTCTTTCGAGTCCGGCGCCTGCTGCGAACCTGCTTGGGCGACCAGGAGACCGCTAGCGGCCCCAGCAACGAACGCTGCCACCGTGAGGCACGTAACGATCTTGGCTCTCGCGTTCATCTGTCGCTCTCCTCCGATTCAGGATCAGGGCACTTCCTAGAAAATCGCGTACGGGCTGTCTGCACCGCTCTTCTTCAATCCAGCGCTGTCAGTGTCGCGCCAGTTGATGCTCTCGCCACGGTGCCAGCCGACCGGACACGTTGTATACCCGGTGGTCACTGTGATGCTCTCGTCAGTCGTCGTGTTCCACACCGTGCCGCTCGTCGAGCAGACCGTACGCCAACCGTCGCTTTGATCCAGGTGGATCAGCTGAACATAGGCCCCGAGGTAACCCGGAGGAACCGCCCTGTAGCTGTTCGCGTGGCTGCATCCATGTCGATTCTCAGTGATGGTGCCTGCCTTCCATGTTGCGTCGTTCACCGAGGCCGAGGCGAGTGCACATGAGGTGCTATGGCCGTAGATCGTGACCCACGACGATCGATAGGAAGTCGCATAGGCCGTGGACACAAGGCCGCCCACGATAAATCCAGCCAGGGGGAATAGCGCCAGCAGAAGTCTTGAACGCACTCGGCATCACCGACCATCGTGTGGGTGGCACAGATCGTAGCAACGCGCGACGAAACGGGGCAAGACTATTGTCGACCGTGCTCATCCACCACTGGGCGATGGGATATACCGCTCTCCACGTCCGCCTGACTCAAATTCGATTCGAACCCCAGCAGGTGTGGACCGCCCTCAAGTTCCGGCTACCTGGTCGTGCGATCAGCCCAGGCGGGTCACGACCACATCGCAGGTGTCGTCGAGGGCGCGGCGAGCCGCGGTGTCGGGCAGACGGCCGAGGATCTCGCGGGCGGCATCCGCCTCGGCCCGGACGTAGGCGCGGGCCTCGTCCATCGCGGGATGCACCCGGAGCAACCGCAAGGCCTCGTCGACCTCGGCGTCGTCGTGCAGCGGCCGCGACAGCAGGTCGAGCAGGCGCGCATCGGCCGGATCGGTGCTTTGCTGGGCGATCAGCGTGGGCAGGGTCGGCACGCCCTCGCGCAGATCGGTACCGGGCGTCTTGCCGGAGTCGCCGGTCTCGCTGGCGATGTCGATGATGTCGTCGGCAAGCTGGAAGGCCGCGCCGATGCGCTCACCGAACTCGGTCAAGGCGGTCTCGACCGCCAGCGGCGCTCCACCCATCTTGGCCCCGAACCGGGCAGCCGTCGCGATCAGCGAACCGGTCTTGTCGGCGACGACGTCGAGATAGTGCGCCAGTGGATCGTCGCCGTCCTGCGGACCGACGGTCTCGCGGATTTGCCCGCGCACCAGCCGACCGAACGTCTGGGCCTGGATACGCACCATCTCAGGACCTAGATGCGAGACGAGTTCGGACACTTGGGCGAACAGGTAGTCGCCGACCAGGACGGCCAACGCGTTGTCCCAGCGGGCATTCGCGCTCGGCGCCCCACGCCGCTTGTCGGCCTCGTCCATGACGTCGTCGTGGTACAACGTGGCCAGGTGGGTGAGCTCGACGATCACGGCGGACTGCACGACCTCGGGACGTGCCGGATCGCCGAAATCGGCTGCCAGCATCGCGACGAGCGGGCGGAAACGCTTGCCGCCGGCATTCAGCAGGTGGGTGGCCGCCTCGGCGATGTAGTCCTCGGGAGCCTGACAGGCCGCGACGAGCTGCGCCTCGACCTGCTCGACCCCGCTCAGCACACGCTGCTCGAGCGCTGTGTCGTCGAACGGGACCCCGAGTCCGGTGGTCATGCGAGCTGTTCTCCAGTTCCGTTCGTCGGATACGGCTAGCGCACCAGGGCGCCGGCATGCTGCGCGAGATCGACCAGCGGCCCGGGCACGATGCCCAGCACCACGGTCGCGATCGCCGACACTGCGATGACCACGGTAGTCAATCGACCCGACACCACGACGCTCGGCCCGTCGCCGACCGGGTCGGTGAAGAACATCAGCACGATGACCCGGACATAGAAGTACGCCGCGATGGCGCTCATCAGGACACCGACCACGACCAGAGGCCAGAAACCACCGGCCCACGCCGAACTGAAGACGGCCCACTTGCCGATGAAGCCGGCCGTCAGCGGGATGCCCGCGAATGACAGCATGAACAGCGCGAACGTGCCCGCCAGCCACGGCGAGACCCGGCCCAACCCGGCCCACTTAGCCAGATGGGTCGCCTCACCGCTGCTGTCGCGCACGAGCATGACGACCGCGAAGGCGCCGATCGAGCTGATGCCGTAGATCGTCAGGTAGATCAGCACGCTGGAGACCGACGTGATGCGATCGGCACCCGCGGGGCCCTCGTACGCCCCGACGAACCCGACCAGGATGAAGCCGGCGTGGGCGATCGAGGAGTACGCCAGCATGCGCTTGGCATCGGTCTGGGAGACGGCGACGATCGAGCCCACGAACATCGTGACGATCGCGATGATCCAGAAGATCGGCCGCCAATCCCACGACGAGCCGCCGAAGCCGACGTAGAACACCCGGACCAGCGCGATGAACGCGGCCGTCTTGGTGCCGGCGGCCATGAAGGCGGACACCGGCGTCGGAGCTCCCTGATAGACGTCGGGAGTCCAGCTGTGGAACGGCACCGCGCCGATCTTGAACAGCAGGCCGACGGCCAGCATGGCCATCGCCGCGAGCAGCAGGTTCTCCGAACCCGAACGCGCACCGACCGCGGCGGCGATGTCGGACAGCCGGAAGCTGCCGGAGTAGCCGTACGCGAGCGCCGCGCCGTACAGGAAGAACACCGAGCTGAACGCACCGAGCAGGAAGTACTTGAGCGCGGCCTCCTGGCTCAGCAGGCGACGCCGGCGGGCGATGCCGCACATCAGGTACAGCGGCAGGCTCAGCACCTCGAGCGCGACGAACATCGTCAACAAGTCGTTCGACGTCGCGAACAGCATCATGCCGACGAGCGCGAACAGCAGCAGCGGGAAGACCTCGGAGTGCTCCAGGCGCGCCTTGGTCGCCTCGGCCTCGGCGGCCGAGCCCGGGGCATCGGCGGCGCGACCCGTGAACGAGCTCAGGCCGCCATCGAGCCGACGCTCGGCGTAGAGCAGGGCGCTCAGGAGTCCGAACACCAGCAGCATGCCCCACGTGAAGACACCCGGGCCGTCGATCGACAGAGCGCCCTCGCCACCGACCTGGCCTCGGGCGACGCGATCGCCATCGACAACGTCGAGATCGGTGTAGACCCAGATCGTGTCGGCCAGCGCCGCGACGACCGTGACGACCGTGAGTACGATCTGCGCGGTGAACCGGGTACTGCGAGGCCAGGCGGCTTCGATCACGACGCCGAGCACGGCGCCGGCCGAGACGATGAACAACGGTGCCAGGAGCGCGTACTCCAGCTCGGGTGCCGCGATGGGCGGCAGATCAGCGAAAGGAAGCATCAGTGACCCCCTTCCTGCGGGGCCGGGACAACGATCTGGGTCGGTGTCCGGGGCTCGGGATCACCCACGCCGACATGGCTCGCGACCGAGTCGATGGCGGGGTTGATGACGTTCAGCAGCGGCTGCGGGAAGAAGCCCAGGCCGACGATCAGCACGACCATCGGGGCTAGCGCGACCTTCTCGTGCACCACGAGATCGGTGACGCCACGGGCGTCGTCGGACAGCGGGCCGGTCATGGTGCGCTGGTACATGATCAGGATGTACATCGCCGCCAGCACGATGCCGAGCGTGGCGATGACGGCGGCCGGGATCGACCGCGTGTAGGTACCCGCGAGCACCATGAACTCGGAGATGAACGGCGCCAGGCCCGGCAGCGACAGGCTCGACAGGCCGGCCACCAGCAGGAAACCGGACATGATGGGCGCGATCTTCTGCACGCCGCCGAAGTCGCCGATGGCCGCCGAGCCGCGCCGGGCGATCATCATGCCGGTGACCAGGAACAGCGCCGCGGTCGAGAGACCGTGGTTGAACATATAGAGGGTCGCGCCGGACATCGACGTCGTGGTGAACGCGAAGATGCCCAAGATGATGAACCCGAAGTGCGACACCGAGGTGAATGCGACGAGGCGGCGCAGGTCGTCCTGGCCGATCGCGGCCAGCGCGCCGTAGATGATGCTGACGACCGCCAGCACGATGATCACCGGGGCGGCCCAGTCGGCGGCGTCGGGGAAGATGCCCAGGCACCACACGAGCATGCCGAACGTGCCGAGCTTGTCCAGCACGCTGACCATCATCACCGAGGTGCTCGGAGTCGCCTGTGCGGCGGCGTCGGGCAGCCACGTGTGGAACGGCCACAGCGGTGCCTTGATCGCGAAGGCGGCCATGAAGCCGCAGAACAGGATCCGTTCGGTCGTGGTGGAGATGTCGAGCTGCTGCAGATCGCTCAGCAGGTACGACGGCGTACCAGCCCGGGCGCTGACGACGTACAAGCCGACGATCGCCGCCAGCATCAACAGGCCACCGACCAGGTTGTAGACCAGGAACTTGACCGCGGCGTACGACCGGTTCGGGCCTCCGAACGAGCCGATCAGGAAGTACAGCGGGATCAGCGTGGCCTCGAACAGGACGTAGAACATGAAGGCGTCGGTGGCGCTGAACGCCGCTAGCGCCAGGCCCTCGACCGACAGGATCAGTGCGAGATACGTCGACATCCGCTCGGGCTGCGCGAGCCGCTCGCCCGACGCAGCGACCAGCACGAGCGGGGTCAGGATCGCGGTCAGCAGCACCATCGTGATACCGATGCCGTTGACACCGAACGCCAGGTGCGCGCCGAACACCGAGATCCACTCGCGCTCGGTGGTCAGCTGGTAACCGCCTTGTCCGATGTCGTACCGGCCGAGCGCGACCAGCGCGATCGCCAGAGCCACGACCGAGAACGCCAGCGAGATCGCCTTAGGGCGAACGTGCGGAGCCGCGCCGCTGCCGAAGGCGGCGACGAGAACGGCACCGACCAGCGGCGTCGCGGCGAGGAGCAACAGCATCATGCGAGGGTCACCGCCAGGAGGGCCAGGACGACGACCAGCGCGCCGCCGAAGAGAGTCGCCGCGTACGACCGGACATGCCCGGTCTGCGGTTTGCGGAGGAACTGCGAGGTGTCACCGAGACGGTCGGCCATGCCGGTGACCAGGCCGTCGACGCCCTTGGCGTCGAGCCAGACCAGGAACCGGGTCAGGTGCATGGTGGGCCGGACCGCGACCGCATCGTTGATCGCATTGCCGTAGAGCTCGTGGCGTCCCGCGCGGGTGAACACCGAGACCGAACTGTCGGCCGGCGTCTCGGCCGCGACGTTGCTGCGGTACAGCAGCACGCCCGCCGCGACACCGCAGGCCGCGACCGCCGTGATGATCAGCGTCATCGCCCAGACCGGGACCTCCCAGCTCCCAATAGAGACGGCATTGTGCTCGGCATGGCCGACGACGGGTGCGAGCCAGTCTGGGATCCAATCGCCGAAGATCAAGGCGCCGCCCAGCACCGACAGCGCGCCGAGCGCGATGAGCGGGTACGTCATGACACGAGGCGACTCGTGCGGGTGCACGTCGTCGAGCCAGCGCTTCTGGCCGAAGAACGTCATCATCATCAGGCGGGTCATGTAGAACGCGGTGACGCCGGCGCCGATGAGCGTGCCGAGGCCGACCCAGAACGAGTGACCGAACGCCGCTTCGATGATCTTGTCCTTGGAGAAGAAGCCCGCGGTGCCCGGGAATCCGATGATCGCCAGATAGCCCAGGCCGAACGTCGCGAACGTGATCGGCATCGCCGTGCGCAGGGCGCCGTAATGCCGCATGTTCACGTCGTCGTTCGTGCCGTGCATGACCGATCCGGCGCCGAGGAACATGTTGGCCTTGAAGAAGCCGTGCGTGATCAGGTGGAAGATCGCGAAGGCATAACCGGCCGGGCCGAGCCCCGCAGCGAGCATCATGTACCCGATCTGGCTCATCGTGGAGCCGGCCAGTGCCTTCTTGATGTCGTCCTTCGTGCAGCCGATCCAGGCGCCGGCCAGCAGCGTGACCAGGCCGACCACGATGACCGCGGTGCGAGCGGCCTCGCTGGCGTCGTAGACACCGGCCGAGCGCACCACGAGATACACGCCGGCGGTGACCATGGTGGCGGCGTGGATGAGTGCCGAGACCGGGGTGGGGCCCTCCATCGCGTCGAGCAGCCAGCTCTGCAGCGGCACCTGGGCGGACTTGCCGCACGCGCCGAGCAGCAGCAGCAGGCCCAACGCCGTGGCCACGGAACCACTGGCCGAGGTGATCGCGCCGTTGACCGCCGCGATCGACGACGTGCCGAACTGGGCGAACATCGTCATGATCGCCAGCGCCATGCCGACATCGCCGACGCGGTTGACGACGAACGCCTTCTTGGCGGCGGCCGCGGCCGAGTCCTTGTGCTGCCAGAAGCCGATCAACAGGTACGAGGCCAGACCGACGCCCTCCCAGCCCAGGAACAACACCAGGTAGTCCGACGCGAGCACCAGGGTGAGCATCGCGGCGACGAAGATGTTGAGGAAGCTGAAGAACCGGCGGCGCCGTTCGTCATGCTCCATGTAGCCGATCGAGTAGACGTGGATCAGCGTGCCGACGCCTGTGATGAGCAGGACGAACAGGCCCGACAGCTGGTCGAATGTGAACGACATGTCGACGTGGAACCGGCCCGCGTCGATCCAGGTGAACAGGTTCGCGGTGTGCGACCGGTCGCCGGCATCGCTGCCGAGCAGGTTCGCGAACAGCACGACGCCGAACACGAACGAGAACGTCGAGGCCGCGGTCGCGATCAGGTGGCCGAAGCGGTCGGCTTCCTTGCCCCAGGCGAGCAGGCCGAGACCACTGGCGAGCGGGACCGCGATGAGCAGCCACTGAAGGTCGAACATGCGACGGCTCCTAGGACTTCAGCAGGCTCGCGTCGTCGACCGAGATCGAACGACGCGTGCGGTAGATGGACACGATGATGGCCAGGCCGACCACGACCTCGGCCGCGGCGACGACCATGACGAAGAACGCTGCGACCTGCCCGTCGAGATTGCCGTGCTGACGGCTGAACGACACCAGCGCCAGATTGGTGGCGTTGAGCATCAGCTCGATGCACATGAACACGACGATGGCGTTGCGGCGCACCAGGACGCCCACCGAGCCGATCGTGAACAGGATCAGCGAGAGAGTCAGGTACTCGTTCACTTCTCGTCACCTCCCGGTTCGTCGGAGCGCTCGAGCTGGCGACGTACCTCGTCGATGTCGTCGTCGTAGCCCTCGCGCAACTGACCCCGCGCGACGATGCTCTCGGAGATGGACTCCTCGAGCGGCGAACCGTCGGGCAACAGGGCCGGGGTGTCGACCGCGTTGTGGCGGGCGAACACGCCGGGGGTCGGCGGATTGCCGGGATGCCGGCCGGACTCGGCGTAGTCGCGCATGCGCTGCGCCGCGAGATCGGCCTGCGTGCGCGGCTTGGCCAGGCGCTCCTTGTGTGCCAGCACCATGGCACCGAGTGCCGCCGTGATGAGCAGGGCGCTGGTGAACTCGAACGCCAGCACGTAGCGCCCGAACAGCAGCTTGGCCAGGCCGTACGGATTGCCGTGGGCATTGGCCTCGTCGAGCCCGACCACGATGCCGGTGACGGTCTGGCCGATCGCGAGCACCGCGACGATGCCGAAGCCGAGGCCCAGGACCGTGGCGAGGAGACGCTGACCGGCGATCGTCTCGCGCACCGAGTCGGACACGTCGACGCCGACGAGCATCAGCACGAACAGGAACAGCATCATGATCGCGCCGGTGTAGACGATGATCTGCACCGCGAACAGGAACGGGGCGTCCTGGGCCGCGTACAGCACGGCCAGACTGATCATCACGACCGCCAGGCACAGTGCGGCATGCACGGCCTTGCGCGCGAAGATCAGCCCCAGCGCCGCCACGACCATCAGGGGCGAGAGCAACCAGAACGCGGTCATGCGCCGGACTCCGGCTGACCGGTCTGCACGATCGGAAGCTGCTTGCCCTTGTAGTAGTCGTGGTGATCGTCGCTGATCATCATCTCGTGCGGCGGCTCAACCATGCCGGGCAGCAGTGGCGCAAGCAGATCGGACTTCTCGTAGATCAGATCGGCGCGGTTGTTGTCGGCGAGCTCGTATTCGTTGGTCATCGTCAGCGCGCGGGTCGGGCACGCCTCGATGCACAGGCCGCACAGGATGCAGCGCAGGTAGTTGATCTGGTAGACGCGACCGTAGCGCTCACCAGGGCTGAACCGGCCCGAGCCATCGGCCAGATCCTCGTTCGACGCACCCTCGACGTAGATGGCGTCGGCCGGACACGCCCACGCGCACAACTCGCAGCCGACGCATTTCTCCAGGCCGTCGGGCCAGCGGTTGAGCTGATGCCGGCCGTGGAAACGCGGCGCGGTCGGCAGCTTCTCCTTCGGGTACTGCTCGGTGACGGGCTTGCGGAACATGGTCCGGAACGTCACGCCGAAGCCGGCGATCGGATCCCACGCCGCCTCCTTGAGCTCCTGCAGGGGATTGCTCATCGCTTGGCACTCCTCTCGGGCATCGGGGGTACGGGGTAGCCGCCCGCGAATGCGTCGAACTCGGCCTCGGGCTCCGGCTCGGGCCGCCGCTTCTCCGGGATGAACAGCGACAGCAGCGCGAGAACGCCGATCACGATCGCCGCGATCACGAAGAACTGACGGTCGAGCATGTCCTCGGTGTCGAGCTTGCGGATGACGCCGACGCAGACGATCCACGCCAGCGAGATGGGAATCAGGACCTTCCAGCCGAACCGCATGAACTGGTCGTAGCGCATGCGAGGCAGGGTGCCGCGCAGCCAGACGAACACGCAGATGAAGCCCAGCGTCTTGAGGAAGAACCAGAGGACGGGCCACCAGCCCTCGTTCAGGACGCCGCCCCAGGCATGGGACAGCCCGAACGGTGCGCGCCAGCCGCCGAGGAACATCGTGGTCGCGACCGCCGAGACGGTGACCATGTTGATGTACTCGGCCAGGAAGAACAGGGCGAACTTCAGCGACGAGTACTCGGTGTGGAAGCCGCCGACCAGCTCGCCCTCGGCCTCGGGGAGGTCGAACGGCGCGCGGTTGGTCTCGCCGACCATCGAGATCATGTAGATCACGAAACTGGGGAACAGCGGCAGGAAGTACCACATGCTCGTCTGCGCGTCGACGATCTCGGACGTCGACATCGAGCCGGAGTACATGAACACCGCGACCAGCGACAGGCCCATCGCGACCTCGTACGAGATCATCTGCGCGCTCGAGCGGAGGCCACCGAGCAGGGCGTAGATCGAGCCGGACGACCATCCGGCCAGCACGATGCCGTACACGCCGATCGAGGTGATGGCCAAGATGAACAACACCGCGACCGGCAGATCGGTCAGCTGCAACGGCGTCATGGTGCCGAACAGGTTCGCCTCGGGCCCGAACGGGATGACGGCCCAGGCCATGAACGCCGGGATCGTCGCGAGGATCGGCGCCAGCGTGTAGACGACCTTGTCGGCCGCCTTGACCGTGACGTCTTCCTTGAGCGCGAGCTTCACGCCGTCGGCGAGGCTCTGCAGGAGCCCGAACGGACCGTGCTCATTGGGTCCGATGCGGTGCTGCATGCGCGCCACGAGGCGGCGCTCGAACCAGATGTTGAACAGGGTGTAGACGACCAGGAACACGAAGATCATGACCGCCTTGACGATCACGACCCACCAGTCCTCGTGGCCGAAGAGCTCACTCACTGCGCACCTCCCGGCTTGAGCGTGACCAGCCCGCCTCGGGGAACTCCGAGCGCCGTCAGGTTCACACCGGAGTTGCCCGGGGCCCAGACGACGCCGTCGGGCAGATCGGCGACCTCGGTGGGCCACGAGACCGAGCCTGACTCGGTGCTCAGCGTGGCGGTGTCGCCCGGTTCGACGTCGAACGCCTTGAACGTGGCCTCGCTGGCGCGGATCACGGCCCGGCGCGCCGTCGCGTGGTACTCGGCCTGACCGTCCTGGCCTCGTCCGTCGTCGATCAGCTGGCGCCAGGTGTCGAGCACGACCTGCTGCTTGGCCGCGGCCGGCTGAGCCGCGGCGACCGTCGGCGCTGCGGCGCGCGCACCGTCCCAGGTGCCGAGCTCGTCGAGCGCCGCACGAGCGGCGGCGACGGTGCGGAACCCGAGTGGCCGGCCCAGTTCCTCGGCGATGCCGGCCAGCACGCGGATGTCGGTCAGCGAGTTGGGCTCGTCGAGCACGGCGTCGAACGAGCGACGACGGCCCTCCCACGACACGAACGACCCGGGGCGCTCGACCATCGGCGCCACCGGCAGCACGACGTCGGCCGCCTGGGTCACTTCGCTCTCGCGCACCTCGAGGCTGACGACGAAGTCGGCCTTGCGCAGCGCGACCCGCGCGGCGACGGGATCGGGCAGGTCGTCGAGCTCGACGCCCGCGATCACCAGGGCCTTGAGCCCACCGGTGGCCACACCCTGGACGATGCCCGCGGTGTCGCGGCCCTGGGCGGACGGCAGGGTCTCTACGCCGAGTGATGCCGCCACGTCGGCGCGCGCCTCGGCATCGCCGACCTGGCGACCGCCCGGCAGCAGACCCGGGAGGCAGCCGGCCTCGACGGCACCGCGGTCACCGGCACGCCGTGGGACCCAGGCGACGCGCGCGCCCGCCTTGGCGGCTGCCGCGACCACGGCGCTGAAGGCACCGGGCGAGGTCGCGAGCCGCTCGCCGACCAGCACGACCGACCGACCGTCGAGTTCGAGGCCCGCGACGGCGTCGGCCTCACGGCCGGGAACCGTCGGCACGAGCGTGCCGAACATCTTGGACAGACCACGTGTGGTGTGGCTGGCCACCGACACGACCTTGACGCCGTGTTTGCGGGCCGCCTTGCGCAGCCGCAGGAACACGACGCCCGCTTCGTCCTCGGGCTCCAGCCCGACCAGCGCGACGGTCGACGCCTGCTCCAGCGACGCGAACGTGACGCCCAGACCTGTACCCGCCACCTGCGAGGCGAGGAAGTCGGCCTCCTCGGCCGAGTGGGCTCGCGCCCGGAAGTCGATGTCGTTGGTGCCGAGCGCGACACGCGCGAACACCGAGTACGCGAAGGCGTCCTCGAGCGTGAGGCGACCACCGGTCAGCACTCCGGTCTTGGCGCCCGCGGCCTTCAGACCCTGGGCCGCCACGGCGAGTGCGGCCGGCCACGAAGCAGGCTCGAGCTCACCGTCGGCGTTGCGCACCAGCGGGGTGCGCAACCGGTCGCCCTGCGTGGCGTACGTGAACGCGAAGCGGTCCTTGTCGGTGATCCACTCCTCGTTGACCTCGGGATCATCGCCTGCGAGGCGACGCATCACCTTGCCGCGACGATGATCGACGCGAATCGCCGAGCCGCTCGAGTCGTGCTCGGCGATCGACGGGGTCGACACCAGGTCGAACGGCCGCGACCGGAAGCGATAGTCGGAGCTGGTGAGCGCGCCCACCGGGCAGATCTGGATCGTGTTGCCCGAGAAGTAGGACTCGAACGGCTCATCGGGACCGATGCCGATCTGCTGGTTCGCTCCGCGCTCGACCAGCGCGATGAACGGATCGCCCGCGATCTCCTCGGAGAACCGGGTGCACCGCTGGCACAGCACGCAACGCTCGCGGTCGAGCAGGACCTGCTTGCTGACCTCGATGGGCTTGGGGAACGTGCGCTTGGTCTCGACGAACCGCGATTCGCCGCGGCCGTGCGTCATGGCCTGGTTCTGCAGGGGGCACTCGCCGCCCTTATCGCAGACCGGGCAGTCGAGCGGGTGATTGATCAGCAGGAACTCCAGCGTGCCCTGCTGGGCCTTCTCGGCCACCGGCGACGTGACCTGCGTGTTGACCACCATGCCCGGTGCGACCTCGATGGTGCACGACGCCTGCGGCTTGGGGAAGCCACGGCCGTTGCCGGCATCGGGGATGTCGACCATGCACTGGCGGCACGCACCGACCGGCTCGAGCAGCGGGTGATCGCAGAACCGCGGGATCTCGACACCGATCAGCTCGGCCGCGCGGATCACCAGGGTGCCCTTCGGGACGCTGACCTCGACGTCGTCGATCGTCAGCGTGACCAGCTCGACCGGCAGGTCGGTCTCAGGCGTCGCTTCGAGCGTCATACCGTGGCCTCCTGCTTGAACAGGGTCGACGCGGCGGGCGGGAACAGCTCGTGGGATGCGGTGTGCATGCCCGCCTCGAATTCGTCGCGGAAGTACTGGATCGCCGATGTGATGGGGCTCGTGGCACCGTCGCCGAGCGCGCAGAACGAGCGGCCCAGGATGTTGTCGCACAGGTCGAGCAGCAGCTCGATGTCGCCCTCCTGGCCCTGCCCGGAGTCGAGCCGCTGCAGGATCTGGGTCAGCCAGAACGTGCCCTCGCGGCACGGCGTGCACTTGCCGCACGACTCGTGCTTGTAGAACTCGGTCCAGCGCAGCACGCAGCGCACGACCGACGTGGTCTGGTCGAAGATCTGCAGCGCGCGGGTGCCCAGCATCGACCCGACGGATCCGACGCCTTCGTAGTCGAGCGGGATGTCGAGGTGCTCGGCCGTCAGCAACGGGGTCGACGAACCGCCCGGGGTCCAGAACTTCAGCTCGCTACCCTCACGCATGCCGCCGCCGAGGTCGATCAGCTCGCGCAGCGTGATGCCGAGCGGAGCCTCATACTGGCCGGGGGTCTTGACGTGGCCCGACAGCGAGTAGATGACGTAGCCCTTGGACTTCTCGGTGCCCAGGCCCGCGAACCAGTCCTTGCCTTCGCGCACGATCGACGGCACCGACGCGATGGACTCGACGTTGTTGATGACGGTCGGGCACGCGTACAGACCCTCGACCGCGGGGAACGGCGGCCGCAGCCGGGGTTGGCCGCGCAGGCCCTCCAGCGAGTCGAGCAACGCGGTCTCCTCGCCGCAGATGTACGCGCCCGCCCCGGCGTGGATCACCAGGTCGACGTTGACGCCCGTGCCGAGGATGTCCTGGCCCAGCAGCCCCGCTTCGTAGGCTTCACGGCAGGCGGCGCGGAGGCGGCGGATCACGTGCAGCACCTCACCCCGCACGTAGATGAACGCATGCTTCGCACCGATCGCGTGCGAGGCGATGATGACGCCCTCGATCAGCTTGTGCGGCGAGGCCATCATGAGCGGGATGTCCTTGCAGGTGCCCGGCTCGGACTCGTCGGCGTTGACCACGAGGTACTTGGGCTTGGGATTGTCCTGCGGGATGAACGACCACTTCATGCCGGTCGGGAATCCGGCACCGCCCCGGCCGCGCAGCCCGGAGTCCTTGACCTGCTCCACCAGGTCGGCGGGCTTGGTCTTCAGTGCCTGCTCGAGGACCGAGTAGCCGCCCCGCGTGCGGTACGCCTCGAGTGTCCACGCCCGGTCGTCGGCCCAGTCGTCGGTGAGGACGGGCGTCAAGGTGTCGGTCACGACGCATCACCCTTCGTCTCGTCGACGGTCTCGGACTCGGCCCGTGCCGTGTCAGCCTCCGCGACCGCCGCGGTCTTGCTGGCGGGCCGCTTGCGCGCCGCCTTCTTGGCCGTGCCCGCGATCGGCTTCATGCCCGCAGTCCAGCCGCGTTCGTTCGCGATCTTCAGGCCGACCAGCGACGCGGGGCCCGCCGCGGGGCCCTCGTCGACCAGGCCGTCCTCGAAGCCGGCGATGACACGTTCGGCCTCACGCCACGAGGTGATCGTGGCGCCCCGGGTGCTCTGCACCGTCTCGCCGGCACGGAGCTGATCGACCAGCCGGACCGCCGAGTCGGGCGTCTGGTTGTCGAAGAACTCCCAGTTGACCGTCATGACCGGTGCGTAGTCACACGCGGCATTGCACTCGATGTGCTCGAGCGTGATCTTGCCGTCCTCGGTGGTCTCATCGTTGCCGACGCCCAGGTGGTCCTTGAGGCACGCGAAGATCTCGTCGCCGCCCATCACGGCGCACAGCGTGTTGGTGCAGACGCCGACGTGGTGCTCGCCCATCGCACGCCGCTTGTACATCGTGTAGAACGTCGCGACGCCCGACACCTGCGCGGTGCTGATGCCGAGGATCTCGGCGCAGCGCTCGATGCCCTCGGTTGTGACGCTGCCTTCGGCCGACTGCACCAGGTGCAGCATCGGCAGCAGCGCCGACCGCTTCTGCGGATACCGCCCCGCCAGCTCCTGCAACTCGGCAATAGTCGTATCAGAAAGCGTCATCGAGAACCCTCCCATCGAACGCGACCACGGCCCCGAGCGAAGCGAGGGGTAGCGGCTGCGCGCCAGCGCAGGCACGGCGAAGCCGTGCGGCGACCGATGAACCCAAGGAGCGAAGCGACTGACGGTTCATCGGTCGACACCGCCCATGACTGGGTCGATGCTGGCGATCGCGACGATGACGTCTGACAGCATCGCTCCCTCGCTCATCACGGAGGTGGCCTGCAGGTTCACGAACGACGGATCGCGGAAGTGCGCACGGTACGGGCGTGTGCCGCCGTCGGAGACGACGTGGCAGCCGATCTCGCCGCGCGGCGCCTCGACCACCCCATAGGCCTGTCCGGGCGGGACCCGGAAACCCTCGGTCACGATCTTGAAGTGATGGATCAGGGCCTCCATCGACTCGCCCATGATGTGCTGGATGTGCTCGGGTGAGTTGCCCTGGCCGTCGGCGCCGACGCTGAGCTGCGCGGGCCAGGCGATCTTCTTGTCGGCGACCATGACGGGATCGCCCTGGGTCTGGGCGAGGCGCTCGGTGGCCTGCTCGACGATCTTGAGCGACTCCCACATCTCGTCCAGGCGCACCCGGAAGCGGCCGTACGCGTCGGGTTCGTCGCGGGTCACGACGTCGAAGTCGTAGGTGTCGTAGCCCCAGTACGGGTCCTTGCGGCGCAGGTCCCAGTCGTAGCCGGTCGAGCGCAGGACCGGGCCGGTCAGGCCGAGCGCCAGGCAGCCGGCCAGCTCGAGATGACCCACGCCCTTCAGGCGCCCCTTGAAGATCGGGTTGGCATTGCACAGCGCCGCGTACTCGGGCAGGCGCTTCTTGAGCAGCTTGACGGTGTCGCGCAGCTGCTGGATGACACCGTCGGGCAGATCCTGGGCCACGCCGCCGGGACGGATGAACGCGTGGTTCATGCGCAGACCCGTGATGGCCTCGAACAGGTTGAGGATCAGCTCGCGGTCGCGGAAGCCGCAGGTCATCACGGTGAGGGCGCCGATCTCCATGCCGCCGGTCGCGATGCACACCAGGTGGGAGCTAATGCGGTTCAGCTCGAGCAGCAGCACCCGGATCGCCTGGGCTCGCTCGGGCGCCTCGATCTCGAGCAGCTTCTCGACGCCCATGACGTACGCGGCCTCATTGGAGAACGGCGCCACGTAGTCCATGCGAGTGCAGAAGGTCACGCCCTGGGTCCAGGTGCGGAACTCCATGTTCTTCTCGATGCCGGTGTGCAGGTACCCGATACCGGCTCGGGCGTCGCGGACCGTCTCGCCGTCGATCTCGAGGATCAGGCGGAGCACGCCGTGCGTCGACGGGTGCTGCGGGCCCATGTTGATGACCATGCGGTCGCCCTCGACCGCCGAGGCATCGATCGTGTCCCAGTCCTGGCCCGTGACCGTGAAGACCGTGCCCTCGGTGGTCTCGGTCGTACCGGCGTAAGGATCTGTCCCCATCGTGTTCTGGCTGGTCATGAGTAGTTCCTCCGCTGATCCGGCGGTGGGATCGTGCCGCCCTTGTACTCCACGGGGATGCCGCCGAGCTCCGCGCGCAGCGCGCGACTCCGACGGACAGACGCGAGGTCGGCCACCGAACCGTCGCGCGATGCGCGCCAATTCAGCGGGGCGTCCTGGATTAGCCGCTCGGCCATCACGAGTAGTTCCTCCTCTGATCCGGAGGGGGCACAGTCCCGCCCTTGTACTCCACGGGGATGCCGCCGAGCGGATAATCCTTGCGCTGCGGGTGGCCGGGCCAGTCGTCGGGCATCAGGATGCGGGTCAGGGCCGGGTGACCATCGAACTGGATGCCGAACATGTCCCAGGCCTCGCGCTCCTGCCAGTCGGCCGTGGGGTAGATCGACACGACGCTGGGCACGTGCGGATCGTCGTCGGGCGCTGTGACCTCGAGCCGGATGCGGCGGTTGTGGGTCATGGACGCCAGGTGGTAGACGACGTGCAGCTCGCGGCCGGCCTCGTGGGGATAGTGCACGCCGCTGACGCTGGAGCAGAACTCGAAGCGCAACGACTCGGCGTTGCGCAGTTGCGTGACGACGTCGAGGATCGCCGCGCGCCGGATGAAGAACGTGATCTCGCCGCGGTCGATGACGATCTTCTCGATCGCGTCGGCCGGCGCCAGCCGCTCCAGGTCGTCGGCGACCTGGTCGTACCAGCCGCCGTACGGCTTCTGAGCCGCGCCCGGCATCACGATCGGCCGCACCAGCCCGCCGAAGCCGCTGGTGTCGCCGGATCCGCGGGCCCCGAACGAGCCCTCACGGACGTCGACGACCTCGAGCTCCTCGGTGCCCGCGGGGACGACGTCGGTGCTCACGTCCTGCGTGTTGTCCTTCTGACCGCCTGCCTCGCTCATCGCATGAGGCCCTTCATGGCCGAGGTGGGCTCGGCGATCAGCGCGGCACGCTCGTCGGAAGCGATCTCGGCCTGACGATGCGCGCCCAGCTTGGAGTGCTGGACCTGGTCGTGCAGCTTGAGCACGGCGTCGATCAGCATCTCGGGGCGCGGCGGACAGCCCGGCAGGTACATGTCGACCGGCACGACGTGGTCGACGCCCTGCACGATGGCGTAGTTGTTGAACATGCCGCCGGAGCTGGCACAGACGCCCATCGCGAGCACGTACTTGGGATTGGCCATCTGGTCGTAGATCTGGCGCAGGACAGGGGCCATCTTGTTGCTGACGCGGCCGGCCACGATCATCAGATCGGCCTGGCGCGGGCTGGGGCGGAACACCTCCATGCCGAAGCGCGAGGAGTCGAACCGCGGCGCGCCGAACGTCATCATCTCGATGGCGCAACAGGCCAGACCGAACGTGGCCGGCCAGAACGAGGCCTTGCGCATGTAGCCGGCCAGGCCCTCGACCGTCGTCAGGAGCACGCCGGACGGCAGCTTCTCTTCAAGACCCATGACTCAGTCCCACTCCAATCCGCCACGACGCCACACGTAGGCGTAGGCGATGAACACCGTGACCATGAAGATCGCCATCTCGGCCAGCGCGAACCAGCCGAGCGAGTCGAACGCGACCGCGAACGGGTACAGGAAGATGATCTCGATGTCGAAGACGATGAACAGCATCGCGATGATGAAGTAGCGGATCGACACCTTGCCGCCGCCCTCGGGCAGCGGGCTCGGCTCGATGCCCGACTCGTAGCGATCCAGCTTCGCGCGGTTGTATCGCTTGGGCCCGGTGATGCCGGCCATCACGACGCTGAAGACCGCGAATCCGGCCGCCAGGACGCCCAGCGCGAGGATCGGTGTGTAGCTGTTCATCCCACCTCCCTCGTGCGCTTGTGAACGCATTCACAACGTGCTTCGCGTCACACGATACGCCCTGGAAAGCCGACCTGTAACTTAGGTCACGCTAAGTCCCAAACGGCCCGGATCGGGCGGCCGAGACCGTCGGTTCGTGCGACACCGGGAATCCCATGGATGCCGCGATGAAGCAGTTCTCGCCGGCCTCCCGGTGGATCGACTGGGCCATCTGCGCCATCGACTCGTCGGCGACCCTGACGTGCGGTCGAAGCGTCACGCCGGTGAACCGTCCCCCTTGGCCGATCTGCTCCATGACCCCGACGGGGCGATCGGTATAGGCGGTCACGACCACGCCGTGGTTCACCGCCGAGTGCAGGTACGACAACAGGTGACATTGCGCCAGCGCCGCGACCAGCAACTCCTCGGGATTCCACCGATCGGCGTCGCCGCGGAACGCCGAGTCGGCCGAGCCCTGGAGTTCGGGCTTGCCCTCCGCGATGACCAGGACCTGGCGGCCGTAATCGCGGTATCCGGTCGTCCCCGCGCCGCGATTGCCCTGCCACACGAGGTCGAGTTCGTACCGGTGCAGCACGATCAGCTCCGCGTGGCTCCGCCGGGCTTGACCGCCCGATGCAGGGCGACGATGCCGCCCGACAGGTTGTGCCAGTCGACCGGACCCCAGCCCGCCGCGACCATGCGCATCGCGAGCGCCTTCTGATCGGGCCACGACCGGATCGACTCGGCCAGGTACACGTACGACTCGGGATTGGACGAGACGGCGCGCGCGATGGCCGGCAGAGCCTGCATCAGGTAGTTGACGTAGATCGTGCGGAACGGAGCCCAGGTCGGCGTACTGAACTCGCACACCACGATCCGACCGCCCGGACGCGTGACGCGCAGCAGCTCACGCAACCCGGCATGCGGATCGACGATATTGCGCAGGCCGAACGAGATCGTCACGGCATCGAACGTGTCGTCGGCGAAGGGCAACCGCGTTCCGTCGCCAGCCGTGAACGGCAGATCGGGCCGGGCCGCCTTGCCGACCTCGAGCATGCCGACCGAGAAGTCGCACGGCACGACGAACGCACCAGCATCGGCGAACGGGCGCGACGACGTGCCGGTGCCCGCGGCCAGGTCGAGGATCGCCTCACCGGGCCGGGGACCGATCAGATCGACGACCCGCTTGCGCCACCGGCGGTCCTGGCCCATCGACAGCACGTCGTTGGTCAGGTCGTACCGCTTCGCGACGGTGTCGAACATGCGGGCGACGTCGCGGGGATCCTTGTCCAGACCGGCTCGGCTCACTTGCTCACTGTGCCACGAGTAGGCTCGACCGTTGTGAGCAACCCTGCAGTCGGCGGTGTCGTCGGGCCCCTGGTCGCCCGGTCGCAGCACATCGTCGATCTACCGGATTCACTGCTGGCGCTCCTGCCCGAATCGGACGCCCCGATCCACGACGGCCTCGCCTGGGTCCACAACGGCGACGGCCTGGTGGGCTGGGGTCGAGCGGCCGAGATCGAGGTCACCGGCCCCGGCCGGTTCGACGAGGCGCAGCTGTGGTGGGACACCGTCACGTCGTCGGCCGTCGTGCGCGACGACGTCGATCTCCCGGGTTCCGGCCTGATTGCCTTCGGCTCGTTCGCGTTCGCCGATCACACCGAGGCCACCAGCACCCTGATCGTGCCCGAGGTGGTCGTGGGGCGGCGCGGCGACGCCGCCTGGGTCACCGTCATCGGCACGGGCCTATCGGGCGCCCCTCCCCTCACCACCCACGACTGCGGGTCCGTTGCCACCTCCCCCACGTTCAGCGACGGCTCCGTCGACGGCATCACCTGGCAGGGTCTGGTCGCCGAGGCCGTGGAGCGCATCGGCCGGGGCGATCTGGACAAGGTCGTCCTCGCCCGAGACCTCGTAGCCACGTCGCCCGAGCCGATCGACGTGCGAGCTCCACTGAGCCGCCTGGCCGATGAGTACCCCAGCTGCTGGACGTTCCACGTCGACGGCTTCTTCGGCGCGACGCCCGAGATGCTCGTGCGGCTCGAGCGCGGCCTGGTGACCTCACGGGTCCTGGCCGGGACGATCCGCCGCACCGGCGACGACGTCCACGACCTGGCCCTGGCCGGCTCCCTGGCGCGATCCAGCAAGGACCTCGAGGAGCATGAGTACGCGGTGCGCTCGGTCGCCGACGCGTTGTCGCCGCACTGCTCCAGCATGAACGTGCCCGAAGCGCCGTTCGTCCTGCATCTGCCGAACGTGATGCACCTGGCCACTGACGTGACCGGGGTGCTCAAGGGCGAGGCCGGCGCGCTGACCCTGGCGGCCGCACTGCATCCGTCGGCCGCCGTCGGCGGCACCCCGACCGATGCCGCGGTCCGCCTGATCGACAGCCTCGAAGGCCTCGACCGCGGCCGCTACGCGGGACCCGTCGGCTGGATCGGCGCCCACGGCGACGGCGAATGGGGCATCGGCCTGCGCTCGGCCCAGATCGACCCCGACGGCACCACGGTGCGCCTGTTCGCCGGCTGCGGCATCGTCGCCGACTCCTCCCCCGCCGATGAGCTCGCCGAGTCCGACGCCAAGCTCATCCCGATCCGCGACGCCCTCACCCCCCGCTGACGAGTCACTCATTGTCGCTCGCGAGTCACAAAGTTCGCGCTCGCGAGCCAGAAAGTTCACGGTCGCGAGCCACAAGAGCGACCGCGGTGCAGATCGGTCGGTCATGGTTCGCCACGTCGTGGTGACCTACGTCAGTTCGTCCTCGCCGCAGGGGCAAGGACGACCGGGCAGGCTACGCCGAGGATGGGCTGGCCACACCGGCATCAGAAGCAACAGTCGTGACAGGATCACCCAGGAAACCTGCGTTGATGACACGAAGTTTCGTGTTGTCTATGCAGGTTTTCTGACATCACGACACCGAAGGCCCACCAGCTCACCCGGTCCACCGCCGTCGTCCAAAGCTGTGCCGCAACCACCAGACCACGGTCGACGCCACAACACCCGGAGCCATCACCAACCGGTGCGTCCGAAGAAGCCGAACCTTGTGACTCGCCAGCGCGAACTTTATGACTCGCGACCGCGCACTTTGTGACTCGCCAGCGCGAACTTTATGACTCGCCAGCGGTGACCGGGGCGAGGGTGGGCCAGCGGGGGTCGAGGGAGTCGCCGGAGGACGTGCCGGTGAGGCGACGCTTGATCCATGGCGCGGCATGGGTGCGGGCCCAGGTCAGATTCGACAGCGCCACCCGCTCGGCGAACGGCAGCATCTGCAGGCCGTGTTCGATGCCCAGGGTGTCGAGCACCGCCATCGCCATGCGCTGATGGCCGGCGCTCGACATGTGCATGCGATCGTCGTCCCACATGCGGTCGTCGCGGTAGTCGCGCAGCCGCCAGAAGTCGACCAGAGCCGTCGCGTGGCGTTCGGCCACCTCGCGCACCAGCTCGTTGTAGATCGCGAATCGACCACGCAGAGCACCGAAGATCGGATGGCTGCCCGGATCGTACGCAGTGAACAGCACGACCCGCGCCCCGCTGGCCACGAGCCGGGCGACGGCGGCATCGTAGTCGGCGACCAGTCCGTCGACGTCGATACGCGGCCGCATCACGTCATTGGCGCCCGCGTACAGCGTGACGAGATCGGGTTCCATGGCGAGCGCAGGCTCCAGCTGCTCGGCCAGGATCGGCCGCAGTTTGCGACCCCGGATGGCCAGGTTCGCGTACTCGAAGTCCGGTGCGCGCGAGGCCAGCACCGCGGCGACGCGATCGGCCCAGCCGCGTACCCCGTTGGGGAGCGTGGCGTCGTGATCGCCGACGCCTTCGGTGAACGAGTCGCCCAGAGCGACGTAACGACGAAAACTCACCACGACAGGCTAGTCGAGCAGTCCATCGCGACGCGCGATGGCAGCGGCCTCGGTACGGCTCGAGGCGCCGAGCTTGGCCAGGATGTTCGAGACATGCACCGACACGGTCTTGGTGCTGATGAACAGCGCCTTGGCGATCTCTCCGTTGCTGCGGCCGAGGGCGACCTGACCCAGCACCTCGTGCTCACGTGACGTCAGGCCACTGTGAGACGCCGCCGCGCGTGGACGCTGTGACTCGATCTCGTCGACGAGGAGGCGCGCACCGAGGCGCTCGGCGACCTCGCGAGCCTGCCTCAGCAGGTCGGTGGCCTCGGCGCCGGCTCCCAGCGCCGCGGCCAGCCGGGTGCGACTGCGCGCCAGTTCGTACGGCTGACCCAGTCCCTCGAAGGCGGCGACGTCGGCTCGCCAGGCGGCGATCAGGTCGTCGCGCGATGGTGCACGGGTCGCCGCCGCAACCTGCAGGCGCAGCAGCTCGGCCGCCGCCCTCAGACGCCAGGCCCGCGCCTCGGGCCCCACATTGCCCCAGTGACCGATGACGTCGTCGAGCACGGCCTCGGCCGCCCCAGCACGATCGACGACGCGCGCCGCCTCGGCACGGTCCAGCGACGGCAAGACACGAGTCCAGGTGTCGAGCAGCAGCGCCGTGTGCCGGATACGCATCATGCTCAGAGGTGATTTCCAGTGCTCCGCGAGCACCCGGGCCGCTTGGTCGTGCACCTCCTCGGCGGCCAGGTGATCGCCCGTGATGCCGTACAGCTCGATCTGCGACGCCGCCGAATGCGACAGCTGCGCCATATCGCGCTCCCAGAACGCCCGCATGCGGGGCGCGTCGTCGAGCGCGGTCAGGTCGCCCTGTGCGGCCCGGATCAGCGAGCGCATCGCATCGAGGATCGCCGACGCCAGCCGCGGCGCTTCGGGCCCGTGCTGCAGCAACGCCTCGGCGTCGCGCCATGCGCCGCGGAGGATCGCCGCGAACGCCGCGAACGCCCGACCGTCGAATCCATAAGGAGCCCACGCCCGGCCGTGACGCGCCGCCGACTCCATCGCAGTGGTGAACGACGCCTCGGCATCGGCCAGCAGACCGGCCGACATCAGGACGAAACCCAGATTGTGCAGTCCCCGCAGCTCGCCGACGACGTCGCCGTCGGCCCGTGACCGCTCGATCAGCTCGGTGTACCGCAGGCGTGCCTTGTCGAGATCGGCCGTGCCTGTGCGGGCCGCCGCGCGCATCAAGGTGGTGTTGACGTCGGCTGTGACATCGGACAGTTCGAGTTGTTCGGCCAGCGCCAGGGCCCGTTCGCCGAAGGCCACGACGTCGTCGTCGCGACCGATCGACAGCAGTACCAGGGCTCGCTTGGCGAGGGCCCGTGCCAACAGGGGGCGTTCGTGGGCGCCCACCAGGTCCAGGGCCTCGGCGCTGGCGGTGTCGGCCAGGTCGTCGTCGCTGCCGAGGTAGGCGGTGTCGGCCATCGCGATCAGCAGGCGGACCCTGTCGTCGGGTGACAGGTCCGGACCGGCTGAGGCGAGGTGATCGCGCAGGAGCGCCGTGGCGCGCATCGGATGCCCGGCGGCCATGGTGGCGTCGGCCGCATCGATGACCAGCGAGACGAGATCAGCCTCGGCCGGCGCGTGGTCGACCAGCGCCAGGGCCTGCTCGAAGTGCCGCGCCGCTTCGTCGTGCCCCGCGAGCCGGACGGCCTCGTGTCCCGCTGCGACCGACGAGACGAATGCCTGGGACAGGTCGCCGGCGCCCAGGGCGTGGTGGGCGACGAGTGCCGCAGCACTCGGCTCGAGGCGGCCGGTGCCGATGGCCTCGAGATAGGCGGCGTGTACGCGACGGCGTTCGGCGGGCAGAAGATCGTCGCGGACCGCCTCGGACAGCAGCGCATGACGGAATGTGTACTGCTCACCGCGCAGCGCCAGGACCCGGTGATCGAGCGCCGCACGGACCCCGGCGGCCACGTCGGCGGCCGGCAGATCGGCCACGGTCTCGAGCGTGTGATGACCGACCGGGCCGGCGGCGCACGCGATGACCTTGACGACCGCACGGGCGTGCTCGTCGAGCCGGTCGAGCCGCACGAGCAGCAGGTCTGCCAGGGTGTCGGGCAGGCCGGCGCCGACGTCGGCGAGCCCGGCGTCGAGCAGCTCCTCGGCGTAGAACGCGTTGCCCGCGGCCCGGCCGACGATGGCACGCAGCGCCTCGAGATCGAGTGATCGGCCGGCGCGGCCCGTGAGCAGATCGGCCAGTTCGAGATCACCCAGGGGTTCGAGTTCGAGGCGCCTGACATCGGGCAGGCGCACCCACTCGGCGAGTGCCTCCCGCAACGGGTGACGTCGGTGCAGGTCGTCGGCGCGGTAGCTCACGATCACGTGGACTTCGTGAGTGAAGGCGTAGCTGAGGACGAACCGGAGCAGCCGGCGTGTGGACGGATCGGCCCAGTGGGCGTCCTCGACGATCAGCAACACCGGGGCGTCGGTGGCGAGTTGGTCGAGTCCGGCGGCGACCGCCGCGAACAGCTCGGCACGTTCGGCGTGCTCGGCGACATCGCGCCACAGCAGCGGGTACAGCGCCGGCAGCTTCTCGGCCAGCGTCGAGCGGTCGGCGTCGGGCAGCGCCCCGAATGCTTCGACGAACGGCTGCAGCGGCATCGCGCTGTCGCCGAGATCGAGACAGTGGCCGACCATGACCCGGTGTCCGGCATCGCGAGCCGTGACGCCCAGTTCGCGCATGAGACGGGTCTTGCCGATGCCGGCGTCGCCGCCGACGATGACCGGGCCGGTGCCACCGGGGGCCAGGCCCGTCGCTTCGAGCAGCACGGCGAGCTCGGCGGCGCGGCCGACGAGCGGCGGCAGCGTGCGATCGTCGGCCATGAGCTCCATCATGGCCGACGGATCGGACAGCGCTGCGGTCAAGGCCGCCATCGCTCAGGCGGCGCGGCGGGTGGTGTGCAGACGAACTGTCCAGCGGTGGCGGCGCGCCGGACGCGACGCAGGTGCCACGGCCCGGTATCCCACGGCCGCGCGGAGCCGCGTGCGGTGATCGTCACGAACGAATTCAAGTGGATCGACGATGAACATGCTTCGATCCTGCGCGTCTGAGGTACCCCCGCACATCGGACGAATTCCCAGGATCGGCGCCTTAGCCCAACGACCCCGTGCAAGGTGACCACGTGCAAGGTGACCACGTGCAAGGTGACCACGGGTCGCGCTCACGAGTCACACAGTCGCACTCGCGAGCCAGCGAGACGCAACCACGTACAAGGTGACCACGTGCAAGGTGACCACGGGTCGCGCTCACGAGTCACAGAGTCGCTCTCGCGAGCCGGTGAGACGAACGACAGCCCGCAAGCTGAATGCTCGCGAGTGCGACTGTGTGACTTGGTGAGCGCCACGCAACGCAAGCAAGCCCTCACGCGAGACGCAGGAGGCGCCTCGACCACGCAACCTCACCCAGGCGAGACACCAACAGTCGCAACCCCACGAACCAAACGACTCGCGAACAGGATCTCGCCGACTCCCCACCCCGCACTTGGTGACTCGCGAGCGCCAACCAGTGACTCCTCACCACCAACGAGTGACTCCTCACCACCAACGAGTGACTCGTCAGCGGAGGGTCTGCTTGCCTCCGTGCAGCATCGTGACGAGCTTCATCGCCTTGGCGTCGGTCTTGTCGTCGCGGCTGAACGCGGTGAGCATCATGAGCGGCTTGAACTTCTGCCGCGTGATGGCCTTGGCGTAGGTGAACTCCTTGAGGCCGTCGGGGCCGTGGATGCGACCGAAGCCGGAGTCGCCGACGCCGCCGAACGGAAGGCCGGGAACGCCCGCGAAGGCTGTGACGGCGTTGATCGACGTCATGCCGGAGCGGATCTGCCGGGCGATCTCCATGCCGCGCTTCTTGGAGAACACGGCGCCGGCCAATCCGTACTGGGTGGCGTTCGTCAGCTCGATGGCCTCGTCCATGCTCTTGACCGGGTTGACGGCCAGGGTCGGGCCGAACGTCTCCTCGGTGATCTCGGTCGAGTCCTCCGGCACGTGTGTGAGGATCGTGGGCTGCACGAAGCGGTCACCGATGGCCTCGGGGCCTCCCAGCGCCACGGTGGCGCCTTTGTCGACCGCGTCCTGCACATGGCTGCGGATCACGTCGATCTGCGACGGCATCGTGATGGGGCCGATCTTGGCACCCGAGTCGGAGCCGGCGCGCAGGTCCTTGGCCTGGGCCAGGATCTCGGTCATGAACGGTTCGAAGACCTTCTCGTGCACATACACCCGTTCGGTGCCGATGCAGGTCTGGCCGGCGTTGGCCATGCCGGCCCACAGGGCGGCCTCGGCAGCCTTCTCCAGATCGGCGTCCTCATCGACGATCAGCGAGTCCTTGCCGCCGGCCTCGATGATGACCGGGGTCAGGTTCGTAGCGCAGGCGGCCATGACCTTCTTGCCGGTCGGCCCGGAGCCGGTGAAGGCCAGTTTGTCGATGTCGGCCAGGCACAGGGCGTTGCCTGTCTCGCCGAGTCCGGTGACGACCTGGAACACCGGGCGGCCGCCGACGACCTCGGTGAACGTGTGCGCGAGCCATTCGCCGACGCCTGGCGTGTACTCGCTGGGCTTGAAGACGACCGTGTTGCCGGCTGCCAGGGCGTAGGCGATCGAACCGCACGGCGTGAACACCGGGTAGTTCCACGGGCCGATGACGCCGACGACGCCCAGCGGCTTGTACTCCACGTACGACGCCTGGTTGGCCATCAGCAGACCGGACTTGACCTTCTGCTGGCCGAGGACCTTCTTGGCGTGCTTGGCCGCCCAGGCGATGTGGTCGATGGCCAGCACGATCTCCAGCTGGGCGTCGCTGTGCGGCTTGCCGGTCTCGCGGTGCGACACCTCGGCCAGCTGGGCGATGCGCCGGGTGATGACGCTGCGCCAGGTGAGCAGGTATTCGGCCCGCTCGTCGAAGCTGAGCGCACCCCACCACTGGGCGGCCTCGCGCGAGCGGGCCACTGCGGCGTCGACGTCTTCCTTGGTGTGGATCGCGTGGGTTCCGACGACGTCGCCGTTGGACGGGTTCAGCGAGTCGAACGTCTGAGCACTGGTGACGGCCTCGTCGAGCGACGGGCCAACGACTGCGGTCATGTGGGCTCCTGCTTGATGAGATCGGCGGCCTTCTCGCCGATCATGATGGTGGGGGCGTTGGTGTTGCCGCGCGGGACGCGTGGCATCACGGAGGCGTCGGCGACGCGGAGGCCGTCGACGCCGTGGACTTTCAGATCGGGGCCGACGACGCTGCCCTCGACGGTGCCCATCGCGCAGGTGCCCACCGGGTGGTACAGCGTCTGTGCCATGCGGCGGACGGCGGCCTCGATCTGGGCGTCGCTGGGATCGCGGGTCTCGGGGACCCACGGGGCGGCGATGTAGTCGTCGAACGGCTTCTCGCGGTTGATGTCGATGATGCGCCGGATGCCACGCACGATGGCGTCGAGATCGGTCTGGTCGTCGAAGTACGCCGGGTCGATCTCGGGGTGCCAGGTCGGGTCGGCCGAGCGCAACCGGATGTGGCCCTTGCTCTCGACCCGCACCAGACAGGCTGCGACCGTGACGGCGGCGCGGGTGGGCTCGTGCTCGCCGTTGTCGTAGAAGCCGGTGGGCGCCACGAACACCTGGATGTCGGGATCGGCCAGGTCGTCGCGGCTCTTGAAGTAGCCGCCGGCCTCGCCGACGTTGGACGCCAGCGGGCCCTTGCCGGTGGCCTTCCAGCGCATCAGGTTCTTCAGGCCGAGTTCACCGGCCAGGTCGTACGTCTTGTGCGTGTAGTACAGCGGGCCGCCGACCGGGTGGTCCTGCAGGTTCTGGCCGACGCCGGGCGAGTCGACCAGGACGTCGATGTCGTGCTCGCGCAGGTGGGCGCCGGGGCCGATGCCCGACAACATCAGCAGCTGCGGACTGTTGATCGCGCCACCGGACAGGATGATCTCGCCTTCGGCGCGCACCACGTGCTCCACGCCGCCGGACTGAAAGGCGACGCCGGTCGCCCGACCGCCGTCGATCAGGATCCGGGTCACGAACGCGTCGGTGCGGACCGTGAAGTTCGGCCGTTCCATGGCGGGCCGGATGAACGCGTCGGCGACCGACCAGCGGCGCCCCTTCTTGCAGGTCACCTGGTAGATGCCCGCGCCCTCCTGCGAAGCGCCGTTGAAGTCCTCGGTGCGCTTCATGCCGGCGGCGACGGCGGACTCGACCCAGGCCTCGCTGAGCTCGTGGGTGAACACGCGGTCCTCGACGTGCAAGGGTCCCTGCGTGTTGTGGAACTGATCGGACAACCGCTGATTGCCCTCGGACCTCTTGAAATACGGCAGGACGTCGTCATAGCCCCAGCCCTCGGCTCCGTAGGCATCGCGCCACTCGTCGTAGTCGGCTGCTGCGGCACGGATGTAGATCATCGCGTTGAGCGAGGAGCAGCCGCCGAGCGCCTTCATGCGCGGCCAGGTCTTGCGTCGCCCTTCGAGCTGCTTCTGTCCACTGGTGCGGTAGTTCCAGTCGTACTTGGTGCGGAAGAGCGCCGAGAAGCCGACCGGCATCTTGATCATCTCGTCGTCGTCGGCCGGGCCGGCTTCGAGCAGCAGGACTCGCACCTGCGGGTCCTCCGCGAGCCGCGCGGCGACCACACCGCCCGCGCTTCCGGAGCCGATGACGATGTGATCGAACGTGTCGCTTGCCATGCCAACCTCTCGCCAGTGGTGACGTGCACCACAACCTACTGCGAGTATGACGGTGACACAACTGGTGTCATCGTGAAGGGGTGGCGGACGCGACGGCCTCCGCCAGGCGAGCACCCAGCGCACGCCGGTCGGTGCGCGCGATCGGCACCTCGACGACCTCGATGCCCGCGGGGGCCTCCGACAGCGCGGCCTCGAGATCGGCGGCGCCGACCCGGCGATGGGCGATCCGGTAGCCGGCGCACAGCGCGCCCAGATCGGCACCGGTCGGTGTCGCGTAGACCCGCTCGAAGGCGTGCGCGTAGTCGTCCGCGCCTTGCTCCAGCGACGCGAAGATGCTGCCGCCGTCGTCGTTGACGACGACGATCGTCAGGTCCGGACGGGGTTCGTCCGGGCCGATCAGCAGGCCGTTGCTGCCATGGAGGAACGTGAGGTCGCCGACAAAGGCGATCGCGCGTGCGGGACCGTGGGCCAGCGCGGCTCCGACCGCGGTCGAGAGCATGCCGTCGATGCCGGCCAGTCCACGATTGGCCAGCACGGTCCGATCGCTCGGCCCGGTGTCGCCGACGAGGTCGAGATCGCGGATCGGATTCGACGAGCCGACGACGAGCAGGCCGCCGTCGGGCACCGCCGCGTCGACCGTGCGCGCGACGTCGTACGGGGTCGAGCCGTCGAGGACCGAACCGATCGCGGCCTGCGCCGCCTGGCTCGCGGCCTGCCAGGCCGCGAGCCAGGCCGGATCGGCCTCGCCGTCGGCTTCGACGTCGTCGACGAATCTGACCCGCGGACCGCCGGCCGCCGGGAACGTCCGCTGATCGCCGACGTGGACGATGTCGAGATCGGCCCGACCGAGCAGAGCCGTGACCGGCCGCGACAGCGTCGAGTGCCCGAACGAAACGACCTGTTCGATACGGCCGGCCAGATCGCCGCGCAGCAGCAGCCGGTACGCCGCGATCGCGTGGGGACCGCTCCGGGCGCCCGAGCTCGGCTCAGCCAGCAGGGGCCAGCCGGCCGACTCCGCCAGCTCGCGCGCCCGGCGACCGGCACCATCGCCTGCGACCACGACCGTGCGCCTCGACGCGTCGAGACCGGTGACCGACAGCGCTCCACCGGGCGACCGGACCACGTCGGGCGTCGAGAACTCCCACACGACGGGCTCGATGAGTGGTTCGTCCAGTTCGAGGTTGAGCTGGAGCGGGTAATCCAGGCCCGGCCGGATCGCGTCGACGTCCTCGGCGTACGGCACGAGCGGGAAGATCCGCACCTGCTGCGTCGTCTGATTCGCCCCGGTGCCACGCAGGCGGGCAGGCCGATCGGCCGTGACCGCCACGATCGGGACGCCGGTGTGGACCGCCTCCAGCAGGGCGGGGTGCAGATTCGCGACCGCCGTGCCCGACGTGGTCACGACCGGGACGGGCCGGCGTTGCACCTGGGCGAGCCCGAGCGCGA
>Ga0182737_1000705_pt1 | contig 41958 bp, 32 predicted proteins | sample eDN5th30CBELigOP_FD_128878 | JGI IMG/M metagenome (GOLD analysis project Ga0182737, IMG submission 128878) | Enriched Organic Plus compost microbial communities from Emeryville, California, USA - eDNA 5th pass 30_C BE-Lig OP (version 2) (version 2) ... | reverse complement strand
CTGCTGGTCGTATCAGCGATCTTCGTATATAGTCAGCGGATCATGCTGCAGACGGCTGCGAATCGTATCGTGCAGAAGCTACGTCATGATGTTTACGCACATACACAGCGTTTGCCAGTGCAATATTATGATCATTATGCAGCGGGGCAAGTGGTTTCACGTGTTACCAACGATACAGAAGCGATTCGAGAGCTATATGTGGGGGTTATTGCAAACTTCAGCATGGGAATCGTATATATTGTAGGTATTTTTTCAGCGATATTTATTATGGATGTGCAGCTAGGACTTATTACATTGCCACTTATCCCAATACTATTGCTGTGGATTTATATCTACCGTCGTTTTGCAGCCAAATACAATCGAATCCTACGTGCGAAGCTGAGTGAAATTAACGCCAATATTAACGAATGGATTCAAGGGATGACGATTATTCAAGCATTCCGCAAGGAAAAGGCGATGAAGGAAGAGTTTGAGGAGCTGAACGCTTATTATTTCAAATATCAAAATAAGATGCTTAGCCTGAACTCATTAACCTCCCACAACTTGCTGAATTTATTGCGTAACATCATCTATGTCGTTGTTATCGTATTGTTCTTTAATGATCAATTTACTACGGCGATTACGGTTGGTTTGCTCTTCGCTTACGTTGATTATCTTAACCGTATGTTCAATCCAATTGTCGGTATTGTCAATCAGCTATCTAATCTTGAGGTAGCACGTGTTTCAGCAGAGCGTGTCTTCAAGCTCATGGATGAGCCAGGCTTAGAGGTTGAAGAGGGACATATGGAACGTTACCGTGGCGATGTGGCCTTCCGAGATGTGACATTTGCTTATAAAAATGACGAGTATGTTCTAAAAAATATTAACTTTGAGGCAAAGCAAGGGGAAACTGTCGCATTAGTTGGTCACACAGGCTCAGGGAAAAGCTCGATTCTCAATCTGCTGTTTCGCTTCTATGATATTGAGCAGGGCAGCATTTCGATTGATGGCATCGATATTCGCCAATATTCTAAGCAGCAGGTGCGTGAGCATATGGGGATTGTGCTGCAGGACCCGTTTCTTTTTACGGGAACCATTGCTTCTAATGTGAGCTTGAACAATCCGGCAATTAGTCGAGAGCGCGTCGTTCAAGCGCTGAAGGATGTCGGGGCGTACGATATGTTTATGACATTGCCAGATGGCATTGATAGCGAAGTGATCGAGAAGGGAAGTACGTTGTCCGCTGGTCAACGACAGCTTATCTCATTTGCTCGTGCACTTGCATATGATCCGGCTATTCTTATTCTCGATGAAGCAACGGCAAGCATCGATACGGAGACAGAAGCGATTATTCAAAATGCGTTAGATGTGCTTAAACGTGGTCGTACGACGTTCGTCATTGCCCATCGCCTGTCTACGATTCGTGCAGCGGATCAAATTCTTGTGCTTGATCGTGGCGTTATTGTCGAACGTGGTACTCATGAGACGCTAATGGAGCAGCGAGGTAAATACTACCTCATGTATCAGCTTCAAGGCGGCGGTACAGCAGTGCTTTCATAATCACTTTAAGTAAGAAAAGTCGTGAGCTTCAACGCTCACGACTTTTTTAATGTTAACTATAGCTAGAGGGATCAGGATAGCCGAGTTTTTCTTCAATCTGTTGAATATTGTATTTGTTGGCATGGAGATATCCTCTCGCCCTATTCATTCTAATGTAATAGATATATTGGCCATTTACCGTGATGGCTAGGATCAAACACGGAGTTCATACGCAGAAAAACCGATTCAGAAAGCTCACCTAATAAATCTAAATGCTGCTTCACAAGCAATCTCCTAAACGAGTAATAATTTTAGATTCATTATAACATGTCGGTGGTCATGTAAAGACGATAGTGTAATAATAGGTAAATATTAAGGTAACACTAAACCATCCCACTGAGATTAGCTTCTATTGATGAAGCAGAGAATCTAGGGCGAGATGGTTTTTGTGTTGCAGTATCAATTGCAATATTGACTAATTTGTGAAATTTAGGCAAAATTAGTTCTACGGACAAATAGTTCAATGGTAGAATAGTTTCATGATAAAACTAATTTTTTCGATGATCAGAAGGAGGTGAGATGATGGCGTCTGATCATATTATGGCTCAAATAGTTGAACGATATGAACGAGCAACATTTTTAATTGAACGGCGGCTTTTCAGTAAAATTCGAGAGGCGTTGCCTACCGATATTTCTGCTGAGCAATTATTTGTCGTCCGATACTTAATGCGCAACAATGGTGTTACCTCATCGGAGCTTGCTGATCAGCTCTGTGTTGGCAGGAGCACGATTACTTCACTTTGCAACAAGCTCGTCAATAAAGGCTTAATAGAGCGTACACCAAGCCTAGATGACCGACGCGTCGTATACTTAACGTTAACTGAGGAAGGCCATCGCGAGTATGAGATTATTGAACGCGCGATTTATGATATTATTCAGCCTTATCTTGATAAAATCGGTGAACGCAAAGGCTTTGAATTTATTGAGGTGCTAGAATATGTCGCTGATGTATTGAAGCTTGATATTGAACAGGAGGTACAGGAGTGAAAGCAATATTAAAAGCTAGATGGGCAATACTTGTAATATGGCTTGTCGCTGTAGTTGTTATGATGATTACTGCACCAAACCTAGCAGAGCTAGTCAGGGAAAAGGGCCAAATTACAGTGCCAGATAATTACTCATCCTCGCTTGCTAGTGAGCTGCTTGCAGAGAAAGAAAGCAGTGAAGAGGGAGAAGGAAGTAGTAGTAACTCTACCGCATTGGTTTTCTATCATGAAGGCGGCTTATCGACAAGTGAGCTGGAAGAGGTTAAACAAGCAATTGAATTGTTGAAAAGTCAGCAATCTGAGCTAGGTATAACAGAAATTATGACTCACTTTGAAGATAGTCAGCTAGAGGAGCAGATGGTATCGGCTGACCAATCAACCGTTATCGCTTTGCTTAATGTTGACTCGCTTGATCGCGAGCCTGAGGTAGCGGTTGAGGAGCTGTATACTGCATTAGAAAATGTAGGGATCGATCATTACTTAACAGGTAACTGGATCATTAGTCAGGATGTTTTACTTAGTTCGGAGGAAGGGCTAAAACGGACGGAGCTTATTACTGTTGTATTTATTTTAATTGTACTGTTTCTTGTGTTCCGTTCCGCCGTTGCACCACTTGTACCGTTGCTTACGGTAGGATTGTCATACCTTGTTGCCCAAGGAGTGATATCTTTCCTTGCGGAATACGCTGATTTTCCATTATCGACGTTTACACAAATCTTTATGCTAGCAATCTTATTCGGTATTGGTACGGATTATTGCATCCTGCTCATTAGCCGTTATAAGGAAGAAATGAGTAAGCATGGCGATAAGCAAGAAGCGATATTGACGACTTACCGCACGGCAGGACGTACAGTACTCGTTTCTGGTATTGCAGTACTTGTTGGATTTAGTGCAATTGGTTTATCGACCTTTATATTATATCGTTCCGCAGTAGCCGTAGCGGTCGGTATTGTTGTGATGCTTATCGCTTTGTATACGATCGTACCATTTTTCTTATATACGTTTGGTAGCAAGCTGTTCTGGCCTAGCCGGGGTAAGCTTGAGCATGGCCATAGCAAGCTATGGGATAAGGTTGGAGCATTTTCACTAAAACGACCGATGTTTGCTCTACTGATTGTAGCCGTTATTATTGCACCACTGCTATTAACGAAGGATGATCTTGTCTCATACAATTCATTGGATGAAATTGGTGAGAAGTACGATTCGGTGAAAGGCTTTAATATTATCGCTGAAAACTTTGCGGCTGGTGAGGTTATGCCTGCAACGGTCGTTGTTAAAAGTGATCAGCCATTCGATAACCCAGAGGGGATGGCGATGATTGAACGAACGACGCGCGCCCTGCTGCAGCAGGACGGAGTATCGGGTGTTCGCAGCGCTACTCGTCCTTTAGGTGAACAGATGGATGAGTTTCTTGTAACCGATCAAGTGAGCTTGCTTGAGGATGGACTTTCTCAGGGACAAGAGGGCTTAGAAGAAATCGTTAGTGGATTGGCAGAGGCACAATCGGCTCTAAGCGAGCATACGCCTCAGCTAGATGAAGCAATCGCAGGTGCGGAAGAGCTCGTATCAGGCAGCAAACAGCTGCAGGCTGGTGTAAATGAGCTATCTAAAGGGTTAAAAGAGCTCAGCTCTGGTATGGAGCAGGGCGCACAATCTGCCCAGCAGCTTGAAGCGGGAATAAAGGAGCTAGAAAGCAATGCGCTTAAGCTAGCGGAGGCGAGCGATCAATTGCTTAAGGGCTATCAGGAGCTTTATGCAGGTGCTGAGCAGCTGTCTGATGGATATGGTAGTGTTGCACAGCAGCAAGCAGCACTTGCTGAGGGCTTGGCAGGTGTAGAGCAAGGAATGCAAGGCTTGCAGGCACAATATCCAGAGCTTGCAGAGGATGCTACTTATCAAGCATTGGTTGGTTCTCTGCAGCAGCTTTCTGCTGGAGCAAAAGCATTATCTTCCAGTATGGAGCAGCTTAATCAGGGGTTATCTGGCGTATTGGGTGGTTTAAGCCAAGCAAATAGTGGTTTAGCGGAAGCAAGCAACGGTCAGCAAGCATTCTCAGATGGAATGAAGCAGGTTGCTAGCGGTATGAGTGCGCTTCGTGAAGGCTTGCAGCAGCTTGCTGCTGGGTCTAAGCAAGGCAGCGGTCAAGTGCCTCAAATCGCCGAAGGATTAGGCGGGGTTGCTGATGGCGGATCACAATTGAAGCAAGGCTTTGTTGATATTCAAGATCAGCTTACTCAATTGACTGAGGGCTTAGGCTTAAGCGTGGATGGCTTGCAGCAAGTAACCGATGGTTTTAGCTCTGCTGAAGCATATTTGCAAGGGCTTGTCGAGTCTCCAGATAAGGAGCTGGCAGGCTGGTATATGCCGATTGAAGCAATTACTAATGAGGAGTTTGCACCAGTGCTTGAGCAATATATGTCAGCTGATCGCAAAATTATTACGTTTGATGTCATTATGGAGGATAATCCTTACTCTATTAATGCCATCGATGTCGTCGACGGCTTAAAGCCTGTTGTTGTGGAGCAGCTTGCAGGCTCGAAGCATGAAGGCGCTGATATTCAAATCGGCGGTGTTACAAGTATGAACCATGATCTGAAGACATTAAGTGATGAGGATTATTCGCGTACCGTAACACTCATGCTGATCGGCATATTTATTATCCTGCTCTTGTTATTCCGCTCGATTGTTATTCCGATCTATATCGTGTTGTCTTTGCTTATTACGTACAGCACATCACTGGCAATAACAGAGCTCATTTTCGTAGATATTGTTGGATTGTCAGGCGTAAGCTGGGCGGTGCCATTCTTCGGTTTTGTTATGCTTATCGCGCTTGGCGTAGACTATAGTATCTTCTTAATGGATCGTTTCCAAGAAAACAAAGAGATGTCGCCAACAACGGCAATTCATGAAGCAATGAAAAGCATGGGTTCAGTTATTATGTCTGCGGCAATTATATTAGGAGGTACGTTTGCGGCTATGCTTCCTTCAGGAGTAATGAGCCTGCTGCAAATCGCAACCCTTGTATTATGTGGACTAATGCTGTACGCACTCATCATATTGCCATTGTTTATTCCGGTAGCAGTGAAGCTGTTCGGAAAATATAACTGGTGGCCATTTGTTAGAAAGTAAGAGGGAATTGAAGATGAAGTCAATCATGGTTGTATTTACAGGCGGTACAATCGGCAGCTCCAAGCAAACGAATGCAATTGATGTAAGCAGCTCAGGCTCGTATGTTATTCTCGAGAGATATAAGGAGCTGTATGGTGAAGAAGTGGCGTTTGATACGATTCAGCCGTTGAATATATTAAGCGAAAATCTTCACGCCCAGCAATGGATAGAGTTAGCACGCAGCATTCGCAGCATCCCGCAAGATCAATATGCTGGAATTATTGTGACGCATGGCTCCGATACATTAGCCTATAGTGCTGCTATGCTAGGTTATATGCTGTCGGCAACGCAAATTCCGATTGTGCTTATAGCCAGCAACTATCCGCTCGATGATGAGCGCGCTAACGGCATGCGTAATTTGCAAGAGGCGACGCTTTGGATTCAGCGACAAGGGGCTCCAGGCGTATTCGTTGCTTATGAGAATAATCGCAGTCAATGTAAGCTCTATTTGGCAACTAGATTGATGCAATGTGAGGCGTTTACCGATCAATTCCGCAGTCCATATGAGCTAACCTTGGGAACATTGCAAGACGGACAGCTGCAGCCTGAGACTGATTCACGCAATCCAGCGCTTGAATCACTAGCTCCTGTTACGCACCGTTGGGTAGAAAAGATTGCGAAGCTAGATCAACTGGCGAGCGATATTGTATATATTAAGCCGTATCCAGGTCTGAATTACGAGCTGTACCAATGGGGAGACAACAAGCCAAAAGCGATTGTTCATGACTTATATCATTCGGCAACGGCATACTCGTTGCAGAGTGGTTCAGCATCATTGACGGCATTTATCTCTCGTTGTCAGCAGGATGGGATAGAGGTGTATCTTACTCCCGCGAAAAGTATAGACGAGGCACAATATGCCTCTACAGCTAGCTTACTTGCTGCAGGAGCACATTTGCTTGCAGGCATTGCACCTGAAGCAGTCATTACAAAGCTAATGCTCGCTCATTCCTTATTATCCAAACGCGAGGACATCATTACGTTTATGAAGGACGAGGAGCTGTATTACGAGCTTCACCGAGTTAATTAGAATTAGAATTAGAATTAGAATCACATACAAAAGGCATGCACGTTCAAACGTGCATGCCTTTTATTGTATCTATAAAGTTTCACTGCTTGCTTAATGCTGATCCTCTATTTTTCTTCCTTCGTCTTACCAGGCTTTAGAGGCAGAGAGTTTACATAGCTGTCTGACATTTTCAGCAGCTCAAGTGAGCGCTGGAATTCTTCTTCTGAAGCACCATCAGTGCCTACACTTGCATCAGATAGCGAATAATGCTTACCATCCTCATAGCCGCTACCAGATAAGAACAATTCCTCACTTGTTAAGAACGAACCCGTTGGCAAGTAATAACGCTGAGGCAGTAAATTTTGTTTTGTATTGAAGATATCTTGACCAAAATGAATTTGATCCTCTAAGGAAACCCCTAATAGATTGGCTACTGTTGGTAAAATATCGACCTGACCACCGATTTCACTGAATACTTTACCTTCTGTCGTACCTTCGTTAATAACAACTAACGGAATATTAATCATATCCGTGTACGTGTAATCACGTCCGTACATTTCCTTCATCAAATTCATCTCGTGATTGTCTAATGAGTAAATTGGTAAGCCAAGATGGTCACCATATAAAACAATCAAGCTATTGTCCCAAAGTCCGCTTTCCTTCAAATCCTCAATAAATTTACCGAGCTGCTGATCGGCATAGTATTGAGCGATAAGATAATTACCTACAAGCGTATTTTTATAACGCTCAGGTAATTCAATTAGCTGCTTTTCTTCTGGCATCGTGTAAGGATGATGGGCTGTCATCGAAATCACTTGTGCGTAGAAACGTTGATCAGCCTCATTTAATTGTTCAAGCTGATCTAATGTTTTACGATAGAGCACTTCATCAGAGGCGCCGAAAAATACAGTATCCTCGTCACCGAAGTATTTGGCATCATAATAGCTATCAAAGCCAAGTGATTCATAAAGCTCTCCACGATTCCAAAACTCAACCACATTGGTATGGAAGGTTGTAGACACGTAGTTGTGTTTCTTTAGCAATTTTGCAATGCTCGGCAGCTCGCGATCAGCATACATTTGTGTAGCTGCACCACGAGGCGGAATATATAGCGACGTATTGACAACATATTCTGCATCGGAAGTATTCCCTTGTCCTACTTGCTGATAAAACTTATCGAAATAATAGTGCTCATTCACTAATTTATTGAAGTTCGGCAATATTTCTTGTCCTTCAACCTTTAGGTTTACAAGGAAGTTTTGCAGCGACTCCATCTGGATAATAATTAAATTTTTACCTTGTGCCGAACCATGTAATAGCGGCTGTTCAACTTGCTGTACATTTTTCAGCTTATTGATATTAGCCTGTGTAATTTTCTCAGGCTCTACATATTCTTGATCCTTGTTTGAGAAAATCATATAAGCCTCGTAGTTTAGAATACCCATTTGCTCAGCTTTTACAATTTCGTTCATGCTCGCACGGTTCGGAACGATGTTGAATAGACACACAATCAGTGACACCGTTAGCAATGCAAGGGCAACCTTACGACTGCTTGGTGTATTGAATTTTGTTTTCCAGTTAAGGTCTCTCTTTTTCTTAATCATTAGTGCTGCTAACACAACAACATCAGTAAAAATAAACAAGAAGTACGGATCCATTAATGAAAACACACTATTTTTGACAGCTGTGACTTGATTGACCTGTGCTAATGCAAAGTATGTTACAATGACACCGTAGTACTTGTAATACATGATGACGGCAAATAAAATAGTAGTCATGAGTAAATTTGCGATCAAATAATAGAGCATTTTGCGTTTCTTGGCAAAAGCTTCGATTAGGCTAAATACAATTAACACGAATGGAAGTTCTTTCAGCATCACCATCCAGGACGCGCCATTCTCGAAAATAACTAGCCAAGCTAATGCACCTTTTAGCAGCATAATTAAGGAGAAAAACAAAATTGGTGGCATACTAAAAATGCGTTTGTAGCTTTCGTTTAACACCATACATCCTACCCTTCGTATAACTTATATATTCATGAAAGCTTCATAGATGATATAATACTTACTTATTATGCTGCTCTCAATGTGTAATGTCAAAATCGAAATAATGTAAATTGCACACAATTTTACAGTATATGCAACAAAATAATGAAGATCACCCCGCTTTTCTTTATTGTACGTATCTTTTTTAAGGGAATTCACTCAAGGAGGCAACAACCATATGAAACTTGGCAAGTTGTTATCATTTTTAGTTTCTTTAGCCATATTAGTAGCAGTAGTTGTATATTTTGTAGGTCAGAAGCAGGAGCAAGTAGAAGATATTCCACCGCTTGGCCAAATTTCAGATAATAATAATAACGAACAAACACCAGATAAGGTTGCACCAACTGGTGGAAATTTGGAAAATGAGCCTTCTGAATCACCTTCGGCAACAGCTGAACCAACTGAAACAGCGCCAGAGGCAAGCCCGGAGCCAGCGGAGCCGACTGATGATCCGCAGCAAAGCGAACCTGACACTGATGCGGAAAGTATTGGAGTAATCGTTAATCCTAATTACAAGCTGCCAGATAATTATGAGCCTAAGGATCTTGTATATCCCGATGTACGCTTTACGTTTAACGAAAAAATCGAAAAGCGTATGATGCGAGAAGAAGCTGCAAGTGCGTTAGAGACAATGTTTGAAGCTGCTGAAGTTGACGGTATTTATTTGGCTGGTGTGTCAGCTTATCGGTCTCATAGTACACAAACTGCGCTGTTTAATCGCTATGTAGAGCGAGATGGCTTGGAAAAAGCGAAAACCTATAGTGCTGAGCCGGGTACAAGTGAGCATGAAACAGGTCTAGCCATCGACGTATCGGGTAGTGATGGTAAATGTGCTGCACAGGATTGCTTCGGCGAAACAGTTGAAGCGGTATGGTTAGAAAACAATGCAGCAAAATACGGGTTTATTATACGTTATCCAGAAGGTAAACAGGATATTACCGGTTATAAATATGAACCGTGGCATCTGCGTTATGTAGGAGTAGAGATTGCTGAGCAAATTGCTGCTCAAGGGTTAACATTAGAGGAGTACTATGGAGTTGAACCTGTAAAACGGTAACGCAAACCACAGTGAAGGAGAATTAAGAAATGATTATTGGGCAGCAAATTTATTGGATCATTACAATTCTTAATATCTTTCTTGCAATGGCGATTATCTTCCTTGAGCGGCGTAATATTAGCTCTACATGGGCATGGGTCATGGTATTATTTTTCATTCCAATTGTAGGATTCGTGCTTTATCTTATATTGGGACAGAAGTTCAAGAAGCGTAAATTTACGAAGTTGCTCGGTATTACGCCCAGTATGATTCAGGATTTGGTGCTGGAACAGCGAAGGCAGCTGCACTCAGGAGAACTGGATTTTGCAGGGCCAGAGGTCGATCACTACGCGGATCTCATTACAATGAATTTGACGACAGATTTCTCATTGTTTACGTCACGTAACGAGGTCGACATTTATACGGATGGCAATAAAAAGTTTGATGCACTGATTGCCGATATAGAGGCGGCGCAGCATCATATCCATCTCGAATATTATATTGTGCGTGATGATGAGCTAGGGCGTAGGCTAATGCGAGCATTAACGAAAAAGGCCCGCGAAGGGATAGAGGTTCGTTTTCTTTATGATCATATCGGCAGTCATAGTTTACCGAGAAAGTTTTTTAAAGAGCTTCATGAGTCGGGAGGTAAGGAAGCGGCATTTTTCCCTTCGAGAATTCCGTTTCTTAATGTGAAAATTAACTTCCGCAACCACCGCAAGCTAGTCATTGTCGATGGGCATATCGGCTATATCGGTGGCTTTAATATTGGTGATGAATACTTGGGCTTGAATAAGCATTTCGGTAAGTGGAGAGATACGCATTTGCGGATTAGAGGCGATGCTGTATTGCAGATGCAGGCTCAATTTATGATGGACTGGAATATTGCCGTTAAAGATCATCAGATCGCTTTTGATCCGTTATACTATCGCACGATGCCTGAAACACATAATAAGCATATTGGGATTCAAGTCGTAGCTAGTGGACCAGATTCAGAATTTCAGGAAATTAAAAATTCTTACATTAAAATGATTTATTCGGCAAAGCAAACCGTATTTTTGCAGACCCCATATTTCGTACCTGATAGCAGCCTGCTCAATGCATTACGTACTGCGGCATTGTCAGGTAAGGATGTGCGCTTAATGGTGCCGAGTAAGCCTGACCACTTCTTTGTTTTTTGGGCAACGCAATCGTATTTGGAGGATTTACTATCCTGTGGGGTGAAGGTTTATCGCTATGAAGCTGGCTTTTTACATGCTAAGACATTAGTTGTAGATGGCATGGTAGCTTCAGTAGGCACTGCCAATCTTGATATTCGCAGCTTTAAGCTTAATTTTGAGATGAATGCTTTCATCTATAATCGGGGAGTGGCGGAGCAGCTAGAAACTATATTTTATGATGATGTTAAAGTATCCCATCTGCTCACGTTAGAGGAGTATCAACGCAGACCGCTGTTTAATCGCTTTAGAGAGTCAATTTCAAGGCTATTGAGCCCAATATTATAGTTATTTGTAGTGTAGTTGTACTGAAATAATTGACGTAACCTACTATTAGATTTATACTTAGTCTAATAATGAAAGAGGGTGCAAAACAATGGCTCAAAAAATAAATTTAACCGTACAGCGTAGAGCAATACTAGAAGTGGTTCAAGAGTCGCATGATCATCCTACGGCGGCAGATATTATTGAACGCTTACGTACGAAAGGCTTTAACTTCGCTTATGGAACAGTATATAATTCACTTCGTTATTTGACAGAGGTTGAGCTGATCAAGGAGCTCAAGCTCGGAGAATCTGTCAGTCGATATGATGCTCGTACGGAAGAGCATCAGCATATTGTATGCACGTCCTGTGGTCATGTAGAGGAGGTATTGGTTGATATTCCGCAAGAGTGGCTTGTACAAGTATCGGAGCAGACGAAGTATACGATACAGCATCCACATATTGTTATGGAAGGATTGTGTGAGCAATGCGCGATCAAGCATTAGACTCAATAGTTCCAGATCAGGAATCAGCCTTATCGCTTTGCAGCTTAACGAAACGAGTAATGATCGTCAGTCCGCTTCCAGAGCGAGTGAACAGCTTGTTTGTCGCCTTGTCGAACGCTTGCTTTGATGTGTTTTGCTTGCATGGACTTGACGAGCCGTTACTGCGTTCTTTAAATCCAGAGCTGATAATATATGATGCGCTGCCTTTGCCTCAGGTGGAGTTAGAGCTAGATCCGCTTGAGCGAGATGAAGTGTTGCTACGTAATGTGATTAATATTGGCATTCCACTTGTGCTATTAGTAGCTGAGGATACGATAAACGATCGTGAGCAGCAATCGCTAGAGCTTAAGGGAAGTCAGCAGCTGGTATGGCCAGTAGAAGTTTCTGAGGTGCTGACAAGCATTGATGAGCTGCTTAAGAGGCAATCTAGCTCAGCGAATTTGCAGCATATATTACTCTTCAAAGACCTTAAGATCGACATGAAGCGGATGATTGTCACACGTGATGGAGATAGAATTGAGCTAACGAAAACGGAGTACGACCTACTATTACATTTTTTAACCTCTGATGGCTCGGTACAGAGCAGGGAGAAGCTATTAGATGTGATATGGGGGCTTCAGTTTTATGGCGGAAGCAACGTTGTTGATGTGCATATTAAAAGCTTGCGTAAAAAGCTCGAGGATAGTGCCGTTGACCCGAAATACATTGCTACCGTTCGAGGAGTTGGCTATCGCGTAGCCGATTAAACCTTTTAAATGAGAAAGCGCCCAGCCTAGCTTGATTGCTAAGCTGGGCGCTTTGTTGTTACTGCTGCTGTTTAGCTCTTAATGGCGGAGTACTGACTTGACACAAGCCAGATATCACAGGTTGAGCGGATAAACGGCAGTAACTGATAGAGCAAGAAGCTAATAAACGTCACCCAAAGGATGGATAAGGCATGGATTGATAGACTAATTACGCCGTAGAGTGCAACAATGATGATGCCAAGCAGTACTACCTTGCCGATATGCTTCAAACTCCCGGTAGTTGCCTTAAGCAGAGGCTGTTCTGCGCCAATTCCTAGCTGAATCATATAGCCGACGATAGTAACGAGTGCTGCCCACAATAAAAATACAGCCCAGATCCAAGGTGAGGTGCCAAGCACAGCTTGCAGCGCAACAGCTTTATTCTCTTCTTTCATTAACGGTGAGAGTATCCATAGCAATGGTGCAATAATAAGTAAGCTTTTGATCCAATAGAGCAGCATCATTGGCTTCCAGCAGGTGCGAATTCCTTTGCGGAAATTAGAGCGCTGCTCGCCGCCGCACATCGCATGAGCACTATAAAAGATCCCGCTTTGCCAAATTGGTGTAATAAGCATGCGCAGCACTAAAAGTAAAATAAATGAGATTATATAAGGCAATAAAATATCGGTTTTCAGCAGCTGGAATTCAATTTCAATCCAAAACATCTGTAGTGCTTCAGCACTGTTACTAACTGAAGGGTAGCGCAGCAGTAATGGAGAAGTAATTTGATCGATCGTTCGAAACAATAGAAATCCCCACAGCGCCTGATATAGAAACAACAGCACATTAATTTTGAAATGCTGCTTCGTAATGCGCCAGCCTTGTCGCAATTGATGGGACATAAGGAATCCTCCTCAAACTTTTCATATCTTACAAAACTGCTTCCTTGTAAATGAAAAGTACTTCGGAAGCACAGACTTGATTTTTCATGTCTACTCGTGCTTGCTTCCATGCATATGAAAAATACATCGGAAGCATAGACTTAACTTTTCATGTTACCAACTAAACAACCGCAGCAGCAAATTCACCAATGATGTTGAGGTGATCGCAACAGCTTTGCGCTCCTCACGCGGCAGCTCGACACGCATAAAGTTGTTGTTAAGATTGGCATCTAGCTTATTAATTTGATCGGGATCAAGCTTAATGTAGAGCAATGGAGTCTCTGATCGCTCAACAAAATGCGTATTGGCGTCTGGACCAATATCCCACGAGCGTCGCACAATTTTGCCACCCTCATAAGCAAGCTCAATCGGTACGCTGCGAGATACAGCGCTGCTTTGCTGCAACAGAATGTTATATTCATACAAGCTCGTATCATTCTCCTGCAATTGACGAGCTTCAATTTGTTTTATCGATAGGTCATTGGCATCGCTAGAGTAGACGTAAGAATCAAAATATTGCTGCCAAGACTGTTTCGTAATCTGCTCAAGCAATGCTTGGAATTGCTCGGTCGTAGGATGCTTAAATTGATACGTACTGAAGTAGCTACGCATAAGCTTATTCATCATCTGCTGCCCGATAATTTGCTCAATATCTAGCAGCAACAGCTTGCCGCGCAAGTATACATTTTCAGCATAATGCTGATGATTGCGGTATTCCCATGCATTTAGCTTTAGTGGCGCACGATTTTTCATATATGCCGCTTCAATACGGTTGTTACTAGTTACGCCATAAGCATTTTCCATCACTTTATCTTCCGCATACGAGGTGAAGGCTTCATCTAGCCATGCTTCTTCAAATTCATTGTTAGCGATGATACCGTACCAATATTGATGCCCGATTTCATGAATGACAGTGCGCTCCAGCTCATAGCCGGGATTCTCTTCATTTGCAGCTAAGGCAGTGACAAGTGTTGGGTACTCCATTCCTCCAGCTCCAGAAGCGCCTGCTGGTGGAACAACAATCGACAGGGTACTGTACGGATAGGTGCCGTAATGCTTACCGTAATAGGCTAAAGCCGAAGTTGCAGCATGGAGATAACGGTCTGCCAGCTTTTCATGTGATGGGTCAACATATAGCTTAATTTTCACGCCTGGTATCGCATTAGATGAAAACGACGTTTCATGTATGACAAAATTCGGTGAGGCAGCGAATGCAAAATCATGTACATCCTCGGCATAAAATTGAACGACCTTACGACCTTCTTCAAGAGTGGCGGATTTTGTTTGTAGGCCTGTTGCGGCAACAACATAATGCTCTGGCACATGAATTTTTACGCTATACACGCCAAAATTACTGTAGAACTCCGAATTTCCATGGTACTGATGTACGTTCCAGCCTTCATCGCTGCGGCCACGCGTTCCAGCCTTTTCATATGCAGCAACTTTCGGGAACCATTGACCAGCCATAATAAAGTCGTTCCAGTACCCCATTCTGGCAAATACCTCTGGCAGCTTAACCTCAAACGTAAGACGCAGCGTCACTTCTTCGTTTGGCGCAAGAGGCTCAATTAAGCGGAACATTGCTACAGTTTTGTCGTTGGGATTGTCATCGTCTGGCGCAACATATTTTAGTCGTGGCAGCAAACTTTCTCCCTCTAGCGTTTCAAGGCTTGTCAAGTTAATATATCCTTCACTTTTGCTTGTTGCTGTATCTGTGCGTAACTTACCACCTGATTCCTTCATAAATGTGCTTTGCGATGATTGAAATGCGTTGGCATAAAGATGTAAGTAAAAATCTTTGACTGGTTGTTTTCCTGGATTGCGCCAAGTAATAATCTCTTCCCCTTCTAGCTTGTGCTCTGTTTCATTAAGACTCACTTGAATGTGATAATTTACGACTCGCTCACTTAGTGCTGGTTTTGTAGCGATATTGCCTTGTTCACTGCCGATAGGCAGCGATGTAGAAGGCTTGGCCTCATAGGAAGCAAGCTGCGTCCCTGCCGTTGTACTGACGGGGATTGCCTCTATAGCGGTAGACTGGTTGGATGGGGTAGGTGCTAACGCATACGTATATCCTGATTGCCATGCATGTTGGAATTGATACGGCCATGCAGCAAACAAGAATACAACAATGAGTAAACCAAGCAATAGAAAAGAGTATGGCTTTTCAGACATCGTACGATTCCCTCCCGTTGACAAGCATCTACAGCATGTATATGTTGGCTTTTCCAATAATATTAGCTAAAATAGAATTAATGTATTGGAAGGTGTGAGAAAAGTGACTGAAAACGAAAATCAACCGACACAGCCTGAGAAAAAGGAAAAGAAAAACCTTGCTCTCAATGTAGTAGGTAACAAAAAGCATAAAGGCTTTGGCGCAGGCTCGATTGATTTAAGTGATGTTGCATGCGTCATGATTGATGAGGGCGTAGCGTACATCGATGTAGGAGCTATGCATGCCAAAAGCAAAATTGAACGAGGAATTAAATTCACTCCTAACAAAGAGGACACGCCTAACGGTCGCCCGTGCTGGATTGTATGGGTTGCGGTAGAGCGCTCTGAGGAAGGGGCATACTATGCTGGCGCAGCGTCCTGCGAAATGCTGATTGATAGCGAAGCGAAACGCGGCTGGAAAATTCTTGCCGACCATGTAAACCGTCTTGATCGAGCGATTAAACGTAAATATATGCTCGATAATATCGGCCCAGTCGAAAAAGCAGCTCTTCGCAAGCTGCTTATGGAGCACAATCTTGAATGGTGGGAACGTTCACCAGAGGAATTGAAAGCTTTACTGGCTGATTAGATTTTAGTAAGTAAATAAGCTGCGGGGATAGCATTCCTTGCAGCTTATTTTGTTATTTTAAATATTTTTTATAAAATGTGCAGTGGTATGTCACTTGAGATTCGTCTATTGTAGTGAGAAAGGGGGAGAGTCAGATTAATGAGCAGGAGTGGGTAAGCAAAATCTATCATGGTGGTGCTGCAGCCTATAAAGATTTTGTGAAAGCCTATTATGACCACGTATATCGTACAGCTTATGCGGTGCTGCATCATCATCAGGATGCTGAGGATGTGACGCAGGAAGTCTTTGTTCAAATCTATCGAGCTCTCCCCGAGTATCGTCAACAGGGTTTGAAAACATGGATTACTCGTATTACCGTCAATCGGGCGATTGATGCTAGGCGCAAGCTTGGCAGGCAGAAGGTGCATGCTTGCGATGATCAACAATTACAGGAGCAAGCAGAAGGGCAATGGCAAGAGGAGCTGTCCACTGAGCAGCAGGTGATAAGACAGGAGCGTCAACAGCTGATCCAAGAGGAATTGGAGCAGCTACCCCAGCATTATCGCGACGTGATCCAATCCTTTTATATGGAAGAGAAAAGCTATGAGGAGATTGCCGTAGAGCAAGGCCTAGAGAAGAAATCCATTGAATCTCGATTGTATCGTGCGAGATTGTGGCTAAAGCGTCATTGGCGAAAGGAGGATTTTGAATGAAGGAAGCCAAGCTACATATTACCGATAAGGAAATGCAATTATACATTAGAAATCAATTATCAGATTATGAGCGTGAGCGTGTCGAGCTAGAAATTCAGCTATGCGAGACATGTCTGCAATCGTTTATCCATTGGAATAGCGTGGAGCAGCTTCTTCATATTCCTCAAGTCGATGAAGCCGCCGAGCAGATTATGACAAGGATTGAAATGGAGACAACTCAACATAAAAGGCAGAAACGAAAATGGATTCAGCATCCGCTGGCACAGGTTGCCGTTGCAGCTTCCATTACGCTGCTGCTGGTTGGTAGTGGTGCGATGGGGGTCATCTCCAATTCTTTATCTGGACTAGAGGAAGCAAGCATGACACAGCCGATTCAGCAGCAAGCTGATTATGGACAGGGCTCATCGAGCGATAACGAGGGGCATGATGGCAATGGGCAGAATGGAGCTGGGCAATCGTTAGATGGAGCAGATGGCGAGCAGCATCAATCGAGCTCAGAACGTTGGTTGAACAAAGCAAGCCGCTGGCTTGAGAAAATAGAAGAACGACGATTCAATCAAAATGAATAAGAGACGGAATGGAGAGTGAGTTATGAAAACGGAGGCTAAAAGCCCAATTGTAGCATTTCTGCTAACGTTTATTCCAGGGTTCGGGCATTTATATATTGGCAGAGCATTTCGATTTGTTTTATACGCAGGAGGTTTTTTTGGACCACTTGCTCTGATCGTGTTTGGCTTCATTGCATTTCAACATATGGATGAAGAGTTTTTAGTTTTTATGTTGGGGATTTCTGGACTGTTCTGGGCAATTAACGGGATAGATATGTTAATTACACTTGCGAAGGGCAAGCATCGTGCTTTTCGCAATTACACGGAGCTGCCCAATGGAACGATCGTCGATAACGATCCGCTAGCATATTTCGAGCAGCAGGAGAAAACGAAGGTGATGCTACTATCGGTTGTTCCTGGTCTTGCACATATGTATATGGGCTTGCTGCAGCGCGGGATTACATTGTTAATATCGTTTGTCGCTGTATTTGGCGGTGTGCTATTTGTCTCGATCGTGATGAATACGGCAGCTGTTTTAGTATTGTGGCTGGCCCTACCAATTATATGGATCTATAGCATGTTTGACGGAATGAGTATACTGGCTCAAAAGCAGCGCGGTGAGCTGCTTAACGACCAATCGCTGTTCGAGCATTTGGAGCATCATCTAGCAAGCGGTAAAAAAAGTCGCGGTGCAGCCATGGTGCTGTCGATTTTCCCAGGAGTAGGGCATTTATATATTGGCTTGCAGCAGCGCGGCTTGCAGCTTATGGGACTATTCCTGCTAGGGATATTCATTATGGATCAGCTTCGTCTAACCTTATTTATTTTCCTATTGCCGATGCTATGGTATTATGCATTTTTCGATGTGATGACACAATTGCGTAAGCTTGATGAGAAAGCAATACAGGATGAGCCGATTCTGCTGTCGATTACGCCATATCAGCGCTGGATTGGAGCGGGCTTACTTGTCATTGGAGCGTATTATTTGATTGATCGAATTACGTTGAAGCTCATTCAATTCTACGACTTGAAAAGCTGGTACGTGCGATATCAGGAGCTCAAATATATGCTGCCGACGGTTGTCATTGCCTTCATCCTTATTCTGCTTGGCATTAAGCTGTTATTCGGTACATCAAGCAATAAGCAAACCTCACGTTATAAGGGGGATAAATAATGGTCGAGTTATCTTCTAATGAGCAGAAGTTTAATGAGCAGCAGGGGGGATTACGGGGGGCTCCAACTAATCCATACGCCTATGATTATCACGGTAGCGGAGGACAAACGCAGAAGGTGTGGCGAATCGGTACGTATTCTATGGGGATTACATTAATCGGTATCGGTCTTGCCTTTGCCGCCTCGTTATGGCAAACAGTAACCTCCTATGAGCTATTATTATGGCTTGCTCCTATTGTATTCATCGTGTTAGGCGTGGAGCTAATGCTCGCTCATACTAATAAATTTGCAAATCAATACAAAGTGGTCTACAACTGGCTAAGCGTATTCTTTGTTGGTTGTGTCGGTGCAGGTGCACTATTATTGTCTGCATTTCTTTCGAGCGGCGTGCTGGATGAAGTTAATGGGCTATTCAGCGTGAAAGAGAGAAGCGTATATATAGAGGAGAAGATACAGCTCTCCGATCCTGCGATCGATAAAATTGTCATTAAAAGCGATGTTAGCTACGAGGTTCAGAAGCAAGCTGGCTTGAACGAAATATCTCTGCTAGGGCTGATTCATTATGAATCAGAAGAGCCAGCGAAGCTAACAGAGCAAATCATGAAGAGCAAGCAAGTCGGCAGCGTACTCTATCTATTTATTCAAAACATCGACTACGACAACAATACATTTTCACCAAGCTATACGCGAAGTCAGCTTATATTAAATGTGCCGGAATCCCTGGCCGTTCAATAGCAGCTGCATTGAGCGTTATAAGCGAAAAAAAGACTTCCCATGAGATCATAGTGTTCATCTATGCTCCTCATCAGTGGAAGTCTTTTTATTTCATCTATTAATCAGCTAGCTGTTCCTTAATTTCTAATATTTTTGGAAGCTGCTCAAAAAACACATCGACGATCGCAGGATCGAAATGCTTGCCACGCTCTTCGCGGAAAAGGTTCAATATTCGATCGAGCTCCCAAGCGGGCTTATATACACGTTTAGCGCTTAATGCATCAAATACATCGGCAACCGCAGTGATTCTGCCGTAAATATGAATTTCCTCACCTTTTAGACCATGCGGGTAACCAGTGCCGTCCCATTTCTCATGATGCTGCTCCGAAATAATCGCGGCAGTATGAAGCAGCTTACGCTGGGATGAGCCAAGCAGCTGTTGACCTAGTAAGGTATGGCTTTTCATTGTATCGAATTCTTCTGCAGTTAGCTTATCGGGTTTATTCAGTATGCTATCTGGAATCGCGATTTTTCCAATATCGTGCATTGGCGAGACATCACGCAGTAGTTGTGATTCCTCTTGGCTTAGTCCATAACCCAGTGCTAATACATAAGAATATGCTGCGACACGCTTTACATGGTTGGCTGTTTCTTTTGAACGCAGCTCACTAATTTCACCCATTGCCGAAATAATTTCGCGCTGCGTATCGATAATTTCTTGATGGAGCAAGAAGGTTTCAAGTGATTTCCCAGCGTAAGAAGCTGCTAGAGTCAAATACTCTAAATCCTGATCTGAGAATACTTCGCTATCCGTCATTTTATTAATCGCTTGATAGGCGCCAATCATGATATTGTCATTGTTGCGAAATGGCACAGTAATAATGGATTTCGTACGATAGCCAGTACGCAGATCATTTTCTACATTATGTCTAGGATCAAGATAGGCATCCTCAATCACGATAGGCTCGCCCAGCTCAATAGCTGTACCAACGATTCCCGAGCCGTAAGGAATTCTAATCTCATCTACCCCGTGGGCTACTGTTGTATATAGCTCATTTTTGTCATGATCAATAAGCCATACCGTACAACGATCAGCTAGTATCATCTCTTTCCCCATATTTGCCATTAGCATAAGCAGTTCCTTTAAATTATGAGCCGCTGAAATCTTTGCTACATAGTTAAAAATGATACGTAGTAAGTGTTCAGGGGTATGCTCAGTTGCCACAGTTGATTCCTCCTAGCCGAAGCCTTTCATAATCCACAACATAAATTCTATTATCCGAAACATATTTCTACATAATATGCGAAAATCCTGCTAATTTTTAATGCCAATTTCCAAGTATTCTACATAAAACAATCTTTATATATCTCATTTGGGATATTGTAATAAAATATGGGGCTATATACAATGTTGTGATGGATATTGTGAAAGAAGGTGAAACTAGATGAAGTGGGAAATTCGATCACTTCCTAATGTAATATTTGCAATACCAATAACATCGTACACCGTCTTACCAACAGTATTTGGAGAAACAAGCTCTACAAGAGCGTTGAGCTGGTTCATAGTATTTTTAATCTTAGTCTTAATTATTGTACTTTTGTTAAAACCTTTCTCTGAAAAGTGGGCTGTAATAGGTTCATTAGGTGGTATGATAGCAGGCGCACTATTGCTTAAGCTAGCTTATTTTCCGCTAACAGTTTTAGGTGTGCTAGTGTACAGTATGGCACTTTTTGTATTTATCCTTAGAAGGAAAGAACGGATGGCCGCTCCCACATTTGTAGAAGATTGAAATATAGTAGTACTTACCTATAAATCTTAAACTTTTAAATTATAAAAGCGAATAGTATCTAAACAGAGCAAAAAGGTGAAATTCACGATCGAATTCACCTTTTTTGCGTTTCTAGAGTTTAGTTTAGTCTCAGCCTCTCCTACTGGATTGTGGTAGATATAATGTTCTTAACACTCAATTGAATAAGGATGGTCAGCTAGAAATAACTACGAAAGACAGCATTGATCTCGTTAAATTAGCGGGTGCATCTTATAGCTTCTATTTGTATCTAACTGTAGAAGTTGGTGAAAACAGCCAACAATTAGGGTTGAATTTCTATGGCTTCACTACCAACCAAGAGGAAAGAACAAATATTAGTACAGAGAATTGGTCTGAAGTTCTTGAGTTAGAAATAGGAGATTTCCTTTTCTATACAAATCTTTAATCTAGCTATATAATTTCAATTACAGTCATCTAAAGGGGATGTGTCATGTTTAGAATTCGTAATAGTAGCTTCTGGCTTGTGTTTACTTCCTTTGTATTACCATCAGCGTCATTAGTATTAACCATTTACGCACTCTCTTTTTTTCTACTAGAATACTTTGCGGATTCGCCAGAGCTTATCTCTTATGCTGAATTACTTAACACGCTTCCCGTCCTGCTTGGCTTTCTCTTTATCGGCTTAGCGGTTGATCGTTTTCACCGTAAGCATCTTGCAGTTGTCTCGTTATTACTTCGGCTATTATTTTCTGCCCTCGCAATGCTCTTTCTATATTATGATTTCATAGTTGCAACCTTTGCCATGTTATTTGCTAGAATGTTCTTTCATAAATTATTCGCCACGATGGAAATGGCGATCATTCAAGGTCTGCTACAGGAGCATGAATATGTGCAGGCAGCATCCCTTAAGCAATTAATTAACGGGATTTTAGCGCTCTCTGGCTCATTTATCGCATTATTTATATATCGCAAGTTTGGAATGACGGGGATTATGGCAATAGATTGCTTATTTACATTGCTAGCTACACTATTCATTAGCCGCGCACGTATTCCACTAGCTGCTTGTTTGCCGAATGGACGACATCAACATCACCGTTTGCGACAATCACTGGTTACGTTTTGGACAGAAACGAAACTAGGCATTCGTTATGTTTGGTCTAGCTGGACCTTTCGTTCCATTTTGTTTATCTATATGGTGTTTGGAATTGCCAATGCGTTTATTGCAACCTTACCACTATATTCGTTAAGGTTTGTGCTTGCTGATGGTGTAGAGACGTATCAGCAATACGCTGCGACCTTTTCCTTTATGCTAGGGCTCGCTTTCGCATTAGGCAGCTTAGGATATTCACTCATCGGAAAAGCACTTCACCCGGGCAAAACAGTGAAAACGACGCTGATCTTGTTACCAATGCTTTTTTTAACGTTAGGCTTTATTCATCATGCCATGCTGTTTTTCGCTATTGTATTCATTATTGGGCTAACGATCGTCATTCTTAATGTAACGATCGGGGCATGGCTGCCTAAAATTGTTGCCCCTGCTTATATGGGACGTACCTACGCTCTGTTAGACCCTGCATCACTTTCTATGAAGTCGATGGCGCTTTTATTATGTGGCTGGCTATATCCTAAGCTGCTCACTTTACCTATGATGTATGTGCTTTTTAGTTTGTTAATAGCAATTGGCGCGGCAATTGTTTGGCGATTTATTACCTATGATCATGCCTAGATTAGTGCACCTGTCTTTCGAATAAATAGTGGCGCTGGTTGAATTTCGCAACCCACTTTAACATGACAATATTAATGAGTAATAGGACGAGCCCAATAGCTAACAGTAGCTGCATGCTCAAGAATACTAAACCTGTAATTTGCGAGATGGCTAGTGCAATAATCGGGAGGACAATAACGCCACCTAACTGCTGCGCTTCTTGGAATCCTTTTGATCTTGCCGAAATCATAATGCTAAATTGGATAACTAAAGCGGTCAGCATTGGCGTTACCCATAATAAAATAATGATCCAGCTCCAATTTGGGAAAATTAGACCGCCAAACATGGAATAGGTTAAGCCATCTACAATAATTGTGCAAAGCAGGAAGCTAGCGATGGTAACGGCAAGTGTCGGAATGAATGTAGCAATCAGCTTGCCGAAAAATAAGCTCTTTAGGTCAATCGGTGAAAATAATAAGCTTTCTAACGTCCGTCTTTCCTTCTCGCCGACGAGGCTGTTCAGTGAAATCATTAGCGCGTTCAAAACAGGAATCAGCAAGAAGAATGGACCGAGCATATAGTTAGCAAACATATAGATGATTTGATGCTCAGTTGTTGGAAATGAAAGGAGCTTCTCTTTAATTTCTCCAGCTGGAAATTGCGTGACTAGCTTTTCAATGAGCTCTCCAATGTTCATACTATTCACATTGCCTGTTTTTACGAGAATAATAAAAACAGCTGGAAGAATAATTCCGAATAAAAGTGGTAGCAATATTAAACCAATCAAAACTTGAATATTACTAGTAATGCCCTTCATATCTTTTTTTGCTACTGCAGTTACATGTCCCCAGTTCATACGTTTCAGCTCCTTACTTGGAAATAAAGTGATTCTAGATCGTTATTAATAATTTCCGCTTCATGCATCCAGCTTTGCTGTAAAATTTGCTCTAATAACGGAGAGATCACGTCTTTAGAGGGTAGGTCAAACAATAATTGTTGGCGCTCTAGCTGCTGTACCGCATAACCGGCAAATTGACCACCATTCACGGAAAGTCCTGTTTTCACTCGCAGCTTCACCTGCTTCAGGTATTTATTTTCAATTTCCTCTTTTGATCCCTGTTCAATGATGCATCCGCCCTGCAAAAATAAATATTTATCACAGATGCTCTCTAATTGATGTAATACATGAGAGCATAAAATAATGGTTGTGCCTTGAAGCTCGTTCATTGTTTTAAGGTCCGTTAATACTTGCTTCACACCGTCTGGGTCTAAACCGTTGGTTGGTTCATCTAAAAAGAGAATCTCCGGACGAGATAGTATCGCTTTCGCTAATGCGAGACGCTTTTTCATCCCTGTACTATATTTGCCTACTGGTTTTTTTTGTGCTTCTTCAAGTCCGAATTGCTGCAAGAGCTCTTGAATCCGCTTCTCATCATAGCAATCGTACAGCTTGGAGAAAAATCTTAAGTTTTCTACGCCGCTCAGCTCGTGATATAAACCAGCACCTTCCGTTACAACACCGCTAATACGACGAATGGCATCACCATCAGTAACTGGATTATGTCCATGAAGAACCATTTTACCGCTGTCAGGCAAAATAACGCCGTTTAACAATCGTACGATTGTCGTTTTACCAGCACCGTTGGGCCCGAGCAAGCCTACGATGCTTCCTTGCTCGACCGTGAACGAAACATTGTTCAATACTTGATATCCACCATAGCTTTTACATAATTGCTCCACTTGAATTGAAGTTCGCATGTTATTCACTCCACTTATTATTATCATTCTTGATAATGATAATATAATCAATAATAAAAATAGTCAATAGGGAGTTTTAATGTTCTTTGACAATCGAGGTGAAGGTGTTGACTTAAAAGCATTTTAATTATATAGTTTGTTTAATGTTATCAATAATGATAATAATAGAAGCCTAGTTACATGAATAACGATTGATTTGATTAAAGAAGGTAGTCTAACGTATCATCATCTTATTTATTATCACGATCGATCGCCTAAGGAGAGGTAAAGATGTCTTCAAAGAAAGCCGATATCATTCTTCATCCTATCCGGATGCGGATCATTAAAGCATTAATTAGAGGGGAACGAATGACAGCTCAGCAGCTGCAAGAAATATTAAAGGATGTTCCTCAAGCGACATTATATAGACATTTGAAAAAGATGACGGATTCACATGTGCTAGTGATTGTTGACGAAATTCCTAATCGTGGAACACTAGAGAAGCTATATATGTTACCGACAAACGCTGCAGAAGTGTCTAAAGAAGAGTTTACTCAGGCAACTGCCGACGAGCATTTTTCATATTTTATGAATTACATCGCGACGCTTATTGGTGGATACGAACGTTATCTCAACCAAGATTATGACTTAATTAAAGACGGCGTTTCCTATCGACAATATGATGCTTATCTCTCCGAGGAGGAGAACTTAGAGCTGCTTTTTGCGATTAGAGATTTAATTAATAAAGCGATGCAAAATGAACCAGATCCATCACGCAGAAAACGTCTAATCTCGGTTATCCATTTCCCAGAGGTTTAGAGAGGATGGTCTAATGTTAACTGCAGGAGGTCATCATGAAGCTATTGGCGTCGCATGGACAAGGATCTGACAGAATCGTTGTCTATGAAACAGATACCTTGTTTGAGGAAAAGGGCAGCTATCGTGTGCTGCAATTTGCTGATGAGGCGGTGCAAGGAGCAATTGATTTACAGCAGCGAGCTCGAATCGTATTTGAATATCCGCGTGCACTGATTCATCTGATGGAGCATAACGGGGAGCTTGGCGAAGGCTGTAACGATATTTTTGTTATTGGTCATGGAATAGGGACCATTGCAAGCTATTTTTCTGACAAGCGGTGCATTAGTGCTGAGGTTAACGAGGCTGTTGTGCAATTCAGTAAGCAATTCTTCGATTGTGAAGCTCATAACATACAGATTGGAGACGGGCGGCTGCTGCTTGAGCGCCAGACACAATTGTTTGATTACATTGTGCTGGATGCATTCACAAGCAGCGGCGTACCGTCTCATTTGTGTACGCTGCAATTCTTTAGTCTCGTACTGTCCAAGCTTAGACCGACTGGTGCATTATTGATCAATTTAACAGGTCGCGGCAAGCAGGATGTGAAGAGCGGGGCGATTTATGTAACGCTGCAGCAGATATTTAATTATACGCAGGCCTTTACCCTTACAGGGGCCGCAGAACGCGATATACGCAACAGTATTATGGTGGGTAGTAATAGTTCTATCCAGTATCGTTTGCGAAGCATGGCGGGCTTTGAGCCGTATGTACCGCAAGCAGGATACATTCTCTATGATTAGACTTTAATATGTATCTTGTATACAAAACGAAAAGGCGCTACCCAGACGGGAGCGCCTTTTTCATTTATTGCATTAAACCGCAACTTTATTATAGGTCATAATCCAGATTGAACCGATAACGATCGTAAGCAGTAGTAATGCAGCGAAAATTAACGAGATTAAGTTGTAGCGTGGTTTATCCTCTTCACGAATATGCATGAAGAAAATCAACTGAACTAAAAACTGTAATACTGCTGTTACAAGGATAACCCCAATCGTTGTCGTGCGATTGAACCAATCATTTAACACTGCAAAAAGTGGAATGATCGTCAATACTATCGATAGCACGAAACCGATAATGTAGGATTTTAGTGAGCCATGTGTATGGCCCGTTTCTTCATGTGAATGATGCTGAGATGCCATACTACATCACCTCCATAAGATAGACGATTGAGAATACGAAGATCCACACAGCGTCCAAGAAATGCCAGTACAAGCTAATAATATTAACTTTACGTTTCGTAACTGGCGTAATGCCGCGCTTAGCAATTTGAATAATAATTGCTGTCATCCATACGATACCGACCGATACGTGAAGTCCGTGAGTACCGACCAACGTATAGAAAGCAGACCAGAACGCGCTAGTTGAAATAGCAGCACCTTCATGTACTAGGTGAATAAACTCGTTTACCTCAAGATAGATAAAGGATAGACCTAGCAAGGCTGAAACAGCTAACCATAAGATTAGTCCTTTTTTATCGCCTTTATTCATTGAAAGTAAAGCTAAACCGCTAGTAAAGCTACTTGTAAGCAAGATGAACGTTGAAATGATAATGCCGTTCATCTCAATCAGATCAGTCCCGATCGGACCACCTGCAGTATTATCACGCAATACGATAAACGTAGCAAACAATGTTGAGAATAAGATAACGTCGGTAATCATGAAAAGCCAGAAACCAAACTGCTTTAATGACTCTAAATCATGATGACCATGATCATGCTTGCCATGACCGTGAGCATTAGAATGTGCTTGTGCCATTAGTTAGCCCCCTTTGCTGCAGCGGCTTCAGTGCGCTCAATTTCTTCAACAGTTACATAATAGTCGTCGTTATAGTTAAAGGAGCGAGCCAGCATTGTGACAATGACGCCACCAAGACCTAGAACAATCATCCATTTCCAATCCCATACAAAACCAAAGCCAGCTAGGAACCAGAAGCCAGACATAATAATCGGAATACCAGAGTTTTTCGGCATATGGATTGGCTCAAGCGGTGCTGTTTTTGCTGCAGCTACATGTGCAGGATCAGCTTCGCCGCGTTCTTGACGCTGTTTTGTCTCCCACCAATCATCTTGCCCAACAACCTGTGGTGTACGAGCAAAGTTATAATGTGGTGCAGGAGAAGGAATTGACCATTCCAATGTACGCCCTTGACCCCAGTTATCGCCTGATTTATCCATCTTCAAGAAGCGAATGCTATGTGCGATTTGCCATACTTGGAAGAGGAAGGCAATACCCATTAGGAATGCCCCAATCGTTGATACAACGTTTAGAGGCTGCCAGCCCATATCGAAGTTGTACTCGTTAAAGCGACGAGTCATACCCATCAAGCCTAGAGCGTATTGTGGCATAAAGCACACATAGAAACCGATATTCCAGAACCAGAATGCCCATTTACCAAGCCCTTCGTGAAGCTTGAAACCGAACATTTTTGGCCACCAATAGTACAGACCTGCAAAGTATCCGAATACGACACCACCGATTAATACTTGGTGGAAATGCGCGATTAGGAAGTAGCTGTTATGGAATTGGAAGTCTGCAGGTGCTACAGATAGCATAACGCCTGTCATACCACCTACAACGAAACACGGAATGAACGCAACAGCCCATAGCATTGGCGTAGGGAAGGATAGCTTACCGCGATACATTGTAAACAGCCAGTTAAATACTTTAACACCAGTAGGGATGGCGATGATCATCGTCGTAACCGCAAAGAATGCGTTGACGTTCGCGCCAGAACCCATTGTAAAGAAGTGATGCGCCCATGTAAAGAAAGAGAAGAAGCTGATGGACATTAGGGCAAACACCATTGATTTGTAACCAAAGATTTTCTTTTTAGAGAACGTTGCTACAACCTCAGAGAAAATACCGAAGGCTGGCAAGATTACGATGTACACCTCAGGATGTCCCCACATCCAAATTAAGTTCAAGTACATCATCGGGTTACCGCCACCGTCTACGGTGAAGAAATGCGCTCCTAGATAACGGTCAAGGAACAGAAGGAACAATGTAACCGTTAGAATAGGGAATGCGAACATAATTGTAATGGATGAAGATAATACAGACCAAGAGAACATTGGCATCTGCATAAGCTTCATGCCTGGTGCACGCATTTTCAAGATTGTCACAACAAAGTTAATCCCTGATGCCAGGGAACCGATACCGGAGATCTGAATCCCCCAAATATAGAAATCTTGTCCCAGACCCGGACTACCTGACAGCTCTGAAAGTGGTGGATAAGCTAACCAACCAGCATCCGGTGAACCGCCGATCACGAATGAAACGTTGAACAGCATTGCTCCGGCAAAGAATAGCCAGAAGCTTAGTGAGTTCAAAAATGGGAATGCAACGTCACGCGCACCGATTTGTAGCGGTACGACGATGTTGAACAAACCAAACATCAGTGGCATCGCCATAAACAGAATCATAATAACGCCGTGTGTTGTAAAGATCGCGTTATAATGGTCCGCATGTAAAAACTCGACTTGTGGCGCAGCAAGCTGAATACGCATAAGCAATGCGTCAACACCACCGCGGAATAGCATTAAGATCGAACAGATGATATACATAATCCCGATCTTTTTATGGTCAACTGTAGTTAACCATTCCGTCCAGAGCCACTTCCATTTTTTGAAGAACGTTAAGACGAACACAATCGCAACAAGAGCAAGTGCAATCGACACTTGAGCTCCAAGAATCATTGGATCGCCCGTAACGAAGAACTCGGATGCAAACTCTTTAATCGTATCTAACATCGAGTAAGAACTCCTTTCATACCAACATCATGAATTTAATTACTAATGGTTGTGATGCTCGGAAGCTTCATCATTGGCGTCAGCTGGCATATGACCTGCATGTGCGCCTTGCTCGCCTTCTTCAACATACTGCATCATAATGTCATAGAACACATTGTCTGGGAAGCTAGAGAATTGTGCCACTTCAGCTGTACCTTGCTGTTTTAGCTTCTCCACATCTGTTTCAGTTAGTGCACGTTCAGTAGTTTTTACTTCACTAACCCATGCATCAAATTCTTCCTGCGATGTAATATCTGCAGTAAAGGTCATTTGTGCAAAGTGCTCACCAGTGAAGTTGGCACCAGAACCATAATATTGACCTTCCTCATCCGCTAGCAAATGCAGCGTCATCGCCATACCGCTCATTGTATATAATTGGCCACCAAGATTCGGTATCCAGAATGAGTTCATCGCCATATCCGATGTTAACTTAAAGCGAATTGGTGTATCTACTGGAGCTTTGAAATAGTTTACCGTTGCAACGCCTTGATCTGGATACGTAAATAACCATTTCCAGTCGAGTGAAGTAACCTGAATCTCAATAGGCTCATTCTCCGATTGAATGGCCACCGCCGGCTCCAGCTTATAAGTGTAGTTGACTGTAATAACAGCCAAAATTGCAATTGCAATGATGGGAATCCCCCACCAGATTGTTTCCAGCTTCGTGCTATGCTCCCAGTTAGGCTTATAAGAGGCCTTGGAATTTGGACGCTCACGATAACGCCACACAATCACAGCAGTAATCGCAAAAACAGGAATCGCAATTACAGCACATATGAGCGTTGTAATTAGAATTAAATCCTTTTGAGCAGCAGCAATTGGTCCTTTTGGATCGAGTACCAGATATTGCTCACTACAGCCCGAGAGAATCAGTAGTAACGCAACACTGAGTAATATCGACAGTTTGCGAAAAGCAGGTCTCATGACAATTTCACTCCTTGAATTAATGACTTACGCTAAAGATAACAAATCTTTGTTTAAAACACTCTAGCGTTTTCTAATCCGTAAATAATTCGTCTTATATTCGTCAAACATTCTTCACTAGTTAGACATAACCTTTCATAATGTAGAAAAAGCAATGATAAAATGCAGGAAATCCATGACAAGTGAACAAAAAAAGGAAGCAAATATCTCTCGGCGAAGAGATATATCGCTTCCTTAATGTAAAGGTTATGAGCAAACTTATTTGGAAGAACTGGAGTTTTCCGCTGCTTGATTCAGGGCACGTTTGTGAACAAGACCGATTGCCGTGCCAATGACATAAATATGAACGCTACCTACTAAAAATCCGATACCAACCATTAATCCCCAATTGCGGTCGTTGAATTCAGCTATATTAGCTACACATAACACAACGCCAATTGCCAAGACGAGCCATGCGATCATCGTCATAATTTTGACGAGACGGCCAGCATCCGGCTGTGATGGTTTTAACTGGTGTATATTAACAGATCTTGTATTAGTATTCATATCAATCACTCCTCAGATGAATGTAAGGGCTTTCTTGGTATTAATATAACACAAAATTGTCACTTTGTTCAAACTTTTTTCACTTTTTAATCAAAATTTGGACAAAAGTTTAGTTCAGCCACCACTTTTTCACTTGCTCCCACCATTTGCGATAGCTTTTATGCTCGTTTAACTCAGGCTGAACAGGCGGTTCTGGTTGTTGCGGCAAAGGCTCTTCTTCATCCGGCTGACAATATTGTGTCGGCTGCGTACCTTCTAAAAAATATTCAAGATGCTGGGAAGGACATGCTTCAGAAGCTAACAATCCCGTATCCTCATCAATATAGACAGCAACAATTCCTTCAGGCAGTGGAAACATTTTAGGCGGTATGTCCTTTAAGGCTTCCTCTGTAAAATGAGCAAAGATTGGCGCTGCTCGATGCGCTTCAGCTACCGTCAAGTAGCGATCCTTATCATAGCCAACCCAAACGGCAGTACTGAGCTCAGGTGTATAACCAACCATCCAGGCGTCAACTGGCGTAGTGCCACTTTTTCCTGCAACTGGTCGATGAATAATCGACTGGACACGGTGAGCGGTGCCGCCTTGCTCAAACACATCCTGCAGCAGTGAGGTAACAAGGAAAGCTTCCTCCTCGCTTAAAGCATTTTGCGGCTCATAGCTAGCTTCATAGATAATCTTTCCATGCTTATTTACAATTTTCAAAATCGCAGTTGGCTTATAATATACGCCTTGATTAGCAAAGGTTCCGTATGCAGAAGCGAGCTCAAGCGGACTAATCGGTGATGAGCCAAGTGCTAATGACGGCACTGCCTCAAGCTCAGCGGTAATGCCAAGCTTACGGCTCATATCGATCACCGCTTCTGGTCCAACCTCCATCATCGTGGAGACCGCGTAAATATTGTCTGAGCTGGCTACAGCCTTACGCATAGATATGAAATCATGCACATATTTATCACCATAATTTTGCGGCTCATAGGTTTTGCGCCCCTCATCATAAGTGAATACTGTCGGTTCGCTTTTAAAAGTAGACATGACGTTTAGCTTATGTGAGCTAAGTGCAGTCGCATAGAGAAATGGCTTAAAGGTTGAGCCTGGCTGCCTAGTCGTAGCTGTCGCACGATTGTACTGATTCTGCTCATAGCTCCGGCCGCCAACCAGTGCTTTAATATGTCCGTTACGCGGATCAATAGCTACAAGCGCCGCTTGCTGCTGACTGCTTGAGGGAATACCTTCAGCGATTTTCTGCTCGGCAATCGCCTGCATATTTTGATCTAACGTCGTATAAATGGTAATGCCACCTTCGTAAAGCAGCTGTTCATCAACGCCTAATGTATGAATCGCTTCCTGAATAACAAAATCTTTAAAATAAGATGCACCACTAGTCGTATCCGTTTGTTCATTGGTAGCAAAGGTCAGCACTTCATTGAATGCTGCTTCCTTTTCCTCCTCACTGATCTCGCCACGATCTACCATTGCCTGTAAAATCAATGATTGGCGATGCTTGGCATTATACATATTGTTAAGTGGGGAATAATAGGTAGGTCCTTTTGGGATACCAACGAGCATCGTGCTTTCTGCTAAGCTTAGCTCGCTTGCTGGTTTATTAAAGAAGTAGCGGGCCGCTGCTTCAATGCCATAAGCGCCGTGACCATAATAAATTTGATTCAAATACATTTCCAATATTTCATCTTTTGAATATTTCATTTCAAGCTGAGTGGTGTAGACGGCTTCTTTTATTTTGCGCTCAATTGTTTTTTCATGCGTCAGATATAGATTACGAGCAAGCTGCTGCGTTAGCGTGCTTGCTCCTTGTTTAGGTGATAGACTGCTAATATTGACGACGACTGCGCGTGCAAGCCCCTTTAGATCAAACCCATTATGTGAGTAAAAGCGTTTATCCTCTATTGCAAGCGTAGCTTGCTGCACATAAGGAGATATGTCTGTTAATGGAACAGCACGCCGATTGACCCCAGTATGGAAGTAGCCAAGCAGTGCCCCATTGCGGTCTACAAGCTGGCTGGACTGACTAATCGTTGATACAGGCAGCTCTTGCTGCTTCAAATAAAATAGTCCGCCAAAAAGCAGTGCCATTAGGCAGAGCAGCGTTATAATGCCTCTGCGGAGCCAACGATTAAGTCTGATCAGAAGAAACATATAGCGTTCCGCAAGGAGCGGAAAACGCGGTCTTTTATGAGAAGGTTGATTCGACATGCTTTTCACCTCGATGTTTGCCAAAAATTAGCTCTATGAAAGTAGTATGGAATGTTCTGCGACAGTATATTCATTTTCTAGTTGATTTTTGGATAGGTTATTCTATAATTACAACTTGAACCACTGATAGAAAGAGGGTATGGACATGGAATTATGGTATACAGAGAAGCAAACCGAAAGTTTTGGCATTACCGCGAAAATTACAAAAACGTATGTCAATGAGCAGACGGAATTTCAACAGCTTGATATGCTTGAAACCGAGCAATTCGGCACGATGCTTGTCCTTGATGGCATGGTAATGACTACAGTTAAGGATGAGTTTGTATACCATGAGATGGTCGCACATCCTATCCTGTTCACCCATCCCAATCCAGAGCATGTACTGGTCGTAGGCGGTGGAGACGGTGGTGTTATTCGAGAAATTATGAAGCATCCCAAAGTTAAGAAGGCTGTACTTGTTGATATTGATGGCAAAGTGATCGAATACTCTAAGAAGTTTTTACCGAGTATTGCCTGCGAGCTGGAAAATCCACGTGTAGAAGTCATCGTCAATGACGGCTTTATGCATATTCACGATCATAAAAGCTGTTATGATGTTATTATGGTTGATTCCACAGAGCCAGTAGGTCCTGCAGCTAATTTGTTTACTCGAGGCTTCTATCGGGGTATATATGAAGCGTTGAAGGAGGACGGAATGTTCGTTGCTCAGACAGACAATCCATGGTTTAAGGCAGAGCTTATTGAAAACGTCACTCGCGACGTAAAGCAAGTATTTCCGATCGTTCGCGTTTATGCAGCCAATATTCCTACCTATCCAAGCGGTCTGTGGACCTTTACAATAGGCAGTAAAAAGTATGATCCGCTTGAGGTAGACACTTCAACGCTTCCAGAGCTGGATACCAAATACTATAGCCCTCGTCTTCATAAAGCAGCATTTGTACTGCCGAAATTTGTGGAGGATTTAGTGAAATAGCTTGCCTGTTAACATGAGAAGGATAAGCTTGTGATTGGGTAAATGGGTGATTCCTTGAGCCAATTGCAAGCTTTTTGTAGCTATAGAGCGGTTGAAATGAAACAGTTTCCTGTATATAGTATTAAGATATAATGAGTAAGCATATGGAGAAACGGATATGAATGATAAGCAATCTGTACACATCCAATTTGAAAGTGTGCAGGACAATGAAACTTTAAAGCAGCAGCTCTTAGGTGAATGGTATGTAAAAGGCAAGGCGATTTACATAACGTATGAAGAACAGACCGAGATGGGGGTCGTGCGTAACATCTTACGCTATGACGCCAAGGAATTAAAAATTATGCGTAGAGGTGCGTTAAACTCAGAGCAAATCCATCGTGCGCATGAGCGGTTAAGGGGTTATTACGACAATTCCTATATTAAATTAGAAACGGAAGCATACACCCACAAGCTAGTCATCAAGGATCAGCACAATGGCGTTATTATTGGCTTGCCATCGAGGCTGCCTTTTTCATTGCATTGGGAATATGATTTATATTCTGGGGATCAGTCGATTGGACGTTTCAATCTGTGTTTATTTTTGAAGGAGGCCATTAATTAATGAAAAGCTATGTATTAGAACGAACATATTCCGCGTTGAAAGAGGCGATCGCTGGTGCGGTTATGAAGGCAGAGCTTGTAGAGCAGGATCAGCTGCCATCCATTGTGCTAGAGGTTCCGAAGGATAAGGCTCATGGCGATTTGGCAAGTAATATTGCGATGCAGCTTACGAAAATAGCGAAAAAAAATCCTCGTCTCATTGCTGAAGCAATTATTGAAAACTTAGATTTTTCTGCTGCATATATTCAAAGTGCGGAAATTGCAGGACCTGGCTTTATTAACTTCCGTATGGACAATACGTATCTTCACGCTGTAGTAGATGAAGTGCTGCAAGCAGGTCAGCACTATGGACAAGTAGAGGATGGGCATGGCAAGCGTATCGAGGTTGAATTCGTTAGTGCGAACCCAACAGGTAATTTGCATTTAGGACATGCTCGTGGTGCTGCAGTCGGTGATGCATTATGTAATGTGCTGCGTTTTGCTGGATACGATGTAACGCGCGAGTATTATATTAATGATGCAGGTAAGCAAATCGAGAACTTAGCGCTTTCAATTGAAGCTAGATACTTGCAGGAGCTTGGTCACGATGCAGCGATGCCTGAGGATGGCTATTATGGCGAAGATATTATTGGCTTTGCCAAAGCACTAGTTGCTGAGAAGGGCGATTCCTTGCTGCAGCTTGACGATAAAGAAAAATTCGCTTTTTATCGCAGCTATGGGCTAGAGCGTGAGCTAGATAAAATTAAGCGCGATCTTGAGCGCTTCCGCGTTAGCTTTGATATTTGGTACAGCGAAACGTCCCTATATGAGCAAGGTAAAGTGACAGATGCGCTTGAGAAGCTAAAAGCATCCGGGCATGTATACGAAGAAGAAGGAGCAACTTGGCTTAATACGACCCAATTTGGCGACGATAAAAACCGAGTGCTTATTAAAAATGACGGCTCGTATACGTATTTAACGCCAGATATTTCGTATCATTTGGACAAATACAGTCGCGGTTACGATAAGATGATTAATATTTGGGGGGCGGACCATCACGGTTATATCCCTCGTATGAAGGCGGCAATGGAGGCGCTTGGCAACGATCCTAGTAAGCTAACTGTGCTAATCGCGCAGATGGTAAGCCTGTTCCAAAACGGCGAAAAGGTCAAAATGTCGAAGCGTACTGGTAAAGCTGTAACGATGCAGGATCTGATGGATGAAGTAGGGGTAGATGCGATTCGCTATAACTTCACCTCACGCAGCATGGATTCTCATCTGGATTTTGATATGGATTTAGCTGTAGCAACTTCTAATGAAAACCCAGTGTTCTATGTACAATATGCGCACGCACGTATTTGCAGTGTACTGCGTCAGGCTGAACAGCAGGGCATTCCTTTGCCGAAAGTAGGCGAGGTAGAGCTGAATGTACTGCAAACAGCACAGGAGTATGACTTGCTTCGTAAATTAGGTCAGTTCCCGCAAGAGGTCAGTGAAGCAGCTACACACTTTGCTCCTCATCGCATTGTGCGCTATGTATATGAGCTGGCTGCTGAATTCCATAGCTATTATCGCGCAGAGAAGTTTTTGACGGATGATAAGCAGCTTACTGCTGCACGCTTGCTGCTGCTGCAGGCTGTTCGCACAACACTTGTCAATGCGCTATCGTTAATCGGTGTGTCTGCACCAGAGCAAATGCATAAGCAACCAGAGGAATCTGAAGAATAAAATATCGTTCGGCAAAAAGAAGAGGGTGAGCCCAAAAGATCGGTTTAGGATCTGTAGGGACACCCTCTTAAATTTGATACATGCTTTAAAAACTATGTTATTGATTTGACAATTGGTTCAATAGCTTATAAATAATTACAGCCGCTTGTGCTCTAGTTGCAAATGATTGTGGTTCGAATTGACCATTGCCCATACCATTGATAATCTCTGCTGCTTGCATAGCTGCTACCGCGTCTTTCGCGTAATCAGCAATACTTTGTTGGTCAGTAAACCCTTCTTTCGAGCCTTCACTTAATTTGAGCTGTGCAACCATAGCTGCTTGATAAGCCATTACAGCCATATCCTGTCTAGAAATGACATCGTTCACTCCAAAGCTGCCATCAGTTCTGCCCTTCACGATGCCTAGCTCCTGAGCAGTTGCAATTGGATTATAGTACCATGCCCCTGTTTTCACATCGCTTAATGTCGTCATAGCTTCTTCATTGGTGAGATCAAAAACATTCATGATCATGGTAATAAATTCTGCTCTCGTTATATTACCTTCTGGATTGAAGCGACCTTCTCCAATGCCCTTGACGATACCTCTTGCTGCCAAAGCATCAATTGCATCTTGTGCCCATGCTTGAGAAACGTCTGTAAAGCTCGCTTCTACATGTGCTGCAGCGTAAGTGCCATTATGCTTAGGCTTGAATTCTAGCATACCTGTTTCTGCATTATAGCGACTATTTTTTACAACCTCGAGCTCTCCAAGCTCATTGACGAAGTAGATGACTACCTTGTTAGGGTTTTCTCCTGGCTTAAGCTCATAAGGCACGGACATTTTCACATCATCTCGGCCATTAAACTGACTGATTGACTGACCATCAACGGATACGTAGAAGTCATATACATCGGCATCTTTCAGTTCACCTTGTGCATTAGCTGGTAAGCTGGAGGTATCACTCTTCGCGATTTGAACGGAAACATTTTTTGCTGATGCCGTATGATTTGAAATTAATGATGTCGATACCGTAACGGTAGCTAAGCCTGCATCTATTTCCACGTTTTCAATCGAAGCTTGCTCATTGCTGAACAACTCATCCACTGGGAACTCAACTTTAAGGTCGTTCAAGCTTGTATCTGGTTCTACAGTGATCTGAAGTTTACCGTCTTTACTTTGCTCAATCGCATTCTTTATCGTATCAGCAGCTAGCTTCACTTCAGAATTGCCATTAGCATCGGTTGTAGGCTTAACATTAACCTGACCATTATCATTTACATCGACCTTAGGTTCATTGGACGGGTTAGCTGTTGGATTAGGCGTGCTAGTAGCTGGTGGTGTATCATTACCAGGGTTATCATTAACAGTCGATCGCTTAGGTGTACCTTGTACGATAACTCCAGCTGATTCATTGTCACTTGTATCCAGTGCTGTAATGATAAACTCATACTTGGTATTATTGTTCAATCCATTAAACGTATAGGTTTCAACGCCTTTGTCCACATAAACATCATCTATTTCTGTATTTCCATGTCCACTTATTTTGATACTGTCTAAGTCATCGTCTGTTGGATCTGTCCATCTGATTGTTAATTTTTTATCTCCAACAACAATTCGTGCTCTTGTAACGTCTCCTGGTGGTGTTGTATCTGACTCAGATGGAGCAGCTGGTGTACCGAATACAGTGATGCCTTCAGATTCGTTGTCATCTGCATCGATGGTGCTAATTTTAATCTCGTATGCTGTACCATTGCTCAGATCACTTAAAACTAAAGTTTCTACGCCCTGTTCCACTTCGTACGCTTCATCTGTGATCGTTCCGCCATTTACAACAAGTTTCACTTTCACAATATTTGCTGGGTCTTCCCAAGTGAGAACTAATTGTTGATCTCCAGCAGTGACATTGACATTGGAAACCTCATTCGGCTTTGTTATGTCTACTGCGTTGACTGTGATAGACGCTGTTGCAGTAAAGCCTCCATCTACGGTAGTCGCTGTAATCGTAGCTGCTCCTGCTTCGACAGCAGTAACGACACCATTCTCATCGATAGTCACTACATTTTCGTCACTTGAGCTCCAAACGACTGCTTTATTAGAAGCATCAGACGGTTCGACTGTAGCAATGATTTGGGATTGCTCTCCTTCAGTTAAGGTAATCTCAGTTGTGTTCAAGCTAATACCAGTAACCGGTATGATAGCTACCTCTGCTTCAACAGTGATAGACGCTGTTGCAGTAAAACCTCCATCTACGGTAGTAGCAGTAATCGTAGCTACACCTGCTTCGACAGCAGTAACGACACCGTTCTCATCAACAGTTGCTACATTTTCGTCGCTTGAGCTCCAAGCCACTTCTTTATTTGTAGCGTTAGTTGGTTTTACCGTTGCAATGATTTGGAATTGCTCATCTTCGGTTAAAGAAAGCTCAGTTTCATTCAAGCTGATCCCTGTAACCGGAATAGTTACTACTTCCAGCACATGAATGGCATTATCTGTCGTGATGCTACGATCTGCACCATCTTTAGTTAAGATGAAATCTGAAAGGGTAATACTTGTTCCACCAGTAGAAGTCACATTTATTGCTTTACCATTTAGCTCTAACAGCTTACCACTATTCCCATCTAAGCTACCATTCGCTGTTGAAGCATGAATGATGATCTCACCCACATCTTCATCAACTACTGTGCTAACAATGCTCCAATTGTTACGTAGATTAGTAATTGCGCTATCTGCTAAGCTGACTGTTCCACCCTCAGTTACGGTTTCGAATTCCATGATCTCTGGATCGTAGTTAACTTTAACAGCAAGCGTGTCGAATCCATTGCTAACGTTTTTAATACCTAAAGGTAGAGTGACTGGCTCTCCTAGACCAACCGAAGAAATACCACTAATTGTACCGCTTTCGTTTGGTTGACCTAATTCTTTGACGACTACATTATCAATTAAAGCAGACTTACCATTGCCATAAAACTCGAAGCTGATATGTCCCGTAGCTCGCTGCATGGCGCCGTTACTCATTTTACCGGACATGCTCCATGCTGCCGGCTCTTCACTGTTTCTTGGCCAGAATTTCGCATATAGCATATCGCCCTCTAAGATGATTTTGCTGCTGTACCAGTTATTAGTCTGAACATTCGTGTCAGCTGATAATTGATATTGATTTGCGTTGTTAACATGCTCAAATAATCTTATCTTCGACCAGAAGTTAGGGTTGATCGCCAATTCAAATGAATTTTTATTGTCTCGGTTACCTTGGATCGTACGGTCTGTTGTTCTTAAGTAAATATAGAAGCCTTCATCCCAATCCGCTGCAACAACGTTAAAGTCAAAGGTCAACTCCATATCACCATATACGTCGGCTGTTTGAGCTCTAATATTGCTACCGGCTGTAGGTGCGAATCTCAATTGCTTATCTGCCGTTACAGACACTTGGTTGTTTTGTCCTGTCCAAATAGAATCATTTAACGTTCCTGTGCCTTCATTGTAAGAGCTGAAATCTTCGTTTAATACCTCTACGTACTGTTGCTCATCATCGACTTGAAGCTGTTGGATCGCATCACGAAGCAGGTAATATGCAAGATCCGCGTCTGCTTGATCAATCTCATTCTCTAAGATAGCAGTTTGGGCTGCGTATAGCGCATCTGCAAAAACGCTCCAAGATTGGCTCGTATAAACTGTGAAATCTTTATCGCTGACGTTTTCCACCAGATTGATCAATAAGGCTTTATCGACCACGGGATTAACCGGCTCCGTAGCACTAACTACAACCTGAGCGTGAGACTGACTTAATGGTCTGCCGTCTGCTGCCAAAATGTAGATTACGTATGGACCTGGTACAAGCGGCGCTTTCATTCCTATTGCATCACCGAGGGTCATGGACTCACTGTCGCCGCCATCAAAATGACCACCGCTTGCTGAAGAAATCCATACTTGTTTTGTTTCATCATCCATATCATATGCGAATCTAACGTCGCCACCTGGAGCTACTGTCACGTTTGCAGGAAGTAGCTTATTGGCCATCGATATAGAAGTAGTAAAGCTGAAGGTTACTGTAGGTAAAGTGTCGCTTGTGCCAACTAAGATCCAGCTTCCTTCTGTGCTAATTTCGTAACCGTTCGTAACAGGTGAGCCGTTCAGAGTAAAGTTGAAATCATTACTTAAAGACAACACAAGTGGCTTTACAACTGAAACTTCATAGTCTTTTCCATTTTCTACATTCGTAGCAGATTGGCTTGGATCAACGTACACCGTATACTTAGAAGTAGCTGTTGGACGACCATCTTCATACACGATATATAGCTTGTATTCTCCTTTAGCAGCAGGAGTAATGATTGTCTTCTCATTACCAGCAGCTTTTGTCATCGTATCGCCTTCAACAAACACTGTTGTGTTCGCAGGAGCAAGCCAAACCGTGTCTTCAGCTTTTAGTAATCCTCGGCGACTTAACTCTTCACCGCCAGTGCCTACGATTACGTTAGAAGCTAGCTCAAACTCGGTATCGGCGATAATGCTGCTTGGAATCATATGAACATATTCGTCAGTAAGACCGGCATTTAGTACGATTTCGTTGCCTTCAAGCGGCCAAATGCGTTGTTCACTTTTATAATTGTCATAAACAATTCTCGGCGCGCCATTCTGATCGTTGTCTCCATCAACATAACCGCCAACTGCAATCATATCGCTCTTACGCTTCCAGTTGTTAAGCTCGAATAGACGACTTCTTCCTGGAGAATGAGAGAGCTTTGACTGAACGACGTTACCGATCATTTTAATAAACGTACTACCCTCGTCAGGATGAAAGCCATTCGTCCAGTTGTTCCAATCCGTTGGTTTGTTTTCTGGGTTCGGGTCTAAGAAGTTGTACATCATCTCCGTGTAATTGGTCCAATTATCAGGATGCCAGTTACTATTCATGTCGGTGACTGGACCGCTTGATAAATGATTTACGGTATCCCATGTTCCACCGCCTGGCAAATTACCTGGATCTCCTTGGCGTCCCAATGTGTAAATCGCTCCAGTATCATTAACTACCGTAGCTATTTTTTCTACACGGTTATAGTTTACTTTGTTATTTCTTGAAGTAGTTGTAATTTCAGGTGATCTAGCTAAACTTGTCTCGTGTGTACCATGGTAAGGACCACCTTCTTTGTTATTGCCGTGGCTTGTAAAGCCGAAACCATCATACTCATCCCAACCCCAACCGATGCTCATACCGCCATAGGTTGTGTCATAAATGAAGTTGTGCAGCACCTGCATGTTTGTTGTGTAGAAGGAGGTAAATGAGTTTGCACCCGGGAATCCGTAGCAGTTTCTGAATAAGAAGTTATTAGTAAAATAAATATTTTCCGGAACGGCTTCCGTGCCTGCTGCAAACTTCTCCTTGTTTACGCCTGCCCAGTTTTTAATTGGTGTGCCATTGGCTGAAGCGCTAGATTCATGCTTTACTGGCTCATCATTTTCATAAATGTGCTGCGGATGTCCGATTACAGCACCTGATGCGAGCGTATCTGCAATATAGTTTCCTGTAATTTCAATATCCTTGACATCGTTCTCTACATGGATACCGTTAAATCCAGTTAGCATGATCGCGCCGTTCAACACCTTGATGTTTCTAGCGGCGTTAATCATAACAGCTGCCGGTGGTATATCGTAACCACGATAGAATGTTTCATGCCAGTTGACGTGACCTTGGAAGTAGACAGTATTCACGATTGAGCCTTGAACGGAAGCGTAGCCGCGGGAGCTGGTTGTTACT